>Ga0206974_1079_pt2 | contig 23565 bp, 21 predicted proteins | sample Alteio_BWOrgHeat_84_FD_152920 | JGI IMG/M metagenome (GOLD analysis project Ga0206974, IMG submission 152920) | Enriched cells from forest soil in Barre Woods Harvard Forest LTER site, Petersham, Massachusetts, United States -... | ecosystem: Environmental > Terrestrial > Soil > Temperate forest >... | reverse complement strand
GTTTGGAGAGCGCTTTGGCGTGGCGGATTCGGATGTGGCGGCGATTTCAAGCTGGCTGCAGTCGCACGGATTGGCGGTGGATCGGGTGCAGCGGGGGCGGATGGCGCTGCGCTTTTCGGGCACGGCGGCGCAGTTGAGGGAGGCGTTCCGGACGGAGATTCACAGCTACTCGGTGGCAGGCGAGACGGGCGAGATTGGAAATACGATCTATGCCAACGTCAGCGATCCGGAGATTCCAGCGGCGTTTGCGGATGTGATTGCGGGGGTTTCCCCGATGGTGAGCGTGCACGCGCGGCCGCTGATTTCGGTGGCGGGGCGAACGAGCTACAACGCGAAGACGCATGCAGCTACAGCGGAATGGACCTATCCGGCTTCGGCTACGCCGTATGTCTTTGAACTGGGACCGGGCGACTTTGCGATGCAGTATGGACTGACCAGCGTCTATGCGGCAGGGACGACGGGGAGCGGCCAGAGTATCGGGGTGGTGAGCGATTCCAATGTGGACCTGAGCTTGTTTCAGGCGTACCAGACGCTCTTTGGACTGCCGGCGAGTGTGCCGTCCGTTGTGATTGACGGGAACGACCCGGGACAGAACGAGGACGCGACGGAGACCTACCTGGATTTAGAAGAGGCTGGCGCGGTGGCTCCGGGGGCGAACCTGATTCTCTATACCTCGGCGGGAACGCTTCTGGGTGATCCGCTGCTGGCTGCGGCGCTACGGGCGGTGGAAGACAACCAAGTCTCGGTGCTGAGTGTGAGTTATGCGGCGTGTGAGGCGTCGCTGGGGGTGGGCGGAAATGCGGCGTGGGCGACGCTTTGGCAGGAGGCAGCGGCGCAGGGGATGAGCGTCTTTGTGGCGGCTGGCGACAGCGGCTCGGCAGGCTGTGACTATCCGGAGACGGAGAGCTTTGCGGAGACAGGGCTGGCGGTGAACGGGCTGGCGTCGACGCCGTACAACGCGGCTGTGGGCGGGACCGATTTCTACTACAGCAGTTACGCGACGGGAGGCAGTGCGCTCGCGACGCAACTGGCCAGCTATTGGAACACCACGGCATCGACGGCTCCGGCGGTGTCTTTGCTGCAGCCGGTGCCGGAGCAGGTGTGGAATGATCCTTTCGGGTTGAATGCGGCCGATGGCGGTCTGTATTCGCCGGCAGCTTCGAGCCTACTGGCCGGCGGTGGCGGCAGCAGCAGCGCGTCCTTGCTGGGAAGTACAGGAGCGCTGGTGGGCTATCCCAAACCGAACTGGCAGGCGGGCGCCGGTGTGTCGAACGATGGCGTACGCGATGTGCCGGATGTAGCTCTCTTCGCCGGCGATGGGCAGAACTATGTCTACTACCCGATCTGCGCGCAGCCGGGCGACTGCGGGACGCCGAATACCGCAGGTGCAGTGACAGTCACCAGCGTGGGAGGGACGTCAGCTGCGGCACCGGCGATGGCGGCGATCCAGGCGCTGGTGGACCAATCGATGAAAGGGCGTCAGGGGCTGGCAGCGGCCTATCTGTACGGGCTGGCAACCAAGTTTGGAACAGCGACGGTGAAGCCCTTCAATGATGTACACACGGGTGGCAACCAAGGGCCTTGTTTTGCGGGCACGCTGAATTGCGTGCTGGGCACCAGCGGCCAGACGAAGGGCTTCTATGCCGAGAGCGGCTACGCGTCGGGAACGGGCTTCGACCGGGCAAGCGGCCTGGGTTCGGTGAACGTGGCGGCGTTGATCGCGGACTGGCCGAGTTATACGTTTCGGCCGACGACGACCACGCTGACGGTGACACCGTCCTCGTTTGCGCATGGCACAGCGGCAACTGTGGCAATTGCGGTGACGCCGACCGGTGCTAGCGGGACACCTACGGGCGGCGCTGCGCTGAAGAGCAGCAGTACGCTGGCCTATTCCAACGGTCTGGGAGCATTTGCGCTGGCAAACGGAGCTGCTTCGGCAACGATCAACAACCTGCCCGGCGGAACCTATCAAGTGACTGCGGGCTACACAGGCGACGCCACGTATGCCCCCAGTAATTCGGCGCCGGTGACGCTGACCGTAACGCAGGAGACGGATAGCTTGAATACTTCAGCGTGGACGCTCAACCCGCTGGACAACCAGATTTATCCGCTGACCTCGGGACTCTCGATTCCGTATGGGGCGGAGGTGTACTTTGACGCGCAGCCGGTGGGCGTGAACGAGGCAGCCTCGACGCTGACGCAGAACACACCGGCGACGGGATCGGTGATCTTCACCGACACGCAGGGAACGGGCAGCAGAAACGCGATTTCCCCGCTGAACGGCGCCGGAGTCGCAGAGTGGGTCCCGGGAGCCGGGGCGGTGGGGACGCACAGCGTAAGCGCAAGCTATGCGGGAGATGCCAGCTATGCGGCATCGACGACGGCGTCGGCGATAGGCTATACGGTCTTTAAAGGAACGACGACGCTGAATGTTTATCCGCTGGAGACCAGCGTGGCCGCGGGCGGCACGGTGACGGTGGATGTGGAGATGTATTCGCAATATCTGCCGTTGGTAGGCACGCTGCCTACCGGAAATGTCACGGTGACGCTGGGCAACAAGACGCAGACGGCAGCGTGGAGCAGCTGGGGCACTCTGGGCAGTGCTGTCGAGGAAGCGGTAGTGACCTTTACAGGTGTGCCGGCAGGTCTTCTGCCATTGATGGCGACCTACGCAGGCGACACGAACTGGTATGGATCGAGCAGCCTGTATGGGACGGTGCATGCGGTCGCCACAAAGTCTGCGCCGGCCGTTATGCTGACCGCTGCGACGACCGCTTATACGCCATCGCAGATGGTGACGATGACGGGAACTGTGACGGGGCCGACGGCCGGTGCAGCGCCGAGCGGCAACTTGAACTTTACCTGGGCAGATGGCACGGAGTCGTATGCGGGACCGCTTAGTGCAATCGCTTCCAACGCCTCGGCCTTCACCCTGGCCATACCGGCTTCCATGCTGGCCAATGGAACCAATCTGTTTGTCGCGACTTTTCCCGGAGATGCTAACTATTCGGCGCAATCCTCGGCGCCTCTTGCGATCGCGTTGACGGAGAGTGACTTCTCAGCGGTGGCGACGACCCAGGAGGTGTCCGTCCCCTATGGAACGAAGGGAACGGGAACCGTTGTGGTATACCCCGTCAACGGGTTCAACAGCCCGGTTACGGTCAGCTGTTCCGCCCTGGCGGGCATAACCTGTACTCCCGCATCCACACCGATCACGATCGGGACGCGATTCGCGGAGGCGATTACCATTACGATCCCTGCAACGATTGCCGCGGGAACATTTCCGGCTACGGTTACGCTGACAGGCGGGGGGCGCACACATTCGGTGCAGATCCTGGTGGCGACGACCCCGCCGGCTCCAGCGCCGGTCTTTGCGCCGCCGGCCGGCGCTTACGCGACGGCACAGACGGTGACCATCAGCGATGCTGCTGCGGGAGCGACAATCTACTACACCACAAATGGCACGACACCGACGACGGCCTCTGCCGTGTACACGACGCCAATCCAAGTGACGGCGACGGAGACGATCAAGGCGCTGGCATCTGCGGTCGGATACCAGGCTGGAACGGTGGGGACGGCGACGTACACGATAGCGCCACAAGCGGCAACGCCGGTGCTCTCGGTGCCGGCGGGTAAATACACGTCGACACAGACGGTGACGATCAGCGATGCGACTGCGGGAGCGACGATTTACTACACCACGGACGGTTCGACACCATCGACGGCATCAACCCCATACACGGGAGCGATCAGCGTGGCGACGAGCGAGACGCTGCAAGCTGCTGCGATTGCTGCGGGCTATTCGCTGAGCGCGATTGCCTCTGCGATTTACGTCATCGCACCGACTCCGGCGGCGCCGGTCTTCACACCTGCGGCGGGTACGTACGCTACAGCTCAATTAGTGACGATCAGCGACACATCGGCCGGAGCTTTGATTTACTACACCACGAACGGGAGTTCGCCGACCATCGGCTCGACCTTGTATGCAGGACCTGTGAACGTTGCGGCTACGGAGACGATCAATGCGGTCGCTATCGCTGGCGGATTCAGTCTCAGCAGCGTGAGCTCGGCGGCCTACACGATCACGTCGCCGGCGGCAGCAACGCCGACGCTCTCACCGGCGGCAGGCACGTATACGCAGACGCAGATGGTGACGATCAGCGATACGACGCCTGGAGCGACGATCTACTACACCACGAATGGGACGACGCCGACAACGGCTTCGGCACAGTATGGCGGACCGATCTCGGTGGCATCGATGGAGACGATTGAGGCGATGGCGGTTGCCACGGGCTACTCACAGAGCTCCACGGCGACAGCGGCTTATACGATCACCAGTTCCTCGGCTGCGGCCACGCCGGTCCTCTCGGTACCGACGGGCAAATACACGTCGACACAGACAGTGACGATCAGCGATGCGACTGTGGGAGCGACGATCTACTACACCACGGACGGTTCGACCCCAACGACGGCTTCAACCCAATACACGGGCGCGATCAGCGTGGCTACGAGCGAGACGCTGAAGGCGGCTGCCATTGCAGCTGGGTATTCGCTGAGCGCGGTTGCCTCAGCGATCTACGTCATCACGCCGATCCCGGCGGCGCCTGTTTTCTCTCCCGCGGCGGGTACCTACGCTACGGCTCAATTGGTGACGATCAGCGACACATCTGCGGGAGCTTCGATTTATTACACGACCAACGGGGCTTCGCCGACGACCGGCTCAACCTTGTACACGGGGCCTGTGAACGTCGCGGCCACGGAGACGATCAAAGCTTTCGCTATCGCCGGCGGATATAGTGTCGGCAGCCAGACCTGGGCTGCTTATACGATTACGCCGCCGGTGGCCGCTACGCCACCGTTTTCACCGGCGGCAGGCACGTATACGCAGACGCAGATGGTGACGATCAGCGACACGACAGCGGGAGCGACGATCTACTACACCACGAATGGGACGACGCCGACAACGGCTTCGGCACAGTATGGCGGCCCGATCTCGGTGACATCGACGGAGACGATTGAGGCGATGGCGGTTGCCACGGGCTACTCGCAGAGCGCGACGGCGACGGCGGCTTACACGATCACCAGCGCGGCGGCGCCTCCGCCAGTTACGCATCTACCAAAGCCAGGAACGCCGCTGCCGATCCGGTAGCCGCTGGCTGTCGCTGCACGGACTGTTGCTCGCCGGATCTTCTGTGCCTCAGTCTTCTGAACGCTCGCATTCGCCACAAGCGCCGCCGAGAGAGTTCTACACTGGAATCAGGGCGAGGGGACCGAGATTCCGGCGAAAGAACATACGACGCATGGGCTGAGTGGCGGGCTGGAGCGACCGGATTGGCCTCCGCTGACGTTGGAGGAGGCGGAGGCTGTGTTGCGGCGTTATCCTGCGGCAGGCGGCGCGACGCGGCTGCTGAGCCGGAGTCCGCGGCCGTTTTCCGCGGCGAGCATGGTGGCTACGCCGGACGGGCGCGCGGTTCTGAAGCGTCACCATGTGAGCGTGCGCGACCGCGACGGACTGATGGAAGAGCATCGTCTGATGGCGTTTCTGGCCGCTGCGAACTGGGGCGACGGTGAGAGGCTCGTTTCGCCGCCACTGGGTGATTTGGAAGGCGAGTCCGTGGTTCCAATCGGCGAGTGGGTCTACGAGGCGCACGCGGTTGCGCCGGGGATAGACCTCTACGAGCAGGCGCTTTCGTGGACGCCGTTTTTTACGACAGGCCATGCGCGCGCGGCGGGGCGGGCGATGGCGCGGATGCATCTGGCCGCGCAAGGATACGACGCGCCGGCGCGAGCGAGGCGGCAACTGGTTTCGAGCTTTACGATCTTTGCCGATTCGGGTTTCGCTGGTTCTGGCTTTGCTCGTTCGGAGTTTGACCTCGCGGATGCGAATTTGGGCGAAGATCCGGTGGCGCGGATGGCGGCTTATCTGGACACGCGGCCGGAGCTGATGGCGTATGCCGAGAAGCGTGATTGGCTTGCTTCGATGGAAGCGCTGCTACTGCCGTTCTTTGGCGAGTTGCGGCCGTGGCTGCGGTTCCTGGAGCCGCTTTGGACGCACAACGATTTCCATGCCTCGAACCTGATGTGGAGCGGGGATTCTGCGGATGCCGGGGTGACGGCGATCATCGATTTTGGGCTGGCGGATCGCACGAATGCGGTGCATGACCTGGCTACGGCGATTGAGCGGAATGGGATTGAGTGGTTACGCATGGGTGAGGCTGGGGCGGAGGTAGTTCGGCTGGAACAGATTGCGGCCCTGCTGGCGGGATACGAGGAAGTACGTCCACTGAGCTATGAAGAGGGACGCGCGGTGGCTGCTATGTTGCCGCTGGTGCATTGCGAGTTTGCGCTGTCGGAGACGGATTATTTTTTGAGCATTTTGCATTCGGAAGAGCGGGCTTTTCTGGGATATGAGGGGTATTTTTTGGGGCATGCGGAGTGGTTTCGCGGGGAGCAGGGGCGGCGGCTGCTGGACTGGTTAAACCAGTGGGCTGAAGACCGGACGCTGCGAGGGCCGCGCTGATGACGCCAGCGGTCGGTTTGTGGCTGGGCGAGCATTGGTTTGAGCTGGTGGCGGCTGCGATCAGCGCTCTGGATGTGTGGCTGGCGACGCGGCGAAGCATGATCTCGTGGCCGGTGACGATTCTGGCGAGCTTGTTGTATGGGGAGCAGTTTCGCGAGAGCCGGCTGTATTCGGACATGCTGCTGCAGGGCATCTTTGTTCTCTTCGCGATTTATGGGTGGTGGCATTGGGCGCGGGGGGTGCGGGCTGAGGGGATGGTTCGCGTGGAGAGGCCGCGAACTGTGGAGTTGCTGCGGGATGCGGCGCTGGGAGTGGCGGCGAGCGTGGCGCTGGGGTGGTGGATGCGGGGGCATACGGATGCTTCCCTGCCGTGGCTGGATGCCGCGCTGACCGGAGCGAGTTTGGTGGGGACGTGGTGGGGGGCGCGCAAGTATCTGGCGAACTGGTGGTTATGGATTGTGGTGGATGTGATCTACGTGGGGGAGTATCTGTATAAGCACCTGATTCTCACAGGGGGGCTGTACGCGGTCTTTGTGCTGCTGGCTATGCTGGGATTACGGGATTGGCGACGGGCGCAGCGACGGCAAGAGGCGACTGCGCTGGCTGCGTGAGGGTGGGTGCTTTGGGGTTGGCGGTAGAGCAAGAACGGGAATGGCAGACGGCGCGGAGGCATGTGCGGATCTTTCCGGTGCACTTTGCGCGGACGTTTTCCATGCAGCGGCTGGGGCCGCATGATCCTACGGCTGAGCTGGCTGGGGATTGCTTTCGAAAAGCGTTCTTTTATCGCGGAGCGGCTGCGGCGGTGGAGATTTGCCGGGAGCACGACGAGAAAGATAACGGGCTGCTGGTGAGCGCGTTTGGGCCGGAGGCGGAGCGGCTGTTGGACGAGACGGTGCGCGGGCTTAGCCAGGATGACGGCTATGCGGATTTCATGACGGACGATACGGGCGTGCTGCGGCTCCATCGGTCGCTGCCGGGCTTGCGGCTGCTGCGGGTGCCGTGGCTGTATGACATGACGTGTTCGGCGATTTTGCAGCAGCGGATTCGTACGGTGGATGCGATGCGGGACTGGCGGCGGATTGCGCAGCGGTATGGGTTGGCTGGGCCGCTGGGGTTGAGGGTCTTTCCTTCGGCGGAGGTGCTGGCTCGAGTCCCGTTGTTTGCCCTGGAGCAGATGGGGATTGACGGTAAGCGGGCGAGGACGCTGCTGAAGTTTGCGCGGGAGATGGCGTTTGTGCGGCTGGATGGGGAGTTGAGCTTTCAGGTGCTGCGCGAGCGGCTGCTGCGGGTGCCGGGGATTGGGCCGTGGACCGCGGAGTCGGTGCTGGGGTATGGGGCGGGCGATCCGGATGCGGCGATTCCGGGGGATCTGCATCTGCCGCGGGTGGTTTGCTATGCGCTGGCGGGGGAGCCGGGTGGGACGGACGAGCGGATGATGGAGCTGCTGGAGCCGTTTCGCGGGCATCGATTTCGGATTATCCGGCTGCTGTATGCGGCGGGGTTGGATGTGCCGTGGTGAAGAGGAGAGCGAATGAGGAATCTTCATCCGCTCTCGTCTCGTGATCCAGGGGTTTGTCTGCTTATTCCTTGTATGCGCTGGCTTCGCTCAACGCCTTCAATTGATCTGGGCTGAGCTTCAGGTCGGCTGCGGCGAGGATCTCGTCGAGCTGATGGACGGTAGTGGCACTGGCGATGGGCGCCAGGATGTTGGGCCGTGAGAGCAGCCATGCGAGTGCGATCGAAGCCTGCTTCGCGCCGGTCTCCTTGCTGACGGCGTCAAGCGCCTTGAGGATGCGGAGGCCGCGCTCGTCAAAGTACTTGCCGAGCATGCCGGCGCGATTTGCTTTTTCCGTGTCTGCCACGCTCTTGTATTTGCCGGTGAGGAAGCCGCTGGCCAGCGAGAAGTAGGGGATGACACCGAGGCTGAATTCCGCAACAACGCGGGCCAGGTCTTTCTCGTATTGCTCGCGGTGGTAGAGGTTGAAGTGAGGTTGCAGGGTTTCATATCGTGCGAGGCCTTCGCGGCGGGAGATCGACTCGGCTTCCTGCAGTCTGTCTCCGCCGTAGTTGGAGGCACCGATGATGCGGACTTTGCCCTCTTGCACGAGGTCGTTGAAGGCTTTGAGGGTCTCGGTGAGTGAGGTTTCCTTATCGTCGATGTGGGCCTGGTAAAGGTCGATGTAATCAGTCTGGAGACGCTGTAACGAGGCCTCGACGGCCTGCTTGATGTAGGCGGCGCTGAGCCCTTTTTTGCCTTCGCCCATGGGATTGCCGAGCTTGGTGGCGAGGACGATCTGATTGCGCTTGCCGCCGCGCTTGAACCAGTTGCCCAGGATGGTCTCGCTTTCCCCACCTTTGTTGCCTGGCACCCAATTGGAATACATATCTGCTGTGTCAATGAAGTTGAATCCGCGGTCCACGAAGTGGTCCAGTACCGCAAACGACTGTTTCTCGTCGATCGTCCAGCCGAAGACGTTGCCGCCCAGCATGATGGGCGAGACTTCGAGCCCGAGACTTCCAAGTGTCCGCATGGTCATTGATTGCTCCTGTGCATTGGATGCGCCCGGCGAACAAGCAGTTCAAAGGAACTACCGCGATAGAGGACGCAGGCGGCGTTTCACTGGAGATTAGCGTAAATATGGTATTTTCGAGGATGGCATTGCATGCTTTGAGGAGTGTTTTCGTTGGCGATTAAGGAATTTATCAAGCATCATTATCGGCACTTTAACGCGGCATCGCTGGTGGATGCGGCGGAAGGTTACATCAAGCTCGTGGATGCGGGCGGCAAGATGTTTTTGACGATGGGCGGGGCGATGAGCACGGCGGAGCTGGGGCTCTCGCTGGCGGAGATGATTCGGCAGGGGAAGGTGCATGCGATTACCTGCACCGGCGCGAACCTGGAGGAGGATGTCTTCAACCTGGTGGCGCATGATTTTTATGAGCGCGTGCCGAATTACCGCGACCTGACTCCGGAAGATGAAGTGAAGCTGCTGGACCGGCACATGAATCGTGTGACCGATACGTGCATTCCGGAGATGGAGGCGATGCGGCGGATCGAGAAGGTGGTGCTGAAGGAGTGGATGAAGGCGGACCAGGCGGGTGAGAGCTATTTTCCGCACCAGTTCATGTACAAGATTCTGCTTTCCGGGGATTTGAAGGGGAGCTACCAGATTGACCCGAAGAACAGCTGGCTGCTGGCGGCGGCGGAGCGGAATCTGCCGATGTTTGTGCCCGGCTGGGAAGATTCGACGCTGGGCAATATGTATGCGGGGCACTGCATCTCGGGTGATGTGAAGCGGGTGCACACGGTGCGGACCGGCATCGAGTACATGATGGAGCTGGCGGAGTGGTATACCGCTACGACGGCCGAGGTGCCGCTGGGATTCTTCCAGATTGCGGGCGGAATCGCGGGTGATTTTCCGATCTGCGTGGTGCCGATGCTGCACCAGGATCTGCAGCGGGAGCATGTGCCGCTGTGGGCGTATTTCTGTCAGATCTCGGACTCGACGACAAGCTATGGGTCTTACTCGGGCGCGGTGCCGAACGAGAAGATTACGTGGGGCAAGCTGGGTGTGGATACGCCGAAGTTCATCATCGAGTCGGATGCGACGATCGTGGCGCCGCTGGTGTTTGCTTATGTGTTGGGGTGGTAAGGATCAAAGACACTCGGGGCCATCGAAGCCCCTCGTAGGGACTTTCGTAGTCTGAGTCAAGGCCGGGGCTAAAGCCCCGGCCTACCTTTTTTGACTCGTGAATCGAAGGCTCGGTTAGGTTTGTGCTTTCCCACCTTTGCTTCGCAAAGATGGGGCACCCATTTTCGTGCTGCTGCCAACATCCTTTTGACTTGCGGGGCAACGGGGGATATAAACGCTTTATGCAGATGGAATGCCTTTTTTGCGGGATGGCCTGTTGTTGCTGTGAGGAGGGCGTGCGCGGGCGTTCCGGAGGTTGTGGCTTGAGGTAGAGCTTCTGCTACAGATTTCGAGGTACCCGGCCCACACGCCATCACTTGCTGCGTGTGGGCTTTTTCTTTTTTGCGACGAGATGGAGGAAGAGATGGCGGATGAGCGGAAGGTGGCTGAGGCGAAACCGAAGGTATCGCTGGATACGTGGGCTGTGCTGCTGGCGTTTGTGCTTGCGCTGCTGGTGCGGGCCGGCGTGCTGCAACATGTGGCGTGGTAAGAACGGCGGGTAAGGAGCAAGTGCGATGGCGACGACGGCGGCTGTAGCTGTGAGAAGCGAGAATGCCAATTGGTTTGTGCGTGTGGCGCGGTTGATTCCGGGGATTCTGCTGCTGGCTGCGATTGGAATTGTGGGCAAGTGGCTGGAGCAGTCGATCAACGGGTATACGAAGGCGCATCACATTGTCTTTCCGAATATCGAGTATGTGCTTTGGGCGATTGTGATTGGCCTCGCGATCGGGAATCTGGTGAAGGTTCCGGCGATCTTTCAGCCCGGTATCGATACGTATGAGTTCTGGCTGAAGGCGGGGATTGTGCTGCTGGGCTCGCGCTTTGTGTTGGCGGATATTTTGAAGCTGGGCGGGATCAGTCTGCTGCTGGTGTTTATCGAGATTGGCGGATCGCTGCTGCTGATGACAGCGCTGGGACGGGCGTTTGGGTTGCGGCCGAAGCTGATCAACCTGCTGGCGATCGGGTCGGCGGTTTGCGGGGTCTCGGCGATTATTGCGGCGAAGGGCGCGATTGACGCGGATGACGAGGATTCGTCGTTTGCGATTGCGGCGATTCTGGCGCTGGGGGCGATTTCGCTGCTGGTCTTCCCGCTGGTGGGTCATGCGATTCACTTGAGCGACCACGGGTATGGGCTTTGGGCGGGGCTGGCGGTGGACAACACGGCGGAGGCGTCGGCTGCCGGGGCGTTGTTTTCCGATGCGGCGGGCAAGGTGGCGGTGTTGACGAAGACGTGCCGGAATGCGCTGATTGGCTTTGTGGTGCTGGGCTACGCGATCTATTGGACGCGCAAGGGACAGGCTGGGGCGATTGGAAATAAGGCTGCGTTCCTTTGGCAGAAGTTTCCCAAGTTTGTGCTGGGGTTTCTGGTGATTTCGGCGGCGGTTTCGCTGGGGTTCTTCAGCAAGGGACAGGTGACGGATCTGGCGAATCTGTCGCGGTGGGCGTTTCTGCTGACCTTTGCGGGGGTGGGATTGCGGACGAATTTCCGGGCGCTCTCGAAGCAGGGGTTGAAGCCGTTTGCGGTGGGCGTGATGGGCGAGGTTTTGATTGCGGTTTTGACGCTGGGGCTGGTGGTGGGGGCGAATCGGATTTGGACGTTGTAGGGTGGGGTTGAACGCGCCTGGTTGGGGTTCGTGCTTTCCCACCTTAGCCGCAAAGAACGCGGCAAAGATGGGGCACCCCTGGTCTTGCTTAATTTGGATCGAAAAGCGGAATGACAGGGGTGGTGTAGTGGTCCTTCGCTGCGCTCAGGATGACAACTATATCCTAAATAAATATAAACAAGCAACATAGGCTTTTGATATCATCTATACGAGTCCTGCACAGGTACGCGGATTCAAAGACTTAGAAGAAAAGTCTGCACGGAATCTGCACAGGACGAGTCAAACGGTGGAGGCGAATATGGCATTCGTCACTGACAAATCGGAACTCAAGCCGGGCCTGATTCTCTTCCGGCGCGGCGACGTGGAACATCGCATGTGGTATTGCCGCATGAAGATGCCCAAGGCCGACCGTTACAAGACGGTTTCTCTCAAGACGACCGACATCGATGTGGCGCGGGAACGCGCCTTCGATCAAGACGCAGACATCCGATTCCGCTTAAAGCACGACGTTCCTGTGTTCAACCATCCCTTCCGCGAGGTGGGGAGAGAGTATCTGCTGACGCAGGAGGCACGGGCAAAACGCGGAGAGATCAGCGCGGCGCGGCCCAAGAAGGTCCGCGCCATCATCGAAGGCGCTTTAGACAGATATGTAGGATCAACGCAGGTTCACCTTATAGGCGACGAGCTTTGGGGCGGCTATCCGGCATGGAGACGGGAGAACGGCGCAGGCCGTCACAAGCGCAACGGCGTTCGGGAAGTCAGCGACGATCTGGCGCAAGCGTTCGCGGATAATGAAGCCGAGCGCCGCACCAAAGTTCAGCACACCCTCGGCATCAGGGTTTTGAGGCCGATTGAAGTGAAGCCTTCCGAAGAACGGGTGGTTCCTTTTATCAGCGATTCCACCATCCGCTTTGAGATGTCCATCTTCGGTGCGGTGATGAATTTCGCCATCAAGAAGCGCTATGTTCCCGCCAGCCAGCGTTTTGATGAGCGCCCCAAGCTCAAGTCCATGCGACGGGATGAGTTCACGTTGGAGGAATACCGCAAGCTCCACACCGTAGGCCGCAAGTGGATTGCGGAGGCGGACAAGCCTTCGAGCACTTGGTATCGCACTGTTACCTACAACATGATTCTGATTGCGTGTAATACAGGTATGAGGCCAGCGGAGATGAAGAATCTGCGCTGGCGTGACATCATGCCTGCGAAAGATCGCGAGGGCCGTGAGATTGTTGTGCTGTTCGTGCAAGGCAAGGGCAAGTCGCGCAAGCTGGTTGCTCCTAAGAGTGTCGGCGAGTATCTGGAACGCATCCGCGTAATCTCCAAAGCCACGGAACCGAACGACAGAGTATTTACCAACGTCACGGGCAAGCCTGCAAAAACTCTTTACAGCTCGCTGATTGCCGATCTTCTGGGCGAGGCGATTCTGCGCGAAGGCACGCAGGGCGTGCCGCGTTCGACCTATTGCTTCCGGCATACCTACGCCACGCTCCGATTGCAAGAAGGCGTAGACGTGTATTTTCTCGCCGAGCAGATGGGAACTTCCGTCCACATGATTGAGCAGCACTACGGGCATGTGAATACTATCAAGCACGCCGACCGCGTGTTGCAGGGCATGGCGGGATGGGAGATGCCGCAACCGGAGCCGGACGACACCAGGACTAAGGCGTCCAAAGCAGCAGCGACCCGCGGTCAGTCCAAAAGAGGTCAGCGCAACAAGCCGCACTGACCGTAAACCTCCCGAAGCCGTTTTGGCCGGAGCCGCTGGCGGAGGCAGGCGCAGGGAGGGTATCGGCCCAGTGTCGGGCCAGGACAGTCTTTGCTGAGATCGTTCGGATTTGCCGCCGCCCCGCCGGGGCGTTCTTAGCGGCAAATCCCTGCGCACGTGCCGCCGCTGGCGGCTGTTCTTCGTGCAGCATCAATCTCCTGATGCCGGGAAAGATGCTCCGCCAATAACCGCAGCGGCACCCCGGTTCCTCCCAGATTGGTTCTACGAAGGGCCGGCCGTGGATGGCGAAAAGTACGCCCGCGGTTTCGCCCATAAAGACGTAGCCCATTTGCCTTCGCTCGCATCTGGGATCGGTGTGAAAGGACGGCTAATGCACTCAAATCTGCTCGAACGCAACATCCCTGAAATCCCCTGTTGCGCACCTCAGTCCTGATCTTGTTCTGGCGCATCCGTCTCGACGATTTTCCTTGTTTCGTCAGTGCAGCCATGGACGTCAGCTTCGGAATCAACCTCCTCGGAAGGATCTTCAACGGCTATTTGACGCAAATCCAATCGAATCCCAATGAGTGATGGCAAGCCAAGGTCTAGTCGCTCTCTCTCCCTCTTCATCACTTCGAAATAGCAATCGTCGGGATCTCGGACTTTCCTTTCGTAGGCCAGTCTTTCTCGACACGAAGCACCACCGATCCTTTCCTCTGAGTCGTGAAGAGCCTCGAGGATGGAGAGATTTGCATTAGATAGGTGTTCACGGAAATATGCCTGGTAGGCAAGGAAGCTGTCGGTCTGGAGCTCTGGGTACTCTGAGAGCTTCTGGAGGAGGTTGAGCGCCGCTCCGACGCTGCGGTTGAATGAAGCCAAATGTCGATATGCGATGTGATCCATCGTGCTCTCCTTTCGCTAGTCGCAATACCCATGCGCGACCATCCCTCTCCCCCCGTATTCGAATTCGGAGTAAGACTCAGGGGCTTCGGTGCGTCCAAGTCAAGTCAAGATCGGCGCAGTTGATACCTTTCGTACTATTTATATCATTGCGTTTTAAGCCAGATCAATAGATACACGAATAATGAACGAGAATCCGAAACGAACCATTCAGGTCAACGTGAAAATGAGTGAAGAGGACTATCAGCTCTTGTGCGAAGCTGCCGACAAACTGTGGCCGGGAGCTGTGCTCAGCAATTCTGGGATACTGCTCGGACTCGCCCGAATTGCCGCCAAAAATGTTCTCGCCAAAGGTGCCTGATCGAGGCTTCTGAACCGCCCGTGGCTAAGACGCGAATCAACCGGACAAGTTACACATTTCTCAGTGAAATGGGTTAAGTTTATCAAAATATTGGCATTATCGACAGACGCATCTGGCTCAAGCAAGGCTTGAATGCCCATCGGGAACAGTCGGCGTAGAAATACTCAAGGTCTGGAAAACTTGAAATGGCGATCGGGAGCCAAGCCCGGAAGCACTTCCTGGAAGGCTAGTAATGACTAGACCGGCAGCACCTTGCCCCGGCGCGGCGGAGGTGAAGGAGTAGTCGAGATCACGAACCCGTCGCTGGCGGGGCGGCGACAGCCGGTGATCTTGTCGAGGATCATCCGGGCGAGGATCACGGCATCCGCTACGGCGCTAAAGACTTTTGAGGAGGATGCCTATTGGCTCTCACATAGAGCGATGCCAGCTCCACTTTCCTCTCGTCGAGAGCGGGATAACCGGACAGAATCTCCTCTACTCCGACCCCATCGGCCAACATCTCCGCCACAATTCTGACGGGAATTCGTGTGCCTCGGAAAACGGGGGTACCCTGCAATGTCTCGGGATCAGAGGTAACGAATTGTTGCGCCTCTTCGAGTCGTCCGAGCTGCTCAGTCACTTTCAGCCGTGCTAGCTCAACGCAAATTCTCAATGCTGGGAATCGAGACGGAGAAAAGAAATACATATCTGAACTGCTCCGAATAGCTTTCGCCACCTCGCGACGCATCGTGACCGGTAGCAGACACACACCTTCTGCTTCGAGCCGCAAGTAGACCAACTGATCTTGCGACAGGAGCCGCTGCGTCTGTCGGCCCGTTCGCTTCCGAAGGGGCTGGATTAGCTTGGCGTCAATCAACTTGTAGATTGCTTTCAAAGGAAGCCCGGAGACTGCCGACGCTTGTGCGAGGGTGTAAACTGCGTTCTTCATTTCGATAAACCTACCCTGAACAGAGGAAGATTATCATCGATTGATGTGCGGTCGTTCGACAGGGACGCTGGTTGCGCAGTGGCAAGTCGAAGCAATCTCTCCTTGACCATCAAGTTCGAGTTCGTGGTACGCTCGATCCGTTGAAGGAACGGATGTTCGTCCAGTTCGCGTTCAGTATTTAAGGCGACCGGTCTCTGTGGAGTACTCGCTATCGAGGGGGCGAAATCGGTCTTTTCATTTTCATACTGAAGGCCCTCGGGATACCCTCTGTATTCCCTCATCCGCGATCCTTTTGGATTCACTGAAGGTTGAGGTGCAAGGATGAAGCCTATCAGCCCAGGACAAAATCGTGCCGATGGCGTACGCAATGTCGTGCCAATAGATCCTCATGATGAGTGTCAAAGGCTCTATGCTCTTTCGCTCAGCGGAGATCTAGCCGACGAAGAGACGAAATGGCTTGACGAGCATCTGCATGCTTGCACTCCTTGCATGGCTGTCGTGGAGGAATACGAACAGTTAGTCGCCTCTCTGATGCCCGAAGAAACGGCAAACGATCGAGATAATCGCAACTGAGGCACCCGAGAGCTAATTGACGACACGCTTCTCTCAGGGCAAGGCGCAGGCCATCTCCATTCCCAGCACTTCGGATTGATCCAAACCATGGTGTTTCTCGAACCCTAGCTGACAAATAATCAATCGTGCGCGGCTCCATGCGATGCCGGCTAATTTTGAATTGGCATGAAGGACCCACATCTGGGATTTCTCGGTTTTGAAATGATCTTGGCCCTGTCGCACTTCTTGCCATTACCTGACCACGATTCTTCGTATTGAACCCAGATCTTTCGACGCGAATTTCTATGGCGCTCTTGCCTAATCAGCCATAAAGCGCTCATTTTCAGAGAATTGAGTATTCCTGGACTTGACGAAGCTCTATGTTCATACGCCTCGTGTATGATCGCGCCTCCGATGGGTTCGGAGATTCCAGGGACTCTATGCTTCAGGGCCTGCCCACCGCCAAGTGCATGTTCAATGAATAAGCCCACCCCAATACCGATCAGTAAGCCTGTGCGTGCCGCGCAATATGTGCGCATGTCTACAGAGCACCAGCAGTATTCAACTGAAAATCAGGCCGAAGTGATCGCTCGCTACGCTGCGGAGCACGGCATGGAGATTGTTGCGACCTACGAAGATTCAGGCAAGAGCGGGCTGACACTCACCGGACGCGACGAACTGAAGAGGCTGCTTGCCGACGCGGAGTCCGGAAGCGCAGACTTCAGCATCGTTTTGGTCTATGACGTCAGCCGCTGGGGACGGTTCCTTGATGCAGATGAAAGCGCGTACCACGAATATGTTTGCAAGAGGGCGGGTGTCAGCGTTCACTATCCCGCCGAGCAGTTCAAAAACGATGGCAGTCCAATATCCACGCTGATCAAAGCAGTAAAGCGCACCATGGCGGCAGAGTACAGCCGAGAACTATCGGTCAAAGTCTTTGCCGGGCAATGCCGTCTGATTGAGCTTGGCTACCGTCAGGGCGGAATGGCAGGATATGGCCTCCGTAGGCAGTTGGTCGCAATGGATGGAACCCCAAAGGAATTGCTTGTCAGAGGCCAACAGAAGAGCTTCCAGACAGACCGAGTGATCCTCGTACTTGGTCCCGACGAAGAAGTCTCCGTGGTACGGGAGATCTTCGATCTCTTTACCTCCGGCAAGATGAATGAACTGCAAATCTCACAAACCCTCAATTTCAGGGGATTGTTGACTGATCAATCGAACAAATGGACTAGAGGCGTCGTTCACCAATTACTCACCAGTCCCAAGTACATGGGAGCGAATGTCTTCAATCGAAAATCTTTCAAGTTGAAGCAAAAGCGGATCGTGAACCCGCCGGACATGTGGATTCGGAAAGAAGGCGCGTTTGAAGCCATTGTTACGCCCGAGCAGTTTCTTCGTGCTCAGGAAATCATCCAATCCCGGTCCAAGCATTTCACAGACGACGAGATGTTGGAGCAACTGCGGGGACTGCTGAAGCGTTACGACACCCTGTCGGGCATCCTGATTGATGAAACAGAAGGAATGCCCTCAACCAGTGCTTACCGATCCAGGTTCACCAGCCTTATCAACGCTTACACTCTCATCGGTTTCACTCCGGAGCGGGACTATTCCTACATTGAAACGAACAGAGCCCTTCGCCAATTGCATTCAAGTCAATGCGAAATCGTAATTGGGCAATTGCGAGAAGCAGGTGCTTCGGTGCGACGAGACCCGATTACAGATCTCTACATCGTCAATGATGAGTTTTCGCTTTCCCTGGTCGTCGCCCGATCGAAACCCACGCCGGGTGGAAGTATGAGGTGGAACCTTCGCTTTGAGACCTCACTCAGGCCTGACGTGACAATCGCGGTTCGCCTCGGCTGCAGCAATGTGGACATTCGGGACTATTATCTCTTTCCCGGTTCCGAACTTTTTGCAAAACAGCTTCGCCTTAGACCGCAGAACGGTTTCTTCATCGACCTCTACAGGTTTGATGACCTCAGCTTCCTAATCAGCATGGTCGGACGTACCAGGATTGAGAGCGTTGCATGAATGAAGAAGAGATTCACCTGATCGAGATTGCCCAAGTATTTGTCTCTAACCCGCGCCCACGAAATCCCGTTAAGTTCCAGGCGCTCGTCGCAAGCATTGAGTTGTTGGGTCTGAAAAAACCAATCACCGTCTGTCCCCGCCCAAGCGCCACCGGGTCATTTCAATACGAGTTGATAACCGGTCAAGGGAGGATGGAGGCTTGCCAGGCACTTGGCAAGTCGATGGTGCCTGCAATCTTCAACGATGTCCCACGCGAGCGCCAATACCTGATGAGCCTGATCGAGAATGTAGCGCGACGCCCTCCCTCCAACCGCGCACTCTTGCTTGAAGTGCGAAATCTGGTTGAGCGAGGTTACAAAGCCGAGCAGATTGCCAAGAAAATCGGACTCGACAAGACCCATGCATACGGAGTTGTTCATCTGCTTGAGCACGGAGAAAATGTACTTTTGCAGGCTGTAGACGCCGGAAGAATTCCCATTCGAATAGCAGTGGTCATCGCCACCGGTACGAACGAGGACGTTCAGGCCGCGCTTATCGATGCATATGAGAACGGCGACCTGCGAGGGGCAAAATTGGCGATGGCGCGACGGATTATCGCGATGCGGCTCGTGAGAGACCGTGAGGTTGGACGATTGAGCTCGGCGCGAAAGCCAACTGCGGAGGTCTTGATTGAAGAATATGAGCAGTACGTTCAACGTCAACGGTCTGCGATTTTGCGCTCCAATGCCGTGAACCATCGCCTGATGATCATCGCGACTGCAATGAAGCGTATTCTCGCAGACGAGAACTTCGTCACACTGCTTCGAGCAGAATCTATCCAAGACCTTCCAAAACACCTGGCTGACCGGATCCAATAGATTGGAGCTCATGTGAAAATGTCTGCGGACGTTGCCTTTCAATTGAAGTCTGTGCTCTTGCCCATCGCGTCGATTTCAGCGAGGACGAGCATCACTCCGGAGACGCGAAAGTCAAAGAAGTACAGGCAAATTGCAGCGTCAATTGAACACGTTGGCTTGATCGAACCTCTCGTCGTCTCTCCAAGAGATGACGGCACTTTTCTGCTGCTGGATGGAGCGCTCAGGATGGACATCCTTGCGCAGCGGAAGGATGTTGACGTGCGTTGCATTCTAGCAACCGACGACGAAGGATACACCTATAACAAGCGCGTGAGTCATCTTTCAAATATTGGCGAGCACTACATGATTTTGAAAGCTCTGTCGAATGGCGTGAGCGAAAAGATGATTTCCGAATCGCTCGACGTTGATGTCGACACCATTCGCCGCAAGAGGTCGCTCTTGGACGGAATTTGCCCAGAGGTGGTCCGACTTCTGACGAATCGAAGAGTTGGAATTCAAGCGTACTGGATTCTCCGCAAAATGAAGCCGCTCGGCCAGATTCAAGCGGCCGAGAGAATGATCCATGCCAACAACTACTCTTCAAAAATGGTAACAGCGCTCCTGACAATTACCAAGCCGGAGCTGCTGTTACATCCCGCAAAAGTACCTCGATCAAGTCCCGGTTCCACGGCAAAACTCGCAGTTCTCCAGCAGGAATCGGATGCGCTACTTACGGATGTCAAAAAAGTTGAGGAAACTTTCGCATCTCAGGCGCTCGATCTGACACTCTGCATGGGATACATTGAACACTTACTCGGGAACATGCAGGTCGATAAATACTTGGGTAAGAATCATCCTGGAATCCTGAGCGAATTCAAGAAATTGCTTGGCGAGAAGGCGGAGGAAATGTCCCGTGCGATCCCCGAATCCGTGCAAATGCCTCTCTCCAAGGGAAGAGAGCGTCCCGACAGCAAACTCCCGCCAAGCAAAACACCCGCGCCCACGACTCGAATCGCTGCACCCCATAGCCGGCGCCAGTTACGGAATGCGTCTGCCTAGACTATCGCATGATCGACGGATCGCCCAGTGCAGATCTCGCGCTTCAGGACTACTGTAGCTATCCTGGCGATTTTCCTCACATAAGGTACCTATGCAAATCGATATCGGATTTGGCGATGCAGTCTATCCAGAGCTGAATTTGCTTCCTTTCCGGTCCTCCTGCCAATGGAGGCGCCGCTCATTCGCGCCTATCCCCGCGAAGCCGCAATCGCGGAGCAATTCAATACAATGGTTGTACTCGACATTCGTAACAGCCGGATGAAGGACTTTTACGATATCTGGTCCATGGCTAATACCTGGACCTTTGAATTGGACATTCTATGTGGTGCGACGCTCTCTTCATTCGAAAGACCCGGCGTAGCGATCCCCCAACATGTTCCGTTTGCATTGCCCAAAGAATTCCTCGACGTCAGCAGAAAGATCAGCAGTGGAATGCCTTCGTAAGTCGGATGTACCCTGGGAGCAAAACGCCCCCTCTCGATGAGGTAGGCACTCTCCTGTGCGCTTTTCTTTTGCCCTGCAACCACCCGGCTCAACCGTCCGCCGCTGGACTCCCGGCCTCCGCTGGAGCGAAGTCGAGTCCAAGTGAACAGTCCGACAGCGGTTGATTTTTCAGACGTGTCCGAAAAATCTGAATTCTCTCGACGGTGTCGAGGGAATTCAATGTTGTGCATTGTATTGATGAAAATATGCTGACATGTAATAAACAGCCTACTCAGATGGGTCATTCCTCAGTCTGGCGCGCTTCGGCAAAATGAGATTTCGCCCGTTGCTTATGAGCCATTGCTCGATCGTCTCCACTGCTTTTTCCTGGGACTGAACACGCAAACTGCATTCCCACACAATGGCAACTCGCCAACCCAGTTTCTTGAGATTCACAACGTTTCTGTCGTCCCTTGCGACGTTCTGGGCGAATTTTTGCGCCCAGAATGCGGTGTTTGAGGCAGGAGTCGTGCTCCACCAGCAGCCTGGATGGCGATGCCAAAAGCACCCATGCACGAAGATGACTGCTTTATACTTGGGGAACACAATATCCGGCCTACCCGGTAATCCCGCAACGTGAAGTCGGTAACGGAATCCGGCCGAATGAAGGGCTGAGCGGATCGCCTTCTCCGGCTTTGTGTCCTTGCCACGAATGCCCGCCATCATTCGTGAACGGGTCGCCTTGTCTACGGTGTCTGCCATTGCCGCATTCCCCGGATCGTACCTATCATTATGATTGCAAGACTCATTGAAGAGAAAGAGCTTGAGAGTGAGCCGAAAGCCGGGGGAATTTGGCGTAGTGGATCTCTTTGCCGGTCCAGGGGGACTGGCCGAGGGGTTCTCGTCTGTCGTCGCGCCGGATGGGAAAAGGCCGTTCAAAATCGTCTTGTCAGTCGAAAAGGAACGGGCAGCACACTCGACGCTCCTCCTTAGAACGTTCCTTCGCCAGTTCAAGGACGGGTTTCCACCGGAATACTACTCGTTTCTGAATGGCGGAACAGCAGAGCCCGATTGGGAAGCACTCTACCCAGCGGAATGGAAGGCGGCAAATCGCCATGCGCTTCTGCTGGAGTTGGGAAAGAAAGAAACGACTAAACTCCTGAATGAACGAATTGACGAGATTCATGCAGAGTATGGCGACAATACCCTCTTGATCGGTGGACCGCCTTGCCAAGCCTACTCCCTGGTAGGACGTGCGCGGAATTGTGGCGTTGAGGGCTATGTTGCGGAAGATGACCCCAAGCATTTCCTCTACGAGCAGTACATATCGATCCTTGAACGTCTGCGACCCGCCGCATTTGTAATGGAGAATGTGAAAGGGATGCTTTCGTCGTCCGTTAATAACGAGGGAATCTTCGCAAAGGTTCTCGCGGATCTTCGTTCGGCAGGTGACAAAGGCGGCTATCGTCTGATTGCCTTGGCTCCGCCAGAAGAACGAGGATTGAGCCCTGCTTCGCTTGAACCTCGTCCCAGTGACTTCATCATACGCGCAGAAGACTTCGGCCTTCCGCAGGCCCGTCACCGGGTGATTGTGACTGGCCTGCGTTGTGATCGTTTGAAGCACGAACAGGGCCCTCTAGGTGTTGGCCTCCTGAATGCATCCGGCCACCGTGCTGTAATCGAAGATGTTCTCGATGGGATGGCCAGACTTCGTAGTGGCCTTAGTCATCATGACTCTCCTGATCTCTGGGCGCGAGAGATGCAAAGTGCGGTCAAGACGGTATTGTCAGCATTCAACTCGTTTCCGCAACCCGAGAAACGTCTCCTCAAAGAGCGCACGGAGGAATGTGGCAGAATCGTGCAGGATGAGTCATACATGCTTGCGCGAACCGCAAGCCGGCCAAACAGATTTGGCGTCAATTGCCCAGCTGCTTTGCGACACTGGATCGGGGATTCCCGGCTGAAGGCTTTGCCAAATCACGAAACTCGGGGTCACATGGCTTCTGACCTTGCCCGCTATCTCTTTGCTGCAATCTACGCGGAAGTAAAAGGGGCGACGCCGAAAGCGAATGACTTTCCTCATAGCCTTGCACCAGAACATCGAAGCTGGGCAACGGGCAACTTCAACGACCGATTCAGGGTGCAAATTCAGGGGCAGCCCTCTACGACGATTACATGCCACATGTCCAAGGATGGGCACTACTTCATTCATCCTGACCCAACTCAATGCAGATCATTGACAGTCAGAGAAGCTGCCCGCTTGCAAACATTTCCTGACAATTACTTCCTCAAGGGCAATCGAACCGAACAGTTTATTCAAGTAGGCAATGCCGTACCGCCGTTTCTCGCGAAACAGATTGGCGACGCGGTATTGGCTCTACTCAGCTCACGACAAGAAGTGAAAAGCCAGTGGATTCACGTATCTCCCCCAGAAAAGAGGCGCCTCATTTCATCTCCAACCCCCCTAGGATAGGATTCAACTCAACCACAACCTGCTGTTGAAGATCCATCTGATGAATGATTTCAACGAAATATGCCTACCTCCGGCTGCTTCCGATCTGCTTGAGTCCATGCGGGCTCTTGGCTATTCCTTCGAGGCCGCTGTCGCCGATCTCCTCGACAACAGCATCTCTGCACAGTCGAGCTCAATCGACATTAAATTCTCGCCACACGACGATCCCTATGTCGCCATTCTCGACGATGGAACAGGAATTCTGCCTACAGATTTAACCGCCGCCATGCGTCATGGTAGTCAGAATCCAAACCTGGCGCGCAATGAGCAAGACTTGGGACGATTTGGCCTTGGCCTTAAAACGGCCTCTCTTTCTCAATGCAGGAGATTGACTGTTGTGTCTCTGTGCGAAGGCTTTCTCAGTGGCCGATGCTGGGATTTAGATCATATCGCCATTCGGAAAGATTGGATGTTACTTCAGCTATCGGATGCTGAATTGACG
>Ga0206974_1042_pt2 | contig 23678 bp, 28 predicted proteins | sample Alteio_BWOrgHeat_84_FD_152920 | JGI IMG/M metagenome (GOLD analysis project Ga0206974, IMG submission 152920) | Enriched cells from forest soil in Barre Woods Harvard Forest LTER site, Petersham, Massachusetts, United States -... | ecosystem: Environmental > Terrestrial > Soil > Temperate forest >... | reverse complement strand
GCCTAGCCAATAATGATATCGCGACACGTCCAGGCATTACCACTAACCTGACAGGGCGCGTGCCGGACTTGGATACGCGTCTGGGGAATGCCGTAGATCAGAATTTCGGGCCTGATCTGAATGCCGTCACCCAGCTGCAAAACCTGAAGGCCACGACTGCAGCCAACGGTGCTCAGTTATATGGCGCTGCTCGTGCCAATCCGAATGCTGTGGATGTAACGCCTGTTCTCCAACAGATCGATCAGCAAATATCACCGGGCCTGACCTCGATGGTTGGTAGCGGCGTCCAGGATGATCCAATCACCGCAGCGCTTCGCCAAGCACGTTCCTATATTGCCGGAAATGGCTCTCAGGCGGCAAATATCGATACGCTGCACCGTGCGCAGGATGTCATTGACGATATGGCTTCGAGTGCCTTTAGACAGGGAAATAATGCCCAAGCTGGTGCGCTCTGGAATGTGAGGTCAAACCTTCTCCAGCAGATGGATGCGGTAAATCCTGAATATGCTGCTGCTCGCTCTCAATATGCTTCCGACAAGTCGATTGAGAACGCATTCCAGAATGGCCGTGATGTTCTGGCAAGACGAACCGACGGCCAGGTCTTCGATCCCGATCTGCTCGAAAGCCGTCTTGCGCAAATGTCTCAGCCCGAGCAGCAGGCTTATCAACTCGGCGCTCGCAAGGCCATTACAGACGTGATGGGGCAGGCTCGTAGTGATCCGGCAGGACTACGCACAAAACTGGCGAATGATAATGGCTATGCTGTTGGCAAGCTTCGGCAGGTCTTTGGCGATCAGCCTGTCCAAAATATGCTCGGGGAGCTCGACAGCCAGGCCACGATGCGCGGAACGAATAATGCCGTGCTAGGCAATTCTGCCACGGCGTTTCGTTCCGCAGCGGACGAAGCAATTCCGGGCTTTGGTGCAGCGGCTCACTCACCATCCGGTGGCCACGGTCAATTCCCGCTAGCCGTCATGGCTGGCGAGGAATTCGGGCGCCACCTTGGCACGATGTTTGGATCTCCAGAAGCGGGATCAGCCCTTGGTGCTGTTGCAGGGCCGGCCCTTTCGTGGGGAGCCGGCAAGATTGCTGCCTCGAATGCTCTGCAGAGTGGGGCGGCTCAAGGTGCTGCTAGACAAGGAATGGCGAGCATTCTGACGACGCCAGGACAGGATGCAGTCATGCAGGCTTTGGCGGCTCGTGAGCGCATGGCGCCGCTGCCGGCAAATTTGGGGGCAGGGGCGAGGAAGGTGCTGAACGCTCTGTCAATGCAGCAGGCCGCGCAGGGGCGAAATTCCGCGGTTTATCCGTGGTCCAACTCGCTCCCAGCCCTCGCCAGTCAGTAAGGCCATTCCGGTGGCGGGAAGCCCATCTCGCGATGCAGTTGCTCAGTTCTGCGCCGCTGATACGGCAGCAAGCCTCGGCACCAGTTGCGATAGGCAGCGAAGCCCATAATCGCGCAGCCAACGGAAAGGATGAATGGGTAGGTCCACAAGCCCATTTTCTCTGCGCCCCAATGGGCGATCGGATCAAGTATCCACTTCAACCCGATCATAACCGGGATAAAAAGCGCCAGGCAGAGGACGATAAAGATGCCCTCAGGCATCCATGGCGGCCGATGTTGGGTCATTTGGGCATCGGCGGAATTCTCGGACCCGGTTGGCGCCATTTGTCCTTAATTTCTTGATGCAGTTTCTTTGCGGCCGCCCTTGGCGTCAAAGTCTGCTCTCGATGAACGCAGGCAGCGGCAGCCCACCTGCGGGTCGCCTCTTCAGACATGTGAGGGGGCAACGCGGCGTCTTGTGCTGCTTCCAGTTCCCGGCGCGTCGTATACAGCTCTTGCTGCAACTGGCTGATGCGTCGGCGCTCGGCGCCCACCTGGAGCCACGCCAATCCAGCAATTAAGTGCGGGTCTACACCCCGGGGCATCGCAGCACCTTCAATGAGGTGAATATTCAATCTGTAAACTTTATCACAGCGCGATTCTCGTGTGAATCCGCGCCCGATTTCACAAATCACATTCTTTTGGAGGTGGTGGAAGCGTGTTTGAGTGCCTCCAGCCGGGGCGAAAATCGCTACACTGAGTGTTGTGAAAAATGTCACCAGGCGGCCGGGGCCGCTTGTATTCCACTAGTAGCAATTCGTGTTGACGGTGGGGTTGGAAGTGTAGGCGCCTAGCGTCGATGACGTGCAAGTCAGCGGTGGGCTATATGAGTAGGTCGGCTGGGCGGCTTGATAATAACCCTGGCTAACGCCGCTCATTCCGGAAGCAAATGCCGCTCCCCTTCATGCCATCAGGGCTCATACACCAGGAACCGGAAAAAGCCTGCTTGTTGATGTCGCTTCAACTATCGCAACCGGTAGACCCTCTCTGTTATCGCGGCGGGCAAGACGGAGGAGGAAACCGAAAAGCGCCTGGGCGCTTTGCTTCGGGACGGTGTCTCCATCGTGTCGATTGACAACATGAACGGTGAACTCGGTGGCGATACCCTTTGCCAGATGACTGAACGGCCGGTCATTCGCGTGCGTATCCTTGGGCGAAGCGAGGCGCCGAGTTGTGTCACGAGTACGACAATTGCCCCAACGGATTTCATACCCACCTTCATGTTGATTTGTTATTTCTCGAAATAGATGCGACTCGCTCGAATTAATTGCGACTGGCGTGACAAATTCCCACGTACCCCCGCTACGGGAATTTAATAATAACTCTCATCCACCCCTTCTTCGGGAAGGGTGGGATTGCCTTCGGCGTCTGTGATCAGGTTCCAGTTTCGATAGTAGCGCAGCGTGTCGCCGCCTGCACTGACCATGACGGCCTTGGTGTCGCCCCACAAATGCCTCTCATGCCCCGAAAACGGGGAGCCGAATCCTACAGAAGTCCAGCCAAACGCGCTGCCGCCGCCGTTGCTCATCAGCGAGCGCGCCGCGGCCGCCAGAAACGCCCATCCATGCGGGTCCTCCGCCACATTGCAGCCCCCGAAATAGAGACGGCCATTGCTTGTGGGAAAAAGCCGGTCAAAGCCCTGGCGATAAAAGTGGTCGTACCACACCCGGCGGGTAATCGAGTCGGAACAAACCTTGATATGGCCTGAGCTGCCGTGCCCCGTGACGATACAATTACGGAAAGTGACGCCATCCTCGATCAGCTCTCGCATTCTCCTCTTCATCTCGATCAAGCCGTCTTCCAGGTGCATGCTGTAACTGTCGTCGGATGATTCCCGTTTGAAAACCATTCGGCTGCGAAGGGTGTCAACGCTATCGATGCTGAGCAGTTCATAGTATTTTCTTCCCATTTCAAGCTCCTTCCGTTAGCTCGACCATCGCTCTCTCCTGTAAAAGCTGTCATACTGGCCACATGCCGCGTTATTTGGTCGTGGCCTTCTCGAGTTTGCACTCATGTACTTCTAGCGCGGCTGAAACCGACCAAGACCAACTAGAAAGACGATGTTCAAGTGACCAATTTTAGCCCTTTTCTTGGCGCGGCTAATCCCCAGAAAAGAGGATAAGGATTAGCGGTGGCCGAAAATCTACGATTGAGTGGTTGCGGGCCTGAGCAAGGCTGCAATCAGCGCCGAAGCAGTAAGGGCCAGGAGGCCGCAAACGATCAATGGGAGCTGAACGGCAGCTGAGGCCAGCGCACCCGCGACGATACCGGAGAGCGCTTCAGCTCCGACCTGTAAGCCCTGATTGGTTCCCATGACTCGGCCTTGCTTGTCCGCCTTCGATCGAGCGGAGAGAGCTGTGATTTTGGGTGTTGGGCTAGTATGGAGGAGCGGGACTCCGTCGAACCCGATTCAATAATGACGTCGCGCCAATGGGTTAAAAGACCCGTGCTGTTGGCACCCTATGATTTACCCCAACTGAAACGGCCGGCTGCCGGTCTAGCACGCGGATCACGGCCCCTTGTTGTTTGTAAGCTCTTCTAGGAATGAAAGACCGATGCCAATTTCAGCTTTTGGCCCGGTCCGCCTGCCGAACCCGCGATTTTAACGGCAACCTCAGACATGTGCTTTACGTGTGGTCCTAACAGGCGGCGAACTATCGGCCCGAATAAACGACTTCTGTAAGTAATTGCCAGAAGGCCCGCGCAGCATGCCTGATTAAAGGCCCGAGCCAACTCGGGGCGGTTTTTGACAAAAACTTGCGCTGCCTCATTCCGCTGAGCGTCTTTTCGCTTTTGACTAATCCATTGCCGAACAATAGCTACCAAAAAAATATGGTACCGGCTCTTGTTAATGTACCGGCTTATAAATCCAATAGTATTAAGTATCTCTGCAGGAGAGTCCTCGTCACTAGCTAGAGATCCCGCTTTAATATAAAAATTCTTCGAATAAAGTTCATATTTCTCCAAGCGTCGAGTATCTTTAGCTATCCGCTTCGCGCCAAAAGCGCAAACGACAATCGCGAGAGCCAAAAGTGTAGCATAAAATACGATCATTGCTTCTTCTCCTTCCTCTGTTGCTTGGCTCTAGATCTCTCGAGTTTGCGCTGAAGATCATCATCTAGGCGTTTATTTTTTTCTCGTATTTCAATCATCTTTCGTCTGTGCAGTAGGCATTCTCCCAAAATTTTTGGAAACCCGAATGCTAAAATCAAGGCAACTAATAAGAGTGCCTGCCACACAGTAAGATTTGGTAAAACTTCTTTTACCCATGTCAAACCAGCCATCGAACATTGTCACTTTCAGCCTAGAGAACAACTCTGGTGTCCTCTGGGCGGTTCCATGGCACTGGTATGGCGTGTAAGACCCGCAATCGCAAACTGACGAAGTGGCGGCTCAGGTCGCATTTTCAATATTCCCCCCAACAACGGGCAATGCTTTTGTCTGCGTTCTTCTAAATTTCGACGCGGCAACATTTTACCCAAATCTTGAGTTTTCGACGATATCACGCAACTTGGAGGCGACAAGACACTTCCTCGTTTGGAACGCCACACGTCACGGGTACGTCACGCGATTTCCCAGCCCCTCGGCTTAGCAAGGCGCAGGGCGTCCGTTGGCTCCCCACCTGTCTCCTTCCTTGCTGCAGTGGTAGACGGCCGCGGAGATGAACTCAGGCATCTCGGAGTTCAACTTGCCGCTGTCAGTAAGGAAGAAACGCGCCTGGTTGTGTTCCGCTTTCTCTAGCCCGTTCAACGCGGCGACGGCAACGCCCCAGCGCAGAAAAGCCAATATCTGCGACTGGTTGTCCTCTTGGCCGATGACGCTGATGGTGTGAAGAGTCGCTGCTTCATACTCCTGGGCGGCGGCCGCGCCCCGCCTGATCACCTTCAGCATGTCGTTCGGCAGCGGCTTTTGCAGCACCGTCGCCTCCGCCGCACTGTAGCCCCAAAATACCTAATTTGTGCGAGTGACGAACGATGCGTGTGCCGGCATGATCCCGAGCGAACTTGGGAGGGCCGACACGATTCAGCCGCAGCTGGACAAGGCAGTCCGCAAAATCATTGCGGACCTGGTCAAGGAAGGACGCCGCGGAGAGGTGGACGAAATCATCATCCAAATGAAGGTGTGGGCATACGACGATAGAGCCCTCGGGCCAGATCTGGCGAGGTTCATGCTTGAGGTAGACAGGATGCGCTGCGCGTTGCCGTTCTCCGTGACGAACATCATGAAAAGGCTGCAGCGTTAGAAACTCATTGCCCAAGCACCTTAATGATAACAGTTTGAGCTAACTCGCCTGCGACGAGTCCACAATCGCCGCTACTGCTGCCCTTTTGGGCGCATTCGCCAATGTAATCATCGGACTGACTTTGGCATGCTTGCATCAGTCGGAGAGCAGAACGCCCGCCATCCTGCGATGAGTATTGGCCTTGCATACCTGTAGACACCAAACACGCATAGTAGGCCTTATCTACTGGGGTGCTATTACTTTCGTTGTCTTGTGCTTTGGCATGCATTGTCGAAACCGCATAGATCAACGCTAGGCCGATCAGCACAAGGATGAGCGAGCCAACGAAACTGGTCCTGCGGTTCTGATAGTCCATTGGCCCATACGAGATAGAGCTCGAGCGTCTAGGAAACAAAGATCCGGCCACGCCGCCCACAGCGGAAAAGATCAGAATGACAAAGCCGATCAGCACCATGGGGATGCCGACCACAAGCCCTATGCCGGTGAAGCAAAGCAGAACACCGGCGATTATGAAAAGCAGCCCGATTATCATTTCGTCAGCTATCCCTTCTCGCGTGACCTTCTCTATTTTGCCGGGGTCATCGAGCGATAGATAGGCAAATCTGCTTGCTTCCGAAGCCCTAAGCCGGCCTCTCGCTATCCATGATGACTCTGCCCCTCTGGCGCAGCAGCAGGTGCACAGCGGGGCGCTTCTTTCGCTCGGCCTAAAAGACAGCGATTGCTAGAGGTAGGAGAAAGGAACAGAGAAGTTCTTTACAGCCCAGTCGCCGATGTAGCTGTGGTGGGAGAGAGGCAATTGTTTCTCCCTTGAGAAAAAGAAAAAAGGCCCCATAGGTTTTTCCTTACGAGGCCGTTGAGATTTTGATGTCCTATGAGGAACGAGATGGAAGGCACGATGAAGTTAGTGGCCAATACCTTTTTGGCAGCGTTCGCGTTTGGAGTACTCATAAATATCGCTCAGTGTAAAACCATTTTTGATAAATTAAACGTCAATGAAGTGATAGAAATTCAGGCGCAGTTTGACCGTAATATTGCACCTTGCTTGGCACCGCCTCTAAGTATGAAGGGTCGGTATCCACCGGTCGCGTCATTAATTCTTACGCTCAAGAGAGATGGTACATTGGCGGGCACGCCCGTTGTTCTCAACGCGATCAACCGCGAAATTTCAATCGCAGCGCTCCACGCCACCGTAAGATGCCTTACGACCGAACGGCCGTTGCGCCTGAATCCCGCGAGGTATGACGCGTGGAAAACTAGACAAGTGGACTTCTTTCGCGTTCCAGCGCAATAGCCATCAGCCAACGACCAACATCTCGGATGCGAGCCAGTTGCAGTTCAAACAGGTCTAACACGCTTCAGAATGATCACGAGCACCGAGGAAGCATCGAGTTTTCTGCTAAATCACTGGCCCGTCCAGGGCAGCAAAATGCGTCTGGAGGCCGTGAGGGCAGGTCTTTCTTGTTGTGTTGCCCGATGAGAGACCGCCAGACGACGCCAGGACCACCTTCATCGCGGCCGCGCAAGACGCGGGGAGCTTTGTGAAGACGTGATTGAAGATTGTCTCTTTGATGGGCTATCGGGCGACCGGATTATGGACATCTGTACCTGACCTCGATGCACTTAGTTGCATTTGACGTAGACGCTTATAGCCTTTGCCAGGTCCGCAATGTCCGCGGGCTGCATTGCCGCGCCCAAGCTGCCTGTTTTGTATGTGACACCGTGGCTCTCCAGGAAGTTAGCCGCCACTGAAGCCTTGATGGCGAAGTTAACGTTTTGGGCTATGTCGCCGTTTGTGGCTACCATCATCTTGAGCGCGTTCAGCTTCGCGGTAACAATGCCGACGAAATTTCCGCTCGTGTCGAGCAGCGGGCCGCCGGAATTGCCAGGCTGTACGGGAGCAGAGATCTGAAAATAGTTGGAATTGTCCCCCACCCCCATCAATGCGGTTATATTTCCAAGCGTAAAATTGCCGGAAGTCGAGAGGATGCCGGCAAGAGGATAGCCAAACGCCTCAACACCTTCCCCTAGACGGACGCCGGTACGAACCATTGCAAACTTTGACGGCGTTATATCCGACTTTATGAGCGCTAGATCATTTGCAGCATCTTCTGCAACCACGTGAACGATCCTAAGGCTGTCGCCCCCACTCACGGATACCGTGGTGCAACCATCGACCACATGTGCATTCGTTAGTAGAAATCCATCTGCTGTAACGAAGAAGCCCGTTCCGAACCCCTCCTTTGGCTCAACCGGGGTTGGCGACTGGGGAGCGGGCGCGGCCGAAGGAGGATTTGCTTGGACGTTTGGTGTCGGGGCGGCGGGCGGTGGCCGTACAACAATGGGCGCAGGTACCGAGACACTCTGCAACTCGGGTCTTTGAACAATTGGAAGCGGTATAGAGGGGGCGTCGGGCGTCATCTCCGACCACATCGAGGAAGATATAAGCGTCTCGATACGATCGCCGTGTAAATCCGCATTCGTGTTGTCGAACACCAGGCGAAACCCAAGCACACCGTCGCCGTATCGATGAAATCGCAAGTAGGTCGACTCGCTCCCGCGTTGCGCGGTTATTGCAAAGAAATTATTACGAACGACATTATATCCGACTTGGGCGCCTTGCTCACTCAATGTTTGCAGCCATTCGGCACGCGCAATCTCAAGCGACGTTCTCGGGTAAATTCCGTAGTCCAGGAAAACTCGGTTGAGCGGATCTGAAAACTGAACACCATCACTGTAGTGAGTTTCTACCAGCCCCAACCCCATCGGTACCCAGAGACGGCGTCCCACTATCGGATTGCTTATGGATCTAAATCCCCACTGGGAAAAAAGTGGTGCGGTAACGCTATTCAATCGATCCTGAGTTTCCGGCGAGATTATTCCGGTGGCGGCGAGTCCATTGGCATATTGAAACTGAGTTATCGCGTTGAAGAGCCGCATACTGAACACGGCGTTAGGAACAGCAGGCCAAAAGCCAGCCGCATCTAACAAGGTTTCGACGTTGACGCGTTGATCGATGCTCAAGCCCTGAAAAGCTTGCGAAGCTGCAGCATAACCGTCCGGGCGAGTATCCGCGAAGGCAGAGACCGCTGAATACGCCAACAGCGCGGCGCCGATGATCAACCGTCGCATGATTGTCCCCAAGCAAATTAATTCTTATTTTTGGATTGGTAACAAAGCACTCATTCAAGGCGGGCGCTAGATAGCGTATTGGGTGTGCCATCCGAAAAAGATCACCCAACCGACTGATGTTCGTTTCGACGAGCCGAACCGGATTGATTAGCGTTGTCGAGTCGCGGACGTTCACTGACATTCAGGACAAATCGCCGCAGCTGTTGGGGTATTTGTTGGGGTGTCTAAAAATCAAGAACATATTTCTACTATATATCAATAACTTATAAAAAAAGTATGGCGTCCTTCCGGGACGCCACTTACGAACAAAACTGGGCACTCCTGCCGGAGCTGCGCCGCCACCCATTGCAAGTCGCTCCAGCACAGTTTGCCGCCCGTGGATGCGGATTTCTGTGTCATCAACCTCAACTTGGTCGATCATGGAGCGAATATATGCCCGCCGGAAAGGCGCGTCGCCGCTCATCACGTTTTTGCGCATGATCTCGACGAAGGCAGCGATCTTGTCTTCTGAAATGCGCGTCTCTGGCCGCATCTCCGCAACCGCACGATCGAAGGAAACCTGGGCGATATCGCGCTCGGATTTTACGACGGCCACGCGTTCCTTGAGGGCCACATCGCGCGGATCAGCGATACCGCTCTCGATAGCAGCATAGAGCCGCCCCAGACGACTCTCGGCATCTGCAAGCTTTGCACGTAAGGCGGTCACGGAAAGAGCAAAGTCGTCATCTCTTGACGATTGGCGTTCCAACACATTGGGATAGAACGACCCTTGCAGGCCGGCTTGCCCTGCCGAGCGCATGTCGCGCACGTATAATAGCGATAGCGACCCGACTTTCCGGTCCGCAGCGTCATGCCGCCGCCGCAACTGCCGCAGGTTGCGATGCCAGTCAAAAGGATTGGACCGGTGACGACGCGTGGCGGAACGGCCCGCGGATTTTTGGCCTTGAGCATTGCCTGCACGGCATTGAACGTTGCCGCGTCAATAATCGGCTCGACCGCAACGGTGATCTGCTCTTCGGCAGGCTTCGCCTCGTGGGTCTTCGCAGATTCGCTGTTGAAAAGGTGCTCGCCCTTGTAGGTGGCTCGCGTGAATATCTGGTGCAGCGGACCGATACCCCACTTCGCGCCGCCGCGGGTGCGGTAGCCGCGTATGTTGAGCCAGTTCGCCGCTGATAAGAAGCACGAAATTAACACCTGGAAGACTCGAAGGCAGAAGCTCGATGAAAATCATGGGCAGAAGCAGACTCGGCCAAAAGGCTATCGCCACAAGCGGGAGGATCGATAAGCCAAGACACGGCTGCGCCACAGCGTCTCGTGTTCGACGAGGGTGGGGAGCACGTCTCTCATTTTGCGCAATTTTCCGGGTGGCTGCCGTACAAGGTGTCAGTGTTTTTGTTTGGGATTCAATTATTTAACATAATAAACGTGTTTTCGTGCGACACAACAAACTTGCGACCTATCATCAAAATTGACTTGCAATGATACGTCAGAATATACTTGTAATTATACGGCATCAAAGACTTGTGAAACCACACATATGGCAACTCCCCACGAAAAATTGGCTGACGCACTCGATGCTCTCAAAGGGCTGCAGAGCCAGGGACGGCGTGTGTTTCGCTCCGGAGAATTAGGGCGCTTGCATCGCGAGCGACTCCTACAAAATGGCTTCCTGCGCGAACTCATTAAAGGCTGGCTGATCTCTACAGGGCCTCATGTCGAAGAGGGCGACACCACGCCTTGGTACGCATCTTTTTGGGAGTTCTGCGCACTTTATTGCCGCGAGCGATTTGGAACCGAATGGCACTTTTCTCCGGAGCAATCGCTCTTGTTTCATGCCGAAGCTACTGCCATGCCTCCGCAGGTCATTATCTACAGTACCAGGGGCACGAATAACAATCTGCAGCTTCTTTTCGGCACTTCGCTTTACGGTCTGAAGCAAAAGGAGATGCCACCAGCCGAAGACCTTGTTGAAAGGAACGGGCTGCGCCTCTTCGCGCCCGATGCAGCTCTCGTTCGTGTCTCCGAAGCATTCTTCCAGCGATCCCCAATTGAAGCGCAAGTGGTACTGGCCGCATTCAGAAACGTTTCGGGGATTTTGGCACGGCTGCTTGACGGAGGACATTCGGTCATAGCCGGACGCCTGGCAGGCGCATTTCGACGAATCGGCAGGACGTCATTCGCAGATGAAATAACGAAGACGATGAAAGGCGCCGGTTATGATGTGCGCGAAGCCGACCCGTTCCCAACGCAAGCGCAGATGCCAAACATTGTCACAGGTGTAGCGCCGATTGTCGGGCGTCTTCAGGCGATCTGGGAAAATCTGCGCCAGCCGGTCATCGACACGTTCCCTGCTGCGCCCGGGTTGCCTGTTGACAAGGAAGCGTACCTGAAATTCGTCGGGGAGATTTACCAAAGCGACGCCTATCACTCGCTGTCGATTGAAGGGTATAGCGTGACGCCGGAACTGATCAACCGAGTACGGCAAGGCAACTGGAATCCCGCCGACAACGAAGACGATCGCAAGAATCGTGATGCACTGGCGGCGCGCGGCTACTGGCAGGCCTTTCAGCGTGTAAGAGAATCCATAGCCGCCATTATCGATGGGGCATCGCCCGGCGCGCTCGTCCGCGACCAGCATGGCGACTGGTATCGTGAGATGTTTCAGCCTTCGGTGGCCGCAGGCATACTGCGAGCTGGCACGCTCGCGGGGTATCGCAATCAACCTGTCTATTTGCGGGGCTCGCGCCACGTTCCGCCACGCGCGGAGAGCGCGTTTGAGGGAATGAGCGCGCTCTTCGATTTGCTTGAGAAAGAAAGCGAGCCGTCCGTCCGTGCGGTGCTCGGACACTGGCTTGTCGGATATATCCACCCATACCCTGACGGGAATGGCCGCATAGCGCGCTTCCTGATGAACGCAATGCTCGCATCCGGCGGCTATCCGTGGACGGTGGTAAGGGTAGAGGACCGGAACCGCTATATGTCCGCGCTCGAAAGCGCGAGCGTGGACATGGATATTCGCCCGTTCGCGGCGTTCCTTGCTGAGTGACTGCACTGGTCTGAGGGTAAAGTCCGCATGACTGACTGGGACGGCGAGCGAGCGCCAGTAATAAATCGGGACTAGGCTGAGACGGGTTGATCAGAACTCAGAGCCGAGCGATTTTGCCGCCGACGTTTTCGACGGCATCAGCGCCGGCGACGGCGATAGGACTTACCTCAGTACCCGTCCGAAGTCCCTGGGTGCGCCGCCTGGTACCCATCTCGCGCGCTTTCGATCGCCAGGAATCTAAGGTCGATGCCAAGGTCGATGCCAAGTAGTTAAGCTGCTCGATGCGCAGCCTCTGCTCCAATGCGGCTTCTGGCGCTGCGCTCTTCTACGATTATTTGGCAGCCAGCTCACCAAACCAGTATGAAGATGTGACACCTCCGTCCATGAGGATGTCGCTGCCGGTAATGAATGCACCATCCGCGCCCATCAGGAGTGCCGCTACCGTTGCGACCTCGTCAGGCGTGCCGGCGCGTTTCGCAGGGCACCCATCGATCATTTTCTTATATCCGGCGCCTCGCGGCCCGGACAACTCGTCCTTTGCCAATGGCGTCATAATGATACCGGGGCTGATCGTGTTGACGCGAGCACCGCGTTTGCCCCAGCGCACAGCCTCAAACATCACGCGCAGAGCGTTGCCACGCTTGGAGAGTTGGTAAGCGTGCAGGCTGTCTTTGACCTGATCCAGCTGGAGCATGGGCAACTTGAGCAGCTCTTCCACCGGCGTCGTCGCCAGGGCGTTGTTCTGTTCTATCGAGAGGGGCGGCAAACGATGACCGGATTGCGAAGCGATCACGACACCCGCACCGCCCTCGGCTATAAAATTGCCGAAGAGCTCTAAGATGAGCGCCGTGCCATACAAATCCACCTTCAAGATTGTTTCAGGTGAGGCCTGCGATGGCGATACTCCTGCGGCATGAATAATACCGTGAACTTCGCCGATCGACGTCGCCTTGGCGACGAGCGCTTCAATCGAGGCGCGGGACGAAACATCGACAGTTGCAGTCGTCACTTCGAAACCCGCTTCACTCAAAGTTTTTGCGGCTGCCTCAGCATTCTCCTGCCGAAGGTCAGCCAGCAAAACATGTTTCCCTGAGCTGACCCGCCACGCAATGGCCTGGCCGATCGATCCCGGTCCTATAACTACGTTCACTTTAGTCATTTCAATCTCCTTTTTTTCTTATTGTTGCGGGTTAGTTGCCATCACTGATGCCAAGACTACACTCACTGTAAAGTCCCGGCGTCGTTGCGATTTTGGCGATCAGGCCCGACAGGCTGTCGAGTGAGATGTCATGGCCGAAGAAGGGCTCATTTTTCTGCGTAATCCGGACGGGACCGGCTGCCGCCCGCGTGAACCAGCCGGGCCTGAGGATCGTGTAATCGAGGTCTGATTTCTCGATCAGCGCCGCTGAACCCCTGTAGGGATCCAGGACGCTTCGGTACTTTTCTCCACGTACTTCGCTATAGATTCCCATCGAGCTGATGAAGATTAGCCGGCGCAAACCCGATGATTTCATGGCAGCAATAATGGACCGGGCCTGGGGCGCCATATCGCCGGACAGGTTTGCGTACAGCACGTCCTGTCCCTGCATGGCCTCCCGGAGCCCTTTGGCATCGAGGACGTCACCTTCAATAATCGTTGCTCGTTTGGGATCAGGGTTCTTCAACCGCTTGGCCTGGCGCAAATAAAGCGTCAGCTCGCAATCGGTCTGCTCCATAAGCACCCTTGTCGTATTGCGCGCCAACTGTCCGTTGGCGCCCAAGATGAGGATTCTCGTCATGATATGCCTCCGGTGGCTTCCGGAAAGGGCGTCAAATCAATCTGCGACGGTGCTCGGGGCAGGAGCTGCGTACTGGCAAAACTCCCTATGGCGCACAGGGCCATGACCAAGCCCATCGGCCAGGGTGTGCCATCCGCGAAGGCACCGACAAGTGCTGAACCAAGGATGCCGCTGCCGTACTGCAGCGCGCCCACGAGCGCTGAAACCGCTCCGGCCCTGTCGGGAAATCCTGCCATGGCGCCGGCAATCGAGTTCGCGACAATGAAACCCGTTGCCGAGGCAAACAGGAACAGCAGCACTGCCAGGCTCCAAAGTCCGCCCCAGCCGAGCCAGGTCTGAAACGCCAGCGCGATACCCGCTATCGCCGCGCCGGACGTGCCGGCGGCGAGCAACCGGTCCCCGCCAAGTCGCATGACAAGCCTCGCATTGACGAGGTTCGAGATCATGATGCCGACGATGCCTGCCGCAAACAGAAGGCCGTAAAGCTGTGGCGGGACATGGTAGTAGGTAATGTAAGCAAAGGGCGAGCCAGCGATATAGGCAAACATCGCGCCGTAGAAGAGCCCGCCAGCGCCGGTATAGCCGAGCAGGCGTCGATTGCTTAGAAGCGGCCCGTAGCGCAGAAAGGCTTGCATCAGAGGCTGCCGATTGCGCCTTGCAGCCGGCAGAGTCTCGGGAAGAAGAAAGAGGGCTGCCAGCGTCAGCACGCCAACTGCAACCAGCGTCCAGAAGATCGCTCTCCAGTCCGAAATGGCCAGAATCTGGCCACCGAGTATCGGGTCAAGCAATGGCGCGATGGCCATCACCGTCAACAGGGTCGAGAGCATCTGTGCCGCGCGGTCACCGGCATAAAGATCGCGCACCATGGCGCGGGCAAGAACAACGCCTGCGCTGGCGCCCAGCGCCTGGACGATGCGCCAGCCGATAATCACATCCGCACTACCCGATAGCGCGCACCCTGCCGACCCGATCAGGAAGAGGACCAGGCCGATGGCGACCGGAATGCGGCGGCCATAGCGGTCGCCAACCGGCCCCCAGACGAGCTGACCGAAGCTGAAGCCCAGCAAATAGCCGGAAACTGTCCACTCGAGGGTGCCGGTATCCGCATGCAGGGCGTCCGCCATAGCCGGCAGGGCCGGAAGGTAAAAGTCCGTCGAGATCGAGGCGAACCCCATCAGGGCGCTGAGGATGCCCAGCACCCAGATTGCTGTCGGGCCATCCTGTAGGACTTGCGCTGATTCCGACGGGGTCCGATTGTTCATCATCGCCCCACACGCGCCTGCAGATGGGCCGGATAGCGGTCACCCTGCACGGTAATCTGCGAGAGCGCGGTTTCGATCTGCGCAAGGTCCTCTGCAGTCAGCTCTACTGCGGCGGCCCCGACGTTTTCTTCGAGGCGGTGCAGTTTGGTGGTGCCAGGAATTGGAACGATCCAGGGCTTCTGAGCGAGCAGCCATGCGAGCGCAATCTGGGCCGACGTCGCTTTTTTCCCAGCGGCGATCTGACCGATCACATCGACCAGCCCCTGATTGGCCTTGCGGTTCTCTTCCGAGAAGCGTGGCACGATATTGCGGAAGTCCGTCTTGTCGAAGCTCGTATGCGCGTCAATGGCCCCGGTGAGGAAACCCTTCCCGAGGGGACTGAAGGGCACGAAGCCAATGCCAAGCTGTTCGAGAAGCGGCAGGATTTCCTTTTCCGGCTCACGCCACCACAGCGAATATTCACTCTGCAGCGCCGCCACGGGCTGCACGGCATGGGCGCGCTGGATCGACTGGACACCCGCTTCCGACATGCCGAAATGCTTGACCTTTCCCGCTGCGATCAGCTCCTTCACCGTGCCCGCGACGTCTTCCATCGGCACGTTCGCGTCGACGCGGTGCTGGTAGAACAGGTCAATCCGGTCGGTGCGCAGCCGCTTAAGGGCTGCATCGGCCACTTCCCGGATACGCTCCGGACGGCTGTCCTGACCCTTGCTCGGGTCGCCGTCCTGAAAGCCGAACTTGGTGGCGATGACGACCTGATTACGGAAGGGTTCAAGCGCCTCACCCAGCACAGCCTCATTTGCGCCCTGCGCATAAGCTTCCGCTGTGTCAAAGAAGGTCACCCCTTGATCGAAGGCAGCGCGAATGAGCTGGATTGCGGCCTGCTTCTCGGTCGCCGGACCGTAGCCATGGCTAAGCCCCATGCAACCAAGGCCAAGGGCAGAAACTTCGAGGCCGCTTTTGCCCAATATGCGTTTTTTCATTTTGATAATCCTTTAGCTAAAATGTTTAACGATAAGAGAGTTCGAGAATGTTGGCGGGCAGCCGTTCGCCAGCCACTGCGATGCCAGCGAAACTGGCTTCAATCCCGCTCATCTCGGCAGAGGAAAGGCTGACGTCAGCGGCGTCGAGGTTCTCGCGAATGCGATCGAGGCGGCGGGTGCCGAAGATCGGAACGATGAAGGGCTTGCGGGCCAGCAGCCACGCGAGCGCAACCTGAGCCGCCGTAACGCCCTTGGCATTGGCGACTTGTTGGACCGCATCCACCACCTTCTGGTTTGCCGTCATCGCTTCCGGAGCAAAACGGGGCGAGCGGGACCGAAAGTCAGTCGCATCAAAGGTTGTGGAGGGCGCCACCTTGCCGGTCAGGAAGCCTGATCCAAGCGGACCCCACGGCACGAAGCCGATGCCAAGTTCCTCACATAACGGCAATACTTCGGGTTCGGGTTCACGCGTCCACAGGGAGTATTCACTCTGGACAGCCGCAACCGGCTGTACGGCGTGAGCACGACGGATGGTCCCGGCCGCAGCTTCTGAAAGACCGAACTGGCGGACTTTGCCCGCTGCGATCAAGTCTTTGACGGTACCGGCAACGTCTTCAATGGGCACATTTGGATCGACGCGATGCTGGTACAGCAAATCGATCGTGTCCATGCCGAGGCGCTTGAGCGAGGCGTCAACGACACGCTTCACATGGTCTGGCCTGCTGTTCACCCCAGGGCTACGCGCGCCTTTATCGGGATCGATATTGAAGCCGAACTTCGTCGCCACCACGACCTTGTCGCGGATCGGCTTGAGAGCCTCGCCTACCAACACCTCATTGGTCCAGGGACCGTAAGCCTCAGCAGTGTCAAAGAATGTGACTCCAAGGTCATAGGCGCCGCGAATGGCGGCGATAGATTCCGCCTTGTCGGGCGCTGCGCCGTAAACCGAAGCAAAGCTCATTGTGCCCAACCCGAGCTCGGACACGTTCAGGGGGCCTAGCTTGCGCGTTTTCATCACCTAGATTCCTTTTTCTTCGTTCTGCCGAGCGGACAGGTATTGCTCGTCGGTGACATGCTCCAGCCAGTCCACCGGGCTGCCATTAAGTTTTTCGGCGATGGCGATGTGCGTCATCGCTGTCGCGGGAGATGCGCCATGCCAGTGCTTTTCACCCGGTGCGAACCAGACGATATCGCCGGGGCGTATCTCTTCGATGGGGCCGCCCTCACGCTGCGCCCAACCAAAGCCGGCGATCACGATCAGCGTTTGGCCGAGCGGGTGAGTGTGCCAGGCTGTCCGAGCGCCCGGTTCAAAGGTCACGGTCGCACCGCTTGCTCTCGCAGGCTCGATTCCGGCAAACGGCGCATCGATGCGCACGGTTCCTGTAAAATACTCTGACGGCCCCTTGGCCGACGGCTGCGAACCGCTTCGCTTAATATCCATTTCTTGTCCCTTCAACGTGGATCGCGGAAAAAGTCCGCAAATTTGCCAATTCATCTTCCTTCAATTTAGCACTCGCACATTCGTCGCATTAGATGTTAAATTTCGATTGTGATTATAAGTCAGGCTAATGAATGGCGCGCACCGATCTCAACGACATCACCGCCTTCCTGGCGGTGGCCCGCGAGGGTAGTTTTACCAAGGCTGCCGCCCGGCTGGGCGTGTCTCAGTCTGCGCTCAGCCAGACAGTGAGCAACCTTGAGGCCAAGCTGGGACTTCGGCTTCTCACCAGGACCACACGGAACGTTTCACCGACCGACGCCGGACAGCGCCTGATGGAGACAGTCGGTCCCAGGCTGGAAGAGGTAGACGCGGAGCTAGCCGCCCTGACGGCGTTGCGAGACAAACCCGCAGGCACGGTGCGCATCTCCACAGGTGAACATGCAGCGGAGATGGTCCTTTGGCCCGCTATCGAAAGCCTGCTGCCTCGCTATCCTGACATTTCAGTCGAAATCATCATCGATAACGGTCTGACGGATATCGTGGCCGAGCGCCTGGATGCTGGCGTGCGGCTGGGCGAGCAGGTCGCAAAGGACATGATCGCGGTACGCATAGCACCTGACATGCGCATGGCCGTCGTCGGCGCACCATCTTATTTTAAGGGCAGAAAAAAGCCTCGTACGCCGCAAGACCTGACGGATCACAGCTGCATCAATTTGCGCATGCAAAGCGGAGGTGGGCTCTATGCGTGGGAGTTCGAAAAAGGGGCTCGCGAACTGAAAGTGCGCGTCGAGGGACAGCTCGTCGTTAACACCGCGACCCTCGCGGTCAAAGCCGCCCTTGCAGGCACTGGGCTTGCTTTCGTTCCAGAAGACCGCGTCCTGCCTTTCATCGAAAGCGGCAAGCTGGTCAGGGTTTTAGGCGACTGGTGCACGCCGTTCTCCGGGTTCCACCTCTATTACCCGAGCCGCAGGCAGCCGACACCCGCCTTTGCCGTGGTGGTCGACGCGCTCCGCTATCGCGCTCTATAACTGGTTCACTCGCTGTCCCTTGTTTAACCGAAAAATGTATTATTCAAGTTGGAGTTCGAAGTCGCAAATGGGCTTCGAACCGCGGGCATGGGTGGCAAAATGCCATGGTCGCGATAGATGAGCTTGAGCAGGCCAACATCGAATCCGGTCTGCGATGGCTCGCGCGTCACAGGGGAGAAGTGCTGTCGGACGACTTTGCGATCACGCTGCACAAGCGCCTGTTTGGTGAGGTTTGGGATTGGGCGGGGTCGTTGCGCCGGACTGGCAAGAATATTGGCATCGATCCAATCCACATTGGCGTCCAGTTACGCGCGCTGATGGATGATGCCCTTTACTGGGCCGAGCATGAAACCTATCCCGCTTCAGAAGCAGCAATCCGCCTGCATCATCGACTGGTCCAGATACATCCATTTCCTAATGGCAATGGTAGGCACGCACGAATCATGGCCGATACGACGCTGAATCGCGTCTATAGGGCAAAACCTATTGATTGGAGAGGCGGGCACGACCTTCAGAAAATGAACGAAAGGCGTGTTGCCTATATCGCTGCGCTAAAAGCGGCGGATCAGGGGAACATCGACCCTCTTATTCAGTTCCTCGGCCCGCGACCTGACCTTCACGCGCAAAGCACGAGAGGCAGATGATGGTTCGCATTCGCACCGACAACACCTTAAGACAGCTGCGTATCGTTGGCCATGGCATCACCCTGTCTGACGATTTTGAACTGTCGCCCCGGGGTTACTATTGTTCCGTCCATTCCGCCACTTGACCCGAACCTAGCGGCTTTAGGCAAAGGAAGCGCAGCTCTGCATGTTGGCGTTTCTGGCAGCCGTCGCGACGGGCACCTCATTGGCGGCCCTATCAGTGACCGGATCGGCCGCAAGAAAGTGATCTGCGGCTCGATCCTCGGCGTTCCGCCGTTCAGGCTTGCGCTGCCCAATGCCCGCCTTACAGGGACAATCATCCTTAGCGTGATAATTGGCTTCGCACTGGCGTCGGCATTCTCGGCGATTGTCGTCTTCGTGCAATCGCTGGTGCCGGGCCGCTTAGGGATGATTTCTGGTGTTTTGTTTGGGCTCTTGTTCGGTTTCGGAGGCTTAGGCGCGGCACTCCTTGGCACGTTGGCCGAATGGACGAGCATTGAATTTGTCTACAAGGTTTGCTCGTTCTTCGCGCTTATTGGCCTGCTCACCGTATCCCTGCCAGACACGGACAGAGGGCGCAGGTCAGCCGCCACGACCATTACTGAGCAACGCAGGACGATTTCATGGCTCTCCCGTCCTGCTCTATGGGCGCGCCTGCTTACCATACGAACGTGCTGCCCCGATCGTGGGGATCGATCTGGGCTTCGGCGTCGGCGAGTGCTGCTCCCGCCCCTCGATGGATCACTGAAGGGCCCATATTATCAGGCCCAGGCCGACTACCAAGACTATGACCCAGCCACCAATTATCGCGATAGCTGTCTTATCCAGGCGTATTGGCCCACTGATGCCGTTGCGGGAGAGACTTGCCTGAGCGTGCCATAGCCCCAATAGGATTATGGCAAGTATGAAGGCGCTCGGGACCGATAGAACTACGCCAACTATTCCTGCTAGATTCATGTCCGAACTGCGCCCGCTGATTTCTTTTGAGGCTACGATAAATCGGCGAGTTCCAACAAGCGTGTGACGGCCCGATATGATCAGGTTCGACCTGTCGTCCCGCGGGCTTTGTCGCCGCGTTGGCTGGCCTCTGGTCGTGAAGCATCGCTCACCGCTTCAATCTGCAAGGCGTATGATGCACAAGATGCTCAGCCTGATATGTGTTGCTGCTATTGAGATAATTCGAGTCAATCACGCTCTGTTTGCCTATAAGTTGGTAGCGCCGCCATCAATTTACGAACTTGGAAGCAGCCAAGCGCCGCGGGTACCTCGGTATAGAGCAGCCACAGCCGTTATACGGTCCGTCATGGATATAGCTGCCCAAACAATTCGGGGTGGGAGGCCATTGAGCGTCTCACCCTTTTGTTTGCGCCAACCCTCAATCGCGATGGACAAAATAAAAGGGCCGTCCCCTACAAGGACAGCCCTTCCGGCACACGTGGTAAGTCGGTAGCTCCCGCACGCACCTGTAAACTCATTTTTCAAGGTTCTTAATATTGTAAATATTTCAATTTGCAAATGCGTTTTCGAGGAATCTGGAATATAAATTACATGACCTTCACCGATGAATTGATTCAACGCTTGAGAATGCTGGTCGCGCGATTCAATGCCCACGCCTTTGGCTTCGGCATGGGCGTGCCGCGCCACCCATTTTCCGAATATCTCAATCGACATAATTTCTTCGATGTGCAGCTTTTAGAGTATCTTTCCACCTCCAGGCAAAGACGTCCTGGGAGGGAGGCTGGAAGATGACAAGCATGATGATCCGCCACAAGGTGGCCGATTACGACTTATGGAAGCCGCACTTCGATGCACATCGTCCCAGCCGCGAGGGCGCCGGCGTTACCAACGCCCACGTCTATCGCGGCGTCGAGGACGCCAATGATGTGGTTATCGTGGCTGATGTGGCCGACCCTGAGGCCGTGAAGGCATGGGCAAGCGGAAGCGATTTGCGCGCCGCTATGGAAAACGCCGGCGTTGTTGGAGCGCCCCTGGTGATGTTTGGGGCGTAGGTTTTTCGGTTGTCCTGGCCGGTAGGCGCAAATTCCGACCAGGATTTCTCACTCGATGTGATGCGGGATGGGGCATGTCGGCCGCCATATCTGGTCCACCGGTTCCTCATGGATGCTGGTTGCTTGTCAGGCGGAGGTGTGTGGCGTCGATATCGGCCTTTAGGGCATAAGGCGGTTGGGCGAGGCAAACCATTATCGTGGTGACCACGGCACCCGCCGCCAATAGGGCGACAAGGCAGAGGGCGAACCTGACTTGCCGTTCCAGGCCGTTCGCCGTCTTTGTTGCTGTCAGTTTCGAGCCAGCTGTTCTCTGCCCGCTCCCCATTCCGCGCCCCCAGATGTCCGTTTTCCCTTACGGGATATCTCTCAGCCCCTTCCGCGCTGCTCTCTGTGCGGAAGCGCACATCTCTTCTCAAGGGATTCTGCATAACGGTAGGATAGTAAGCCAAATTATGTATGACGAACAATATAAATACCAAGCAAGCCGGTCGTAACTCTTGATAACAAGTTTATGAATAGCTTATATTTGAATAGTAAGTCGGTAAGCGCCGCTATCAAATTGTGGATGTCGTAACAGCCAAGCGCAGCTTTGAAGATTAAAGCCGCCAGCGCCGCTACAAGTTCTCAAGGGAATTAGCCGCCGAAGAAATTCAAGGGGAGGCCGATGGGTCTCCCCGTTTTCCTTTCTATGCGCAGGGCTGCCGCAAGTTCCAATATTGTCCATCTGCTTTACAAAGGACCATATTGCGAGGCGCCGACCCAACAGCGAAGACCTCAATATATTTTCCGACAATCGCAAACAAGGCTTAGCCACGCTGAGCGTGTGTCTTTTCGCACATCTGCGGCAAGCCGCATCTGGCTGATGGATTGTTAGGAACTCGGTAGCTTCTCCCGAGGTTCCAGCTTCACTATGGCAGAGAGAACCGATGCAGACGCCGTCCTTCGAAGAAGCTGATATCGTTTCTGTTTTCAGGGCGCTTTCGAAAGCCCAGGTCGACGCAATGAATTGGTATGCCTTTGAGAACAAGGGCCGGGGACCGATTGCCCCCGTTTGCCGGTTCCTGGTGTTCATCGGCCTGCTCGATGTCTTTCAGACCCAGGAAATCGATGACTCCTTGCTGATCGAGCGCTTCTTTTATCACATGAAGCCGACCATCCGTTCCACGTGGCGCAGCTTCTTCCAGGATCCGACGGCCGCATCGACGCAAGCCAATCCGCGATGAGCAAAGGAAATCCCTTTTCACCAGCGGTCTTGACGGCTTTCCGGATGGTTTGACCCTGCCAACAGAGGCCCGATTGCCGTCGAAGCGCCGTCGCTTTCCCCGCCCGCCTGCAATGGGCGGCCGAGGGGTGCGTTCATCAAGCCCGGCTTCCCCTCGAGCTTCTCGTGGGTCGTCGAACCACCCGTCGACTTGTCGCAACTGTTGCGCCACCGTCTTGGCAGCGTTCGGCATGCCGCTGATGGCACCGCCATTGACGGCGGCCCGCAAATTAAGCCGGATGGCCGAACCAGCGCGGAACAATGAGCGGCGTCCGGGGCTTTATTTTCCAGCACTGACACGCGCCAGCCAGGCATGAAGCAAATGCTGATCGAACCCGATGGCCATGGGCCTGATCCCAACACCCCTCCGCCCGAGCCGCCAGGGCCAATGGAGGTTCCAGAGCCGGCGCCTCCGGTGGGCATCCCGCCACCGGTTCCCGACACGATACCGACACCGGGCGAACCGATCCCGGCACCGGCGCCGGTCGAAGATCCGCAGCCGACCGACCCGACAGTCCCGCCTCCCCCTGGTTAGAGCATTGTGCCGAAAAGTGGATGCCGGTTTTCGGCGAATGACGATGCCGTAGAGCAGGGAGGGTAGAATGGATCACCCAACACAATCCGCCGACGATTTTGCCGAGCATCGCAGGTCTTATGAGAGCTTCATCCGCATCGTCGTCATCGTCGTCTTCACGTTGCTAGCGCATGTGGTGGCCCTGGCGATCGGCGGGCTCGCCCATCTGTGGCTCCTCGCCGCCCTCGCTCTCGTGCTCTCCATCGCCGCCGCTATTGCCGGCGCGCTGGTCCGAGGGCTCGATTGGAAGCCTGAACTCATCGTTCTCGTCATGCTGCTGATGGTCTTGCTATTCGTAACTCACTGAGATCGCAGCCAGCCGAAGGCGGAAAACATGGAACTCTCCAGCCGGACGGGGCGTTACCCCAGCAAGGAGGACGGAGCCATGTCTGAAGTACTTGAAAAGGACAAGGTTCAACCGGCGCCGCGCGATGGACGGAACCCGGTCAACGTCAGCGCCGATACCGCCCGGCAAGGCCCCGCTGGGCAACGGCTGCTCTACATGCTGATCGGGGGGCTGCTTGGAGCGATGCTTGCCTGCTTCCTGCTCTATGCTTTCTGGGGCGCAATCGTTTGATCGATCGAACCGAATGAGGCGAGAATGAAGGAAGAGCAGCTACAGAAAGTGCGTGAAAAAGCCTATGAAATCTGGGTCTTGGAGGGGCGCCCCGAGGGGCGTAGCCTCGTTCACTGGGGCATGGCCGAACAATTGGTTGCTCAGGAAGAGGCTGACCGGTCGCATAATCCATCGGCCTCCGATAAGCGGGAAATCGAGAATGCCGTCGTGGCTCTCGATACCAACGAGGAAAAGCCAGCCGAAACCGATGCGACTTCCAATCCGTGATCTTAACGACACCACAGGAGGCGCTGTCACGTGGGACGTCGCCGGCCGGTAT
>Ga0206974_1073_pt3 | contig 23708 bp, 30 predicted proteins | sample Alteio_BWOrgHeat_84_FD_152920 | JGI IMG/M metagenome (GOLD analysis project Ga0206974, IMG submission 152920) | Enriched cells from forest soil in Barre Woods Harvard Forest LTER site, Petersham, Massachusetts, United States -... | ecosystem: Environmental > Terrestrial > Soil > Temperate forest >... | reverse complement strand
AGCGGTAGCCATAGTAAAATCGGGAGAGCCCCCGTCATGTGACTAAAGTGAAAGTAGATTGCTAATATTGCTAACGAGCTTACATAGAATACCTCAGTTCCAACGATACTTTTTCTCTGATGAAATACTTTATAGCGAGTACTTCGCCCAAGATATGTCCCGACAATTGCCGCCAAACCATCGGCAACGCTCAGATGGAGCATAGCCGCCATGAATATCAGCCGATTATGTGTGAGAAGGGCGATTAAACCAATTGCAACCGCAAAAAAAATTTCACCCAACGTTTTTCGCTCTATAAGATGTATTGAGCTAAGTATGGTAAGTAATCGTGAGAGTGCAATCGCTGCCAAAAATAAAACTGCAAGATATTCAATCTCTCGCCAGGTTAATATCCAAGGCCAGAATGCAACAAAACTACCAACCGTGATATGCACAAATTTGCGGGTAAACTCAGATTTATAATGTTTAATCCGATAGAAGTATTCGGCCGAGAGTACCAGCAACGATACTATGCCAACGGCCAATACAACTTTGAACATATAAAAGCTATTGTACGCTTATTACCGAAGATGTGAGAACAATACTGGACAATGTCAGTGAATTATAAATAATGGAGACAAAACGGATTTTATTGTAGTTATGATTAGATGAATCTTGTGACGATAAACATTAATAAAGTGCCAATTAATGTGAGGCCCACAGTCTTATAGCTGGAATGTTTGCTATGAGCTTCAGGTAAAATTTCACTAGCGCCTATATAGAGTAAAAAAGCCTGCAAAGAAACCTAAGTACAAAATGAGACCAAATCCGGATAATTTGATCACTAAGGTCGAAAGTGCTCCAAGAACTGGTGCGATGGCGTCGAGTAGTAGCAGATTGAATGAGCGTCTTGGTGCATTATGATTTACGAGCATAAGAGTAACTGTGTTTAGGCCATCAGAAAAGTCATGCGCAATAACCGCAATTGCTACGGCTAGCCCTACAATGTGACTCACTTGAAATCCAAGACCGATGCCGACACCATCGAGAAAACTATGACCACTTAAAGCTATGGCAGAAACAATTCCGACTTGCGGATGATGGTGGACTTCAAATTCTCCCTCTTGTGAATGATGTATTAGTATTGATTTTTCAACGATATGGAATAATAAAAAACCGCATACTAATGCAATCATAGGTCCGGTTGCCGAAACCTTTAGCTCACTGAGTGATTTAAATATCTCCGGCAAGATATCAAACGCCACTACTCCAAGTAAAACACCGGCAGTAAAGCCTAAAATTCGGTGTAATTTATCCCGATTCTTTAAACCAAATAGACCACCAAACAGGGTCGAAAAAAAGGTAAATATGGATAGTAAAATCGCTAACATAATATTTTTTTGGTCGGGGTGATCCGACTCGAACGGACGACCTCAGCGTCCCGAACGCTGCGCGCTAGCCAACTGCGCCACACCCCGAATCACCTATCTATAGTATATTGACCAGCTTTTAAGACAAAATAAAAAAGTGAAATATAACAGATAGATGTCCGGAGTGGGAAAAGGGTGCCGTTGATACGGGCAGACTGAGTTGTCTACCCGTATCGCAAACGGCGCGGTCTTCTACAGCCAGGCATTGATATAAATCACGATGTCGTTGTACAGCACATCGTCGTACGTCATTTCCGGAGCCTTGATGGCCACATAAATGCCGCCAAGCTGACTGGCATTGAAGGCGACAATGTCGATTCTTCCCTGCTTCGCCAGGTCAAGTAAGTGACCCAAGACCCTTTTAAGTCCTTGTGGCAGTCGTTCGGCATTACGTAGGCTTTCGCCGCTTTCATAGTAATTTTTCACTGCAGCGATGTAGCCATCGAGATAAAACCGATGCCAACCGTTGCTTCTTGCTTCATGACGGATTTGAACGGGCACGTGTATCTCTCTTCCTGGTAGTCTCACGGTTTCGGTATAGATAACTTATAGCTTGAATGAAACAATAACCTACCTATACCGAAGTTGCATCTATCTGTTAATGTGCTTTGGGGCACCCCATGGGCACTCAACAAAACTATATAACAGTAACATAATTTATATATTCTTACAAAACTATGATTTGGTCGGGGTGAGAGGACTCGAACCTCCGGCCTCCGCGTCCCAAACGCGGCGCGCTAGCCAACTGCGCCACACCCCGACAGGTGATGTAACAGCGGTCATTATAACAGACCGTGTCCCAAAACAATTCTTATGATAGCAAGTTTATTGATTTTATGATATAATTAGACTTAATAATGAAGTACGCCTCAATATTTTTTACAATATTGCTGATCTGGGTGGCGGTTATTTTGATGGCGCTCACACGATCAAGCGCACATGATATCTTTCAGCTCTATTTGGCTGTAATGGCCTCAACGTTTGCCTTGTTTTTAATAGGTTTTGCCAGGAAGTAAGTTCATGGCACAAAAAACTAAGAAAAGCGCTTCACGTCGACAATCATCCTTGGCGGCAATAAAACGACATCGTACTGCAAAACTTGCTAGTTTAGCTACCAAGGCATATTATCTCCACCGTCGTGGACAAGACGATAATATGTATGATCTTATTTGCGACGAATTTATTAGTCTTGGTGGCATCTACGTAAAATTTCTACAGGGAGTACTGCTCCAAAGCGACGTGATGCGTCGGCGACACGACCTTACTCGGTTAAAAATATTTGAGAATCTGGATCATGAACCACTCGACATCGTTGCAGTATTGCGACAGGAGTTACCTGCCGAAAAATTAGCCCAGATTGCCTTGGTGCAGCCGCAGCCATTTGCAGCTGGTAGTTTCGGACAGGTGTATTACGGGCAATTGGCTGATGGTCGACCGATTGTTATTAAGGCAATTCGACCGCTAGTACGCGAACTTTTACGCTACGATCTACGACTTATCACGGTATTTAGTCATAGTTTAGTCTCTAAAGCATCAAACAATATTGATATTGACCTGACACACGCAATGAAAGATTTTCGCATGGCAACTCTCCGTGAGACAGATTACATTGCTGAAGCGCGATTTGCACACGAGCTACACGAAATCTATAAAGATCATCCAACAATGGTCATTCCAGAAACTTTTATAGAACTTTCTACGACAAATATCATTGTGCAAGAATATGTCGATGGACTGTCAGTTGCGCAGCTCATTCACCTAAAAGAGCAGGGCGTCGACCCTAAAACCTATGTTGCCGAAACTCTCGGTTCAGATTTAGACCAACAACTTGAAACACTTGGATTAGAACTATTGCGTGGCAGTTTTGACTTTGCTCGAATTCAAGGGGATCCTCATCCCGGTAATGTTCGTTTATTGAAAGATAACAAAGTTGGCATGATTGATTTTGGCATATCGGCGCCCACTCCCAAAAACAAGGCTGCGTTTTTCGGGGTAGTGCGCGGCTGGCACGAGATTTATGCAGGGGATCTTAATATCACTAAATTATTTGAGCAATTTATGCGCTTTTTTGTGAATGATCTTTATCGGGCATTACAGCGATTAAGTGAGCTAAGCCGCAAACCATTATCAGACAATGAAGCTGAAAACTATACCCAGACTATGGGGCGCATTGCACACGAAACCTTTAAAAAATCAGTAGGGGTTGTAGATATTCGTCCAATGATTGAAGACGGGCGAATTATCCAAGTCATTAATCAGTTAATAAACAAAGATAATCGCTTTGGTTTGGTATTAAAACTTGAAGCGTCTGAAATATTAAGAGCATCACAAACCTATGTTTCGCTTACTGAAGCCCTGGGAAGGCGAGGTGTAGTGTTGCCAAAAGTATTTTCGGGTGTAGTGACATATGTTGAACAAGCTCACCCCGATTTAGTACATGAGACCGATGCCCCCATTAGTGTTTCTGACGCGATTGATACGGTGAGCAACTGGCTGGAGCGCGTGGCGATTAAAGATCCTGATTTCTTCTCACATCTAATGCAACGAATTAAATTAAATTCTTCCCACTCGCGAACAAAAACTACATCGCAAGCGATACCAACGAAACAATCAAGCGAAGCTGTAAAGGAGACTATCAATGCTTAAAGAATTCATACTATTTATCAAGTACCCCTACACTGCCGGCGTGATTGCGACAATTTGGCTGGGTAGTGCCATTCTCATGGCAATCAACAAAGATTTGCCAATAATTCAAATCGTTGCTATTAACATGGTCATCAGCGTGATTATTGCTGGCTTTGGATTTGGCGGCAAGGCACAAGCCTAGTTAGTCGCCGGTACGATTTCTTGGATATGTCGAACTGATTTTGCAAGGTGGGTTCGTGGATCAATCTGAGCAAGTACAGCGTTAAACTGTTGACGTCCAGCAGTTTCAAGAACGTTACGGGTTGGTGTACCGTTACGCCAGCGCGGGATCACACTGTTTAAGGTAATACCAAGGCTGGAATCGAGCGAGCCGCACATGCCTACATCAGTGATATGTGCTGTCCCTTTTGGTAATACATCTGCGTCAGCAGTCGGTACATGCCAATGGTCACCAACTACCATAGAGACACGCCCGTCAAGATAGTATCCAATGATCCGTTTTTCACTAGAAAAATCGCCGTGAAAATTAACAACAATCGCAGCGTGGTGCGCTGATTCATGATCTAAAATTTTATCGATAGTTTGCAAGGGATTAGCAGTTGGCCTATCAGCATCTCGCCCCACAATCTGACCAAGCAGACTAACGACGAGCACGCTACCCTGAGTCGTCTTAATCGTTTTATAGCCTTTTCCGGGAATGTCCTCATAGTTAGCGGGTCGGATAATTGGTTCAGTCGGGTCTTCAAGTGCCGGGAAAATAGCATCCCGATATATTGTCCAATTGCCGCCGGTACAAAAATCAATTCCGGCTTGTTGCAATCTCCGGAAATCTTGCAAAGTAATTCCTCGGCCTTCTGTGACATTTTCGGCCTGCGCGATCACAAGATCTACCTTCTCTTTTTTGCGTAATGCGGGAAGTAAAGATTCTACAAGCTCAATCCCAGGCGACCCCATGATATCTCCAATATATAAGATGTTCATGGGTTGCTTTTATTTCGCAAATTCAATCGCTCGTGTTTCGCGAATCACATTTACTTTAATTGTGCCAGGATACTGCATCGAAGATTCAATCTTGGTGGCAATATCTCGCGCTAATTTAATAGCGCTTAAGTCATCAATCTGCTGTGGTTTTACAAAAATTCGCACTTCTCGGCCTGCGCTAATCGCATATGATTTCTCAATACCATCAAAACTGTTTGCGACGTTTTCCAAGTCTTTCATTCGTTCAACAAAATTTTCTGCACTGATATTTCGCGCCCCTGGTCGCGATGCACTGATTGCATCACAAACACGAACGATGAGCGCTTCAACCGTGGTTGCCTCCATATCATCGTGATGTGCTTCTGCGGCATGGGCAACTTCTTCAGGTGCGCCATACTTACGCAGCATTTCTCCACTAATGTGGTGATGCTTACCTTCCATCTTGTGGGTAAGGGCCTTGCCTAAGTCATGTACCAATGCGGCATATTTCGCGGTTTTGACATTTGCACCAAGCTCTTCGGCAATCATGCCGGCAATATGTGCCATTTCTGTACTGTGCTTGAGCACATTCTGTCCGTAACTTGTACGGTATTTTAATTCACCAAGCAAATGCAGTACTTCTCTTGGTATACCAATGATTCCGACCTCGCGCGCAGCATCTTCACCGGCGCGTACTACGTCCTTTTCGACATTCTTCTGGGCTTTTTCTACAATTTCTTCAATCCGTCCCGGGTGAATACGACCATCTTTCATAAGCATTTCCAAAGCTTGTCGGGCAACCTCGCGCCGGACTGGGTCAAAGGAACTTAACACAATATAACCCGGGGTATCGTCAACCATAATGTCCACACCGGTGGCACGCTGCAGCGCTTGAATATTACGCCCTTCTTTACCAATAATGCGTCCTTTCATTTCCTCGTCTTCAAGTTTGACGCTGGAAATTGTTCGCTCGGCCGTAACTTCTGAAGACATGCGCTCCATTGCTGTCGTAATGACATACGCGGCTTGTTCCTCGGCGTTGTCCCTGGCTTCATTTTGCAGTTTCGATACTAAACCAACTAAATCATCTCGCACATCTCGCTCAGTCATTTGCAATAGTTTTTCAGTTGCTTCTTGTTTTGATAGCTTCGCAACTTTTTCCAGTTTTTCTTGCTGTTTCTTTCGGATGTCTCGGATCTCGTTTTTTAGATCTTCTACTTCTGATTCAGACTTACGCAAAGACTCGACGCGCTTATCAAGATCGTCAAGTTTTTTATCGAACGACTCTTCGCGTTGGACCAGTCGTTGTTCCAACTCTTTGAGCTCATGGCGTCGCTGAGACTCTTCCTTACGCGCCTCTTCCGCGATTTTGTTTGCCTCTTCTCGTGCTTCGTTTACTATTTTGCTTGATTCACGTTTTGCTTTTTCGAGCTCTTTTTTTGCTTGTTCTTTGACCATGCCTTCACGTCGCTTGGAGATAACGGTGTTTGTTCCAAAACCAACGCCAAGGCCTACCACAGCAAGTACTATGGAAAGAATAACCATAACATTTCCTTTCTATCGAACAGATTTCCTCGTAAGGCAATCTCTATCACGTCACTAGTCTTACGCAAGAAAATCTAAAATCAGATTGAATATTAGAATTTGGTGATTAACCGGAATTGCTCACACATTGTGCAAATCCTACCACAACTATACGCTTACATTATTAAATTTGGCAACACTCTATGGATGCACTATTTTCGTTGTGTAGTAGTGTGTACTGGTGCGCCATATTCAGGTAGTGCAATCTGATCACTTTCACCGGCTAATAAACGTTTAATCCCATGAGCTATCCAGTCGTTACTTTTGCAGGCAACTATTGGTATCGTTAGGCTGTAGGTGAGGGCGTTTGCTACAGTTAAGCCAATCCGTAGCCCTGTAAAGCTCCCCGGTCCTTGAAAACAAACAATGCCTTCAATATCATGCCACTGCTTGTGCTGACTTTTCAGCATTGCCTCAATCTTATGATGTATCGTTTCCGCTAACTGACGGTGACCTTCCCACGCTTTATAAGCCAGTTTGTTCGAACCATCAAATAGACCAATTTCTGCAGTCGGGTTATCGCTCCGTATTGTCAGTAGTATCATGCCACTAATCCTTTGGTTAAATAGTTATATGCCGCTGGATAAGAAAGCCGTAGATGGCGTCCGTCAGTCGCTGTTGGGGTAAACGTTATAGTGAGCCGATCCGTTGGTAGAACATCGTGGATAATATTGGCCCACTCAATCACTAGCACGCTATAAGGTTCATCAATCGCTTCTTCTAGTTCATTTGCAATAATACCCGCCTCCGGTAATCGATAAAAATCAAAGTGCTGCAAATGTAAGTGAGAACCATGATAGATGTTACTCAGAGTAAATGTTGGACTCGACACGTGATCAGCAGAGCCTATGCCTCGTGCCAGCCCCCGCACAAATGTTGTCTTGCCGCCACCAAGGTCGCTGACTAACTCAATTACTTCACCACCACGTAAACGCTTGCCAAGCTGCTCGCCAATTTGTTCAGTTACTGATGGATTGGTGGAATCGATTTGCCACACATTTAATTTGACCATGTCAGGTTATAGTATCTCCTCATACTTGACGTCGCAAGTTGCCGCCTGACGATTCGAGTATACTTATAGCATGCTTCAGTTAAGTCAGAGCTTAGTAGATCGGCCAATCTTATCTCTGCGTACAAATACTGTTGTAGCAACAAGTACTACTCCGATCATCAATCCAAATAATCTAAAAATTGAAGGCTTTTTCTGTATTGATCGCTTTGACAAAAAGAAACAACTTGTGCTGCTATACCAAAACATTCGCGACCTTATGCCGCAAGGTTTCGTTGTTGATGATCATGAGGTTTTAGCTGATCCCGAAGAACTCGTTCGCCTCAAACGTGTGATTGAACTTGGGTTTGAACTTATCGGTAAACCGGTAGTAACCATTAGTAAAGAGAAGATTGGCAAGGTAAGTGATTACGCAGCTGAGGTAGAAACGATGTATATTCAAAAACTGTACGTTGGACAACGATTACTAAAAAGCATAACGGGCGGTAGTCTAAGCATTGATCGTTCTCAAATCAACGAGATTACCAGTCGACATATAATCATTAATGATCTTGTACAACTCACAAAACAGCCATTACCCGCCACTCCGTTTGCCTAATCGTCAGGTTGTTGCGTGACACTTCGTATATCGTCGTAGTTAAAACCTTGGCGTGACAAGTACTGCATCAGTTTCAAATTATCGTTTCGGTATTTGGTTTGTTGCCGTTTTTTTTGTACCAAGTCTTTGAGTGTTTGTCGATCAGTCACTTCGTCTGAAGCTAGTGTTTTTTGGATAATATCTTCTGAAACATGTTTTTGCCTGAGCTCTAGCTGTAATCGACGACGACTTACCGGTTTGAGCAGTCGACGATTTTCGACCCAAATACGGGCGAATGCCACATCATCCACGAAATCCAATTTACTTAGCTTGTTAAGTATATTTTTTAGTACTGATTCTTCTACTCCCCGACGCTTTAAATACGTCTCCAACTCCCATGTACTATGTGGTCGTAATGCCGCATACCGTAGCGCCCGCCCGTACGCCTTATCGCTCACTGACAGCTGTTTATAGGCAACTAACTGTTCTGAATCTAGCTCTTGTCCAGGTACTAGTTTTTGTTCTAACAAAGCCGACTCACCTAAACTAAACGCGTATCGACCATCAACAAATATCGAATAACGATCTGGTCGCTTTGCTTGAGTAGTGATCTTTGTGATCTGCATTCGTCAATAACTTATGCTAGAGCTTCTTTCTCGGCAGCTGCTCGGACTGCTTTTGAGACTTCTTCCATTACTTTCGGATGTGCCTCGAGGTATTGCTTGGCTGCTTCTCGGCCTTGGGCGATTTTCTCACCCTTATAACTGAACCAGGCACCGGCTTTTTCAACAATACCACGGGTGGATGCCAAATCTAATATGTCACCCGAACGAGAAATTCCTTCGTTATACATAATGTCGAACTCAGCTTCTCGGAACGGCGGGGCAATTTTATTTTTCACTATTTTGACACGGGTACGATTTCCAATTACCTGATCAGCTTGTTTGATCTGTGCAATGCGGCGAATATCCATCCGGACAGACGCATAAAATTTCAACGCATTTCCTCCAGTAGTGGTTTCAGGGTTACCAAACATAATGCCAATTTTCATACGCATCTGATTTATGAAAACTACCGTTGCTTTCGAGCGAGAAATGACCGCGGTGAGTTTGCGCAAGGCCTGGCTCATCAATCGTGCCTGAAGGCCAGGTAAGGCGTCACCCATATCGCCCTCAATTTCTGCCCTTGGCACTAGTGCCGCCACCGAGTCGACCACGATAATGTCAACTGCGTTAGAGCGTACTAAGGTTTCGGTAATTTCGAGTGCTTGTTCACCGTTATCGGGTTGGCTTAAGAGTAAATTTTCGATGTCAACACCGATGCGTTTTGCATAGGCAGGATCGAGCGCATGCTCAGCATCAATGAATGCAGCGGTGCCACCGTGTCGCTGCACTTCGGCAATAGCATGAAGGGCCACCGTAGTCTTACCCGAACTTTCCGGTCCATAAATTTCAACCACTCGTCCTTTTGGCAAACCACCACCAAGAGCGAGATCAAGCGATAAACTTCCAGTTGGGATGCACTCGACGTTGGTGTTATGTGCTTCACCGAGCTTCATTATTGAACCTTTCCCAAATTGCTTTTCAATAGTTTCGAGGGCAAGGCCTAAAGCTTTGACTTTACCTGATTGCTCACTTTTTACCGCAGACTTATCATCATCAGCCATCGTTCCCTCCTTATATAAGCCGTTATTGTTGCTATTATAGCAAAGGTGTTATTAGTGTGAGATAAGAATACGCATTATGCAAGCTTTGTTGCCTGTATAATGGCAGGTATGGTGGGAGCATGCTTGACATGAGAGACATTACTGTAATGCGTAAGCCAGATGTCCAAAAAATTATTGAGTCCGCTATTCGCAGTGGGGTAGTGGTAGTCCATATCGAGCCAACCCCAACCACGGTCACAATTCGCTATCGTCGCGCCGGAAAACTACAACAAGGAGAACAGTTTTCGCTAGAGTCCGGCGCAGTACTTATTAAACAGATTAAACGACTGGCAAAACTGGGCGTGCGGCAGAAACTTTCACCGCAACAAGGTCGATACGAAACGACCATTGACCAGCAAGCCTATTATATTGAAGTAGTCACTGCACCCGTTATGGACGGTGAGCGGGTTACATTACATATTCAAACCCGAACATCGCGACCATTCACCGTGCAACAACTTGGCTGGTGGGGAAGCAATTTAATTGCCTTGCAGCAGGCGATTACCCAACCGCACGGTTTAATTATTATTGCCGGCCAACAGACACACCATATCCAGGCAACTTTATTAGCAATTGCGGGGGCACTGCCTGTACCGTTTGATCAACTCGTCTATATTAATGAGTACCCGATTCCGAAGCTCGAGGGAATTGAATCAATTGTCACACAACCAGAATTAGGACGAGCAATGAGCCAGCTCCTGACTCGTTTTAAACGAACAGATCACCAAGTTGTACTTGCTGACCTTCTAACCACGCGCCAAGACATGCAAGCAGCGGTTGCTCTTGCAAAAAGTGGCAAGCTGCTTATCGCCGGCGTCCCCAGTAGTAACGCAACCAACGCCCTCATCTTCTTTAAACGTGCAACTCGTCTAACTTCAGGCATTGTGTTGGTGCGGCTGAGCACGGGCCAATTATTTGTACCTCGGCTTTGTGTGCATTGTCAGGAATTATATCAACCTGATCAAAACGAATTACGCCAGCTTGATAGATTATTCCATTTTGACAATTCTGAGACTATGCGTCACTTGCATACACTCGAGAATCAAGCACTTCAAAACGGTGTTAATGTAAATCAAACCGCCCTGGGCAGTAGTGCGCATGGAATTGTTCGGCTATGGCGCGCTCGGCAAGGTGGGTGTCAGTGGTGTCATCACAGTGGCTATCATGGCGAAATCGGATTATATGAAGCGACACCAGTGTCGACAGACCTGCAGCAAAAGTTGACAAATTTCGTTGCCGCGCGCGCTTTACGGCAATCAGTGATAAACAACGGTATGTTAAGTATAGAAGTCGATGGATTAATCAAATTGCTTCGAGGATTAATAGATGTTCCTACACTGCTTACTATTTTTCAGCAATAGTTAAGATTCTGTAGTTTGGTTTGGATCGTTACTTGGCGGTGGAGGAGTATTCTCGACTGGTGGCGGGGTTGTCACGGGTGCGGGAGTAGTAGCTGCTGGTGGCGTATAGCCGGGAACGTTTAATTTGTCATTTGCACGACTTGCAACGTCGGGACTATTTCGGAGAAACGCCTCCCGAGCGGCAAGTATTTTCTGCGCATATCCGTTGGGGTTGGGACAAAAAGACAGTACAAAATGCGAGGTTTCACCAGCAGTTTCTGCACGTAAGGTACCAAAATGAAACATTGATTGAATAATGCCACTTTGATTGGTGGTGACATCTTCCAGATTTGCCAAACTAAGCTGACTTACTTGTCGCCGGAAGAGGCCTTCCTGTGTCACCTCGGTGAGGTTGGAAGACGTTACGATCCAGCGATTCTTGTTGTAAATGCTTGTTGATACAAAAATTAATAAGAATACGAACGCGGCAATAATTGCAAATCCCAATAAGAGAAGCAGTTTCACTTGTTTATCTATACTTGTAAAAAAATGCGGCACGAAGATTGCGGCAAGTGCTAAGACGATAATGAGCAATGCCGCCATAAAATACATACCAATAAGACCAAAAGGGTGTCGTTTTATCTCGCAAACCATTTGTTCGCCGGGCTCTAAGTTGACAAGGGGCGCAGGGGTAGTTGGTGGCGGGGGTGTTTCAGGATTCATCAAAGTTATTATATCAGGCGAGCCTGAGATGTGGAGGTAGATTTTTTCCCAAGGTGTCTATACGTTTTTGGAGTTACTTTTCGTCCCCGAGGCGTGCGTTCGAGTAGGCCGATTTGCATCAAATATGGTTCGATAAAATCTTCAATAGTGGTACGTTCTTCAGCAGTGAGTGCGGCAAGCGTTTCAACGCCAACTGGTCCACCTTGATAATTATCGATAATAGCGGTAAGTAGCATGCGATCAGCCGGATCAAGTCCAAGATTATCGATTTCCAGTAGCTGCAAAGCTTTTGTACTTATTGGTTTGTCAATAATGCCATCACCGTTCACATCAGCGTAATCTCGAACGCGTTTTAAAAGTCGGTTGGCGATACGAGGAGTGAGGCGTGCCCTGTCCGCCAATATTTCAGCCGCGAGTGGATCAATTTTGACATCCAATATTCGAGCCGCCCGCAGAATAATCTTTTTAATTTCTTCTGGCGTATAGAATTCTAATCGGTGAATCATACCAAATCGATCGCGCAATGGTGGTGCCAACGCGCCAACACGAGTAGTCGCGCCGATGATAGTAAACTTGGGCAAATCAAGTCGCAAACTTCGGGCACTTGGACCTTTCCCGAGAATAATATCAAGCACAAAATCTTCCATTGCACTATAGAGCACTTCTTCGACACTTCGATTTAAACGATGAATCTCATCAATAAATAATATGTCGCCATCTTGAAGATTGGTAAGCAGGCTCGCTAAATCTGCCGCTCGCTCAATGGCTGGACCACTAGTGACTCGGATAGTTGCGCCCATCTCATGGGCAATCACATTGGCCATGGTTGTTTTGCCAAGGCCGGGCGGTCCATACAAAAGGATGTGGTCAAGTGGCTCCGTCCGCTTCGTGGCTGCTTTAATTGAGAGTTTTAGGTTTTGCTTTATACGCTCTTGCCCAATATAGTTTAAAAAATCATGTGGTCGCAGCGTGTCCTCTAGTGCTACCTCTTGAGGATCTGGAGTATCACCAACATCATGAATCAACCGGTCAATCATGCGGCAGCCCCGCTGCGCAACGCTTGCTTTACCCGCTGCGCTGTTGGTAATTGTGGATCTATACCATCGAGTGCCACGACCGCATCAGTGGTCGTATATCCAAGGCTTACTAATGCTTGGACAGCCTCATCTTTTAGATGGGTTACATCACTTTGTAATAAACCGGTTGCAGTTAAGTCAACGCCCGCTAACCCAACCTTATCTTTTAACTCAACAATAATTCGTTCAGCCACCCGTTTGCCCACCCCATTTGCTTGCTGGATAAACTTTACTTCACCTCCTGCAATTGCGTGACGCACCTCCTGGCCGGTGCCAACGCTCAACACGTTCACCGCCATTTTTGGTCCCACCCCGGTCACATCAAGTAACTGTTCAAATAAATATTTTGTCTCAAGTGTTGTAAATCCATACAGATCATGAAGCTGTTCCCGTATATGTTCATAGATGTAAACTTTTTGGGACTGTCCTACGCTAAACTGACCGTAATCTTCATTGGTAATATAGACCGCATAGCCCACACCGTGGACGTCTAGCACGACACCCTCAGATAACTTTTCACTGACCGTTCCTTGTAGAGTTGCAATCATTATGTACTAGTATAACAGTTACACGTATGTGGTTATGGTTGCCACCATCAATAACTCGTGGTCATAGCGTAGGTAATTGCTGCAGCTAACGCATCAGCACAATCGTCTGGTTTTGGTATCGTTTTTAACTTTAGTACCGCCCGTACCATTTCTTGCATTTGTTTTTTTTCGGCACGCCCATACCCCGTTAAGGCTTGCTTTATTTGCAGCGGGGTATACTCATGTATTGTCAGACCTGCCTGTTGGCCGCAGAGTAAAACGACGCCGCGGGCTTGCGCGACCGTCATTGCCGTGGTGACATTTTGGGCAAAAAACAATTTCTCAACTGACATTGCAAGCGGATGGGTCTGGGCAATAATGTCGGTTAATTCTTCGTAGATGGTAGTAAGTCGAATTGCATCATCTTGTTTGACAGGCGTACGAATTACGCCGCCATCGACAAGTTGCAATTGGCGATGATGAATTTCAATAATTCCAAAGCCTAATATGCCGGTACCGGGGTCAATACCAATAATCCGCATACCAGTAGTATACTGCCTTACCGAAGTCAAACGAGTTCTACGTCAGTAGCTCTGGTGGTATATCGAAGTTAACGTGTGTACTGATTACGTCATCCAGTTCTTCAAGTGCATCCATTAATCGCATAATCTTTCCTGCGGTTTCTTTGTCGGTCACCGGCACTGTATTATTTGGCACATAGGTTAGCTCAGCTTCAGTAATAGAAAGGCCCGCCGCTTTTAGCGAATCGCGCACCTTTGCGAGTGCCTTAAGGTCAGTATAGATAATCGATTCACCGTCTTCTTCTTCGACGTCATCGGCCCCCGCATCAAGCGCGGCGAGTAATACTTCGTCACCTGTTTCTTGAACGCGAATCATACCTTTGCGATCAAATTGGTACGAGACTGAACCTTTCTCAGCAATATTTCCGCCATGCTTGCTAAATGACACCCGCACTTCAGGATAGGTTCGATTAATGTTATCAGTGGCGCATTCCACTAAAATTGCAACGCCGCCAGGACCATATCCTTCATACATCACCTCTTGGATTTGCGCCCCGCCGAGCTTGCCTGAGCCACGATCAATAGAACGTTGAATGTTTGCCATCGGCATATTAGCAGTTCGAGCTTTGTCGATCGCTAAACGCAAGGCAAAGTTTAAATCTGGATCACTACCACTCCGTGCCGCAATTGCAATTGCATTGCCAGTGCGAGTAAATAACGCACCGCGGGCAGCATCTTTTGCGCCTTTTTGTCGTTTTATTGTTGACCACTTCGAATGTCCACTCATGGTAAATACCTTTCTCGCTCAACTCAGATGGAGTGCCTAACGAGGAGTTTTTCATCTGTTATAGTACCATTTTCTGACAGATTTGTCTCTAGCTTTATGAAAAAAATATACCTAGTGTGTCGGTGGGGTAGCGGGTGGGGCAGTCAATTGTGAGACAAGTGCCTGGATCGCTGAATAATTATCAATACCTGCTGCCGGTATTAGAGCGTCTTCACCATCGGGTGCGTAATAACTATGCAGCAAGTTCTGCCCGTTTACATTATTGAGTCCGATTGACTGTATGTTGTTGTTACTAATACCCGAACCGATGGTATAAGCTCGCCGTACCTCATTGGTTTTTAGGTCGGTTTGGACATTGTTTCCAATGCTGTCAAAAAGTTGCCCGATCTTTATGGGGTTTGCCAAGACACTTACTGTGGTGATCTTGTTCTTTAAGGCAACAAGAATCAATCGTTGGTTTTGTGTGCGGTTAAAATCGGCCTGAGGAAAGCCGTATGAGCCGTATGCGTCGCCACGGGCGCGCGCTAAGTCAAGAGCTTGCTCACCATTAAGTACATGCACCCCATTCGTTAATTTCACTAAGGATCCATGTGTCGCATAGTCAATGCTCGGGTCATACAAACCGCGCGGATCATTACTTTGGATATTGACTGTCACACCGCCGACGGCATTCACTGAGTCCCGCAGAGCACTATAGTCAACGAGCGCATAGTAATCAATTGGTATGCCGAAATCTTGGTTGACCACTTGTTCTAACAATCCCATGCCGCCATTTGGGAAACCGGCTTGCTGGAAATGTTGGGCTTGGCCATACTCATACGCGGCGTTGATTTTTTGATAGCCTACTCCTGGTATATTGACCCAGAGGTCGCGCGGTACACTCAATAGGAACGCGGTTTTATGAACTGTATCTACGCTCACAATCATAATCGAGTCAGTTAAATCCGCTCCTTGATGCCCCGGGTCGTCAGCTGAATTTCCTGCCAATAAGATCGTGACTCGACCCTGGTCTTCACCTTTAAGCTTGGTGGAACTAAGTAATCCGAATAAGTTTCCGCCAAATGTCTTTAAAATATTGCGGCCAAACTTCCAACCAACATAGCCACCAGAAAGTAAAATGATAATTACCACCACTAGAATCATTCGTTTTAGAACCTTTCTAATAAACGCTCGGTCCCGCCATCGACTTTGTTTTGGTGTATCAGGTTTCCCATTTGCATTGAAATATGTCGCAGCGTGCGGTGATATTGTTGCTCCGAGCGCCGGAAAATTATCTGGTGGACGTATGTCCATTATTTTCTTCGGCGGTTGGGTAGGTTCTTTAAAAGATATTTTTTTGCGTCGAGCCATAACGATTATCTAACTTTCATATTATGGAGCAAATAGCATAAAAACCCTACTCGAAGGGTTCACTAAATGGTAGCGACATAACCCCAAGATCTGTTGAATAAAACCAGTTGTAGAGTGCTGCCCTTCCATTGCAAGGAAGTTTGTGGTATCTTAAATACGCTAGAAAAAATACGCTGCATTATTACGTCTAGAAGTTTACTAAAAATTGGTTCGAATGAGGAGCAGCTAAGTTGTTACAGCTTACCTCTCGAGTAAAGGAGTGTAAGCAATGGCAACGAAACTATTCGTAGGCTCACTACCATTCGCCGTCAGCGATGATGATCTCTCTCAGCTTTTTGCTGAAGCAGGTACTGTCGTTTCAGCGAAAGTGGTAATGGATCACGATAGTGGTCGCTCGCGCGGTTTTGGTTTCGTCGAAATGTCAAATGACGACGAAGCAAAAGCAGCAATAGACAAGCTTAACGGTCGAGAAATGAACGGCCGGACTATTGTCGTTAACGAAGCCCGTCCGCGCGAAAATCGCTAAGACACCTTCGTCTTAAAAACACCCCTCTTTGTCAGGGGTGTTTTTTTATAGAATGTGCACCTAAACCTCGTTATTGTGATAATTATTATGTTTCAATTGTGAACTTTTTAGCTGTGATCTTCAGTCAATTGGCTTATGGTAAAGAGGCAAAACCTTAAGCAAACGGAGGGCGTGTCAATGGCAAAGTATAAAATAATATCGCAACCAATGGCGGTGACAGACTTTTTTGATGAACTGTACTCAGGTATGATCGGGGACTGGCAAGAGAAGGCAAGAAACTTGCGTGTGCGGCGGATGCGAAAAATCAAACTAACAGAGTAGTTCGCTTAATCAATAGGTTCATACAATACATAAGACAGCCAATGGGCTGTCTTATGTTATCTGTGAGGCAAAAATAGGAGTCATTTGGCACGCGACCACTGTAATACACACTATACAAAACGGCTAAGCCCATTCCTGATCTCAAACTATTACAGTTTTACACCAAAATGTCGCATGACACGCACGATTGTTGGTTTGTCACTGGCATCACCTACGCCTAAATCTAGTAATGTGTTTGTAAATGCAAAATTATAATACGATAGTGAGGATGTTCGATCTCGAATATTAAAGTCTGCTTCGTAAAACGCATATTCATCTTTTGTGAGTAAGCCTGGATAGGTTGGTCTCACACCGCAAAGCGCATGTCCAATTTGCACAACGAGTGCGCAGTGTCGATTAAATTTTTTTTGTAAATCTCCCTCATATACGATACCCACAATAAATTTACTGTTCGTTTCAGGTTGCCTTAGGACGACTGTTGAACCTTGTGGAAAATCCTGTACAGTACGCAAACCCGGGACCACCGGTGCGATTACGTCTCCAGGCGAGGATTGCAGTTGCTTGACAACCGCGTCATCAAGAACCTGATAAATCGGCGACCAACCAGTAGCGTTCAGCTGTAAAATGCGCGAGATACTTAATAATGATAAATAGTTCGCCGCAGGATTTATTCCATCTGCTAACAGCTCATGCAATTGTTGCAAGGGTGTAGGGGGTAGTAATGACTCCGCTCCTTGAGCAAGTAATAGCTCCCGAGCCATTAAATCATTGTAGCAAATAGCACATCACAGATGACGTGACATACGGTTTGGGCTGCGGTACTATAACCGCAAGGGTAACAAGAAACATGGCAAGTGCACATCTGGAGGTAGTCACTGAAACCTTACCGGAGATCCATCCTTTTTTGGAGCAGCTTGAGGATCCGGAAGAATGGTATAAACGAATACCACTTTATCTTATAAATACCTGTGCGCAAGTCAGACCTGGTCGCAATGCTCAACAAGACCGCATTACCAGCTCAATCAAAAACAATAAATTAATAAATGCCATAAATGTTGCGGACATAGGCACTGATTTATTGTCGGATTATATTGAATTCACAAACGGAACCTGGGGTGACGACAGAACGATTGATGAATTTGTATCGCTACCCGGTGATCCCGATGCCTACGTATTACTTTTAGCTGGTCATACACGACTACATTCGGTAAGAGAACTAGCGCAAAAACGTGGGCAGACCGAGCAAGAAGCGTGTGTCGTGGCACAAATACATCAAGTAACTTCTATTCGTGACATTCTTCAAATTCAGCTTGACGAAAACTTACATGATGCAACACCTCCCGAAAGAGCATCGCGAGTCATTGCAGAATCGTTTATGTGGGAAAAAACACTCGATCCGAAACTCTCCATTACAAAATTTGCCAGAGCCAATCGAATATCAATCGATCGAATGACAGACGCACTTTTGTTTGTGCAGCTACCCACTTATGTTCGCGACATCACAGATGCAGGTCTTATTCCATTTAGTTTAGCCGCACAACTTGCTCGGGCACTTGGGCCAATAAAAATGGAAGCCGAAAAAGAAGCGCAAAGAGATGAGGGCGAAAAACCAGCGTTTATAGACCTCGCGCCTGAACATCAAGAATTTATGGTGCAACAAGCGGTTGAAGATAGGGTTAAAATCGAGCTCTATAGATATATCACTATGTTTAACGAAAAGCGACGAATCAGATCACTGCAATCGTTAATTAAATCAGATGATAAGGCGCGAAGGCAACGTCTTGGTCTACTTGCTGAAGAAGATAAACTGTTTGAATTGGATCAACCTATATCGCTGAGAGACCTTGAAACACAAATTGCCCGGCAGTTGGCAGCAACCAAAGCAATTGCCGAGGAACGGCAACGCAAACTTCAGAATCAAACTGTTAGGATTTTAGAGCAAGATCCACAACTCGAGATGCTTACCTCAACTGCCGAAGTGATAAAAAGTGTCGCCGGAGAAGTTGGCTTTGCCGCGCTCCAAGCAGCAGCAGAGAAATAATTTTTATGGTGATGTTTGCGAACTAGATTTTGGTGATTTTGCACTCTTATACGGTGGGCGGGTAGTTAAACCTAGTTGCTGCTGTACGCCGTGATGAAAGTCAACCCGCTCCCCTCGACGGACCAATTCACCCTGCACATAGTAGACTTTCCCCGGTATGTTCCATTTGCATGTGTCTGCGACAACGCATGAACCGCAAGTTGCATCATATGCTTTTCGCTGCCCAGGATTATTAAAATCAATCGGCAGTGGCACAAGCTTTGTGGCTCGTCCATTTCTATTTTTTCGACCCTCAGGCTCAAGTGTAATATTACCAGGTTGTTTACCGCACAAAGCAACAGAATACAGCCATATTGCATCGCAGAGACGCAGTGGTCCTACTCCCTGTGTTGACGCATACTCGTGATACATACCGGCGTAAAATTGTGAGTAACTCGTCACTTAACACATTTTCGTCTTCCTGGTAGCCTTCAAAACGGACTAGCTCATGCTCAATGCTTACTCGTAATACATGCATATCAACTGGTAATGGGAAATCAAAATATGCAATCATGCCCTCGTCCATTAAGTAGTACGTGATCATGCTTGTCATTTTTTCTTGAAATCCGACAAACCCCTTCTCTCTACGTGTCCTTTGGATACGTTCTAGAGCTGTATCGTAGTCTGTCACCCCGTCGAAAATTCGTCGTGGGTCGCCACCCCAACGATCATTAAGTCGTCGCGCATTCTCAACCCATTGTTGGCTTACTGTCTTTTGAAAGCCTAAGCCATTATCTTTAAGTGACGTAGCAATTACCGATGGATCTGTCTCACGTACAACTGATGCTTCAAATAACTCAGGCGTATCGCGATATATAGTACCAAGTCGCTTCACGGCGTCAACCGACCGAATACCACCTCGCATGTAATAACAGGCGGTAAATAAAAACATTGCATGTGCCTGTGAGCCAATTTCTAAGGTATCCGGCAAATGATCATGGTCATGAGGCAGGCGCGTACTCTCAAGACTATAAGGATATTCACCATTCTCATAGGTACATAGAAGTGTACCAAGCACCCGTCTCACCCGTTCATCGTCTACTATGATACGTTTTTCTGGTGATTGATCAGGCGACTCAATAACGGCTCTCTCTGCCCCTAGAGTATGCATTGATGTGTATTGTACCCTATCGCCGCAATCAACAGCAGGAATTTAAGGTTGTAGAAAACTTTTTAATATAAATCGTGCAACTGCATCGATTCAGCTGCTCGTATGACTTTCATTGAATCTGAATCGTCTTCAACTTGATATATTTCAGAGCTGTTGTCCGCGCTTATCCCACGGCGTGTGATTGTCTGACATACCGTTAGAAATCCCGCAAGGGCAGCAACTGAAAGTGATGTAACGCCAATGACTTCCACAACTCGTGCGGCTTCATGAAATTGCGTGACATGCATGATCACACAACTTTACATGTAGATAAGCATAATTGCAAAGGTCGGTCTCGTTAGCGGGGTTAGCAATACTCGCGGCATCATTCAATAATTACAAGTCAAAATACGGTAGTTACGGTCGATTTTTCTTATGACGCTCTGACCATTCTTTATGTGCTTTCGGTAGGTGCTCACCAACTGAAAATAGGAAAATTGCTGTTGTCGCTTTACCTAAGAACGCAAAGCGTTTTTCTATGTTTTCTCGGAGCACATCTTCTCCAGCTTTTCTTAGATCTGAGAGGAAATTTTCGAACGAACCGAATTCTTGTGTAATTTTTTGTACTTCTCTCGCATTTGCGATGATAGCGCGTATCTTGGCAAGGTTATGAATAACATCTGGATTCATCATGAGCTCTTCAATTTCTAACTCATCAAATGAAGCCACTTTCTGTATGTCAAAATTTTTAAATGCTTGCTTGATTCCCGGCCATTTATTTTTGAGTACACGCCAATTTAATCCAGTCACAAATATAACGTGACTCATGCGCTCAAGGTATTCGGCATCGTTCTTTGGTTGCTCGACTTTGTGATCGTGCCAATTTGTTGAATCCGGCATAGTTCCTATTTGATTTTACAATATTACAACTGGCGGTAGTACCGTTGAGCGCATCCTTAGATTGAGTATATTCCTAATGCCTTCTTTAGGCGGGAGTACTTCATGAATCTTTTGTTGGCCATTTCCTAAACCTGGTGCTCTCAAAAACATGGCAGTGCCGGGAATTGTCACAACTTCGTCAATTTGTAATAAATTTGAATAATCTCGATATGCTCCAAGTGGTTCATGAATTTTTACGACTGTTGATCCACAGAACATTAAAGTTATACTGAGCAACGTATCGCTCACTCGATCTCTGTGCGGACCAATAAAATCTAACGTTGGTCGATATCTTTGGTAACCGACTTCTGAAAGTCGCCATGATCGCAGTTCTGGATAACGAGTCATAGAATTGACCGCTAAAGCTAAACTCTCAATCACGTAATTCGCAACCGGTACAGCCTCATCACCATATTCGTAGTACGCTCTCGAATGTCGTTGGTGCACTTGATTCGGTTGCCCTAGGTTAAGCGGGTTGCTGACATAGTCGCCAAGTACCAACGGAACTATATCAATTTCGCTGGCCAGAGCGTCTTGAATTTCTTGTGTAATCGCACCATCTTCGAATGCGTAACCATGCGTTTTCGTTTTTTCGATCGCTGACTCTAAATCGAAGTTGTCATTTAGAACCGGTATTTCTATCGCCATGAGCTAACTGTACCAATCTTTAATGCCGAAGAAGTAAAAATTATCATCTTAACCTACTCATTTACGTCATATTCATCTTGTTTACGATGAGTTGAATTGTTTTGGGGGTGCGACTAGTAATAGTTTTCCCAAATTGGCGCTCTAACCATGTCATATAGTCCGGTGTTTTTCCGCTAGTTAGATTTATTGATCCGTAGATTTCATTATTACCTTTGCTCAGTATAGTAAATGGTTTACCATCTGGCGTATGAGGTAGCGCAAAAGAGATAGTGGGCTTGTCTTTAAAAAACGTAATTAAGTGATACGTACCTTTATTGTGTGCTTCTTCTTGTCCTTTGAAAGGATTTTGATCAAGTACCGTTTGCAGCTCCGATTGTGTTCGCAAAATGGTAACACTGTTAAAACCCAGCTTTTCTGGAAGCTGATACTCTATCTGCTCAGATAATGAATTACTATTTGTGCTTACACTTTGAAAAATAACATTCCCGCTGCCTAATACAGTTTGAACATTCAAAAAACCTAGCCCTTCAAAGAAGGCTTTTAGCTTGTCGCCCCTCATGTTTGGGTTCGATGGACCAATGCCGCGTAATAGGGCAACGTACTGCATCATTGTTTCACTATAGCAAACACAAAAATAATGTTGAGCAAGGGAGCTTCGTAGTGTGCATTAAAACAGGTGGTGCAGTCGGTCACTAAGGGTGATAGTTTCTGATCCAGAACACGATGAAGGATCTCTGTGGGTGTCATAATATGCGGCGGTCATGGGTACTGTCTTAAATTCGGCGGAAAGCGTTGTGTTGTCTATGTTTCCGAAACTGATTAACAAGCGGGAACGATCTTTAATGACCATGTTTGTGATAGGCGAGACATCAGTATAATCTTGACTATCAAGGACCACATGCAGTTTATTATCAGCGTTCTCTTCATATAACGTTCCGTTCTGATTTTCAATATAGTTTGGCCCAACGTACCAACCTAAATTCTCAAAAAATTGCCCCCATGTAACCGCGTGATCATGAACATGTACTACAGAGTTGATATTGTCATGCATATGGGCTCGTTGGGTTGGTAACGTAATAGCATTTGTCAAGACACAAGCGGTTACCTCTTGATAGTACTGTGGGCTATCAAACGTTTCGCGCTGACCGTTGATATAGACCGCAAAATTGGCATGGTAATGAATCGGATGCGGGTTATATGTAATGAATCGGATGACAAGAATACTTACTATTCCTAGTAACAAACCACACAGAAAGAATACCCCTCGATTTTGTTTAAAGTTTAGATTTATTTTCATTTTTCAAGCAGGCGTTTTGACAATAAAAGAAAGTTCGATGTTTTTCATGCAATCATCGTAGCATTTATGAGGCGAAAAGCTATTAGATAAGGTTATGCAACCGTCCTTGTTTCTTGATTGATTTAACTATCGTTGGTAGTTATAGGGTTGGTTAAAAGCAATGTTAGCCGAACAATCACTAGATTGTTCTTCTATATTAATATTTGTCGAAGAGACTAGCTGTATAAGAATGCGGCCAGTCATCATAGGATCCTGGTAACAATAAATTGTGCTTCCAGGAGTAACTTCTGAAAACTCTCGATTAATATTTCCAGAATGGGTTGGGGTAAATTGCCATTCACTTTGTTGAGTAATTGTTCCTCCCACAGATATAGCGCCTAATGATGGATTGTAGTTTTCGTGTACTAGTGCGAGCTGTCTCTTAATATCACTATTCGCTTGTTGGGCAGTTCCATAATACCAGTCGCCCTGCAACGTACCTTGTTTATCTTGAAATATTTTTCCACAGCCGCCAGTTAAGCTAGATCCGACTTGTCCGTGGCTCAATAGCGATTGAAGACTAGCTTTGAGAGCTCCTTGATAGTAATCAATTG
>Ga0206974_1074_pt3 | contig 23717 bp, 17 predicted proteins | sample Alteio_BWOrgHeat_84_FD_152920 | JGI IMG/M metagenome (GOLD analysis project Ga0206974, IMG submission 152920) | Enriched cells from forest soil in Barre Woods Harvard Forest LTER site, Petersham, Massachusetts, United States -... | ecosystem: Environmental > Terrestrial > Soil > Temperate forest >... | reverse complement strand
CAAATTAATGAACTGCGATACCTGAGAAATTTGATTTGAAGTTATTGTATAAAAAAGATGTTGTGATGAAAATACTGTGGGCACATTAACTTTGGATAATTGCTCCTGACTGCCTGTGATCTTTATAGACAGTTGTTGACTCTTGCAGCAATTTTTTGTTGACTTCTTTTCGCAACAGCTCTTGTCGTGTGCATTACCGTTGAATGAAACAGATTGAAATTTACCACCGCAAAAATGCCTGTTGAGGCAACTATATAAAAAAGTGTTAATGCGATAAGTGCTGTTCTTTTCATTTGCGAAACAAAAGTAAGTCATTTTTTTTATTTAATGCCTTACTTTTATCAAATTGAGAAAAATTCAATCTCGTTTTTTTTCAGCCATAATGCTGAAAAGTCAATAAATACAGGGGGTGACGCATTTTACTAAACTAAAATCAAATCGCGGCATACAATTCGTATTTCTATTCCGGAATAAAATAAGATTAACGGAATACAAATGTCAAACATGGATAAGAATAAATTTACGATTGTTGTATTGGATGACAATGCCTTTTATAATGATATATTAACCAAGAGAATTAAAAGCTATACAGATATGTTGTCGTTTGCTTTTAATAAAGATTATAAGTTTGACCTTCAATCATACACTTCTGCAACAGATTGTATCCGGAATTTAAAAAAGGATACGGATATTTTCTTTATCGATTATTTTCTTGATAACAAAATCAATGCTTCTGATCTTCTTGCCAAGATCCAAAATAAATGCTGGCATTGTAAAGTTGTTGTCATATCTAATACAAAAAGTATAGGCGCTATTCTTCAGGTATTGGAAGAAGACACTATAACATTCATATATAAAGACGAAGATGCATTCTCAAAAAGTTGCATGATCGTGGATGAAATTGTATCATCCAGGAATTGATTTAGCTAAAATCAAATAGTAAGTTTGTATTGAGCAGAATAAAATGAAAAGGTTTTTCCGTTCATTTGAACTCAATATATTACTATCGATAATCATTTCGGTTATCACAGTTGCAGGCATTGGTGTGCTTGCTTACAGGACCATGACCGAAATCGTGACGAGTATCAGCGAGGAAGCAAAACCCGATATAAAACTGGTCTTACTCAAAGATATCCTTTCAGATCTGTCGGATGCAGAAAGCAGCGTGAAATCATACTCCATAACCAATAACAGCGATTATCTTTCTCCGTTTTACGCATCTGCCACCTCCATTGACGGTAAAATTGCTGAGTTGAACAAGTTAAGCATAAATGCGAAAGAACAGCATCCGGTTATTGACAGCATCAGTAATCTGATCGAGAAAAAATTTTTCATCCTGAAAGAATTGATATTATCACAGCATGACGATCGTGTGGAAGCAACCCTAAATAAATTATCAAAAAAGATAAGTGCTAACGAAAAAAGAGAAATCCAGGAAGAAGAAGCGAGAATAAAAGCGGAGAATGAAAAGGCTGCACAAAAAGGCAAGAAAGAAAATATTCATTCAAATAACAAGCAGCCGGAAGCAGCCCCTCAAAAAAAATTAAACATTTTTCAGCGACTTTTCGGGCGGAAGAAAAAAGACAAAGATGAGAAATCTGCAGAAGAGCATGATAAAACAATCACGAATACAAATCCTCCCGGCAAAAAGGACAATACCCAGATCAAGGAGGTAAAGAAAGAAATTGTTAAAATAAAGAATCAGGAAGCTGTTTTTATTCATGGCTACCGTAAAGAGCAATTGGACCTTACCGATCAGGATAAAATAGTTATGGATATGATCCGCTCACTCATTATGAAGCTTGAAGATAACGAGCGGAAAAATATTATCATAAAAACGCAGGAAGGAGAACAGAAGGCCGTAAAGGCGAATAACATCATTGCCGTATTCTGCATCATTGTTTCATTATCGTTATTTATTCTCGGTTATATAATTATTAGCTATGTTAGAAAGAACAATGAATACAGCAGGGTATTAAACCTTGCGAAAATAGATGCCGAGAATCTTGCAAAAGCAAAAGAAGCTTTTCTTGCAAACATGAGTCATGAAATCCGCACACCAATGAATGCAATTATTGGTTTTACGGAACAGGTGATCAAATCACCTCTTTCAAATCAACAGAAAGAACAACTCGAAATCGTAAAAAAATCAAGCGATCACCTCCTTAAAATTATTAATGAAATTCTTGACCTCTCAAAACTCGGAACAGGTAAATATGAATTTGAACATATTGCTTTTAAACCTGCAGATATATTTGAAGAAGTAGTGATGCTGTTAAAACATAGTGCTGAACAAAAAAAGTTGAGATTGTACTTTTCTGCAAAGAACGATATCCCTCAGGTATTGGTCGGTGATCCGGTCAGGTTTAAACAGGTACTTTTGAATTTGACAGGAAATGCCATAAAATTTACACCTGAAGGAGAAATAAAAATAGAAGCGGAATCACGTTCAACAGAGGGCAAAAATATACTTCTTAAAGTATCCGTAACTGATACAGGAATAGGTATACCGGAAAATAAATTATCGGATATTTTTAATGAATTTGAACAAGCAGACATGCATACCGGCAGAAAATATGGAGGTACAGGTTTGGGGTTAAGCATTTCCAAAAAACTGGTTGAATTGCAAAACGGAAATATCCACGTTGAAAGTAAAGAATCGAAAGGAACTTCTATCATTTTCACTTTACCTTTTGAAAAGGGCACAATCAATGATATTATTTTTGAAAGTGAAATAGTGACCGACAAAAACCTTCTGAAGAATAAAAAGATCCTGATAGCAGATGATAACGAATATAACAGAAAACTAATTTCAGGTATTCTCGACAACTGGAATGTCATTTATTCGAATGCCATAAATGGAAAAGAAGTTATAAAACTGTTATCCGAACAGGATTACGATCTTATATTAATGGATGTTCTGATGCCTGAAATGAATGGGGAAGAAGCAACACGTTACATACGCAAAAAGTTTCATGGAAAGAAAGCAAATATTCCAATAATAGCTTTAACTGCAGCTTTTTCTGATGATATTATTAAAAGAAGTCTGGATGCCGGAATGAATGATTTTCTGAACAAACCTTTTAAGGAATCTGAGCTGTTCTTCAAGCTTGTTTCTGCCCTGAATCCGGGAGAATTAAGCAAAATAAATATTAAAGACAAACACAATCATGCTTCTCGTGTCAGAGGCAAACACCATCAGAAAGAAATTCTTTACAACCTTGCCGAATTGAAAAGAACAGCAAACGGTGATGAGCATTTTGTTACCGAAATGATTGCTGTTTTTATCCGAACTACAGAAGAAGGAATTAAAGGAATAAAAAACAGTTTACACGAAAAAGATTGGGATGGAGTTGCTAAATATGCACATTATATTGCTCCTGCATGCAGGCATATTGATGCTAACATGCTGCTCGGAATTATTAAGGAAATAGAACATGAAGCAAAAGGGAATAAAGACGAAAAACGAACTCTTAAACTCGTCAGCAAACTCGAAGCCGAAGCCGGCAATTTAACAATTGATCTTAAAAAAGAAACGAATTAAAAGCGTTCTTAAATTTACGTTTTAACAGTAAGAATATTTATCTTAGCTTTTTAAAATTTCATACGAAATGTACACTAACCCTTTCAAGATTTTTGTGGTAGAAGATAATGAATGGTACAATCGGTTGATTGTTCACAGTATTTCACTTAACCCGGATTATGTGTTTGAAAGTTTTTATTCAGGAAGTGAACTACTGGAAAACCTGAACAAGAACCCTGACGTGATCACACTCGATTATCTTCTTCCGGATTTTAACGGCATTGATTTATTAAAAAGAATTAAAGAGCATAATGAGGATATTGAAGTGATTGTAGTTTCAGAGCAGGAAAATATTGAAACAGCTGTGGAGCTCCTTAAAAATGGCGCATACGATTATATCGTAAAATCAAAGGACATAAAAAACCGCTTACTAAATACAATTAACAATATCCGGAAACACTCAAATCTGAAATTCCGTGTATCCACTTTACAGAAAGAAGTTCAGAACAAATATAATTTTCAAAATTCCATTATTGGCAACAGTAATGCGATAAAAAAAATATTCGGTTTAATTGAAAAAGCCATCAATACAAATATAACCGTGAGTGCAACAGGAGAAACCGGAACAGGAAAAGAACTTGTAGCGAAGTCCATTCACTATAATTCAAAAAGAAAAGATAAACCTTTTGTTGCAGTTAATATGGCTGCGATACCAAATGAACTGGTTGAAAGCGAATTATTCGGGCATGAAAAGGGGGCGTTTACTGGTGCAGCATTCAGACGAATAGGAAAATTTGAGGAAGCTCATAACGGAACACTTTTTCTGGATGAGATCGGTGACCTTGATTTCACCATACAGGCAAAATTATTGCGGGCATTGCAGGAAAAAGAAATTACTCCTGTTGGCGGCAATAAAATAATTAAAACAGATTGTCGCATTATCGTAGCCACCAATAAAAACCTTAAAGATGAAGTAAAAAAAGGAAAATTCAGAGAGGATCTTTACTTCCGATTATTTGGATTGCCTATTGAATTACCTCCTTTACGTGACCGGGATAAAGATGTTCTTATTCTTGCAAAATACTTTATTGAAAATTTCTGTAAAGAGAATGATCTGGAAGAAAAAATTATTTCACAAGAAGCTCAAAAAAAATTATTAAGCTATAATTTCCCCGGTAATATACGTGAATTGAAATCCATTATAGAACTCGCTGTAGTGATGTCAAACAATTCAGAAATAAAATTTGACGATATTATTTTGAGTTCAGATGATGCGCTGCCTGAAGTGATGTCAAAGGAATTAACATTGCGCGATTACAACCACAGGATCCTCACAACATATCTTAAAAAATATGACAACAATATTAATCTTGTTGCCCAAAAACTGGATATCAGCCAATCTACCATTTACAGGATGCTGAAAGAAGAGAACACTACTCTTAAAAAGTAATAACCTGCCGTCAACTTGCTTGCCAATGCCTTTTTCAATTTGAAAATTTATTTATCAATTTGACAAAAAACAGCGTAGCACATCATTTATAATCCTAATAAAATCAACTCTTTCAGGCTATAGTGATTATGGTATAACATTTGGCATGATATAAATAATAAAAAGCACAACCATGAAAACGATTATTCACAGACACCATTTTAATGAAAAGCACTGGCCTGATAAAAACCAGTCGGCTAATTCTGCTGCATTTTACACACTATTTGTGTGCTATATGGCAATACTAATTTTTATCGCTATTTATTTTGGATAAAACATTACAAAATAAGCAGTGATTCTAATTATTGGCTCTTCAAAATTATGGTTTTACTAAAACCAAAGGCAAAGAACATACTTAAAGAAATTCAATGTCTGTCAGATATAAAATCCAAATCTGTTAATTATATAATAGGTGGAAGTTATATATAGGTGGAAATGGTAAATAAAGTCCTCTGTCACGTTACGCAGAGGCTTTATTATTTTATACTCTCCCGGATTATTTACAGCAAATCATATTTCCATTTTGAGAAATAGCTTGTCAGATTGATAGTGTAATAAATTCAGAAAAACAGAATAGCTTTATTTACCAATCAGTTGCATTTGGATATTCCTCTGGCACATGCTTTGGGCTATCGTAACAGTTATCACTAAATATATCTTCTCATGAAAACTACAGCGATATTATCTAAATCTTTGTTAGTACTCACAGTATTTACAATGATGACATTCAGTGCAGCTGATCAGTGCATCGCACAACCAGCAGTAAACACAAATACGTATAATACGGCAATTGGTGTGCGACTTGGTGAAACATCGGGATTATCAATAAAACATTTTATGGACAGGGGAAGTTCCGCAATTGATGGGATAATCGGCATATGGCCTGATGCATTTAGCTTAACATGTTTATATGAAAAACATGCCAATGCAGGTATTGAAGGGCTTACCTGGTACTATGGAGCAGGTGGTCATGTATTTTTCGAATCAGGAAGCAACAGGTATTACTACCGCGATCAATATTATTACTATAGAAGGTACTATACAACGGATGGAGCAGGTTTGGGTATTGATGGTGTTGTTGGGTTGGAATATAAGATCAGACCTGTTCCTTTTGCATTAAGTATTGATCTCAAACCATTCGTTGAAAGCAATACAAATGGCGGCTTGTATGTTTCACTTGATCCGGGTTTCGGAATCAAATTTACATTCTGAAAAAATCACAAACAGGTAAAAAAACAAACCATAATTAAATTAAATAAATCATGAAAAATCTTAAAAGAATGTGTATTTCCGTGTTAGGTATTATGCTTATTGCAGCCTGCGGTAACGACAACAACCAGAATCAAAAAGTTGATGCAACCAATGAATATATAGCGGAGGTGAATTCGGCAAATGCATCGCGTGATTCTATCGAACAATTATTTGCAAAAACTCTTCAGGAAATTGACAGCTCGGTAGATTATGTTTTCAATAAAAAAAGCAGTAAAGAGCATCCATCTTATTCGAAGGCAACAATGTTGAGCAGAGAAGATATACTCAAAAATATAAAAACTGCCAGTTCAATTCTGAGTAAAAACAGGCAAAAGATCAGTCAACTCAAAGCAGATCTCAAAAAGATGAAAATTGGAACTGCTGAATTAACAAAACGTTTAGAAGAGTCTGATAAAAAGATGAAAGACTACGAAGAACAACTCACAAAGCTGAAGGATGAGATATTAAATAAAGATATGCAGATCGCAGACCTTCATCATAATGTAGATAAATTAAAATTTGAGTCGATCATGAATAAGGAATTTGCAACGAAATTTGAAGATGACCTCAATACTGCTTATTATACTGAAGGAACCTATAAAGAATTGAAGAAATCCGGAGTGCTGGCAAAGAAAGGCGGCATACTTGGAATAGGAAGTACCGAAACGTTAAACCAGCATTTTCCTGAACAACTTTTTGCAAAGATCGATATACGCACAACCAAGAGTATTCCGATAAATGCAAGGAAGGCAAAGCTGATTACCGAACATCCTGACAGCAGCTATGTATTAAAAGATTCTGCCGGAATTGTTTCTTCACTCGAAATAAAGAACCCCGCAGAATTCTGGAAAATATCGAAACACATGGTTTTGGTAGTTACCAATAAATAAATCATCAGGTTAAATGCATCCTTTAATGAAAACGGTACACAGGAAACTGTGTGCCGTTTTATTCTTACACCATTATTGCTTCTGTTTGAATATCTTTCCCCTGATTACTTGTCCAGCATTATTTGTTAACTCATAAAAGAAAACGCCATCTGCGTATGCCGAGATATCAATATTATTCATCGCTGAAATATTTTTTTGCGAATAGACGAGCTTACCGCTAACATCATAAATATTTAATACAGTTATATCTCTGTCCGTTTGAAATGTAAATTTACCTGAAGATGGATTTGGAAAAACTGATATCCTGTTTTCATTTGAATTTACATTTCCAATACCTGATGCAGAATTCGTCAACGCTAAATTATCAAGATAAAGTAAATGACATACCACATTCCCGGAAACAATCACTTTTGAATTAATTATGTAAATCGTAATACTGTCGGGATTTAATGAAGATACATAGTTCAAAGTTATCTGAAAAGGAGTATAAGAAACAGTTGAATCAAACTCAAATTTTCCGTTAGCGATCGTATCGTTTGAGGTTCCGTTGAATCGTGTCAGGGTCACATTCGCCAGTCCGTGCGACAATCCATTTACCCCTCCTGTGATGTATTTAAAATATCCCTGCAAATATTTTGGTCTGTTCGTTAAAGGTTGATGATAGGTGATCCACTCAGTAGCATAGTTGTACCAATTATGCAAGATCAATGCATAGTTTCCTGAATAGCTGTCTGTGGTTTGGGAAACACCAAAAGGACTGCCGGCCACCCAATGATTCAACACACCTGCTTTCGGATTGGGCACTGCAAATAAACTTGATAAATAAGAAGAATAATTGCCGGTATACGTTGTGTCCCATATTTCAAAGTCTCCATTTACGATTTGTCCAAATGTCAACCTGGTTGACAAAATGAAGGCGATTAAAATAATTTTTTTCATGGTAGTCAGATTTTCTTTGTGAATTTTATTTCAGTAGAGAATAAGTTTTTGTCTGCAAATTCTATTTTGATTTATAAGGCTTAAATAATAAACACCAGCGGCTAAGTCTGAAATATCAATGATTGTTTTTTGTTCGGTGAGCGCCATATGTTTTACCAATGAGCCTTTGTTGTCGTAAATTTTAAAATCACTTCCTGATAAACTATTCTTTAGTTCTATGGTAATATTATGTGTTGAAGGATTTGGGTATAAAGTAAAAAATTGCTCATCATTACTGATTTCCTTAATTGAAGAGGTTCCCCCAAGACTTGTTTTTAAAATTGTTCCACTATCGCCAACTATATAGCCTGTATTCGGATCAGGAAAATAAACAGACCATAACCAATGCGAAGTGCCTGAAGGCTGCAAGTTCCATGTTATCCCGGCATCTGTAGTTTTATAAATATTTGTCCCCGAAATTACAAATCCAGTTTTTCCATTGATGAAGAATATTTTAATATAGCTTGTGGTGTTTAATCTTGAAATGCTATCCCATGTAGAACCTTTATTTGTTGTTCTGAAAAGGAGTCCGTCTGCTGAAATTACATAACCGGTGTCTTCGCTATGAAAATGAATGTCATTTATCAGTGATCCGCTCTGAGGCAATGTTTTTAATGACCAATGTTTCCCGTGGTCAATTGTTTTTGCAATAACCCCACGATATAAAAATGATCCATCACTGCCAGCAATGTATCCGGTACTGTCATTCACAAAAAACATGATCGGTAATGAATTTGTTCCACTTCCCAAACTAAAGCCTAATGAATCTTCAGTCCAGCTTGTTCCTCCGTTATCAGTACTCCAGAATCTATCGTTAAAATTTGTGTTTGCATATAAATATCCTTTTTGCGCATTCAAAAAGTGAACTTTAAAGATATCATTTGTAGCATTAAGAGGACTTATATCCGTCCAGGTGTTTCCCATATTCATGGTCTTATAAAGTCTGGCATTACCTGCATTATTGTGAGTAGTAATAAAACCAACGCTATCATTTACAAAACAAATGTTATTATCATACAATGAACTTCCGAAAAGTGTAATTGAAGAAATAGAATCCCATGAAACTCCAGCGTTTGTAGTTCTCAGCAAAGGACCGCTAAAAGGCAAAATATAACCAATATTTACAGATGGAAAATCGACACGGTTTAAAGAACGAAGTGTGCCTGAATTGAGTGTTGTCCATTGTGCAAGTACATTTGTAAAAATGAATTGCCCGAACAGAATAAGGATAAATAATTTCGTTTTCATTATTATTATTTTAAATTTCCTTTAATTCATCTTCACAAATTTATATGGCTTGTTATCTAATATCAAAAAGTATATACCTTCCCCAAGATCACTGATATCAATGCTTACAGGTTTATCGTTCTGCAACCTCTGGTCAAAGCTCATCAGTTTTTCTCCTTTCAGATCCATTACTTCAATCAATACGTTAGTTGAAATATATGGTGATGCAGCAATAATAAAAAGTTTATTTGTAACCGGATTAGGATAAATATGTATTTGCGAAAACTCGCTGATCTCATTATGTAAACCGGTAACTACCTCAATTAGTTTTCTTTTCCATACCGTAAATGCAGTCCCTGCCAATATATATTCTCCTTTAACGATAATGGATGAAACAGAGCTGTTTGCAGGCAGACTATCATTGATAGCTTTCCAGTTTAAACCATTATTCAAAGACAAAAATATTCCCTTATCGGTGCCGGCAAATAATGCTGTTCCATTTACCATGAGCGTATTAATTTTCAAATTTGTAAGTCCTGTGTTAACTGCTGTCCAATAAAGTCCGTTATCTGAAGATGAAAATACTCCACCTGAAAAAGTTCCCGCAAAAATAGTTGTTCCGCTTGTTGCCAGTGAAGTTATTACAGTATCCGTTAATCCATTATTTCTTGTCAACCAATTGGAGCCATTATCACCTGACAAAAACACTCCACTGTTATCTGTGCTGCTTCCGTAAACACCTGCGAAAATATTTGCTCCTATAAATGCAAGAGAAGTAACAGTGGCATTTGATGGCAATCCAACATCAGGAAGTGTTGTCCAGGATGATCCATTATCTGAAGATTTGCTGACTCCGTACCATGTGCCGGCTAAAATATCATTTCCTTTCAAGGTAAGGCAAAAGAGAATACCGAAATACGGATTTGATGAAGGCGACCATGTCGCTCCGTTATTGGTTGATAAAAATGAAACACCTGAACTTAATCCGTCTGAGATTCCGGCAACGATAAGATTATTTTTTACCAGAAGAGATTTTACATTTTTATTGGCTAGCCCATTGTTCATTGCCGTCCAGTGCTGTCCATTATCAGCAGAAGAATATACTCCTCCGGTGTCGGTACCGGCAAAAACTATGGAATCTTTAATAGCAAAAGTATTGACAGTCCCTCCCTGAATACCTGATGCCTGTTGCCACTGTGCTTGTGAATTCAAACATGTAAACGTGAAAAAACAAAGAAGCACTGTTGATTTCAGGAAATAAATAAAGTTTGCTTTGCAGAACATGATCGTAGTTTTTAGAGTTAGATTTTCTGAAGCAAATTTATTTCATCCTATACCAATAGCAGCAGGACAAATAATGGAACTAAAGGTACTTTTCACGGATTTTCTTTCTGAATTCTCCGGGAGTGATCCCCATTTGATTATGGAAAAAACGTGTGAAATAAGAAGCATCTTCGAAATGCAATATATAGGCTATGCCACTTATCGTTTCATCGGAATGAAGCAGGAGTCTTTTGGCTTCGAGCATAAGGCGCTCATGAATAAAATCGCTTGCTGATTTACCACTTACTTTGCTGATCACATCGTTAAGATGTCCTGCAGAAATACACAGCATTTCAGCATAACCGCTTACCTTATGAAGATGCATGAAATTTTTTTCAACAGCGATCCTGAATTTATCAACTAATTCGTGAGCCGAATGTGGTGTGTTCGTTCCGGTATCATTAAATAATCTTTTTGCACGGATCAAAATGATATTCAGAAATGACCTCAGTATCTCTTCCTTATCAGCATGAGAAGAAGAATATTCTTCTCCGGTCTTTTCAAACATATTCTTGAAAAAATCTATTTCCGGTGACGCGAGATTAACAATTGGCTTTTTTGTATTGTTATTCAAAAAAGGCATATCATATAAAATATCCGTTTTCGAAATTCCCAAATGATAAAACTCCCTTGAAAATAAGAGGACATAACCATTTGAATTTACTGCTCTTTTTACAAGATGTATTTGACCCGGAGAAACAAAATGAAGCGCATTGGATTTGATCGGAAAAATTTCAAAATCAATTTCGTGTGTTCCTCCCCCGTTTATAAAAAAGAAGACTTCATAGTAAGCGTGTCTGTGATGCCTTGAAGAATCGTAATTGTTCTTTCTTTTCAGAGGTATGAAATCAAATGGAATGCTCCGTTCAAGCGTATCATAAAACTCATGCGTTGGAATAGGATTCGATTTCATTCTTTAAAAATGTCAGCACAAAGAAAACTTCATACCGGGATTAGAAAATCAAATTTACCGTAAAAGAGTAATGCAATGTTGAAATTTTTATAAAAAGCAAAAAGTCATCTGGTGATGTGCAATGATATTGGTATCGGAAGTAGAATGATGTGCTTATATTATCGGTCTATAATCTAACCGATCCCGTAGCCGGGAGTCTCAATGTCAGTATGGTTTTCTGTATGTTTGAAACTTAACACCGGGATCTTCGAATGATTTACGATCTGCTGGGCAAATGTTCCAAGAAAAATCCCTGTAAACTTCGACTCGTGACCGGTATTAATTACGATCAGATCACATTTGTTTTTAGTTGCATATTTAAGAGCTTCCTCAGCAAGATTATCTCCCTGGATCATCGTGATCTTATGTGTGAGTTTGTGTAAAGCAATAATTTTTTGAACCGAGTTGTACTTGATCGTAAATTTTTTCAGATCTTCCTCATCACTCGAATCCGGAAGCCCCAGAACATGAATTTCTGCGTCAAACAGATCAGCAATGATCATTGCTAGATTTATTTTTTCACGGCTATGCAATGAATTATCAATGGGTATCAATATACTTTTAAACCCGGGTTTGTCAGATTTTTTTTGTAAAGTAAGGACAGGAATATCCGAAAGTGTGACCACACGTTGGGCATTACTGCCCATAAACAATTCGCTGTATCCCGAAGTACCATGCGTTCCCATAACGATGAGACCGATTTCTTTCTTTTTGCAAAAACCAATGATCTCGGAGTGAATGTCTCCAATGGTAACATAAACTTCAGGTGTTATTCCATATTTCTTTATGGTATTTTCCTTCAGTTCATCCATCTTTTTCTGTATCTCTTTTTCCAGTTCTAAAATGGAAGGAAGTAATGCTGCCGTTTCAGGGACAAAAGAATAATTGTACTGGTAAATTTCGGTAACATGTAAAAGAAAAATTTCTGCTTTTAACTGCTTTGCCAGTGTTATTGCTGTCGCAGTTGCTGCCTCAGATGTTTCTGAGAAGTCAACAGGGACAAGTATTTTTTTGATCTCAATATTTTTCATGTTTTTTGTTTTCTTTAATCAATTTGTGTATCGGAATCTGCAAAATAAAATTTTCTATAAAATTTTTATATATACTTTATGAAGTGTGATTTCATTTTGAGCGGAGTTAATGAACAATCACTTTACCTGACATCATCGAGTGATATGTGCAATGATAAGGATACGTACCTGCAATGGTAAACTGATGGCTATAAGTACTGCCGCTATTCATATTACCACTGTCAAACAAACTGCTGTCACTGGTAACTGTATGCGCAACTCCATCTTTATTCGTCCACTTAACTGTTGTATTTACTGCAACAGTAATGCTTAACGGATTGAAGGCTGTATTTTGAATCCATACTTCATTTGCGCCTTGTGCCGGTGTTGCCGGTGTGCTGTCAGATGATTTTGAACAATTGGTAAATGTGCCAAAAAAAATCATCAGCACAAGAGGATAGATGATTGTTGCGATCTTTTTCATGTTAGTAAAGGTTTAAGTTCCCGTCTTAAATAATAATAAATATGTGATCTTATTTTATTACTGCAAAGCTGAGTTCCTTAATTGCTTTATGTATTACATTATTTTTAAAATGAGTTACAATATTCACATGTCTGCCAGTCGCAGAAATATTTTTAAATCTGCAACGCTTTATTTTCTTCTTTAATTCTCACAAACAATACAATTGCATTGAGAAGTGTAAAAACAATTGCTGTGTAATACAAATGAAACGCCAACGGGATAACAGCAATTTCTGCAATTACAATTATATAATTCGGATGTTTAAAATAGTTGTATGGTCCTTTTTTTATTAAAGGAACATTTGGAATATGATAAATTTTAGTGTTCCAATATTTTCCAAGAGATAAAATGATCCAGGTTTTAAGAGCAAGCAGAATGAAATAAAAGATGATAAAAAATAAACTGTACGAAATCTTTTCGCGTAAGAAATATTCAATCATTAGCGAAATGAAAAATAAAACATGAAGCGCTACAATAAACGGATAATGCTTTTTCCCGTACTCAACAGCACCGTTTTGCAACAGCCAGTTCTCATTCTGTTTGGAAAGCAGCAACTCCCCTGTTCGCAGCAAAATGATCATAGAAATAAACAGTATAAAAAGCATTTTAGTTTTTATTCATTTGAAGTAACGCCATCTCACATGAAAACCCAGGACCCATTGATACCATTAATCCATAACCATTATTAAAACCTGTGGAAAAGAATTTTTCCAATACATATAAAACAGTCGGGCTCGACATATTTCCGTTATCGTTCATCACTTCCCTTGTATTCTTTAAAAAATCACCGTCCACCGATAAAGCTTCTTCGTAAGCAGACAATACTTTTTTGCCACCCGGATGAAAAATAAAATTCTTTATATCTGAGATCTTCAATTTATGCAATTCCAAAAATGACGTAATATCGGTATTAATATTTTTAGCGATGATCGTTGGGATGTCTTGCGAAAACAGAACTTTAAATCCTTTATCCAGAAATTCCCATCCCATCACATCCAATGTATCGTAATACAATTTGCTTTGCGTAGCCAGGAAAGTAATTTCGTTTTTTGTTTTGTTTGAATGATTGTCTCCTGTAATTATGCAGGCTGCAACTCCATCGGCAAATAAACTTGATCCGATAAAATTACTTTTACTGTAATCATTCCGTAAAAATGTTAATGAACACAATTCAACGGCAACGAGCAATACAACTGCATCGGGGTTGGCTTTAGCCAAAACACATGCCTTCGAAAAACCTGCTACACCACCGGCACAACCCAAACCAAAAACAGCCATGCGATTGATATTTTGATTCAGCCGCATTTTATTTACAATGAGCGCATCCAGACTCGGAGTAGAAAGCCCTGTGGTAGAAACAAAAATGATATCGGTGATATCTTCCTTTTTTATTTGTGCTGAAGAAATGCATTCTTCAATTGCCTTCACCGAATATTCAAGAGCTATTTGGATGTATTCTCCATTCTGTTCCTGAAACGTATGAACCGAAGAATAATAATCAAGAGGTTTACAGAAATTTCTTGTTTTTATTTCAGTGTTATCAAACGCACTCATCATTCGTTCTACCTGTGGAAATGAAGGAGAAAACAGGTCTATGGCACATTGTTTCACTTGTTGCTGATCCACCTTAAAAGGAAAATCTATTTTTGATATTGCTGCTAAGGAAGACATAATTTATAATTCAAAAAGATCAACAGATCTGATGCGACAAAGTTTTGAAATACTTAACTCTAAGCAGTAAAGATGCTATGTCTTTTAAAATAAAGTGAAAAGATTATATGCATTTTTTGGACAGTAAAATCAGTGTATATCTTCAATGCAATGAAGAAACACAATCATGCTTTTATTGCCCAACGGAGTTTAGCGGAACGTGCACGGGGGTTGCTGTTACATTCCTCTGATGATGGGCGAACCGGACCAGCAGCAACTTCTTTGTAAACTCCTTCACGAAATAAACCCTGAAAAGATTTTTTAACACGCCTGTCTTCTCCCGAATGAAATGAAAGAATTGCCACCCTTCCTCCGGCAGCAAGCGAATCGGGAAGCTTTTCGAGAAATTTATCCAAGGCTCCGAATTCATCATTCACTTCAATGCGCAATGCCTGGAAACACCGCTGACAGGATTTTTTTATTTCTTCTTTACGATTATTTGATGGAAGAAACTCCAGCGCTTCTTTGATGATCTCCTGCAATTGAGTCGTTGTTGCAATGCTATTTCCTTTTTTTATTTTGGATATAATAGCTTCAGAAATTTCTTCTGCATAAGGTTCATCAGAATTTACAATGAACAAATCTTCGAGGTCACTTTGTGAAACATTTTTCAAAAGTTCTGCAGCAGATCTTCCGCTCTTGGGATTAAGGCGTAAGTCTAATGGTCCTTCAACTTTAAATGAAAACCCCCGTTCAGGATTATCTATTTGCATGGAAGAAACGCCAAGATCCGCCACTACAAAGTTCAATGGCCCTGCTTCGGAAGCGATCTGATCTATTTCTGAAAAATTCATTTTCCTGATAACTACAACGTCTTCTCCATAACCCAAAGATGCCAGGCGGTCTCTCGTACGCGGCAATTCAAAAGGATCCACATCAATGGCATAGAGGCGGCCATTTGGCAGCAAACATTTGATCATCTCCAGACTATGACCACCATAACCCAACGTTGCATCCAGCCCGGTTTGTCCCGGAACTATTTTGAGGAATTCCATTATTTCAGTTACGCAAATGGAACGGTGCGTGCCTGCAGGTGTTCGCCCCTGCTCTATAACTTTTGCTATATCATCTGAATACTGCTCAGGCTGCAGCTCTTTATATTTCTCTTTGAAAGATTTGGGATGAGTGCCTTTGTATCGCACACGTCTGACACGTTTTGGCTCCTGTTCGTTCATTTTTGTAAAACTAACAATATGTTGCATTCAAAACAAATACTGATCTATTACTTTATCTATGTATTGGTCAGTTATTTTTTTAAAATAAGTTTCAATTAAATCAACGAGCGTGACGCTCGCAGGAACTGACAACATATACACCAGACAGAAACAAAACCGCTTTCAAAAAACCTTGCCATTGTATGAAATGATATTGAAAATATTTTTTTCATACACTATCTATGCTTTATCTATGCTCTATCTATGCTTTAGGTATGGAGTATCCATACTTAAAAGAGTGTGAAAACCACTACAAAAAACTACCTGATTATACCAAAAGATACATATACCAACAGTATATTGCATTTTGATGCTAAACGGTGCCAAAGCAGAAAATTCATGCTGTTTGATGTCATTTTTGAACAGCATTTCAATTCCATGAGCGTGACGCTCGCGGTAACGGGTTGAAAAGGTAAAGACAGATGTATATTATTTGACACAGTAGATTTGCTGAAATTTTACCCGACTGCTCTGCTTGTTTAAGTTAAATGACAAATTACTTTTTTCATACATGCATCTTACCCGCACACGGACGGCACGTCCGCGTGAACAGCGTTTCAATTCCACGAGCGTGACGCTCGCAGTAACGGGTGTTTTAGAGATTCCTCTCCGCTTAGGCGGGATCGGAATGACAAGTCGCACAGGGTGGTTTGGGCGCGCTACGCGCGCCCGTCTTTTTTCTGTCCAACAAAGAATTTACTCCACTACAATCTTTTTATTAACCATTCCTTCGCTTGTTTCGCAGTGCAGAAAATAAATGCCTTTTGCAAATGCACATGAAATATCAAATTTATTTTCGGATGTTGAATAGCTGTTTAATAATTTTCCCTGCAGGTCATAAATTGAAATTTGCTTCTCTCCTGTCAAACCATTGAAGTTGATAGTGAATACTCCGTTATTCGGGTTCGGATAAACTTGAATTCCATTGCTTTTTAATACTTCTGCAATTCCAACAGCCAATGCTGCAAATGGGTCTGAGGTATTATTACAACCATTCGTGCTGTCGATCTTAACCGAATAATTTCCGTTTGATGTTAACGTAAGTTGTTGTGATGTTGCACCACCTAATAAATTTCCATTCTGATACCACTGATACGAATTTGCAACTGAACTTTGCAGTTGCGATTTTGACAATGAAGTGATGATCGGTTTTGCAGGACTTGGTTTTACAGTTATAGTTTTAATTGTACTGTCAGCACAATTGTGAGCATCTGCAATTCTCAGATTCACATTATACGATCCTGCCGTTGCATACGTCTTACTGAATGTATCATTCACATTGTTTGTTCCATCTCCTAAATTCCAAAGACGAGTATTTGTAGTTGATGTTGTATCATCAAATGAGAAACTATTTCCAATCAAACATTGAGAGTTATTATCTATTGTGAATCCTGATTTAGGTTGAGCATAAACAATAACAGATTTTGTCAATGAGTCTTTGCAATTATTATTTGATGTCTCAACCAGTTTTATCTGATAACTTCCGGCTGTTGAATAATTCTTATTCGCGCTTGAATTTGATGAAGTTATTGCATCACCAAAATCCCATGCTCTACTTATCGTTCCGGAAGAAATGTTTGATGTGTCATTCAATACAAAATTATTTCCTGAAAAGCATTGCGATAAAAAATTTTGAGTGAAGCCAACGATTGGTTTTGGATTTACTGTTACAGTTTTTGCAACCGAATCCGAACAATTATTATTACTTATTGAAACAAGTTTCACTGAATATGAATTTGCATTGGTATATGATTTGGTTGAATTTGTTAACGAGGATGTATCTGAAATACCGTTTCCAAAATTCCATTTCCGAGTTATCGTTCCTGAGCTGATCGATGAGGTATCATTGAAAATAAAATTATTCCCATTCACACATTGTGTTGAATTATTAATCATAAATCCAACATTTGGTTTTGGATTTACTACTACTGTTTTTGTAACCGAATCCATGCAATTGTTATTACTTATTGAAATAAGTTTCACTGAATACGAATTTGCATTTGAATAGGATTTGGTTGAATTCGACAATGAAGATGTATCTGAATTCCCGTTTCCGAAATTCCACTTTCGCGTTATTGTTCCTGAGTTGATTGATGATGTGTCATTGAATAAAAAGTTATTTCCATTGATGCATTGAGATGCATTATTAATAGCAAATCCAACATTCGGTTTTGGATTTACTGTTACTGTTTTCGTAACCGAATCAGAACAATTATTATTACTGATAGAAATAAGTTTTACAGAATATGAATTAGCATTTGTATATGATTTGTTTGGATTCGGCAATGAGGATGTATCTGAAATTCCATTTCCTAAATTCCACTTCCGAGTTATCGTTCCTGAACTGATTGATGATGTGTCATTCAAAATAAAATTATTCACGTTCACACATTGTGCTGTATTATTTATCGTGAAGCCAATATTCGGTTTCGGATTTACCGTTACTGTTTTCGTAACCGAATCAGCACAATTATTATTACTTACTTCAACAAGTTTCACGAAATACAAATTTGAACTTGAATATGTTTTAGTTGGATTTATTAATGAAGATGTATCCGAGATTCCATTCCCAAAATTCCATTTTCGTGTTATTGTTCCTGAACTGATCGTTTATGTATCAGTGAAAATAAAATTATTTCCATTGACACACTGCATTGCATTATTTATTGTGAAGCCAACGTTAGGTTTAGGAAATGGATTAACATTGATAACAATTGAAGCTGATGTATCTGTGAATGCACAGCTATTAACAATTCTGCGGAACCACGTTGTAGTAGTTAAAGAATTTGGAAAATAATTTACTGCATTGCTTGTGCCTGAAGCTGTTACAAACCCTGACGAAGAATTTGCAGTAGAGCTTTGCCATTGGTAACTGTTAATTCCATTTCCACCAGCGGGTGTTGTGCCTGATATGGGTAGAATTAAGCTTCCCAAACACACTGTCTGTGAACCTGAAATAACATTGTATGAAATAGGTTGCACTATTACTATTGCAATAGCCAAAGATGTATCATTCGGACATCCGTATGAAATAACAACCCTACGGTACCAAGTTGTTAAAGTCAAATTTGGAGGAGCGTAATTAACTGTATCGTTTCGACCACTTGCCAAAGTAAATCCTGATACTGAGCTCGTAGTAGAACTTAACCATAAATATGTAAATGCCGATCTTCCTCCAATTGGTATTGAACCTATTAATATATTTGGTGAGGCCCCGGAACATATTAATTGATTACTTGTGATTGAGTTATTACTTATGCATGTAGACATTCCATTCACAGTAAAGGCAGCAACAAAGGCATCATTAAATCCACCGAAGGTTGTTTGGTAAGCTCCGGTAGTTGAAAGATTTGATGTAGAAGTAGTGTATCCTGCAATGAAAATGTTATTGGAATTATCTATTCCAATCGAATAAGAATCATCATCGTTTGTCCCCCCATAGTAAGTTGACCATAACCGATTTCCTGAAGAATCGAATTTTACAATATAAGCATCGCTACTCCCCATTAAACTGGTCTGATATGATCCGATTGAGGCAATACCTGAATTAGATGTGGTAGTACCTGTGGCAAAGATGTTACCATTGTTGTCATTGGTTACTGCTCTTCCATTAGTCGTCATATTTCCTCCGAAATAAGTTGACCATTGTTGTGAACCATTTGAATTAAATTTAGCAACAAATGCATCGTAGCTTCCTGTTAAAGAAGTCTGAAAAGCACCACTTGATGCAATTAATGATGTGGAATAAGTAGTACCTGTGACTATACAATAACCATTAGCATCTATAGTTACCCCGGAAGCCATGTCATTTGACATTCCTCCTAAGTAGGTTGCCCATAGACGGGAACCTGTTCCACTAAATTTTACGATAAATGCATCTCCGTTTCCCCAGTAATTTGAATGATAAGAACCCGTTGTAGAAATTCCGGAAGTGGAGCTTGTTGACCCAACCGCATAAATATTTCCACTCAGATCAGTCGCAATACCATATAATCCATCATTGCCCATTCCACCATAATACGTACTCCATAAACGTGAGCCATATATATCGAATTTTACAATAAAACCATCATCGCTTCCTCCAGCAAATGAAGTTTGCCATGAGCCTGATGAAGCAATGTTAGTATTCGAAAGACAGGTTCCTATTACATATAATGTTAAACCGGAAACAGTAATTCCATATCCAACAGTTTGACTTCCTCCAAAATATGTAGACCATATTCTGGCACCAGTCTGATCAAATTTTGCAATAAAAGCATTAGTACCTCCAAAACCTCCAAGTAATGTTGCTTGAAACGCCCCAGAAGTTGCAATATGAGCCGTGTCATATGTGCTACCAGTTATATAAATATTGGACATCAAATCACAGGTTATGGCAATGGACAATGTATTATTACCACCATAATAGGTCGCCCATAATAATGATCCCGAATTGCTGAATTTGGATATAAAAGCATTATTCGCCCCTAATGTCCCCACAATTAATACAGTTTGATAAGCACCTGATGTTGCAATTGCAGTTGTGGAAGATGTCCGTCCGGAAATAAATATATTTCCTGACGCATCTAAAACAGACCCAAGTGCCCCATCATCTGCAGGACCTCCAAAATAGGTTGTCCATGGTACAGGGTCAATAACAAGTAATTTTGTTTTATCATAATCACCAACATTTATTCCGAATACATTTGATGGTTGTTGGTTGTCAGTCGATAGTGTTCTAAAGGTTGTTGCAATTTCTTGCTGTTGGTTATTTTTATTTAATTGATAACTCAGGGGAATGCTTTCATCAATATTTCCATAAGCAGTTTCAATTGTGATATGACCTTCTTTTGTTAGTGAAGTATTATTTGCTCCATCAAATTTTAATTGAATATCATTTGGATCTCCACCGGGATGCACAATGAAGTTATACTTGAAATTAGTTGATGGTTCATGGTTGTTAGTTGTCAGTAAAAACTCTACATCAATATTGTTATAAATATTTTGATACAAAACTTTTTTGTAATGATGAACATTCGTCACCCCTGCTTCGCTCGTTCCTGTTGTGTAATAGTTGATATAATCGAGTGCAACATCGCTTGAAATTATTTTTGCATTTTGATTTGCATTTACAAATGAAATGTCGATCCGGTGACTGAAGAAAGTGTAATCTAAAGAGTCTTGTTTAAACTTTGAAGGTATACTTAGTTCTGTTCTATTTTGCGTTTTAGGTTTCGCTTCTGGTTTAATAACTTCATAACTAAAACCGCTTTGCTTCAACTGAACATGTAAACCATTTCCATTATACAAATACAATACTGATGGATTTAACTGATTATTCTGATCGATGATCTGCCCTTTATTTTCAATAAATCCATACTGGCTTTGCATAGGTTTATTGATTCCGGGAATTGCATTTACAATTCCTGAAATTATCGACAGGCTAATGAATAGAAATGATCTGCTCATATTGAAATTTTCATTGCTATTCAAATATAAATGGAAATTGCTATTTGCAAAATGACCTTATAGATTTATAAGTAGTATTCAAAATTTCAATTTATTTTACTCCACAACAAACTTTGAAATGAAATTCCCCGATGATGCTTTTATGGTCATGAAATATATTCCTTTCGAAAATAATGATTGAATTTCAAATTCATTTTCTGCGGTTGAATAATTAGCGAGTCGTTTCCCCTGCAGGTCATAAACTTCAATCTGCTTCTCTCCTATCAGATCATTGAATTTTATTGTGAATACTCCTTTATTCGGGTTTGGATAGATTTGAATCTCATTGCTTTTAAATACTTCTGCAATTCCAACCGCCAATGCAGCAAACTGATCTGAGGTATTTGTGCAACCATTTGATGTGTCGATCTTAACCGAATAATTTCCGTTTGTTGTAAGAATCAATTGTTGTGATGTTGCACCACTCATCAAATTTCCATTCTGATACCATTGGTATGAAGTTGCAGATGTACTTTGCAATTTTGATTTTGACAATGCCGTGATGATTGGTTTTATAGGACTTGGTTTTACTGTTATATCACTTCCATTGTCACTTCCAATAAAGATCGGATTACTACCAAGTACTCTTATTCTATATTTTGCAGATGAAGTAGTATTAGATGGTATTGTTGCATTTATTGTTCCTGATGCTATCGAATTAATACTGCCGATATTCACCGGAGCTATAAATGAACCTGATGAATCCGACAGTTGTGCCGTAAAAACATTCCCTGTGTCAAATGAATGAGTGATGGTAAATGGTACGCTTAAAGAACCGCCAGCACAGATTGGAAAAGCCAGTGCTGCATTATTAATCGAATATAAAGTAATTTCTATGAGGTTAAAATTAGGAACTGTACCATTTGTTCCATTAAAATCAATTTTTTTTATAATGGTAGATAAAGTTGGGTCATATTCAAAAATTACACCCATATCATTTACACCTCCTCCACTAGTCGTTCCATATAATTTTCCGTCTGATGCCTGTATTAAAGAGCCGGAGCCATAAGGATAACGACCATTGGTTACACCTGCAAAATCAATCTTTTTAGCAAAGGTGGAAGTTGTTATGTCATATTGAAAAATTACTCCGTAACCAAATGCGCCTCCATAATTTGTCATGCCATATAGTTTTCCATTTGATGCTTGCATTAATGAACCAAAAGGATAACTTCCATTGGTTCCATATAAATCAAATTTTTTAGTATACGCTGAGGTTATTGGATCATATTGAAAAATAACACCAGAATCTTTTAATCCACCTCTGGACGTCATTCCATAAATTTTCCCATCAGTTGCTTGAATTAAAGAGCCGTAAGGATAGCTTCCATTTGTTGTTCCCCCAAAATCAAGTTTTTTTGTATAGGTTGAAGTAATTGGATCATATTGAAATAAAACACCACTGCTATTTGCTCCACCTAATGTAGCTAATCCGTAAAGTTTTCCATCACTTGCCTGTATTAATGAACCTTCTGAATTGCCTCCGTTTATTGCGCTAAAATCAAACTTTTTTGTATACGTAGCAGTAGATAGATCATATTGAAAAATCACTCCATAGCCATTTAATCCGCCCATCCATGTCATCCCATAAAGCTTTCCATCTAATGACTGTAGTAAAGTTCCTGAAGGATTTATTCCATTTGTAGTACTATCAAAGTCAAATTTTTTGTTATATATCGCTTTAAATGGATCATATTGAAAGATTACACCATACCCATTTGTCCCACCTCCGGTGGTCATTCCATAAATCTTTCCATCCGATGCCTGTATTAAGGAACCTTTAGGATAATTTCCATTTGCAGAACCTCCAAAATCAAACTGTTTAGAATAGATAGAATCAGCTGGATCATATTGGAACAAAACACCTTTATTATTTCCTCCTCCAAACTGAGTCATTCCATAAAGTTTTCCATTTGATGCCTTCATTAATGAACCATAAGGTTCTGTACCATTAGTTCCGTTAAAATCAAGTTTATTTTTATAGGTCGATGTAGAAGGATCAAATTGAAATAAAACTCCCTTACTATTTGCCCCACCTGACCACGTCATTCCATAAAGTTTTCCATCAGGTGCCTGAACTAATGAACCATAAGGTGATCTTCCTGCAGATATGCTGAAGCCAAATTTACTAACACAGGTT
>Ga0206974_1078_pt1 | contig 23752 bp, 28 predicted proteins | sample Alteio_BWOrgHeat_84_FD_152920 | JGI IMG/M metagenome (GOLD analysis project Ga0206974, IMG submission 152920) | Enriched cells from forest soil in Barre Woods Harvard Forest LTER site, Petersham, Massachusetts, United States -... | ecosystem: Environmental > Terrestrial > Soil > Temperate forest >... | reverse complement strand
CGCCGTAGATGATTGGCTGCCTTGTCGGGCAAATTGATGGAGAGATGTGCGTCCCCTGCCCCATGCTCCCTTCCCGCATTGCTGACACGGCATAGATGCCCCTAAGACTTGCCACCTGCGTTGGGAGAGGTTCGGATGAGTAATTGCCGATGGATGCTCTCGGCGACGGTTGGGAGTAGATTGTCCTCGTTGTGCTTTCTTACCGCTTCTTATCTCGTATTGACCGCAATTGGCCCGGTCTCGGCCCGTCTCTAGAGACCGATATATGACGTCGGCCAAAGATCTGGCACCGCGGCGAGTACGCCGTTGATAAAAGTAGTGGCGGGAGATTGCGTCAACCGCTGAAAGCTAGGCACAGGCGGCGCTCCCACGCTGCTTGTGCCAGCTTTAAGGGCTCTGGAGGCAAGCTTGTGTCCGAGCTATATGAGCTGCCGACAGTGACCGTTGGATCGAATTCGTCCTCTAAGGCCTAATTAGTTAGCCCTTCACTTCGTTTTGCAAAGGACGCTGTCGTGAGTGCAACGCTGTGCAGCTGAACAAAATCATTACAGAATGCCCTGACACTGCTCACACATTGTCCCTTGCAAGTCTGGGATGGTCGAGTTTTTTTGAGGATCAGCTTGCACCCCATGAGGCAGGCCTTGCCCCGATGCGCATCGCCAACGTTCACCGTGCCCGCCTGACTGGCCTATCTCAAACAGGGCTGGTCCCGTTGATCCTTCCGGCTCACACCAACACGGGCGATTTTGCCGTAGGCGACTGGGTCCTTGCAGATCCGCAAACCCAAATGCTGCACCGACGCCTGACTCGCAGGACAGTCCTGAAGCGCGGCACAGAGGGCAGCAACATCCCGCAACTTGCCGGCGCCAATGTCGATACCCTCTTCATCGTCACTTCCTGCAATGCCGATTTCAACACCGCTCGACTGGAACGCTATCTTGCCCTGGCGAACCAGGCTGGAACCACCCCAGTGATCCTGCTAACGAAGGTTGATACCGTGGCCGACGCGCGAGAGTTTCAGCAACAGGCAATCGCGCTGCAACGCGGGCTGACCGTCGTGTCGTTGAACCCCCGCTGCGCTGATGCCGCGACTGCTCTAGCTCCGTGGTGCGGCGAAGGTCAGACGGTAGCGCTGGTCGGTTCTTCCGGTGTGGGCAAATCGACACTGGTGAACACGTTGGCGGGCGAGGCGCAGGAGGTGCCCCAAGAAATCGGAGAGGTTCGTGAGCATGATGCCAAAGGACGCCACACCACAACTTCACGCTCGCTTCATGCTATTGCTGGCGGTGGCTGGGTGATCGATACCCCGGGCATGCGCGCGCTGCAGGTAAGGGACGTGGCTTATGGCATCGATGTGCTGTTCGCCGAGATCACTGAGCTTGCCCCTCTTTGCAGGTTTCGCGACTGCACGCATGTCCACGAACCAGGCTGCGCGGTGCAGGGCGCGGTAGCCGACGGCACCCTGGATCCCGACCGTCTGAGCCGCTGGCGCAAATTGTTCGGAGAAAATCGCAACAATACGCCAGTTCAAACCGGCCCGCGTGGCAACCGCACCGTTGTTGGTCGCGGCAAAAGACACTAAACAACCTATTGTTGCGCAGTTCGCCTATCTTGCGGCTTTTAGCGTTTGCCGAAATTGGTCATTCGCCCCAATGACCGAGGCAGGTCAGACAAGCCTCGCAGTCAACGGCTCGCCACGAAAACAGACGCCGCCCCTGGACCGCGATGATCATCTCATCCCAACACCGCATGTCCTCTGCTCTGGGTCGCAGCCGTCGCAGATTGCAAGCGTATGCTGGTCCGAACTTGCACACCCATCTGCGGTTTGCGCCAAAGGACATACCCAGGCCCCAAAGGCGCTATCAAGCGGTCGATCGGCGAGGCCCTTGGCGGCTCCAAGCTGACAGCCGGAGGGGTGAGCGAGGAGATCGAGGGTAGAATGCAGACCGCCGTCGTCGGCGCAAAGGACGCCCTCAAGAGATAGCCGTGGGCACGCTGACTGGCGCAGCTTACGATTCGGGAAATTGCCCTTAAGGGACGCTCCTGCCACGGCGTCATGACTGGCTTCGTGCTCCTCCCATGCGAGCGCGGGCGTGTCGCGGCCGGCCCGTCAGCCAAGGAGTGTCTGATAGAGGGCAACGTAACGATCCGCCATAATATCCACCGTAAATTGGGCGGAGACCGCCTGCCGGCACGCGGCGCGATCAATCTCCCCGATACGACTGATTGCATCGACGGCTTCATCCATGCTGCTGACCAGAAACCCTGTCACGCCGTGATCGATCAACTCGAGCATGGATCCACGCTTGGTAGCGATGACCGGTGTGCCGCAGGCGAGAGCCTCGACCACCGACAATCCGAACGGTTCGTCGAAGTTCGTCAGATGGAGAAGTGCGCGCGCAGAACCCAGGGCCTTGGTACGAGCCTCGCCACCCAATGGGCCGCGGTACACGACAGACTGGCCATCAATCTGTGGTGCGATCTGATTGTCATAGTAATTCTGATCCTGAATGATGCCTGCGATTACCAGGTTCCGATCCGCGCGATGGGCCGCACGGATAGCTTCGGCAGTCCCCTTGTCCGGATGGATGCGGCCAAAGAAGAGGAGGTCTTCGCTGCCGTGTGTATCGAAGGGAAAATCGTCCAGCCGGATACCGTGATGGATCGTTGCCGCGTAGCGCAAATGCGGATGGCGGTCGGCTGCACTGATTGCCACATAGTGGACGCGATCTTCATAGGCCTTAAAAACAGGAAGGACACGTTCCGAAGAGAAGCCATGGATCGTGGTTACCATCGGCGTCTCAACCAGCCGTGAGAAGGCAAGCGGCACGAAGTCGGCCTGATTGTGGATGAGGTCAAACTCGCCCGCCCGCTCGAAAACATGGGCGATGTGAAGGATCTCCCACACCTTTGCATCAATGGCCGGGTTCTCCGAGTAAGGAGCAGCGCAAACAGCCGCTAGCTTGCCCGCAGTCCGGCTGTCCTTGGTAGCGAACAAGGTGACATCGAGGCCGCGAGCCACAAGTGCCTCAGTCAACAGGCTCGTTACCAGTTCCCAGGGACCGTAATGGCGCGGCGGCGTACGCCAGGAGATCGGCGCTAGCATCGCGATGCGCACGACCCTACCCTTCCTCGTGAGAGCTCAAACAGCCTCATGACTGTCGCGTGGGCCCCGAACCGTCCCACACGCCAATCCTAGAACCAGCGCCCTCTGCCGTACCAACCGCCTCCGCCTAGAACGATCAACACGAGTAAGATGACCAGAAGTGTCGTGTTGTTCATGCCAACCTCCTTTTGCCGAAACCTGCCGAACCAAGCTTGCGGCCCGTTTCCGATAGTGGGTCGACTTTATAAGGAAGGGGACAGCGGCATCAGGCACGGATTCTACCTACGCCGGCCTGGAGTAGCGATCTAGGCAGCGGTGAAATTGGGGCGCAGTCGCTAGAATAGGTAGTTTCCGAATCTAGCTCGCCCTGATCGATGTCGGCTATTTTTCTTGCTTCGGCCTTTGCACCGATAGACAGCATGAAATTGCGATAAAGCTCCGGTTTGGTATCTCGTCACCGGGCAGTTGTCGCGGTACTTTTACGTAGATTGGCGTCCGCCGGTGGAACACGAGGATAAGTCTGCCCTTAAAAATATCGAACGTCCCATTGAAGACGTCCGGACTTTAATACTAAGCCTTGGCCCTTACCGCGAAGTCAAACCGCTACACAGTGCATTTGAACTCCTCGTTACCGCGGTGCCGTTCGCAGCTTTTTGGGCCCTGATGTTGGCCGCGCTCGGCGTCGGGTATTGGCTCTGTTTGTTACTGGCCATACCGACCTCTTGCTTTCTCATGCGCCTCTTTATGATCCAGCACGACTGTGGCCACGGAGCCTTCTTCCGGCTTCGCTCAACCAATGACTGGGTGGGCAGGATACTCGGCGTAGTAACGCTCACGCCTTACGGATTCTGGCGCCGCACTCATGCGATGCACCACGCAGCGGTAGGCAACCTCGAACATCGGGGCGTTGGCGATATCGACACCCGCACAGTGAATGAATATCTCGCAATGGTTCCCGCTCACCGTCTGCGATATCGCCTTTATCGGCATCCCATCGTCCTGTTCGGCCTAATTCCGGCATATCTCTTCTTGCTGCGCTATCGCCTTCCCTTTGGCCTCATGAGCGCGGGCAGACAGCCTTGGCTCAGCACAATGGGAACGAACCTCGCGATTGCGGTGCTCGTGTCTGTGATGGTGTGGCTTGTTGGAATCAAGTCGTTTCTTCTGGTGCAAACCCCCTTGGTGCTCATCTCTGCTTCGATTGCCATGTGGTTCTTCTATGTCCAGCATCAGTTCGAAGACACCCGGTGGGTACAAGATCAAAACTGGGACGTGCATGAAGCCGGCCTCTATGGCAGCTCCCACTATGAGTTACCGCCTGCAATTGCCTGGTTCACCGGAAATATCGGCGTGCATCATGTCCATCATTTGTGCAGCCGCATCCCCTTCTATCGGCTGCGGCAAGTTCTGCGTGATCACCCCGAATTGGCGGGCATCGGTCGACTGACATTCCTACAGAGCTTTCGATGCACGACCCTCGCCCTCTGGGATGAGGAGCAGAAACGGCTCATATCGTTTCGCGAAGTGGGATCACGCCTTGTTTGAGAAGGCGTTCGAGTATGTGATCTTGGCGGCTCGAGGGCACACAAAAAGGATTGGCCCCCAGGTTTTTCACGCCGAAAAAATAGAGCAAAGCCGGCGTGGCGCTCGACCGATTTGGAAGCCTAACCCCGCGGGTCGCGTCGAATTCCTCCAGATTGATCGCGCTTGACCGCGCCGGGATCGAGAGGATTTCACCCTGACCGAGACGGCTGGCGAAGCCTCGGGCATATACAAACCGGTGACAAGCTGAGGCACCGGCATCGCTCGCACAATCAACAGCCCGCGCACAATAGTCTGCTATCACTCGAAACATCCAACAGAGTCGTGCCGTTGCCGATGAAGCCGAGAAACTGCACGCCAACAAGATTTCTGGTGATACACCCTTTGCCACCCAACGGGCCGGCACCGCCAACGATCGTCGCCGCGACTACATCGAGTTCCAACCGGTCGCGGTGCTTCCCCTAGCCGACCCGATCTGGGGCGCCAAGAGGCGGCCGCCGATTGCCATCAAGGCGCCCATAATGGCGATGGCTGAAATCTTCACAAGTCCAGCATTGATCCCCGAATGGCGTGCGGCTTTAACATATCCGCCCACCAAATAGACTGCACGGCCGAACGCGGCATCAATATCTTTCAAGGGGATGGCATTATCATCCCTTTTTGTTTTGATTGGCATGCTGGCGCAACGCGCGTCACTGGGAACCGTTTGCCGAATTTAAAAATAGCTCCCCTCATGACCAGAAACTCTCTCCCGGCCAAGACTCAAAAGTGCATCGAAGGCGGCTCACTTCTCGGCAAAAATCACCGCGCCGCCAAACATCGCCATTGAAATTGGTGCAGCCCTTCGGCGGTCAAAGCGATGCCTCCCAAGCCAACGACAACGCCAAATGCGAAGATCGCAGCAGTCACGATCAAACGTCTGCCCCGACGCTGACTGCAGCCATCGAAGCCGATCAAATCAGCACGATGGCCTTTCGCCATGGAGCAAGCTTCTTCAATGTCGCTTGCAATTTCTTTCTTGCTAAGATGAAAATCGGGCCTGACCGGTCGGTCATAGGTTTGGACTGGGACAATATCCAAACCCAACATTATTTTCTCGAGCGGAGAGAGGCTCATTAATAAAATCCCATCCAGGATAACCTATCGCGAGGAGCGCCCGTTCATTGGTTAGGAACTAGGAATGCTCGACCTTAGGAGATGTGGGCGCGGCACGTGTTTTGTCGGCGATCGCTGCTAATTTGCTGCCGCGGGAAGTTCTAACTCTTGTTTTCTCCGCACTTCCTTCTAGACTCTTGCTGCGGGAACGCTTCTGCTGCATTTTCTTGGCGATAGTTGATCGCAAGGCTCTGTAGTTTGACGCCGCAATTGGGTAGTCATTCGGCAAGCCCCATTTTGCTTTATATTCTTCAGGTGTCAGGCCATATGTTACCCGCAGATGGCGCTTAAGCGTTTTGAATTTCAGGCCATCTTCGAGGCAGACAATAAATTCCGCGGTTACCGATTTCTTGATTGGGACAGCAGGAACAAGGCCTATTTGGGGTGTCTCCGTCCGCGGATGCGCGTCAGCCAGGCGGCGTAGAATAATGGCAACTTCCTCAATTAGTTTTGGTATATAGGACGATGATACATTGCGACGGGATATATAGGCGCTGACTATTTTTGATGTGGCGATTGCTATTCTTTCGGCCATTATTTCAGTCCTGGTTATCGGTGTTGAGTTAGGCGACCAGACGGGTCATATTTCCAAGCATAGAGATCGATAATCTGTTGGAAAGGCGCGTATACTTTTTGGTGGGCCTAACGTGTCTGTAAGCTCGACGTCCTGAGCGGGGGGAAACGACGCCACACCAGAATGTCGTAATGAACCCTCCCAAGGCCAAGTTAATTAGCCGCGCCTTCCTGTGCTGGCATCGCCGCAAGTAGAATAAACTCAATAGAGCTTTTCAAACTTAATACCGCAGATAGCGGCATTCTAAGGTGAGCAACTACGATTCTGTCGCTAACTATATTTCCATCAATATTGCGATGTCTTAATGCTTCTAGGGTGATATTGGCTACCCCATTCCCAAACCCCTGGTTGGCACTCGTTTCAAAGTAAATAAATGGCGCAAGATCACTCGGGGTCATAGCTAGCTTGAGAGGCTCGGCTTGAACGATATGGACGGGTGTCGCGGTCTTCGTCTTGGTCATGAGGCGTTGGTGCCTAATTTGCGGGGCTGTGGGGCCATCGAAAACAATACGGGCCCGAAATCGCGGGGGTAGGTGGGCACGGCGACCTCAATGATGTGACTTTACGTGGGTAAATTTCCCACAAAGCATTATGGCCACTGACACTCATTGTCAACCTCGGCAGTCGAATTTGTGTGATAATTTCCCACGCATCTTGGGGGAACACTCGGCGTCAGCTCGAGATTTCAGTCATGAACGTTTCAGGCGCGGGCAATAGCCAGCATGCTACGGAGCGGAATGGGGTGTTTTGTTGGTTCTTGGGTTGACTCGGGCCGCGATGCGGCTGAAATCCGCTTGCCTAGAACGGGGTTCAGGGCAGCGCCGGTCGAGGTTCGAAAATCAAGCAGGGAAGGCTCAAGGGTGGCTCTATTGAAACCTTGTAATCTGGAAGGTCGCTGCATGCATTGGACAGACCCACGTCGTTCGAGCACTCATGAGGCCAGACCCGGCGAGACGAGTGGGATTGTTTCCCACGTCACTAGAGTTATGTTGCGGCATGAAGCGGGATAAAGATTTTTCGAGGGCTGACGCTGCCCAGCTGCAAGGGGCGATAGCGCGTTTATTGCGCCCCCTCGTGCGTCTTTTCGTGCGGAGCGGTCTAACATTCCCGATTGTAAGCGAGCTCTTGCGCGAACTTTACATCAACGTTGCCGAGTATGATTTTGCCTTGCCCGACAAGGAACAGACTGATAGCCGCGTAAGCCTGCTCACCGGCATCCACCGCAAGGAAGTGCATCGCCTGCGCGGCGTTGGTGCCCCCGTCCATATTGTGCCGGTCTCCGTATCGCGTACGAGCAGCATTTTGGCCCGCTGGCTCGCCGCGCCGGAATTCACGGACGAGAGCGGCAACCCGCTGGCGCTGCCCCGAACGGCTGAAGGAGCAATGCCGTCCTTCGACTCTCTTGTCATGTCTGTGACCAAGGACGTGCGGCCACGCGCCGTTCTTGACGAGTGGCTCGACCGGAACATCGTGACGATCGGAGCTGATGAACACATATCGCTCGTGGAGGCTGCTTTCGTCCCCAAGGGTGGCGATGACCGACAACTCTATTATTTTGGTCGTAACCTGCATGACCACATTGCCGCGGCAGTTGCGAATGTAGCGCTTGCTGATCCCCCCTTCTTTGAACGCGCCGTCCACTATGACGGACTTACAAAAGAGGTTGCTCGTCAGCTGGAAAGGCGTTCCCAATCTCTCGCGAAAACGGCGTTGCGAAACGCAAACCGCGATGCCTATGCCGCAAGTACAAACGAAGATAGCGGAGATTGGCGCTGGACCTTTGGCGTCTACGTTTATGCCGAACAAGTTGATGATGCGATATCTAACGAGGACAATGTGCGTTTGCACCCGCGGGAGGGGGAACAATGAAGAGCTCCCGACCAATCACGCGTCGAGGCTTGACCGGGCTTTTGGCGAGCATGGCAGCAGCTGTGGCGACAAACGCGTTTGCCGAAGAGGGCGATAAGGCGAAGCAGGCCAAAGACAATCCCCCGGTACCGGGAGAAAAAAAGCTCCGCGACCGCGGTATCGGCGGTACCGGCGTTATAGGGACAATTCGCGGTTTCGGCAGCATTGTCGTGAACAATTTGCACATTTCCTATCCAAGGAATGTGTCCGTTACGATTGATGGCAGGCGAGTATCTGTGGCCGCCTTAAAAATCGGACACGTCGTGCAAGTGATTGCACATGAACGCGCTGGGCGGTTTGAAACAGCACATATCGAAGTAAAAAGTGAAGTCATTGGTCCGGTGGATTTCGTGTCGTATCCGGCAATGACCGTATTAGGCCAGTCGGTGTTGTTCGAAGATCCTTCCGGCAAAATTGATTTAGCCAAGGGAGACGTTGTCGCCGTGTCCGGCTTGCGACGCCTCGATGGCACGATTGTCGCCAGCCATATCGAACGCCGAAAAGGCTCCAGCCTTAGAGTTGCCGGACCGGTCGTTAACAGTGCGGATGGGACCCTTCGTATTGGCCAACTCGTCGTGAAGGACTTGGCCCCCGCATTGGTTGGCTCGCGGGCTATCGTGACAGGTCGGCTCGTTGGCGATGTTTTTCATGCTAGCACCGCTCTGAAGGATACCCTTCTGTTGCGCGATTCCTCCCTTCGACGTCTCTTGATCGAGGCCTATGTCTCGAATTCCAGCGGCAACATGAGGTTCGGATTTGGTTTTCGCTTGTCTGCCTCGGATGTAAATATCTCACGGTCCGGCGAGTTCCGTGCGATCGCCGACCTAAATAGAAGCGGCAGCGGGCCCTTGAACCTTGGTGCGGTCAATAGTGTTCCAAACGGGCCGCCCGGAACCTCCGGTGTTCCCAATGGGCCAGCACCAGCACCTGACGCTCCGAGCCAACCACAAGGACCGCCAGGTGGTCTGCAAACACCCGCTGCGCCGGGCGAGCGATCGCAACAAAATAACCCTGGCCCCAACAATGGCCCGTCAGGTGGGACATCGAACCCGAAAGGCCCCCATTCGCGCCCTTGAGGGGCCGTGCGAATTAGATCATCTGCGGGTCGCTCCACCCGGCGGCCAGGTCGAAGCTCTGGCGCGGGTTGTGCAGCTCTTCCATGACGGCGCCCTCGGGCGTCTCGATCGCCGTCCGGTCCGGCTGATAGAGCCCGATGCGCCCGGCCTGCTAGAAGGGATCGATGCGAACCCGCTGGTCGCGGGTGTCCACGGTGACGCGTTTCGGGTCCTTGCCGAACGAGATCTGGCCGCGCATGTCCAGCGCGAGGCCGGTCGGGTGGAAGTTGGCCGACACTTTTTCGACCTCGCGCCGGCGCGCCAGGCCGCCATGAGCTTCAATCGATTTATGGATGATGTCGAGCATGAGACTCCTGAGAATGATGGGGTGGCATGGTCGCGGCGCCGACGCCGTTGCGCTTGAAACCGATTGGGGAGTGACGTATTGAACGACGACCGATGCAGCCACGGCTCGCGCCCCATCCGAGAGTGAACGCGCGCGCGGCAGCGACGGGCCGACCGGGTCACGTCCTTGCGTAGACGTTCGCGGACCGGCCCTGTTCCAAGCGCTATGGACGCTTACGGCGCGAGGTGCAGCGAGACATATTCGAGCTTGTGCATGTCGGTCGCGTAGAGCTGCTCGACCTGCTTTGCCGACGGATCGGGGGAAGATGTAAGTCCTCCCCTCAGCAATACCCTGGACGATCTCTGCGGCGCAGGCTTCCGGCGTAGGCTTGTCCGGGAAGGGGACTTCCTTGGCCAGCTCGGTTTCGATCGGGCCCGGGTAAATGCCGATCAAAGTGATGTTGTCATTTACGCCATGCGCATTTCCGTACTCGCCCTCGAGGGAGCGTTCGACATCGGACTCACCGCGGTGCTCGAAGCGTTCGGGGTCGCGAACAGCCTCGCAGCCCAGCAGAAAAAGCAGCCCCCGTTCGATGTCTCGCTGGTGGGGCTGCGCAAGAAGGTTCGGTCCAACGGTGGCCTGATCGTTCCGGTGCGAGCCGTGGCCCCCGCATTGAAGCCGGATTGGGTGGTCGTTCCGGCCTTGGGCACCTCCACTCCGGATCTGCTGGTCCCAGCCCTGGAGCGACCGGACGTGAAGCATGCCATCGTGCAGGTGCGGAAATGGCGCGAGGAAGGCGCCCAGATCGCAACTTCACGCGTCGGGGCGTTCCTCGTGGCCCAAACCGGTCTTCTCGATCATCGGGAAGCGACGACGACTTGGTGGCTCGCGTCGCTGTTTCGGCAACGCTATCGGAAAGTCTCGCTCGACGAGTCTCGAATGCTCGTGCCGACAGAGATATGCGTTACGGCCGGAGCTGCGATGGGGCATCTCGATCTCGCCCTATGGCTGATACGCAAGGCCAGCTCGGAACTGGCGAGCATCGTCTCACGCTATCTGTTCGCCGACATTCGTTCCTCGCAAGCGCCCTACATCATCCCCAATCATCTGGCGCAGGCGGACCCCCTCATCCTGCGCTTCGAGCGCTGGGCGCGAGATCATCTAAAGGACGGCTTCTCGCTGCAGGAGGCAGCCAACGCGCTGGCAACGAGCACGCGCTCATTGCAGCGTCGTTGCCAAGCCGTCCTCGGCAAATCGCCACTTTCCTATTTCCAGGACTTGCGTGTCGAACACGCGCAATCTCTCCTGCACGGGAGCGGTCTCGACCTCGACGCCATCGCAGCCCGGGTTGGTTACATCGATGGAGCCACGCTACGCACGCTCTTGCGCCACCGCCTGGGACGGGGAGTGCGCGACCTTCGTGGGGACCTTCGCTGAAGGACACATGCCTTACGAGCCGGCCAGCCCCAGCCGCCCTTGGGATTGAGGGTGCGCCGAATCTTCGTCCAGATACCAGCGAATACACGGCAAGATCGCCATCTGGTCGAAATGGGGTCCTTTGAACATCTGAGACCCTCCTGTGAAAAGCTGGAAAGCTGCCCCTCCTCGTAACTGAAAAACTCGCGACAGAACCGCATTGAGAGGCGGCTGCATGTGCAACACGCGACTCCACGGCGCCCTGTTGCGGTAGGCACCCTTCCGATTTATGCAGCGCCAATCGTCGCGCGAATGCGGGTCAGTGGCGCTACAGCCTCTCGCGTTCGCGTCGCCAGCTCGATGGGCTTTGGCCAAAGGCTTGCCTGAAAAGCTTGGACAAATGTGCCTGGTCAGAAAACCCGACGCTCAGAGCGATGTTGCTCAGCGAAGCTGTGCTGGTCAGCATCAGGTGACAAGCTAGCTCAAGCCGCCTCCTCACGATGTAGGCGTGCGGTGGTTCTCCAAACGCTTTTTTGAACGAGCGTGAGAAGTGCGCCGTGCTTCGCTGCGCGATCGCACCAAGGTCACTCGCATGGATCGTCCGATGCAGGTTCCGGTCGATGAAGGATCGGACGCGTGCGATCTGCCAACCAGCCAATCCACCCGTTCTGGAGCCTCTAGGGCCTGAACGGCGCTCCATCTCCGATTGCAAAATGGAAGACGCCGTGGCCAGCGATGTCTTCGCCGCTTCCTTGTCATGCTCGAGCTCACTTTTAGCCGCTTCAAGAAGCAGTGAGAGACTGTTTGCCAGCGAACCAAACTCGAAGTCGGTTGGAGACAAAATGTCTGCAGCCTCGCTGTATGGACTTTCCATATTGAACCCTCGACAAATATCCCGAGCCAGCCGGGACGAACTTCATGTGCCGGCTCTCAAAGAGAAACGAACACGGTGTCGGCCGTGGTGACGCGCGGTTTGATGATTTGAAATGCCGCGATCTATTGCACGCAGGTTGCGCGGAATAACGCCATGGTTATACTGACTCTAGCTAACAAATCACGGTGGCACCGCCTGTCCGATGCAGGTAAAATATCCTTCAAGGGCCGAGTGTTTACGTGGGCCGCCGGTAAATGCCATTATAACAATAAGAAGCGTGGAGAGGCTTATACAGGTCAACACGATTGCCCACTCATTTCTTCATGCACAAATTACCTCCCACAATACGTTCGACACGGCCTCTATTGTCTGCAAACCGTCAACGCTTCGTAGAATTCCCTTAGAACTGTAGTAGTCCGAAAGTGGCTCGGTTTGCTTGCGGTAGAGGTCCAGTCGGACCCGGAGAGCGTCTTCGTTATCGTCAGCTCTCTGCGTCAGGCCGCTGGCTTTGGCGTCCGCGGCTCGTTTGAGAATGCGATCCAACAACATAGCCGCATCAACCTTCAACTCGAGTACGCGGTCGAGGCTTAGCCCTGCACCGTCTAGGATCTTGTCGAGTGCCAGTCCCTGTGTGATCGTTCGAGGAAACCCGTCGAGAATGAAGCCACCGCGAGCATCCGATTGCGCAATTCTATCGCGGACTATGGCGACCATTAGATCATCGGGAACAAGAGCACCGCGTTGCATAACGCCGGCTACTTCCCTGCCGATCGCCGTCCCCTTCGAAGCGACAGCCCGCAATATTTCTCCCGTAGACAAATGAGGAATACCAAGCCTTTCGGCTAAGTGGATCGCCTGGGTTCCTTTGCCGGCTCCAGGTGGCCCTAGTAGCAAAAGCCTCATGACTTCACCCCATCACACCAGTGCTTCGGACCCCTCCAAACTGTCCCAGGGGGCCCATCGAAATTACGCAGCCTAATTGCGTGTTTTGGCCCGCTCGATCGCAGCAACGATCATGTGTCGTGCCTCATCAACATCACCCCAGCCGGCAAGCTTGACCCATTTGCCAGGCTCAAGATCCTTATAGTGAAGGAAAAAATGCTCGATCTGCCGCCATGTGATTTCAGGCAGATCCGTATATGACGAAACCTGGTCATAACGACGTGTGAGCCTTGATGAAGGGACAGCGATGATTTTTTCGTCCCCACCACTCTCATCAGTCATTCTGAGCACGCCGACTGGCCTAACATTGATGACGGCGCCGGGGACGATAGGCCGCGTATTGGCGACAAGGACGTCAATGGGATCGCCATCGTCGGACAAGGTGTGTGGTACGAAGCCGTAATTGCCTGGATAACGCATAGGGGTATACAAAAAGCGGTCAACCACAAGCATGCCGGTCCGCTTATCCATCTCGTATTTTATTGGCTCTCCGCCGAGAGATACTTCGATGATGGTATTCAAATCTTCTGGAGGATTGTAACCGACTTCGATCGCATTGGATAACATGCCCATTTCCCTCCTAAGTCTGCCGAGATAAACGACAATTATTGCCGCTTACTGTCGTTGAGGTTTGATGCTCTGTCGGTTTTTGACGCGGTCATCGACGATAGTTGAATCGACAAGAACCGAGGTATCGCCGAGGCTACCGGGGTCAGAATCGGCAGACCAAGCCAGTCGCCATGATCCAAGGCCCGAACTTCGTCTTCAACGTGCAAGCTGAAGCTTAGGGCCGGCGGGGAGTTTGTCGGAGCGCCACTCGGCTTTGTCTTGGAACACGCCCTGCACGATTGCCGAGTCGGCGGCTCCTCCACGCCGAACAGCTTGCGGATCGGATTGCGCGGCCGTGCGAGGAGCCGTGGCACTGATTTCAAGGGCACCTCCCTCGCGCGGCGTTGATCCACGTAACCATCCCGGACTGTAGGCACGATTGATCGGTCACGGGCGCCCTTGGGAACATGGTGGATCAAAATCTTCAGGCCCGACGGAGCAGGCACGCTCCCTTTGTTCGGCAGCACCAAGGGGATATTCCTATTCAGCTCTTCGAGCTTTTTGCCGCATTGGGGCCCGCCTGCCGCAGCCAGGATCCAAAGGCATCCGAAAGCTGCTCGCCACCAAGGGGGGAGAGCCAGGCCCGTGCTATGCCCTCAGGTGAGAAGCGTTCGAGATCCGCCATCATTTTCTTCTCGATTTCCGCGAGCAAAGCCGCCTGCAGCGGCTGCACATCCGGCAGGCCCATCAACTGTCTTGCTTCAACTGGGGTGCAATCCAGATCCACGGTAATTTTCATGGCCCGTCCGGTGGTTTTTTGCCGCGCGCCCCTGCATTGGCCCAAGCGACTCATGCCCGCCCGCCGCAACAACGCGCACTCCATTGTGGCGATTCATCGGACCGATCAAAGGTCGCGAACGGACATAGCCAGGTCCGGATCGGACATTGAACCTGGTGTCTGAATTGGAAAACCGGCTTGATTCCAAGAGTCTTGCGTTCAACCCAATTCCTAAGTGGAGCGAATACGACGCGCCCGCGCTGGAAAGGCAGCGCTATTGGCTTGGTCACCAGAGTCCGCCGATAAATGTGAAATCTGTACATTAAGTCTAGCCCTAGTTTGTCTACGCCGGGTACATGAAGGCCAAACCGGACCTAGGTTTAGGCTACGACGGCCCACCACTCGGGCGAGGCGGCCAAGCGTCTTTGCTTGTAGATTTCCTGTCTAATGAAGTTGGCGCCCCGAACTAGTGTCGCGTCGCAGTGATTATGACTCGTTGAGAGTGGGCTTGGGATAGGATTTGACCATCTTCGCTCGGGCCTGCTCTGTGGAGAACATCCAGCGGATGCGGGCGCCACTTTCGGTGCGGCGTCGTTCCCAGGTTCGGATCTCTTTTTCAAGGAGGTCGCGGCTAGCGATGCGTCGATCGAGACATTGTCGGCGCATGACGCCGATTTCGATCTCGACGATGTTGAGCCAACTGGCGTGCCTGGGTGTGTAGTGGAACTCCAAGCGTCGTAAGATCCGACGCTCCTCGAGTGCTGGAAAGGTCTGATAGACAGCGCAGGCCATGTGGGTTGATAGGTTATCCATCACGACGCGGACCTTGTCGGCGTCGTGATAGTGGATGTCGACCAGGTCGCGCATGCAGACGGCGAAGTCCTGGTTGGCGCGCCAACGGCCTCGTCGGCACCATGCGCCCGGCCTGCAAACCCGCCTCTCACCCTCCCTCGTCGGCATGCGAGCGCCTATGCTCGATTCCGGCAGGCAAGCCGGAATTCCGGCCTACCGCAAACGCTGCCCCTTCCGCGTCTCGGCCTTCGGCCTTTCGACCTTGGGCGTCTCCGTCGCTTTCGAAGTGTCGTCGGCGGAGGGCTTCGTGAAAGCCTCCGGATTGCCCTCGGCCATCTCGACAGCCTTGGCCTCGGCCGGCCCAAACCCCGGAAGGGAGTTCACGGTTTGGACCTGCTCTTGCTTGTCGATGGTGTTCTGCACGAAGGGCTTGAGGTAATTATCAAGGTGGCCTTTGCCCGGCTGATCAAGTTCCTTCGTCAAGGCCTGCAGGTAGTCGGCCTTGTCCGTCTTCTCCCACGCAATGGTAATGCCGGCCCTATTGGCTAGCTCGGTATGGACGACCATGATTGTCCGTCCATTGCCATCAAGGAAAGGATGGGCATAGGCCAGCGAGCCCATAACCTCGCCCGGTTTGTTCGCCATGAAATTCTTATCGTTGCCCTGCTTAAGGGCATAATCCATTGCCGCGCCTACCTCGCGTGGATCCGCGAATAGGTCTGAGCGCCCGCCCTTCGATATGGCGCTGTTCGGAGCGTGCCGGGACCGGCTTTCGCCGGCCCATGGATACACGCTACTGAACAGCGTCTTATGGGTTTGCAGGATTTCGGCCTGTCCAATCGACTTCGCTTGGCTGAGCTCGTAGAGCGCATGCGCGACATTTGCGCGGAACGCCGCATGCTCCAGGCGCTTGACCTGCTCCATGTCATTGGTGCCGGCAGAGTTCCGCAGATAGCCGCGCGACGCGGCGTCACCGAACGGATCGAGGGCCATTAAATCTCGCGTAGATAAGCGATCTGAAATTGCGTCATCTGATCGCTAGTGAGCACGCCGGCCCGCTTCAAGGCAATCAACAACTCTTCAACATCGTCGAGTTGAACATCGTCGCCGGCAAGCGAGGTCACTTTGTTTGCCCAGCGGTCAAGGCCAAGCTCCTCAAATTGAACGCGGTGACGTCTAGCGAGCGCCCTGATCTGGTCTGCTGCGCTGACGCGCTTGGATGTTGCGGGCATAGGGCGGTTCCCCAATCTCACTTTTGAATAACAGCGGTTTCGGCCTCTTAGGCGGCTTCCTTGGAGGCCGCCGGCTTCGATACCTTCACTGAGAGCTGAAGCCCAGCGCGGGCAATCAGCATGACCAATGCATCAAGGCTGAAACGGCTAAGTTTGCCGCGCATGAGGTCCGATACCTGAGGCTGAGCGATACCGAGATATTCGGCGGCCTTGGCTTGGGTCCACTTCTTCGCCTTGATATGGGCGGTTAGGGCGTTCATGAGATCAGAGCGGGCGCGCAGCTTGGCAGCTTCGGCGGGATCGCTCTCGATAGCATCCCAAACGGTTTCAAATACCTGTCCGATCATTAGCGTCTCTCTCTGATCAGTTGTTGGTAGCGTCGCTGTCCCAACTCGATATCGCCTTGATCCGTCCGTTCGGTCTTCTTCTCAAAGCAGTGCAGAACGTAAACGGCCTCTATGAATTTCGCGACGTAGAACACTCTCGCGATACCCTGAGCGTCACTGACGCGAATTTCATACACACCCGCGCCGACACGCGGGATTGCCTTATAATCCTCCGGCATCATGCCTTGTTGGACACGCCAGAGGGAATGACCGATATCCCCTCGCATCTGCGGTGAAAGGCGGGTTAGACGTTCGAGCGAATCCCCTAGAAATGAAAGTCTTTTAACGGGCATTTCGGTTCTCTCGATCTCCCGAATTATAACGAATTTGTTATAATCTACAACCCAAAACTACGGGCACAGCACCACCAAAAACATGAGTGTGCGACATGTGCGGACACCGTCGCGCAGCGGCGCTTGCGCAGTTCGTGATCCGCTGGGGAACCGAAGACATCAGGTGAGAAATTGCGGCGCACCGCGCGGTGCACCAACTGCGGTTGCAGTGGAGCTCGCACGATGCACGTCGGCTGGATGGGGTCTGAACTCGGCTGGGAACAGTTTCCGGCCGATCAGGACGACTGGCCGTCCGACTTGCTCAGCGCTTAAGCCTCTCGACGCCGGAGCGCTTCCTGGATCGTCTGATCCGTTCTGAGGTTTTCCGTCTCGCCCAACATGTGATTGTCGGCGAGGCTCACCAGGGCGAGGTCGATCTCCATGGCCTTCCACCCCGCTGCTTGAGCCAGGCTCACCAGGGCAAGGAACACCGGCTCCAGAGCGAATTCACAGTCCAGAGACCGGTCGCAAATGTCAGCGCTCGGCGGAGGGCCGGCTATCCCCACAGTTTGCCTCACACCTACCTCCCCCGTTTCTCGGATGCACTCACGGCTCCCGCCATTGGGCAACGATCAGGCCAATGGTTCCGGGCTTGCCGTATATCTGTGCCTCTTGAGGTTCAGGGGCCATGTCGTGTCTCGGCATCGGCTGCTGCCCCTTTGCGCGCAGCTAACCCAGGTGTAGTAGCGATAGCATCCGGATTTTCCCGGTGCGCAGAGTCTTGGCCACCCGGTGACGATCGACGCGGGTGACGTAACGATGCAAACCTTCTCTTAAGGGCAACGACGCATTCAATTCTCATCAGGCAGCCACGGGAGACCGTAGCTGGCTTCCGCTAACCGGGCGCTGAAGTTCTCGAATTTGTCAGTGATTTTTACCTTCTGAAGCACTGCCAGATACAGCGTTTCGAGAAGCTCTTGGGTCCGCGCCGCCTCCGCCGCAGAGACGTTTCGCTTCCCCGTGTGGACTAGCGAGGATCGCAACCCGTAGAGCTTCTGAAGCTCCTTTGCGAGTAGCGCACGCTGGTGCGGATCGTTGAACATGATGACGGCGGCATGCCGGGAGATAGTCTGACCGATTGGCGTACCCTTATCGTCGCTGGACAGCAGCGCTTCCAGCGAAGTGAAGAAATACAAAAAGCGCTCCGACCGCGACTCGGCCTGCCGGCCCCGGCTCAGCCACCCCAGTCCCTGACCCAGGCGCTCCGCGACGGTCTTGGGCGAAGCGTTGGAGATGGCTTCTGCTATGCTCTTGAGGCCGATCTTATCGAAATGTTCCTTTGCAGCGTCCCCAATCACATATTGCAGGCCGGAGTGCGAGCCTTTCGGTGACGTTTCGGCTGTCCCCAGCGTTATCGACGCTTGCTGCGGCTCGATCTTGAGAGTGGGGTGGTTCTCCCGCGCGCTGAACCCCCCTAGAGGAACTGCCCCGTCCCGTTTCGGATAAAAAAGCCTAACAAGACTCATGGTGATGTTGACAAGCCAAAGCGCTTCCTCGGCGACAGCTCCATGCAACGCATTCACGTTGACGCGCCAGCAGAATTTGGGGAACTCAAGCTCTAGAACCGCGCCTGCGATCTTCTGGGAACTGCCACTGCCCGGCTCCCGCAGCACCAGATCGAGCATACCCTCGGGAGCGATCACCCTCCTACTGGGAAATGAATCCGCACTTTCCCCTGCCAGCATCTTCGACACCTGGCGATGCGGAATGCGAAATCTGATCCCGTTCTCGTTTGGCGATATCCGCCAGTCATCCTGCTTCACTTCCGGCAGGATGTCCTCTGTCGCGCAAACCTGCACCACGCCGAGGTCAAGGTTGCGTACGTTCTCGGCAAGGCTAACGGCATAGTTCGGCATGAAATGAACGGGTTCGGCCGCTGCGTCGGTCTGAAGTTGGCGAAGCAGACTATCGGCGAACTCCGCCGAGCATTCCTCGCCGGCGCGCTTCGCAAATTCATCGAACCTGGCCCAGGCGGCGGCTAGGATATCGCCTTCGCTCGCAATCTTCTTGGTGAGGAGTTTTACGCAGATTGCCGCCAAGTTGGTTTCTGCATGCTGCAATCTGGGCGTACTCGCAATCCCTTCACCTCCGGGACCGAATATGACCGGCAGATCACCATTCATGATCTCCTCGTACCGCTCCTTGAATTGCTGACGTCCCTCGAAGGCCGCCAACAGGAATTCCTTTGCGGCCTCCCGGGCGTTTCCATCACCAAGGAGGACGTTTTTCTGTGCCATCCCCGTATGTCCTGATTGCAGATGGATGCATCCAACTACATCCTCTTCCCCGAAACTATCTCGGGCAAGGACCATCCGCACACCGGACCTGCGGTCCGGCGGCTCCCTCTTTGGACATCGACGCGGCGCTCCTCGGGTCCGGTTTACACGGGAGAGGTCCAAGGTTCGACTGAACCGCGCGTGGTTTGCCGGAAGCCGTTGGGTTTGAGTCACGCCACCATGGCGAGCTCGGTGGATTGCGCACGGTAGCGCGCTTCTGCCTCGGCCGGGGGAATGTTGCCGATGGGTTCAGAGGAACCTTATGAGGAGAGCCTAGAGGAGGAGAATCTTAGAGAGAAAGAGAACGCCCGGCCGTCCGATTATCAAAGCCGGATTTACATCCCCCGCTTGCCCATCATGATGCGAAAGAGAGCCCTACGGATTCTTCCGCGAGCGGCATCGGCCAACTCGCCAAGCCTCTCGGCCGCCGCATGCTCACCCCGACGCTCGGCAAACTCGCGTTTCGTGTCGGCCTCTACGGCCTCGCAGGCTGCCGAGATGGCCTCTAGCGCCGCTCTGCCACCAATCAGCGTGCCATTTCCAACCGGTAGTGCCATGGCGCTAAGACCTCTCCCCGGCGGCAGGGATTTCACTGCGGCTAGTGACAATAGCAGGTTGCGCCCCAACCTGCGCAGGAATCCAAAAGCCTCGCACGGAATCGCTCGACCGCAAGGCGAACACAGACCCCTTAATTACTCTCAACGCCCATCCGGCCCACACCACCACAGCCGCGCTCCTCAGGACCGGGCTTCCAGGGCCTCGCAAGGTCCTTCCTGAGGAGTTCCATCCGAGCATTGACGCCGCTCGGGGTCCCGATCCTGAGAGACCCCAAGGTCCCCAGGATGACCCAGGAGCCCCCCAAGGACTCCGCAGCCCGGAACAGTAGAAAAACCGCCTGCAAGTGCGCGTGGCATCTGCGGGGTATTGCAGTGAGGGGCGACACACCAGTTTCCGTCAGGCCCGACCCGCAACGTTTTCCCTCGTCCCTTTCAGGCTTTGCGAAGTTGTCGCACGGAACAACTCACAGTCGTCGAGACGCGGCAATTCGAGTTAGGCTTTCATCATCCAACTGGCTTTCATTCCCCTACTGCTTGTACCGGACGATAGACAGTCCCCGGCGCTGCCGAGCGCCTTAACTTCGTGCCGCTCATAAAAGGCGCAGCAGCCTTCCGCTAAGGTGCTCGTCGCAGTGCGACAGGCTGGGGCGCTTGCGACCATGATGGAAGGCCAAAAGTATGGCGAAGCCGCGTAACGATGGTCCGGCGCCCACCCGAGGACCGACCTTGGAAGCCATAACGGCAGCCTGGGAGGCCGCAAAGACGGATGAAAAGCGCCGGCTCGCGGTCACTCGCGGAGAGCACTCCGTTGCGCGGATGCTGGGCGAGATGGTCGATGAGGCCCGCGCAAGAGTTCGCGAGGCGCTATGCCGCGTCATCGTTGCGAGGGGTGGTGGGTAGCGTCGGGTTCGATGGTCACCCGTGCCAAGCAGCATTCGCGGGAGGCTGAAGGCCGCGCTCTCAGTGCCAGTCCCGAAGGACGATCCAAGCCAGCGTGCCTGCAACACGGACCACAGTCTCGCTGTCTTCGATGAGTTCTGTGGTTCGCACGACGACCTCGGCTATGGCCGCGCGGGTTAACTGGGAGATGTCGCCTGTGCGTCATTGTGTAGGTTGAGTCCTCGTCTCTTGCCAAGCGTCGTATAAGCTGGCCGCCATATCGGGCGTGCGTCTGGATTGGTTCATCCCGTGGCGCTGCTCCGAAGTCCGAAGACCAGGACTCCTCCTCGTGGGCTTCAATAGCGGCGCGAACAACGAGGCGCCAACCATCACGGGCGGCCGTGGGTAATTGTTCCCAAGGCGTTACCGCTACTGCACCCCAGCTTGCCCACTCTGCGTAAGCCTTCTTGGCGGCCACTTCCAGGGCATCGAGAGCTGTCTTGCCCCTCCTCGATCCGCTTTGCTTCTTCCCTGCCGCGCGACAACTACGATGAGCGGCGTCGGGCTTTGATGGTCACGAGGAAGAGTTGACTATCGTTCCTCCTCCAACGTCCCAAAGCGCCGCGGCGATCCCAGTTGGCGGCAAGAAACGCCGCCAAGGTCACCGTTTCCTAACACTTTGCCGTCGGTGCTTTCTCGATCGCGAATGGGGAATCCGGTTCGGTTGATGTCTTGTACTGCGTACAGTCGGGCCGCCTTGGCGTACGTCTCCCTGCCCTATTCCCTTGTGCACTTCGCCTTTTCAGAAGGACTATGAAACAGCCAGCAGCTTTTCTACTACCTCGGGGTTGCGATAGATCAGCGACAATAGCGTGCGTGCTGGAGCATCGGGGATACGCCTTCCCTGCTCCCAATCCCGGAGTGTTCCGACAGGGATGTGGTACGCCTTCGAGAACTGGATTTGGGTCTTATGTGTCTTTTCCCTAACAGCCTTCACATTCGTTCCCGGAACACTCCGAGTCCGCGAGGCATCTCCCTTCGCATAGGCGATGGCATCCTCAAGACCAGCCATCATGCCCTGAAAGTCATTATCCTTCATGTCGCAATTCCCTCTTCAATTGCGTTGTCAGGCGCTTGAAAGCGTTCTCCTGAGCATCCGTCAGTGTGTCGTCGTCTGTCTTGTCAATAATCCATAGCAAGAACACGGGATCTCGCTCATCACCGAAGAAGGTGAAAACACGATAGCCACCACTCTTGCCGGTGTCCGACTTCGAAATCCGTCCCTTGCGCAAGCCGCCCGTGCCACGAACGACCTGCCCATAGGATGGATCGGCAGCATAGGTGTCATAAATCGACGCTAGTTCCTCGGCATTCACATTCAGCTTTTTCACCTGGCTCGTGAAAGCGGCTGTCTCGATCAAACTGTGAGTAGGGCCCCTCGCCATTGCGAATATCTACGGCATTGCCGTATTCGACGCAAGAGATATATAAGGCATTGCCGTAGGCCTGACGAAAGGGTTCGCCGTCAAGTCGACGCCACAAGATTACACCAGGCGATGGCCGAAGAACCACCGCGCGCGATAAGGTGGCGGCATTCCTCAACTATCGTGGAACCCGCTATTTCGAGCAAACGTTGCCGGCACTGCTCTCGCGAAACTCCAGCAGACCGTGCCGGACTGCACTTAGGCAACCCATCAAAACCTCTGTGCAAGGACACCAATCCCCGCCATGTCCTGAGGCAATGCGCTGTGGTAGCCCTCAGCTGTCACCCGGCCCTGCTCATCCCGAACCAGCCCAACGTTTTGACTGCACAAACAGGGCGGCCCCTAAGGTCGATCGTTGATTTCTCCTGAGACATGACATCGCCTGCATTTCGACTCACTTTCGAAACGCGAAATGCGAAGTTTTCTCCGCCCGGAGCGGTGGCGCATAGCCTTCCGGCTTGTCGCCGACGGTACAGCCCGGGCTCAGGATACCCGCCTGATATTTGTCAGTGAACAGGGCATAGGGATAGGCGGGCGGCGTCGCGCTCACTTCGTCCAGCCGCTGCCGCAATTCTACGGGGATGGTAAAATCTAGGGCGGTCAGCGTTTCGTCGATCTGGCTGGACTTGCTGGCACCGAGGATCGCGGCTGCGATGCCCGGTTGTGTCGCCACCCAGTTCACGGCGACCTGCGCCATGGATCGCCCCAGTTCCCGGGCAACGCCTTCCAATGTCGTTACAATCTGCCAATTACGCGGCGTGAAATGGCCAAGCCCCTCGCTGTCCTTATGCATCGTCAGCCGCCCCTCGCCGCTGGCGCCACTTTGGTCCGGACGGTATTTGCCCGATAGCATGCCCATGCCAAGCGGGCTCCAGATCGTTAGCCCAAGGCCAAGGTTTTGGGCCAGCGGCACAAATTCATATTCGATGCTGCGCTCTACCAGCGAATAAGGCAGTTGAAGGCCGACGGGCGGGGTTAGGGCATGAGCTTCAGCCCAGGTCTGCGCCCTGGCGGCGTACCAGCCCGGCACGTCCGAAAGCCCAGCATAGCGAATCTTGCCAGCGCGAACCAGGTCGTCGAACGTCCGCATGACTTCCTCGGCGGGGGTCATTCTGTCCCATGTATGCAGGAAGTAGAGATCTATGTAGTCGGTTTTAAGGCGGCGCAGCGAGGCCTCCACGGCCCGCATCATGTTCTTGCGTCCATTGCCGCCAGCATTAGGATTGCCGGTATCGAGGTTGTTGCTGAACTTAGTGGCAATGACGACACGGTCACGAAGGCCGGCACTGGCGACGAATTCGCCCAGTATCGTCTCGCTCGTCCCCCCGGTATAGGAATCCGCCGTATCTAGGAAATTGCCGCCGGCGTCGATATAGCGCTCGAAGATGGCACGAGAAGACTCCTTGGACGCGCCCCACGATCCTGCAATGCCGCGGATCCCTTCGGTCCCGAACGTCATGGTCCCTAAGGCAAGGCGACTAACCCGCAGGCCCGACCGGCCGAGGAGGTAGTACTGGTCCAGACTCATGCCGTCAGCCTCCCGCTGAGTGAACGTCACATCGTGCCCTC
>Ga0206974_1053_pt1 | contig 23928 bp, 21 predicted proteins | sample Alteio_BWOrgHeat_84_FD_152920 | JGI IMG/M metagenome (GOLD analysis project Ga0206974, IMG submission 152920) | Enriched cells from forest soil in Barre Woods Harvard Forest LTER site, Petersham, Massachusetts, United States -... | ecosystem: Environmental > Terrestrial > Soil > Temperate forest >... | reverse complement strand
CAGTAATTCATTTAGCGCGGACGAAAACAAGTTTGCGAACAACACAGAGTCCGGCCGGTTATGGCTTATCGTCCGGGCTAGAAAGGTGGCGATATAATCGCAATGCGTCCAGTCGGAGTTGAATGCCCCCATTTCCATGTCGATCTGTACCATGATGTGAAAATCATGATCCGTTGTAGTGTCGTGCGTGAGGTTCGGCGACATATTACTCTCTGCTATTGCTATTCCCGGCGATATGTGTCGGCTTCAGTTGATACGCTCGCGTCGCCGTCGGGAGGCTCCCGCCTTGGACGCGAATATCCGTGCCCTCTCCGCACTCATGGCCTTGCCCAGATGGTGGCCCTGGAGTAAGTCACAGCCTTCGTTGATCAGCCATTGAGCCTGCGTGGCTGTCTCAACCCCCTCGCCAGTCACCATCATGTCCAAGCCGTGCGCCATGCCAATAATCGTTCGCACAATTGTCTGGCTTTTCCTCTCTCTCTCGAGATCTTGAATGAAGTACTTGTCTATCTTCAAGGAGTCGAAGGGAAAATTCTTGAGATAGCTGAGAGACGAATAGCGTGTTCCGAAGTCGTCTAGGGAGATACGAATGCCCAAAACATTGAGCGTGTTCAGGGTGTCCAGGTTATCGACTGTCTCTTCCAGCAACACAGATTCTGTGATTTCCAGTTCTATTCTGTCGGCTCTGATGCCGGTGCTGTCGATGACCTGAGCCACCGCGTCGGTGAGAGAGCCACCGAGGAACTGTGCTGGCGACAGGTTCACGGCGACACTCAGAGAGTCTGGCCAGGTCATCGCCTGTCGGCAGGCCTCTTCCAGCACCCAGCGGCCGATGGCGTGCATAAGTCCGTCTGATTCAGCGATAGGAATGAATACATTGGGCGTAATCCGCCCAACTTCCGGGTGGTCCCAACGAACCAGCGCCTCGAAGCCGACGACCTGACCTGATGAGCGGACCAGCGGCTGATATTCAAGCAAGAGTTCCTGGCGTTCCAGCGCCAATCGCAGGCCGCGTCGAAGATTTTCCCGTTGCTCGATCAAAAGCAGCATCGAACGGTTGAAGATCCGCGCACAGCCCCGACCTTCTCGCTTGGCGGCGTAAAGGGCAATATCGGCCGCCTTCATAAGTTCCTCGCCTTGCGCGCCGTGCTGGGGCCCGAAGGCGATGCCAACGCTAGCGCCAACAAAGAGCGGCATTTCGTTGATGATGAAGGGAGTTTTGAAGGCGTCGACGAGTGCCTGCGCCACGCTTTCGGCTTCACTGGGTTCTTTGCCGTACTGGATGATCGCAAATTCGTCGCCGGCGTAGCGGAAAGCGGAGTCGCCTTCTTGCAGCACACCTCGTATCCGATTGGCAGCGAGCTTGAGTAGTGCGTCGCCAGTGCCGTGACCCAGGGTATCGTTGACCGACTTAAAATCATCAAGATCAATCTGCAGCAGCGCTGAACGCTCACGCACGCCGTTGTTCGTGGCCAGGATCTCATTGAGCCGGTCGCTAAGGCGCTGTCGGTTCTGGAGGCCCGTCAACACGTCATGATTGGCCTGGTACAGCAGCTTGCTATGTTCAACTTCCGCGGTCGCCGCCGGGGATTCCGCCGCTTCGATCAGTCCAATCCCGGTGGCGGTTGGAAACGCTCGGACTTCCACTTCTCGATTGGATGCAGTGGCAAAGTTGAGGATCGCGGGAGCCTTGGCTACGAGCACCTTGTCCAGTGCCTTCCGAGCCTGGCCTGTTACGAAGCTGGGATAGATGTCGAACAGGCTCGCACCAATCGACATCCGATCCCCACGCAAAGTCTTAAGTTGCGCCGAACACTGAATAAGCCTTAGATCACGATCATAGATTGAGACTAACTCGCCAGTATTGTTGAGAAGTTCTGTAAGTACCAGACTGCTGGTCGCGAATTCATCGGCCCCGACTGCTGCCTCTTTCGGAAACTTGAACTTTCTCCAAATGCGGCGCAATTCCTGATCCCCTGACGCTTCGTAAGGCAGCCGCAAAGTCGCTGCGAATGTTCGCTTGGAACTTCACAGCGCATTTAAATCAGTGTTTCCTATTCATAAACAAGAAGTTTCTGAAAAACTGTCACCGCGCTGCAACAGTTCAAATAAATAATAAAATCTGTTTACGTATGGGAAAGCTGTGGCTTGGCAGAGGCGGGCACTTCTCGCGAACGGGGATTGGACGCGCTGTGCGGTTCAAATCCGGAGGGATTGCCTCATGGAGCACCCCGTCTGACCGGACAGGGGACGGTTTGATTTTAGCACTGGCGGCCATTGGTCTGAACTATCTTGGCGAGAGGAAGCACAGGCCTGGGTGCGAGTGACTTTCGTTGTAATCGTCGAACCAGTTTGGCAGCAAGGCCAGTACGGTTTCGGCATCAGTGAGAATGGTGTCCCAATCTTGGGAAGGGGGATGTCGAGCTGAGGGAGCTCGGTGAGGAGGCGGAAACATATACGGCTAGTAGAATAGGGTGAAAGGCCTTAACAGCAGCATCGCTTGAGGATTGGGAAGGCGGCCGTATCGGTATTTGGCACGGCCGCCTCGCACATCGCTCAATACGAATCCCACTGGAAATAATCAGGATGGCTACGGCGCCATTGTGCTTCACGTTCGCGATGCTGGCCGATCATGATGCCGAACTGGATGCAGGCGCGCCGGCTTCCATTGTCGCATCCGTCATGGAGGCGTGCCAACTGATCCATGTCCGGATCATAGGCAGCGGGCGCCGGCTGCGGCGGTGCAGGCTGCTGGTAGACCGGCTGTGGTGCAGGCTGGGCCTGGGCCTGATCGCCCTGGAGCGCCTTACCAAGGAGAACGCCTCCCACAGTTCCAGCAGCGAGCCCCCCAAGAAGGGCTGCATTCTTACCGTCCTTTGCCGAAGCAGTGCCGGGCGCGATCAAAATCGCGGCCATAACTGACGCCGCAAGCACGGACGTGCTCAATTTTGCGAACATATAACAACTCCTGATAAGTGTGGTTCGATGAACACTATCGGGAGCTACGTTGCGAAAGCGTTACTGTCGGCACTTGCACGTAAGGCAGGGGTTGCGCGCTGGATCGAACCCCAAAATCTGTTGCTTGCCAACTTCCGAGGTAGCGGAGGATCGAATATCAACCATGGGTTGAATAATGAGCAAAAAGGGGAGGAAAGACGGATGGCTAATAAGCTCACCCTTGCTTTGACGTTTGTTTTGATTTCCATCGTCGGCGGCCTTGCGCCTGCCGATGCCAATCCATGGTTCAAACCCGCGCTATATTGACTCCAAGCAATATTGCGGTGGGTATGTCCATAAGACCAGCGGAATTCCGACCTGGCTATCTTCCCACATGGCGCAGCTATCGGGTGCCTGCAAAGCGCGGCTGCACAGATCCATGTGAAAGAAGAAGTAGTGGGTAGGTCGAGGAACCCCTAGAGACCTCCGCCCCAGTTTTGGAGCGTGACACACAGGCGGCGCTTTGGATTGAGCTTGGAGAACGGCGGCGCATATCTGTGCAAGTTGCACAGAAATCCCAAGGGTGCCCTGAGAGTGGGATAAGCAGCGCCAGCGGCGAACTTGGCATTGGCGAGGCGGACACTTATGGCGGCGGAAGGAGCTTGATAACGCATCCAATGCCAACGCTGACATTCCATGGCCTGTTGAGGCACTGAATTGTTGCGAAGCTTTCGGAGACCTGCCTTTCCTGGCCGATATCGGCATCTTTGTCACCCCGTACCAGACCGAGGTTGAGCGTATCCATTTCGACCTGATAATCGCTCCTCGTCGGCCCGAGCACGTGCAACAGGCTTTCGAAATGTGCGGTAAAATTGATTAGATCTGCTGGTCTGCCCCGGTCGCCCATCAGATCGATTGTGTCGATGTGGTCGCCAACCGTTATGATGATCATCGAGGTAGGAGCTATCGATGCATCAATAGAGCCGGTAATGTCGGTATTGTCATCGAGAGTCGTTCGAAACTGTGCATCAACAAAGCTGCAGAGAAATTGATCGGCCTTGCGTTGCCAGCATGATTTGACGCGATCCTGGCCGTCTTTTGCAAGGCGCGCATTGTACCTCTCGATAAGCTCGGTCTGGGTTAGATTAGGTGATTGCGCCCAAGCCGATGGCGCAACCAGGAGAAGCACAAGGGCAGATAGCAAGAATCGCATTGTACACTCCACGTCCCCCGGGCTGATAGGGCATGCGAATTGTGAAAAACTCGTGAAAAAATCGCGACGTATCGTCGTGGCAACCTTCATCGGATTGCCGATTGTCTTGTAGACTCGCCGCTAGGATGCTGTGGGTGGTTTTTTAGTTCTCCCGCAGTCCTGGCAGCCTAGAAAGGACTTGCCGCCCTAAGGAACCGCTAAATGGCAAACACAAGGCCGCCCGATGAAAGGCGGCAGTTGGTAAAAGTGGTTGGGCCGAGCCGGATCGGCAGCGCTGACGGTTCCCCCAACTCGATAGGCATGACCTGTTCTTAAAGGTATGCCTTTGGGTTAGCGAGAACGGTGTGATGCTTGCACTCGTCCAATCCCCAGGCATCCTTGGTATCCCTGCCAAGATGCACGCACAATAGCCGCGACGCCGCTTCACGCAGGTTTTGCGGATTGTGGGCAGCAATGGGCTTTCCCGTTTCGATAAGGCGACTGTGATTCATCGTCTCAATTCGTGGCGGCTTATCGCAAAGCTCCTCACGGGGCAGTCTCCATGTTCGCGCAGCACGAGCCTCCTCGGCCTGATCGTTGGCGACGTCCGGGGGCAGGGGCGTCCTCATAGGCTTTCACCCCCTCCTTGCACTCGGCAATAAATTTGATGATGGACTCGGGCTCTCCATTGTCGATCTGTATGGCCTTGGCAGGGCAACGCAAGGCAAGCAGCAGGTGGCGACAAGGGCCAAGGCTCTAGCAAGAGCTGAACGGGGGGAAGATTCAGTCAGACCGATCGCCGCCGCCGAAATGAGTGTTTTCGGCATGGGGTTGCTCCAAGGGCAAAGTGGTGATACAAAATGGATCATAATTAATGATCTGACATTGGCCAAACGCCTTGATTTCGATACCGCAGATCAGAGCCGCCCGCGGGCTCTTGGGCTGGTCACAAACCAGATTGGCTGAGGAGGCAGGATTATCGCTGCCGACAGTGAAGCGCTACGAGACAGCCAGCACGGTGAAGGTGTCCCAGGAGGCCATCACTCTTATCCAACGCGCACTGGAAGCTGCTGGCGTCGAGTTCTTAAACCACGGTCAGCCCGGCGTGCGGCTGAAGGCAGTGGAACCAGATGAGGATGATGATGAGGACACAAAATGAGCCCAGCAAACTCAGCAGTTGCGTGGTCGGACTGCTGAAGTGATCTTTATCGCCGAGAGTGAGGAAGAGTCGGGCGTGCGGATTAGGAAGGACCGGCCAGCCGACGGCTCACACCTGGAAAATATCAATGCCTGCAATCACGGCTGACCGATGACGAATACTCACCTTTTGCATTGGCTGGCTCATGAGGTAATGAGCCCCTATGCCTGGGCTGCATTCGGACTGGCGGTCATCGTGTTGGTGTGGTTGGGGCGCGATTGACCGTGTCGCGGCCCCTGAAGCGGGAAATACATGAGTTGGCGCGAACTGGCATTTCTGGCGATAGGCATTGCCCTCATCGGCGTTGCCTTCGCCATTGCGCTCGAACTCCTGGATGAAAAGCATTCCGTGATTGTGGGCGAGCAGGAAATCGTTCTGGCCATCGGTTAGATAATCCCAAGACGAACGGCCCCTGACTGCAGGCTGCCTTCCTTCGGCCTCAGCCATGCATTTAGAGCTCATAATAAGAGACCACATAGAAAACCAATGCCAAAGGCTAACAGCAGTGCGAACACGGCGATGAAGGCGAGTATGAGGGTGGTGACCATGGTGTGATCTCACTCAAATTTCCGGCAAAGATAGCACCGGCGGATCGCCAGCACCTACGCCAAACCCCCCTCCAATGGGCATTTGAAGGGCGGGAAACACAGCGCGCCATCTTTTCGCCGAAGGTCGAGAAGCACCCGAATAACGGTATTATACACCGGCCTGAGAAATTGTGTATAACGTGGCATAGGTTGTTATACACGTTTCTATAAAATTGCGTATAACGGACAAACTCACAATGGCTGGGGCTTCGACATCTTCATATGGTCGCATTTCTCCGACAGCTCTCAGCCTGTATGCAGATCTCCTGAAGAAGGTCGAGGTCGTCCAGCGTCAGCCCGGCTCGATCTCGCGCAAGAAGGTGAGGGGCGACACCTATCTCTACGCTGTCGAGAAGCATGGCCAGACTCGTATCCAGCGCTATCTGGGCCCAGCAGGCGATGATCAGGCGGCACAGGAGTCGACACTGATCCAGGCAGAGGCGCAACACGCCAGGAATCGCCGCACGCAGGTCTCTATGCTCAAGCGGGCCGGGGTGCCGGGCCCTTCGCTCGAAGTTGGCCGTCTGCTCGAGGCCGTTTCGCGCGCCGGTCTGTTTGAAAGCGGTCTTGTATTGGTGGGTACCGTCGCCTTCTCCCTCTACGTCCCGATCGTGGGGGCCGTGATATCAGCAGCCTTCTCGATGACGCAGGATGACGATTTCGCCGTGGCCTCGGTTGCCGACACCAAGGGCGGTGCCGACCTGACGACGGTGCTGCGTCGCGCCGATCCCAGCTTCCAGGCTACGCCGGGCCTCAACAAAACCGATTTGCCCAAGAAGTTCAGGGCCGCGAGCGGTTTTGAAGTGGAGATCCTGACCCCAATACGCAGGCATGAGGACGATGGTACTGTCAATGTTGTGGGCCTCGGTGCCGGCGCGACGCCGATGCATTTCCTGGAGTTCCTTATCCAGGATGCCATCCGAGCGGTCGCGCTCTACAATGACGGCATCAAGGTCACGATCCCGAACCCTGCTCGATACGCCATCCACAACTTGATTATCGCGCAGGAGCGTTCAATCGGCGTCGCCAAGCGGGACAAGGATCTCGCGCAGGCGGCGGCCCTGATAACGATCCTGCACGCGAACGATCCCTATCTCCTGCACGACACCTGGAAGGAGGCGCGCGCCAGGGCCCCGAAATGGCGCACAAACATCGAGCGAAGCATGAAGATGCTATCGCTAACGGAGCAAGATTTGGCCCCTTAGGCGTAATCGTAGTTTGACTACGATTGATTCTGTCATTTCAAATGGACAGGAGATGGTGAGCGGCTCAACTGCCCCACATTGAGCCACGTAGGCGACGAAAGAGCTAAGTCTAATCGGCTGGCGCGCCCTGCGGGCTCTGCGCTCGGCCGCCCAAGCCACCGTAGTTTTCAGGAAAACGCCAGGTGGCGGATTGACGTCAGGCTGCTCGGGCTACTTGGTTAGCTTTGAGACGCTCGGGAGTTGATGTCGGAGCGTATGACCCGCTCTCGCCTACAGGAAACCTCATCCCCATATAAGGAGCAACGCGACGAGGCTCGAGGGAGAAAAGCTCTATGCCTGTTGGTACTTTCAATTGGCGGCAATTCATCTCGATCCTGATAGTTGGGTCGGCGGTTGTCATTGCCATGGCCGGGCATGCCGACGCCCGTCGTGCCGCGGGGGGCGGCTTCGGTAGCCGTGGAACACGTACATTTCAAGCCCCGCCAACGACAAATGTGGCCCCTACCCCGGCCGTCCCCATCCAGCGCTCCATGACACCGCCTCCTCAGATTAATCAGGCCGCACCAGCGCAACCGCAAGGCCAGGCGCCGCGTCCCGGGTTCTTCGGCGGTTTCGGCGGCTCGCTTCTTGGGGGACTTTTGGTGGGTGGTCTCATTGGGGCAGTCCTGGGGTATGGATTCGGCGGCGCAGCTGGCGTTTTGGGAATGCTGCTTCAAATCGGATTGCTCTTTGGGGCGATAATGCTGGTGATCCGCCTTATCCGAGGCCGTCAACAACCGGCTTCCTCGACTTTAGCCCCTGTCAGGCAAAGCACATTCAATAGGCCGACAGGTTTCGCCTCGCCACCCTCGCAGGCGGCGGCTATGGGCCCCTCCCAACGGACCGATGAGATCGGGATAACTCAGAATGATCTCAACACGTTTGAACGAATGTTGGGTGAAATCCAAACAGCCTATGGCCAAGAGGATTATGCAGCGCTTCGACGCCAAACGACGCCCGAGGCTATGTCATATCTGGCAGAAGAGTTAGGTGAAAACGCGACCCGCGGCGTGCGCAATAGTGTTTCCGATGTCCGTCTGCTGCAGGGCAGCGTGTCTGAAGCTTGGCGCGAAAATGACACCGATTACGCAACGCTCGCGATGCGATATTCGAGCGTCGATGCAATGCTGGATCGGACGACCGGCAAAGTCGTCGGCGGTGATGCGAAGAACGCGACGGAAGCCACCGAGGTATGGACGTTCACTAGAAACCGTGGGTCAGATTGGAAGCTCTCCGCCATACAGGCAACCTAAGGACTACTAGCGGCATTGTTATGGAAACTCATCATACCAGATGCAGACAAACAGGCCGGCGAGGAGGCGCAGTCCAGGCACAGGTGACGGATCGGCACCCTATGTCGCAGTGGATAACAGAAGTGAGCGATATTCAGCGTTTGCCTTTGGCTTTCAATGTATGTCACACAATTAGCGCAATGGCAGGGGATGTTATTTCAATCAGCTAGGATTCAGGTCGTGGACGACTCCAACATCGCAATCGCGGCAGAAATCGTCGCCGCCTATGTCAGCAACAATTCCGTTGCGGCGTCGGACCTTGCCCAACTCTTGGGCGATGTTTACGCTGCTTTGCAGGGTATTGCGAACGGACCGCCGGCTCCCCTCACCGAGGTCAAGCTTGTGCCGGCCGTCCCGATCAGGAAATCGGTTACACCCGATTTCATCATCTCGCTTGAAGATGGAAAGAAGTTCAAGTCTCTCAAACGCCACCTATCGGCAGCCTATGGCATGACACCGGACGAATACCGGGCCAAGTGGGGCTTGCCGGCTGATTACCCAATTGTTGCGCCCAACTATGCAGCGCAGCGTTCAGCGCTTGCCAAAACCATGGGGCTCGGCCAGCCACGCCGGCGGACGCCTCGCGGGAAGGCCAACAAAAAGTAATGCCGTCAACGGCGAGACCGCCAGCTTGTGCAAATCAAAGAAAACCGTCATTCGGCCGGCCTCAACTGCGCGCGGCAAAAGATAAGCAGGATCCGCGGCGGGTCGTGAGCTGGGTGTTTAGTTCCCGATTGTGATGATGCATCATCGATCCTGAGTCGTCAGGATGAGGGGTTTTCTATGCTCTATGGGAGGTGTTCTTTACACCAGCGCCTGCGCGACGCCGGATATTCGAGCCGGTCTCCAGCGATAAACGCCAAAACCTGCCCCATGGTGGTCTGCAGAACGCGCTGACTGACGCGCCTGTCCATCTCATTGGGGTTTAATTGATTGCCACGCCGGATGAACCGTCATGAGGTCTTGATAGGCTCGCTTTTAGTGCCGCCCACATGAGAGAAGTTTTTCATCATGACCACATTGGACCACGAATCCAGCCTCGCATTCAACCGTCGTAGGCTCCTCGCCGCGGCGGGGGTCGGAACTGGGGCGTTGCTGGCGGCATCTTTTGCTAGCGCCGAGGAGACGGCGCCCGCTACTCTCCACTCTGCCCCGTCCGATCCGGTGGCCACGCCGCCTGTAGCGGGGCTCCATTTGCAGTTTGGCGCCGATGCCTCTGCCGAAATGGTGGTATCCTGGCACACGCTTCAGCCGGTGAAGCAGCCGCGAGTGCTGCTCGGGCGGCCTGACGGAAGGCTAGAGAAGACGGCAGCGGCGGGCGAAGCAAGCTATGTCGACGCCAAGTCGGGCCAGACAGTGTTTGCCTATCACGCCAGGATCGGCGGGCTGGAAGCCGATTCATCCTATCTCTACGCCGCGCTGCATGAGGGCGCCGAGCCACAATTCGGCACCTTCCGCACCTCTCCGCGCGGGCGCCGGCCATTCACATTCACCAGCTTCGGTGACCAGGGCACGCCTACTCTTGGCAAGGTATTCATTCCGCCGGCCGGTGTGACGCTACAGAACACCACCTATATCAACGACAATCTCGGCTCGCCCGCTGCTGGCGACACCACGCTCGGCGTCGAGCGAGTGCGCCCGCTCTTCCACCTCTTCAATGGGGACCTGTGCTACGCCAATCTCGCCCATGACCGGGTGCGCACCTGGTGGGACTTCTGGAACAACAACACCCGCAGCGCCCGCAACCGCCCATGGATGCCCTCACCCGGCAACCATGAGAACGAACTCGGCAATGGACCGATCGGATATCAGGCCTATCAGACTTATTTCTCTCTGCCACCTGCCGAGGGTCAGACCGATGTTACGCACGGACTCTGGTACGCTTTCACTGCCGGACCGTTGCGGGTGATCGCCATCGCCAATGACGATATTGTCTACCAGGATGGCGGCGATTCGTATGTGCGTGGCTATTCCGGCGGTGCCCAGAAGGCCTGGCTGGAGAAGGAACTGGCCGCAGCGCACGCCGACAAGTCGATCGACTGGCTGGTAGTTTGCATGCACCAGGTCGCGATCTCCACCGCCGATAAGTTCAACGGGGCCGATCTGGGCATCCGCCAGGAATGGCTGCCGCTATTCGACAAATATGGTGTCGACCTGGTGGTTTGCGGCCATGAGCATCATTACGAACGCTCCCACCCCATCCGCGGCCAGCAAGCCAACGCGACGTTGACGCCAATCCCTTCTGCCACTGGTACCGAGGTGATAGATACCACCAAGGGAACGGTACATATGGTGATCGGCGGCGGCGGCACTTCGGTGCCCTCGAACGAACTGTTCTTCAACCCGCCGTGCTGCCGCGTGATTACAGGCGTTGGCGACCGCAATCCGACCACCGGCAAGCGCACGCCGATCTATGTGAAGGAGGACGCGCCTTGGTCTGCTGTGCGCAACGCCGCACGTGCCTATGGCTTCGCCGCCTTCGAACTTGACCCTGGCGCTCATCCCGGCGACTTCACTACGATCAAGGTCACCTATTACGACGTCGTGGGCCCGGACGGCCAAATCGCCCCCTTCGAAAACTTCATCCTGCGTCGTCCCCGCCGCGATTAGTAAACAATCCGATCATATTGCATCCTATCCTGCAGCGACGAAGTCGTTTGGCACTCGGTTAGCGTGAAGAGATCGACGAAATGACCGATGGCAATCCACAGGCCGTCGACGATCCGTTGGACGGCCTTTCACAGCAGCGCCTTGAGCTTGGCGAAGGCATTTTCTTCGGGGCAGAAGTCGGGTTAGCAGGGCGGGAGAAGATTATAGCGCCAAAGCACCGGTAAATGCTTCTCCAGGCTTGTCACCCGGACCAAGTCCAATACCGGCCAAATCCTGTCATTGATTCCCTAACCTCATTGTCGGTGCAGCCGATCACTTCGCGCAGCAACACCGAACGCCAGCATTGAGGGGACACATAGTTTGGTGTCAACGCGCGCGTTTGGCCAAGCTCCGCATCGCGATTGGCGCGGCGCGGAAAACGCCAATATTGCCAGACCGCAGCCCTCGTTGGGGACCCAGCGCTCACTGCCTTTGCGAGATTCCTTAAAGAATTCAGGCGCATAGCACCCCAACAAAGTGGCTCCGGTTTCTCGGGAAAGCTTTGGCAACCGCCACCCAGCAAGCTCATTCCTCGTCGTTCGAGACCAAACAATCTGGACTTCCGCGCGCCAAAGATGCCCGCATAGGTTGTGTCTTTTCGGTGACACACTGCATACAAAAAGCTGCATTGCCAGATTTTGACACAATCATAAGTTGCGCAACTTAGGCGTTTATATCAGTTGTATCTCCATCGATTCATCCGATGGGTCGTGTCCGGATTGCAACCTGAGGTTGGGGCCGGGGTCTCGCGAACCGGTCGAAGCACCTAGCGGCGCTCTCGATCAAAAAATAACTCTTGGAGGTCATCAATGACGATGAAGTCTCTTCTCCTCGGCGCCGCTGCTGGTATCGCCACACTCGGCGCTGCCCGGGCTGCCGATCTGCCCATGACGAAGGCCGAGCCCGTCGAATACGTCAAGGTCTGCTCGACCTTCGGCCCGGGCTTCTTCTACATCCCCGGAACCGATACCTGCCTGAAGATCGGCGGCGAAATCCGCGCTGATTACCGCGCCTACGGCAACACCAAGCACGAAACACGCGATGTGAATCGCGTCGCGTTCCAGGGTGAAGGTCGTATCTGGTTCGATGCCCGCACCGACACCGATTGGGGTCTGTTGCGTTCGTATTTCCAGATCAACGCGGATGGTTACACCTACAGCAAGACCGGCAATGGCAAGTCCAACAACTTCGCGGTTGACAAGGCCTTCATCCAGTTCGGTGGTCTGACGGCCGGTTTCGCTCATAGCTTCTTTGGCTATTACGATAACTTCTACGGCGACACGATCTTCGGACCGTACTACGCCGAGTCCAGCACTGTGAACCTGTTGGCCTATACCGCTCAGTTCGGTGGCGGCTTCAGTGCAACGCTGTCGATCGAAGACGGTCGCGAGCATCGCATTCAGGGCTCGACCATTGAGAACTCGGGCATCTTCTATGGCGGCCAGCAGTATCCGGACGTCGTCGGCGTTCTGGCTCTGGATCAGAGCTGGGGCTACCTACAGGCTTCGGGCGCAATCCATCAGTTCCGCTCGAGCGAAGCGGATCTTACGGATTTCGGCATTCGTAAGAACAAGGTTGGCTGGGCAGCCGGTGGTACCGCGCTCCTCAAGATCCCGTACTTCGACAACGGACACTTCATCGTTGAAGGTCAGTACGCTGATGGCGCCCTGGAATATCTCGGTGCGGGCAACACGGAGTTTGGCACGGTCGACGACTACGGTTTCAAGGATGCCACCACTAACGCGCTTAAGAGTGGCAAGGGCTGGTCGATCGTCGGCGAACTTGGTGGCAATATCACGCCAGTACTCGGTGCCAACCTGGTTGCCAGCTACATCGACACCAAAGCCACTGGCCTGAAGATCCAGGAAGCCACGGTTTCGGCCAATCTGATCTACACCGTCGTCAAGGGCTTCACGGTGTCCCCGGAAATCACCTATGTCTGGGGCAAGATCAAGCAAGACGGTATCAAGACCGACGAGAACGTTGTGGAAGGCGGTGTCCGCCTGAAGCGCACCTTCTGATCTGACTTAGGTCATATCAAATCGAATGGGGCCCGGCCAAAGCCGGGCCTTATTGCATTTGTGGGCGAGCAGAAGCAAAAGATGCGTATCAATTTCACTTTGTGGATAGAGCATCGTGTCGAAAGGTGGACGCCGACTTTCAGCGTGATGCCATAATACTCGATCATGTGCCGCTTCACTCACGCTGGTACAGCATTGTATTCTAGACGAGCCTTGAAATACATCATGTTGTTGAGTTGAATGCCTTTTGGGTGAGACGACCGCTCTGAAACGCGACGGCTGGGACCTCGGACGTTCAGCCAATTGGCGCTGAGATGGTCAGAGCGCGAGGCATTCCCTCTACTGTGGTACGTCAGGATGTCAGATGCAGGCTTTTGTCTCCTCATCGCCTAGCCGACTGCTGAAAAGCGTTCCGATTTTAGCCCTTTCATGATTCACTGTCCGGCAGATTTGCCGGAGGACGCTACGGTGCGGGGTGATGATCGGCGCAGCGGCTCGATGTTTTCCTATGTCGATATCGAAAAGAAGGTGCGGCCTGATCATCCGCTGAGAACGATCAAAACCTTAGTGGATGAAGCATTAGCTGATTTGAGCGGGCGTTTCGCGAGGCTTTATTCGAGATCGGGGCGCCCGTCGATCCCGCCGGAGCAGCTTGTGCGGGCGATGCTCCTTAAGGCCTTCTACTCTATCGGCTCGGAGCGCCAGTCGATGGAGCGATTTGAGTTCGACCTTCTGTTTCGCTGGTTCGTCGGCCTCGGGATCGATGATGCCGTATGGGACGCGACGACTTTTACGAAGAACAGCGACCGGCTCCCGGAGGGCGACATAGCGCGGGCTTTTCTAAGAGCCGTCATGTCCCTTCCGCGGGTTAAGCGGCCTTTGTCGAGTGATGATTTCTCGCTCTACGGCACGCTGCTCGAGGCCTGGGCCTTGATGAATAGCTTCAGACCGAAGACGGAAGACGGCACCGACAAGCCGCCGCCCGGTGATCCACCGGCGGGCCGTAACGGTGAGGTCAACTTCCATCGTGAACGGCGCGTCAACGCGACGCATGCAAGTACGACCGATCCAGAGGCGCGGCTCTACCGCAAGGGCCGTGGCCGAAAGGGCAAGCTCTGCTATCTAAGCCATGCGCTAATGGAAAACCATAACGGGTTCATCGCCGAGGCCTGCCTGACACGTGCCGAGGTATCGGCCGAACGCAATGCCGCCCTCGCCATGATTGAGGACTTCGCCTACCGGCCAAACTGCATCAGGCTCGGTGCCGACAAGGGATATGACACGCGCGATTTCGTCAACGAGGCGCGCGCGATGAATGTCACGCCGCATGTCGCCCAAAATCTCTTCGGCCGACGCTCCGCCATCGACGGGCGCGTAACACGTCGTGCGGGTTACGTCACCAGCAAGAGAATCCACAAGCGGATCGAGGAGGACTTCGGCTGGGGCAAGGAGATCCGTGCGATGCGCTGGACCCACTTTCGCGGTCTGCCGCGCGTTGGCCGCGCCTTCAGCTGCACTGCCGCCGCCTACAACCTCGTACGCTTGTCGAAGCTGCTGGCGACATGACAAAGGAGGCGACGACCATTATCGGAAAATGGCGCATTACCAGTATGAGCGCCTGGAATCGCGACTATATCGATCTCGTCGAGCCGGGCTTCATCACCTTCGAGAAGCACGGCATGGGCGAGATGGCCTTCGGTGTCGTCACTGCAGCCCTCGACTGCGCCTTCAATGCCGGCAAGACCGACGTGAGCTTCGAGTTTATCGGCAGCGACGAGGGCGATGAAATCTCTGGCGAGGGCACAGCGGAATTGACCGGCGCGAACACGATCAAAGGCGAAATCGAATTCCACAACGGCGACGATACGACGTTCGAAGCCCACCGATGGTGATCATTCCATTTTCAGCAACCTGTTAGCGGGTTTCAGTCCGTGTTTGACGGCAATGCCCGAGCGCTGAAGTTCACCAAGATTGATGGGCGCCCCGCGATGATTGTCGACCTGCACGGTCCTGGGTGTGGAAGTGCGAGTAAAGCTCCTTGTGAAGAGACGCTGTTTTGGGATGGCTCGGGATTTAGTCCGGCCAAGTGACGGCGTGAAGGCCTTGTGTTGCTGCCTGCAGGCTGCAAGCCGACAGGCGCTTTTGAATGCGTCGCCCCGATGGTATGGGGAACATATGATCCGCCCTGGCTGGAGAAAGAGCTGTCATTTTTTTAAGGGCAGGTAGGCACGTCGAATGCTCACTTCGATAAATGCTGGGCTCGTGCGAAACGTCGGCCGACCCTTTGGCGCTCTTCGATGAAGCGCGGATGGCGTGGCCAATGTGGGTAGCGTGGCCAAGGGTGTCATTCGTGCTGAGAGGTCGGCCGCCTACTGGCCCGATCCCTTCCCCTAATTGGTATCTTGCGTGCGGCCCCGAAGCCTTATTTGATTGCTCGGCTATGTACTTTGAGGGGAGCTTCGATATGGGTCAAACACCCGATATGCGCTTCTACAGCCCCTGGACGATCCGGGAGGGCAGCAAGGGTTTCCAGGTGGAGGACGCCACCGGCTTTCCGCTTCTTTACGTTCCCTTCGAGGACGAGGCTTCGCGTGCCATCGCCAACAAGCGCATGAACATGAAGCAGGCCAGGGCACTGGCGCTCAAGATCACGCAGATGATGAATGACCTCGACAGGCTTCGGTCGGCCATAGACAAGGCGACGGATAGCGGCAAACTGAACCAGCCGATCGGCCGGCCCGACACGACATCCAGAGCTGCCTTAACCGGAACGCGTCCCAACTGACCAGGGAACCGCGAGTGGAACTCGTGGCGCATCCCCTGTGATTTTCGAAAACAGCGAGGGCGGTGCGTGCGGTGGGGGGCGCTCGGCCGCGTAAGGGGAGGCGGCGAACCGATCGACCAATCGCTAAAGCACGAAATGCGTTTGGCGAGCGATCAAGCTAAGCAACCTTCTACTGCCGATAGAAATTCGTCGCCCCTTCAAGGATGGCGGCCTTCTCTGTCAACTCGATGACGACCCGTCCTTTCAACGCCCACACCAGTCCCATCCTATCGTAGCGGGCCAGCGGCGCGGAAGGATGCAGCCCAAAGATCTCCTCGGCCCGCCAGCCGATCCGTTGCGCTTCTGCGCCCCACTCGGCCAAGAAGGCCTTGGCGTCCTGGCAGGCTTCGCTCCATCGACGCGGATCGGAAACGACGGGGTTCGCCTTCTCCAAGGCCTTAAGGTCATCGGCAAAGGGGGGCGGAACGTCCAACATGGCGGCCTCATACGATCGAGATGATGAGTCGAATTTGGGCCCGGACTGATTAATGTTTTGATATGTCGCCGTTTATAGCGCGACGATTAGGATGCGACGTCTCACCTTGATTGTTGCCGCGCAGCCGTTAGCGGCCAGAGCGGCGCTGTCTTCCCGTACATGGCAGATTCCAACCTCGGTTGATAGGCTGAGAGTGTTGTGCCAGCGGTTCGGGGGCCTTGCGATGCCTTCGTCCAAATCTATGCTAATTTGCCACGCTGAAGTTGAAGCAGGCGAATGAGCTCATCCACCTGTTCGCCACTCATCTTGATCCAACTGGCCGGATTTCCTTCAGCGTGGATCTGAGTTTTGAGCTCGAGACGGTCCTCCATCGAATTTATAGTGATGAAACGCTTCGCTCGATCAACAGCAACAACACGCGAGCCCTTCGGTCAAAACAAAGACGCTAGCGTGGAAGTATGTCTTCCACTGGCGCAAGCATATTTCATTTGACGTCGATAAACTCGACATACTCAGAGCAAATTAGAACAACTTTTATGTGAGAAGGACCACGCGCCAGAGCGTCACTTCTTGGTTTCGAAAGCCCGCTCCGCCTCAAGGTTGGCGAGATCTCGCCCGACCGTGGCGACTGCCAGAAGCCTGGGCTCTTTGTAAAATCTTACGATAGCATCCTCCTTAACGAGCGAGCCCTGTAGTTGAGGCCGATCGAACGTCATGGCGTGCCCAGAATAGTTGACCGTCTTGTCGTAATGGCTCGACCAGAAGAAGGGCGGATCGTTGAACGGTTTGTCTTCGCCTAAGATCTGCCGCGCCAGATATTGTCCTTGTCTTTGGGCATGGACCCAATGTTCAACGCGGATCAAGTGACCAGAGACCGGGTCGGGATAACGGGCGATATCACCGGCGGCGTAGACATCATCGGCGCTGGTTTTCAGATGGTCGTCGACGATCACTCCGTCGTCGACTTTTAGCCCTGCAGCTTCGGCCAGATCGACCCGCGGCTTGACGCCGATTCCGACCACGACGAGGTCGGCCGCAATTGGGTCGCCGTGGTCCATGGTCACCTTGCCGTCCGCATAGCCAAGCACCTTTCGACCGAGATGGAGGATCACGCCCTTCCTTTCATGGACACCTTTGATCCAATTGCCGATTTCATGCCCCATGATCCTTTCCAATGGAATGGTTTCCGGCGCGATGACGTGGACGTCAAGCCCGCGCTGCCTTAAGGCAGCGGCCACCTCAAGCCCGATGAAGCTTGCGCCGATTACAGCCGCGTGCTCGGCTTTTTCTGCCGCCGCGATGATGGAGTCGGCGTCTTTGAGGGTACGCAAGGTAAATACGTTCGCCCTATCCAACCCAGGGATCGGCGGCCGCTGCGGCTCCGCTCCCGTTGCCAGGATCAGAACATCATAAGACAAGACGTTCCCATCCTTGATAGATACGGTTCTGCGTTTCGGATCGAAGCTCGCGACTACTGCATTCACGTGAAGATCGATCTTGTTGTTCTTATAGAAGGCGCCGTCGCGCAGAGGCATCCACTCTTTTGGCGCTCCACCAGATAAGTAGTCCTTTGAACAATTGGGTCTGTCATAGGGAGCCTCTGAATCCGCGCTTAGCAATGTTAGATGTCCGCCGAACCCTTCGCGCCGCAGCATCTCGGCCGCCGCAAAACCGCCCGCGCCGCCTCCGATAATGATCACTCGGCGCGATACTTTCTCAGATCGTCTGTGAGATGCCGCGTCCTGTTTCCTAGCCTTCACGAAGGCCAAGCCGCCTTGCTCCTCAACCACCCAACTTGTGACCGGATCAATGGCCGGCGCGGCGATGGCGTTGCCGGTCCGCAAATCGAAGCAGGCATGGTGCCATGGGCAACGCACGGTATGATCAACAACGAGGCCTTCAGCTAACGGGCCCTGATAATGAGTACATTTGGAACCGATGGCATATAGCTTGTCGTTCACGCGCGCGATCAACACCGCCTGATCGTCAACGTGGCCACCCAGCATGCCACCTTCGGTGATTTCATCTGTAGGCACGCCTTGTCTCAAATCCGGCCCGTCGACTTTCTTGTCTTGGCTCATGGTTGCCTCCTGATTGTTTGTGGCTGAACGCTCCAACCCGAGCGAAGATCCCCCCTGTCGCCGCGTCTTGGCCTCGAACCATCAAAGCTGGGCCCCAATCCGCCGTACGGTCCCCGACATAAGCGACCCCTGTTGGCCGAATTTCCGACGTTGTTCATGGGTCCCAAAATGAACGAAGATCGCTCCCGTCGTGCTTTTTGCCCATGGGTGTGACTTCGCAAGATCTTGCCGCGCTTGCCTGTATCGCCGGCCAATCAGGTATGGGAATGGCTTGTTGCCCCATAGAGGGGAATGCGACATTCGCCCCGCTCACAGGGAAATGAATCCTCCTTCCCAACGAGGCCACCAACGGCGAGCGGTCGAAGACCAAAAAAGATGAATAACGATTGAATCACTAGGGATGCCGCATCCTTAGTGCAACGGTCATATGACAAGCCTCCTGGGTTGTCCGGAAAGCAAAGTGGAGTTGGTATCGATATGCATGGAACGTTGCCACGACGGTTTGAGCGACATCGTGGGGGACTTTCTGCAGCCTCGCTTTGGGCGAGCTTAGGTTTCGCTGTCTTGCCAGCGGCCTTTGCTATGTTGGTTGCCCTTCTAAAGTGCGGGCTGAGCGTTACGCTCTCTGACATTTTTGACCTTTTGTATATTGCCGCGAATGCGGCGAGGCCGTGAGTCAGTGGACCGGCCATGTGTCGCAAGTGTCGCAACCACTCAGTCACCGACACCTATTGGGAGGTCCTCTGGCGTGATGCCAAGCCGGCGAATGCCTTGACGCCATCCAAGTTGAGGACGTGGTGCGCAAACATGAACGTGATTATGAGCCAGCATCGAAGCCGATCCCGGTTAAAACCGCGCCAATATGCCGAGATTGTTGGAGAAATCCCCAGAGTAGGGGATCTCAATCGGGATCGATTTTCTCTATTATCATGCTGTGAGGACGATCAGAGGGGGCTTGGTTGATGTAGATGGAGAGCATGAAGACTTCGGCCCTTCGAAACACGTGGGTCTGGCCTCGCCGAGCGGACTGTCACGCTGAACTCCGCGGTCTAGACGCGACGTCCGTGAAGGTTGCGAATCTGGACCAAAGAGGCAGGAACCGGCTCAACTGGGAAACCCGCAATTCTTTGGGCACTTACGTGAGGTTATATCATAACACGCGTAATCGTTTCTCTTTCTCTTCGTAGAGATGGCGTGGATTAGCTGTAGGGACATCAGTAAGATGAGTGTACGACAAGAATGCATTCAATGGATCTGTCGCGTTCAAAGCGCAACGAATGATCGGTTTAATTTCTTGCCTGAAGATTGCCCAGATTACCTTGTCGATGCCATAAGTGCTCGTGGTGCCGCCCAACAAGCCGCCAACGACTTTCTCATGGATTTTGGCATTAAACATGCGTCTGTAACGGTTAAGGTTGAGATGTGGCGTGCCGCGGACGAAAAAATACAAGGTGTCAGGCCTGACGTCTACGGCAACGCCACCATCCATAATGAGCCCAAGTATGTCGCTCGCTTGCCCTCAACATGGCTTGCAACAGTAGGCGCAATACACAGATTGTGTGGAGCGATTTCGCGCAGTCAGCAGATCCAAAAAATTGTCCAGTTTCCGGGCATCCGGCTGCCACATATCGCCGCTCGAACGATTGCTGGTTCAATAAGGCTCATCGGGAGCGCCTGGCGCATCCGCCAGTAGGCGCGAGCGGTTCAAATCACACGCAACTTCCATCGAACCCCCAATTGGAATGTTTTGTCCCGCAATGAGGTGACGGTGATTGATTTTGAAGATTGTGGGATGCGTGGTCCAGGCCCGACAGATGACATCGAACGGGGTTCGCGATTGTAGGGTTTTGAGGTGCTTTGCAAAGTTTTAGGCAGCTGCGAAGGCCAGTATGTGGGCGTTGAGACCTTCAAAATTGGGGATGTGGAAGACCCTAGTCTTACTGTATCAAGCTGGCAGAAGCGGCATTACCGCCAAGGGCATGAAGAATTGGACGCCGACTTGCAACGGGACGTACCGGATGTGGTCAAGAAGCAACTTCGGGCGGTGGCCCTACTCCGCTGACAGACAAGCCTGAGTCGACCAATCCTGGCCTAGTGCCTCCCCAGCTCGGTCCTGTGACGAGTTTGAGCCATCCTTGGCATAGTTGCCTTAAGGCCTCTGGCCGCTTCGACGCAATTGAGTTTTGAATTTCATGTTTTTCAAATTTTGTGATCATTTTTCACGGAAACTTATCCTTTTTCAGAACGCGCTGACCATAGGATGTAAATTCAAACGATAGATTGAATTTTTGATGGAGAGCGAGCCCCGATATCGCTTTTCAGGGCGTGTTATTGTATTTTTTACGATCTGAGGCTGCCAGAGCAGGCGACGCCAGAGGGCTGTGCTACGCTCATCGACGCATTGCGAGTATAAGTCCCGTTACCCCGCCAGCTTTGGGCTATTGGCCCACGGCACAGAACGCAAAGGCAGCACGGTTGAAGCTTCACCACCGCGCGCCATGTGCCTGCTGCCGATCTGCAAGGCCATCCAACATTTGCACTCAAATTCCTCGTATCCAACAGGGCGTTTCACGCGACATCGCAGGCTGGGTTTCGCCGCGATAGCAATGTGCACAATCCTGCTACATTTCCGAATTCCTACTGTTTTGATGATCAGAGTTGCTGAAGTTTCCTAAAAACAGTGACAGAATCTCGGCCGTTTTTTGTGGAAACTGATCGACAAAGAAATGACCCCCCGGAAGGGAGGCCTCAGTGACGTCTATGCACCGTTTGCGCCATTCAGCAGGGATGTCGAACAAGCGGGCCATTTGTCCAGCGGAGCCATATAGGACCAGCGTCGGACAGGTGACCTTTCGATTGAGGTCCTTGGTATCATGGTCAAGGTCGATGGTTGCGGCGGCCCGATAATCGGAACAGGAGCCATGGATCATCGCTGGATTTCGCCACGCTTTGCGGTAGGCGGCGATCATTTCTGGATCGAAATCCGTGATCCGTGTGGCACCCCACCCGACAAGACATGTCTCGTAGAAGAAGTCGGGATCGCCGGCAATGAGACGTTCTGGAAATGGGGCGGGCTGCGATAGAAAATACCAATGCCAGTAGGATCCTGCGACATTCCGATTGGTGTCCATAAGCATTGTGTAGGTCGGCACGATATCCATCAGGGTCAGTGAAAGAATTGCTTCAGGGGAATCGATCGCCATGCGATGTCCAGTTCGTCCGCCGCGATCGTGGCCAACCAAGTGGAAGCGTTCGAATCCAAGATGCCTCATCAGGCCGACTTGGTCATCTGCCATAGCGCGAAAGGCATAATTCGAATGGTCAGGCAGGCATGTCGGCTTGGCGGACGCGCCATAGCCTCGCAGATCCGCACAGACGACGGTGAAGTGCTCTGCAAGCCGCGGCGCAACTCGGGCCCACATGGCCATCGTTTGCGGAAAGCCGTGCAGGAGCAGCACTGGAGGCCCGTCACCTCCGACGACGCAGGCGATGTCAACGCCGGTTACCGCGATGACTTTGTGTTCGAAGCCTTCAAACATTGCCACCCCCTGGTCTTAGCCGAAACATGAGCCGCGAATTTGTCGCAATCGATGCCCAAGTGTTGGCAAAATTCTTTCTATCTGCTCGACTATGTCGTCTTACTTCACTTTGAAGCGGCGAGAATGCGCTCGACAGCGACAATCTCTCCTTTGGTATCGAAGCTTAGTCTGACACACCTCGCCGAGTGGCAGACTTCCATACGGGCTCGGACCGCGCCTTGGTGTAGGATGAGAGCTTCACGACTTCGTCTAATTATTTGGGGAGCAAATGCAATTACCAAAATGATATTACGCTGTAATATTCAGTCGATAAGTGGAGCGTACGTGGAATATTGATCAGCAGGACCGAAGCTGCTGGGTTGGATCGATGCTCTCAACACTGCAGGTCCAGATGCTGAGTGCGTGCGCGCAATAAACCGCAGAATGCGCGTGGCCACGGCTGCAGTGTAGAGTGAACGAAAGAGCCATTGCACCGCAGAGTGTTATGAGAAGGCCGCCGTGAGGCGGCCTCTCTCGTCTTTGCCGTGATGTCCAGTATCTACCGTGGAAATGGGAGTAACTTGCCGCCACCTTCAGCGGCGGTGACCGGGCCGCTGAATTTCGCGTTCCCCTGACATACACACAAAGTACTAGTTATTAGATGGGTTTGCTCGGTCGAGTAGCGGGCCGGCCAGACATTGTGCTGTATCTCCGATCATGCGAGCATACGTTTTGCGGTTGAAGTGGGCGAATTGACCTAAGGCTCGACTTCCTTGCGATGATCTTAGCGACTCGGCTGTTGTTGATCCGGCCCGTTTGTTAGACCACCGGAGGCTAAAGTTTCCCGCCTTACCGCCACTGCACCGGCCATGCACAACTTCGAATCACGCAATTGTCAATAGGCCCATCGGTCAAGTCGGCATAACTATTTGGAACTGCGAACAAACAGCAAAGAGTGCCCATTCTCTTTTAAAGGGAACATCTAAGCAGCGGTGGAAATCTCTTATTTATTGCGTTTACTAAGTAAATAAACTTGTGCCTTAAGAAAGCCAGCATTGTAAGGTAGGCAACCTTATGCTATAATTTTACTCCTAGGTGGCACCAGACGCTGTTCCATTTGAAGGTGCATTGCAGCCGAGCGCTGTTCTCGCCGAGGTGCTTAACAGCCGAGCGCCGTTTTTGCCTACGAAGGTTAGCGTCAATAAGAAAATCGCTGGGTGGAGATATATTCTCTCACCCTTTTTTCTTTGCCTTCCGGTGGGTTTCCCTCAAGTCGCGTCTCAGAAATACTTGCAGATATCAGACCGGCTTATGCATCCCCAATCCTGAAACTTGGGTATCATCGTGCCGATTCGATCGGCGAGAAATCCATGGCTCGACTGAAACGCCAATATGGGAGGGATCGGCGATTACCCCGAGAGCTAGCGCACATAAACGAGCGCCTTTTCTTCGTCGACAACGCCCCTTTTGTCGGCCGCAAGGGGGGCGATGTTGGCGAAATTTATCGGCAGGCTTTGTGCTTTGTGATTCCATTGTCTATGCGCTGAGCGCGGCGCTTATCGCCAGAAAGCTGGATCGCGCAAATTTATGTATTTCCTACCAAAGGGGCCTGATATGCCGGCACGGCTTGGTTGGATCGGGGGGCCGGCTCACGTGACTGGCGCCTTAGCATTACAATGCTGAAAGAGCGTGGCGGGAATGTAGGATCTATCGAAGTCAAGCAATTGACCTGCTCTGGCGGAGTTTTTTTCTTGCCTTTCGCGCGGCGCTAAATGCTCTCGAGTACAAAAACGCGGACCTGGGACGAGAGATTGCCGCTAGTGCGCTTCTCAATGATCAAACTTATCAGCTTCGGTTTGGTCATCCCCAAACGCTAGACGATCTCTCCGAATGCCTCCCAGAATGCTGGTTCGATGCATGCTGGTATTGCGGTTGCTAAGAGTCTGTTT
>Ga0206974_1077_pt1 | contig 23978 bp, 17 predicted proteins | sample Alteio_BWOrgHeat_84_FD_152920 | JGI IMG/M metagenome (GOLD analysis project Ga0206974, IMG submission 152920) | Enriched cells from forest soil in Barre Woods Harvard Forest LTER site, Petersham, Massachusetts, United States -... | ecosystem: Environmental > Terrestrial > Soil > Temperate forest >... | reverse complement strand
GTTTTTTTTTCGGGATTAATAAAAGATTCGTCATCAGCAAAAGTGTTTAAACAAAATCCACCTTATTCAGAAAATAAAATGATTAAAAGCGGACATAATGTAGATTTATATTTGAAACAGGAATGAGGAAATTTCTTTCACTTCTTTTTTTTATTTCCATCATCGAATTTTGTTTTGCCCAGAAAGGTACAGAAGTAAAATTACCTGTTCAGAATAATTTCAGATTGAAATCGTATTCGGAAGAATTACAAAAAACGGATACCCGAAAGATGGAATTTTTTATGTCATCTTCAAATGACACTGTCTTTCCTTTTATAGAGCGATTTACCAATCCCGGAACAGTGTTAGATGGATTTAAGTGGGCTGATAATTCGGTAAGAAGAGTTGGCCAGACAGCAGTATTTGATGCTTATGATGCTTATGGAAATGTGCATTCCGGTGGAACTTTCGGTTGGTCGGATACGTTAACATCATTGCCATTTCATTTAACAACAAACAGGAATGTTTACGTTGAATTGAATTACAGTACAGGTTCTACCTGGAGTTCCGGAGACTCGTTGATTTTGCAATTTCAGAAATTTTACGGAACAGGCTGGACAACTGTTTGGGTTTCTTCAAATGCCGCAGTAAGTAATAAAACAATATCCGTTTTAATTAATCCCGATGCTGACTCAGTTAATTATCTTTTTACAACTTTCAGGCTTGTTAACATTACCCGATTAGATACATCAAATACTCAGGATTTCATTTTGAATTATTTTGTGTTTGCACAAAAATGGAATCTTCCCGTATATGATAATATACTGAATCCGGGATACGATTCAACTGCAGTTTCATTTCCTCAAAAGCAATTATGGTCTCAGGCAAAAACTACTGTTTACTCAGGTCCGGATATCGGACTAACATGGTGCAATGTTGCAGTGTTTGATGCATTGGATGAAAATTTAAGTGTATATTCAAACGGCACATCAGGATATGCCGACACACTTTGTTCTCACGAGATTGACCTGACTTCTTTTTCATTATCAGACTCCGTTTACTTACGTTTTTTTTACCGTGCAATGCCGAATTCAAAACCTTCTGATCAATTGATTCTTCAGGCAAGAGACAGTGCGTTTAACTGGATTCCATTAGCAAATTTTACGGGAAGTCCATTTACTGATTTCAGAGCATTTATTACTCAAATTAATATCGGAAAATTGCGAAGTAACAAGTTTCAGTTCCGCTTGATAAACACATGCAATTATTCATCATCAGATACTTTGAAATGGGTTGCAAGCGGATTTAATATTGGAAAAAAATTCGGAATTCCTTTTGTCGATGATTTTTCAACTTCTGAAATTTATCCTGATCAAACGGTATGGCAAAATAAAAATGTGTACATCAATAATAATTTTCCTGTACGGCCACCAAGCTTTAATGTGGCCACTTTTGACGGTCTTGACCAAAATGGAAATGCATATGGTGTGGGCAGAGGTTACTGCGATACGCTAGCAACATGGCCAATAAATTTATCCGGTTTAACAAAAGCAGATTCAGTCTATCTCAGTTTTTTTATTGAACCTACAGGAAATGGCTCCCGCCCTTATGCTACAGATTCTTTTATAGTACAAATGCGTAACGTTGATTATGATCCGGCAGCATTTATAAATGTGTGGAGTGATGTTGCTGCAAATTATCCGGACACTTTGTTTACGCAAATAATGATCAGGGTCGACAGCACATTTTTGCATGATGATTTTCAGATACGGTTTATGAATCGTGGAAGCCTTACAGGTAATCTTGATCACTGGCATCTGGATTATGTAAGACTTGACAGAGGCCGCTCATTAAGCGATATTTATTATAATGACTGGGCGGTTTCAGAAGTTCCGAATTCGTTGTTGAAAACATATACTTCAATGCCATGGAAACATTTTATTGTCTCACCAAAGAAATTTGAAACCGACACGCAATATTTCAGGATTAAAAATAATGGGACAGGTACTTCCCTGATACCTTTTCAAAGGTTGGTATTTAATGAGCAGCCATTACGCTTAGATTCGTTTAGGAACTTTTTACCTGGATTTTTGCCGGCAGGCTCAGATACTCTTGTTGCAGTGAGAGATTCAGCTGTCAAATTAATCCCATTTGATCCGACCAGGGATTCAATAATTTTTACTGCAACATATTCCCATCAAATTTCAACAGATTATATTCCATCAAATAACAAGCTTTCTGTTCAAACAATTTTCAGCAATTATTATGCATATGATGATGGCAGTGCTGAAGCCGGTTATGCTATTGCAAATACTCCGGGTTCGGTGGCACTGGGTTATCACATGCCCAACAAGGACACACTTTTCGGAATAGCAGTTTTCTTTAATCAATCAAGTATAAATGTTGCCGGGTTGCCTTTTAATCTTATGGTGTGGAGTGCTGTTGGAACTCCTCCGGCACAAACCGGTGAAACAGTTTTAACACGGATATTATTTCAGAACGGGCCGGTTTATCAGAATAAAATAAATGGTTTTTATTATTTTAAATTTGACCAGCCAATTCCGGTTGACACATTATTTTATATCGGGTGGGAACAAACACAAACATTTGAATTGAATGTTGGCTTGGATCAGAATTATAAAATTAACGGACAACCCGCTTTAAATCCTGATATGTATTATAAAACAACAGATGTTCCGATATGGCAACCAACCGAATTAACAGGAGCTTTAATGATGCGACCAATAATAGCTAAATGGATAAACATGCCGGTTGGTGTAAATGAAATAAGAACTGTAAATGAAAAATTTGATGTGTTGGTTTATCCGAATCCGGCACGGAATAGTATTTATTTTGATACCAAACAATCGGAAATATTGAATGTTGAATTATATGATATGACCGGAAGATTGATAGTGAATTCAACAGTTAATCAGGAATTGAATCTGCCACCATTAAATCAGGGAATTTATATTCTGAGGATAAAAGATAAAAAACAGAATTTTATTGTTAAGAAAATAATCATCGAATAATTAATTATGGACGACATTACATGTGAAGAGCTTAAAGAGCGAATGGATAAAGGTGAAAAAATTATCCTGATCGATGTTCGTGAAGAATTTGAACATGAACAATTCAATATCGGAGGAGAATTGATTTCATTAGGATCTTTACCTTCATCAATACATGCAATTGAAAATCTTATGGAAGAAGAGATTGTCGTTTACTGCAGGTCAGGAGCACGAAGTGCAAATGCAAAAATGTTCCTTATGAACAATGGTTTTAAAAATGTGAGAAACCTTACAGGAGGCATGGTGCAGTGGAAATCAAAATTTGAATAAATGAAAATGATACGTAAGAAATCCGTTCTCGTATCAGCGACTTTTTCTGCAATTGCATTTATTTTTTTTCTGACGGTTTATTGTAATTCACCATCAGACAATAAAAATAATTCCGTGGAGCATGAATATCTGAATCATGATTCATCAGTAAAATATGTTGGCATAGAAACATGCCGTTCCTGCCACTCATCAATTTACAATTCTTTTATACAGACAGGAATGGGGCAGTCTTTTAATATTGCCTCGAAGAAAAAAAGTGCGGCAGAATTTTCATCCCACACAGTTGTTTACGATAAAATTTCCGATATGAGTTATCATCCTTTTTTCAAAGGAGATTCATTGTATATTATGGAATTCCGAATAGAGAAGAATGATACAATTTACAAACGAATTGAAAAAGCAGATTATATAATTGGTTCGGGGCAACATACCAATTCGCATATGATGAATGTAAACGGATATCTTTATCAACTGCCTTTAACATGGTATGCACAAAAAAAGAAATGGGATCTGCCACCGGGATTTGAGGATGGAAAGAATGTTCATTTTAGCAGAGAAATTGGAATTGAATGCATGAGTTGTCACAACGCATTACCTGGTTTTGTTGAAAATTCTGTAAATAAATTCACTTCTATCCCCCGTGGAATTGATTGTGAACGCTGTCATGGTCCGGGAGAACTTCATGTGAAGGAAAAGCTTGCAGGTAAAATAATCGACACATCAAAGGCAATTGATTTTACAATAGTAAATCCCAAAAAGCTTCCGTATGAAAGGCAAATTGATGTTTGCCAGAGATGCCATTTGCAAGGTAATGCGATTGTAAAAAGCGGAAAAACATTTTATGATTTCAGACCGGGAATGAAACTTTCTGATTTTATTGAAGTGTATATGCCGAAATACAAGGAACATGATGATGAATTTATAATGGCATCTCATGCGCAAAGGCTTCAATTGAGTAAATGTTTTATCAGTACAATGAAACAAAGTAATGATAATTCCAAAAGTACTGGTCTTACGTGCATCACTTGTCACAATCCGCATGTGAGTGTAAAAGTTACCGGGAAACAGGTGTTTAACAATGTGTGTATGAATTGTCATGAAGATAAAAGATCGTGTAAAGAAGATTTAAAAATAAGAGCGGAAAAAAATGACAATTGTGTTGGTTGCCATATGCAGCGGTCAGGAACAATAGATATTCCGCATGTAACTGTGACAGATCATTGGATCAAAATTCCGGCAAAAAAAGAAACAGTGAATAAGCTGAAAGAATTTGCAGGCATTTATTGCATCAATAATAAGCAAACAGATTTTGTATCAAAATGTGAAGCGTATATTTCCTATTTTGAAAAATTCAACGGAGAAAAATCTTCTCTCGACTCTGCCGGAAAGTATTTGCAATTTGTTTTAAAACCGGAAGAACTGAATTCAAGAATTCATTTATTATTTCTGAAAAATGAATTTGAAAAAATAGTTGCTGAAACAAAAGATATAAAACCTGAAACCATTACTGATCCATGGACATCTTACCGTATTGGTCAGGCTTTTCAGAACGAAAAAATTTTTACAGTTGCCGAAAAATGGTATGCACATACGCTCACACTTGCACCTGAGAATTTAGACTTTTTGAATAAGTACGGAGCAGTTTTAATTATTCAAAATAAAATTGATGAGGGTATTCAGATACTTGAAAGATCACTTCGGAAAAATCCGAAACAATATGAAGTATTAACAAATCTTGGTTTTGCATATCTGAAAAGAAATGATACCGGGAAGGCAATGGAATTATATAATAATGCATTATCTCTTAATCCTGATTTTGAGCAGGCATTATTGAATAAGGCAGGACTTTATAATTATATTGGAAAATCTTTTGAAGCAAAAAATATCTTAAAACAAATTTTAAAACGTGATCCGCAAAACACTGCTGTTTTAGCCCTTTTCAAAAGCCTTTAGGGCAATTCAAAAAAAGTCCTATTTTCGCAGCCTTATTTTATTCATACAAAATATTATGGCATCTACATCAGATCTATTTAAGGGAGCATTTATAAAGTATAATAACGAACTGTGTCAGGTGATGGAATATCAGCACCGCACACCGGGAAATTTGCGTGCTTTTTATCAGGTAACATTGAGGAATGTAAAATCGGGGAAACAAATGGAAAACCGTTTTCGTGCAGGTGAATCAATTGAATTGATACGGGTGGATTTCAGGGAACTTCAATATTTGTATAAGGACGGAACAAGCATGGTACTTATGGATCCCGAAACTTTTGATCAGATCTATGTGGATGCAACTTTATTCGGCACTTCAGAAAAATTGCTTAAAGAAGGTGTAATGGTTAAGGTTTCATTTGAAGGTGACAATCCGATTGGTGCTGAACCACCTATGTTTGTTGAACTTGAAATAACATATACCGAGCCGGGAGTAAAAGGAGATACCGCTACAAATACATTAAAACCAGCTACTGTTGAAACCGGTGCACAGATCATGATCCCGTTATTTGTAAATATTGGTGAAAAAATAAAGATAGATACCAGAACCAGTGCTTACGCTGAACGCGTAAAATAAACATTCTGCCAGTTTATTTTAACCAACGAATTAATACGGTGCTAACTCAGTAATTCAAGTATCTGATCAACATCGATACTTTTTATAAAACTTTCTTCGGTAGTAATGATGCTTGATGCAAGAGATTTTTTCTTTTCCTGAAGCGAAAGAATTTTTTCTTCGACTGTATCTTTCGTAATAAATTTATAGGTGAAAACATTTTTGGTCTGACCAATGCGGTGTGATCTGTCAATTGCCTGTTGTTCAACCGCAGGATTCCACCATGGATCAATGATAAACACGTAATCCGCTTTTGTTAAATTCAACCCGAGACCACCTGTTTTTAAAGAGATCAGAAAGAATTTAACATCATCATTTGTCTGGAACTCATTAACCGTTTTTTGTCGTTGTTCACTCGTTAAGCTTCCATCAAGATAACAATATGATTCATTCTTTTCATCAAAATATTGCTTGTAAATCTGCAATTGTTTTACAAATTGTGAGAAGAGTAAAACCTTGTGGCCTTCAGATTTTGCAGTTTGTGCCATCGATGTGATCTCTTCAAATTTTCCTGAGTTAAATTCGTATTCAGGATTTGCGAGCTTCGGATGATTCGCTATCTGCCGTAGTTTTGTTAGTCCCTGCAACAATGTAAATTGTGTTTTACCGGCACCGAATTCTTTAAGCGAACGGATGATCTCATTGCGGTAAAATGATTTTACTTTTTCGTACGACTCCGTCTGTTCATCGGTCATATTGCAATAAATTACCTGCTCAAATCTTGCAGGAAGTTCGGTTGCAACCTGATCTTTTGTTCTTCGCAAAACAAATGGTTTTATGACAGCCTTTAGTTGCCGCAGTTTCTGTTCATTCTTACCTTTTTCAATTGGTATCACATAGCGTTCGGTAAAACTCTGAAGACTTCCGAGTAACCCCGGATTTACAAAAGATATCTGACTCCACAATTCCTGAACACTATTTTCAATCGGGGTTCCGGTAAGAACTAATTTATTGGAAGAACGCAATTGCTTTACTGCACGTGAAGCAAGTGAGTTTGGGTTTTTTATGCTCTGACTTTCATCAAGAATTATGTAATTGAATTTAAATTCTTTCAGAATATCTATATCAACCCTTACCGTTCCGTATGTTGTAATGATGAGATCATAGCTGAGAAATAGTTGTCTGTTCTTTTCACGCTGAATTCCTGTATAGATAAGCATCTTAATATCCGGAGTGAATTTTTGCGCTTCATTATACCAGTTATAAACAAGAGAATTCGGAACAACGATTAAAGATGTTTTTATGAATGTGCCTTCAGCACTTGTATCAACTGCTGCTGCTGAAGATGAATGATTTATATTTATTTTTACGGGAGATGACAGCTGAACATTACTGGCACGAAATAAATCGAGCTGATGGTCTGAAGAATTTTGCAATGTTTCAACAGAAGACAGGTAAGTAGCAGCCAACGACATTCTGTTTTCAACAAATTGTTCCTTCTCTTTTTGCAGCAATGCCAGTGTCTGAATGGTTTTTCCAAGTCCCATATCATCTGCAAGACAACCTCCAAATTGGTTGTTTTTAAGAAAATAGAACCAGTCGAAACCTGCTTTTTGGTAAGGTCTTAGTTCACCATTAAAACTTGACGGCAATTCGGATTCTCTTATTTGCCCGTAATTTTTGATCTTATCTAATTTGTCGCTTAAACGTAAATATTTTCCACCGTTTTGATTGATCTCATCTATCAATCCGATATGGTGTTTCTCTAATTTTATTTCTTCTTCAGATTTTGAAAATTCAAGTATGCCGCTCAGGTTTCCAAACCATTCTTCAGGAATTACTGCGATCAGTCCATTTGGCAGAATGAACTCGCGTTTTCCTTTTAAAATATTCTCTTTAAGAGAAAGAAATGGGAAGGAGTAATTTCCGAATTTCACAACGGCATGAACATCAAACCAGTCTTTCTGTTCGCTTACTTCAAGCTTTATTTCACGTGTGCCGATAAAATATTTATTGAAAGCATCCGATTGTTCAACTGTAATATTATTTTGAATCAGAACTTCATTGGAATCATTCAGCCATTCAAGGAACTCATATTTGTTGGTTGATTCGAATGAAAGTAATTCTCCCTGGAAATGATTCAACTCATTTTTTCTGATGGTGAAGAATGCTCCGTCAATTTGTTTTAACCCAAATGATTCAATCAGATTTTTTTGTTCTTCCTCAAAGTTCCGGTTTCTTTTTATACGTTTAAAAAGATAAGAGTCATTCTTTTTTTCAACCAATGCGATCAATGATTGATCTGATCCATATTCAAAGCAGGCTTTGTCGTAAGTGAAACATAGCTTCAGTGAAACATGATCATCTGTATAATTTTGTATCTTAAGAATTGTTTTGCCATTTGGTTTAGAGGTAACGATATCAAAACCTTCGGCATACACATCAAATTTTTCGATCAGCTGAATTGCAAATTTATTGAAATAGGTTTCTTCGGCATTCTGCGCGATCTGAATAAAACGCTTATTCAGAAACGGACTTAATTTTTTTCCGTCAACCTGTTTTTCAAAATCGTAAAGTACATTATCAAGAAACATCCATGCAGGGGTGTTGCTTATTACCAATGCATTTTTAAACATAAATTCGATGCGCTCACCTTTATATTTAATGGTCGGGAAATATCTAGTGCCATCAGTGTTTCTGCGGAAATGAAACAAAACAGTTGCACGTTCGCTTGCCACAGTAATTTTTTGTGAAGTAGGATTGTTATCGTTTCCCGATTTATAAATGGTTTTTCCTCTCAGTTTTTGAAGAACCATATTCATTCGCTCTTCGATGAAGGGCCTGATTGTTTCGTTACGCATTTCCTCACTGCAATATTTTTCGAAAAATTCAGCGGTACGTATTTTCTTTTTAGTTTCGGTATTAAATTTTCTGAAAATATAATCATCGTCAACTTCATCCAGAATTTTGATGATCTCTAAATCTACGGGATGAATTTTTTTTGAAAAATATTCTGAAGTTTTACTGAAAATGCGTTGATGTGTGAGTGTAAAATTTCCAAGACCATTCAATTGGATGATGTGCGGTTCAATGATGTAACCTAGATAATTATGGTTTACAAGAGAGTAAACCAAAGCGAATGGTTTTGTATTAACTACTATCAAAATTCAGTGCGCAATAAGTAGCTAAGGTAAGGCATACCAATGAAACTAAAAAAAGAAAAATAAGAATTTTACGGATGAAAATCAGATGGCAATAGTTCCTGCGAATACAAAAGTAGCAGGACCGATCAGCCAAATATCTGAAAAAGAATTTGTTGATTTATCATAATCAAATCTGACATTCAGTTCACCGCCTTCTGTTTTTACATTGATCGTATTCAAACCGGAAGGAAGATCATTTTTGATAGCAGTGCACAATGCAGCAGCAGTTACACCGGTTCCGCAGCTAAGCGTTTCATCTTCCACGCCACGTTCATATGTACGGATATGAATTGTATTTTGGTTTAAGCTATTAATAAAATTAATATTTATACCTGCTTTACTGAACTCAGTATTATACCTTATTTTTTTAGCCTCTTCTACAATTTTTACAGTACTTATTTTTTCATTCAGGAAGCGGACAAAGTGAGGTGAGCCGGTATTTAAAACAAAAGTTTGGTCATCTCTTTTTTCAATTTGTTTAACATCCTGCATTTTGAGTTGAACAATAAAAGTGTTTCCTGAATTTGTGATATTCGTTTCATGTAGGCCATCAATTGCCTCAAATATTGAGGAGTAACCGGCTATTTTTAAATTACTTGCAAAGGCAGCAATGCACCGTCCACCATTTCCACACATTGAACTTTCGTTGCCATCGCTGTTGTAATATTTCATATAGAAATCAGCTTTCACGGATTTTTGCAGCAGCATTAAACCATCAGCTCCGATTCCAAACCTACGGTCACATAATTTTTTTATGAGTGCAAAATTACCTGAGGGAAATTCTGCATTCCTGTCATCAAATAATATAAAATCGTTTCCCGTTCCTTCGTATTTATAGAAATTCATGAGTTAAAATTTATGGTAATTATTATCTCTGGTTAGTTCAAATTCATTCTTCGGTGTTCTTATTATAAAGTCATCTTCACTTCGCAGTAAATATATTTCATAAGGTGATGGAATTCCATATAACACAAGTTTTTTGCCATTGAATTTATATCCCCTGAAATTAACGGGAGATTTCCAGAACTCCACAAATATCATAACCGGTTTTGACTGTTGAGCATTTCTTGCTGAACTTTTGGCAGCAAGGTTTTGAACCAGGCTGTCTGCAATTATTGAATCGGTTTGATTTTTTATGGTCTTAAAACGTAATTCAAAATATTCCTTTTCATATGTCACAATAAATGAATCCAGTTCAAGTATATCGTTTGCAACAGTTGAATTTTCGGATTCAGAATAATTTCTGCCACTCTTAGTTTCGGTGTCAGTTGACGTGTCTTTTAATATTTCATCATTTTTAAGTTCATCATAATATTTAGCTGTTTTGTGAACAGCATATTTTTTTTGCGGTTCACCACGATGCCCTAAAAAAGGAATCTTATTGAAAATATTCCATGAATAATCAGGCTTTAATCTACCGGAGTGTATTTCATCATCTTTAAACAAAAAATAATTTACAGCCAATGCCAGCCCGGTTAATGACACCAGTAAATATAACCAGGAGTTTAGTGTCCATTTCTTTTTCGCATCTTCTTTATCTTCAACAAGAAGTTTGTCGAGATAGACTTTTCGATAACGTTTATAATGTTCAAACGAACGTCTGAATGACTCATCTGCTGACAATTTTTCTTCGAAGTCAAGACGCTCGTTGTCAGGCATCTCATTTCTGAGATATTTTTCATAGAAATACTGATGCTTCTCGTGTGAGATCATTGGGATTCAGATGCAAAGGTGCGTAAAAATTTTATGTATAAAATAAATTTTTATAACATGGCGTTTAAACACGATATAAAAATTAATTTCGTTTGATTTTCTTCCGTAATGGAATAAAATTTGAAAGCAAAAAAATAAATAATATGAACATAAATATGAAAAAATACCTTGGATTGTTTTTGGTAGCCGGACTTGGAGGTTTGGTGGCCTTAGGACTTAACAGATTATTCGTAAAACAGGATTCTTCGATGTTCCAGGAGCAGAGGCTCGCGCGATTTGCAGCATTAACTGATCTTGGTGCAAGAACTGATTTTGTTGAGGTTGCAGAGTTGGTAACACCAACAGTTGTTTTTATTAAGACTACGATCGAACCGCAACAAAATCAGCAAAATGAACAGGAACAAAAGCAAATGAACCCTTTTGATTTCTTTAACGGACCCGGATTTAATTTTCCCGGTGTTCCTCAGGGACCTCAATCTGCACAGGGTTCAGGTGTAATTATTTCTCAGGATGGATATATTGTAACCAATAATCATGTTGTGGAAGGTGCCACAAAGGTAAAGGTTGTACTCAATGATAAACGCGAATATGATGCTGAAATTCTTGGAAAAGATAAGAACACAGATCTTGCACTTCTCCGGATTGATGAGAAGAACCTGCCATTTGCAATAATCGGAAACTCGGATGAAGTAAAAGTAGGACAATGGGCGCTCGCTGTTGGAAATCCTTTCGGCTTAACTTCTACCGTTACCGCAGGAATCATCAGTGCAAAAGGAAGAAATATAAATATCGTGGGTGAAAGGGACCGCAATGGAGCGCCTACTTCCTATCCGATAGAATCTTTTATTCAAACAGATGCTGCAGTTAACCCCGGTAATAGCGGTGGTGCGCTCATTTCATCCGAAGGAAAACTTATTGGAATAAATACAGCCATTGCATCGCAAACAGGCCAGTATGCGGGTTATTCTTTTGCAATTCCTGTTAATCTTATGAAAAAAGTAATTGATGATCTTACGAAATACGGGATTGTACAACGCGGTGTTTTGGGAGTTCAGATTCAGGATGTAACAAGCGAGCTGGCAGATAAAGAAGGCTTGAAAGATATAAAAGGGGTATTTGTTCAAAAAGTAAAACAAGGAAGTGCGGCTGAAGATGCAGGAATAAAAGATAAGGATGTTATTCTGTCAATAGACGGAACAAAAGTAAATTCATCACCGGAGCTTCAGGAATTAATTGGCAAGAAAAATCCGGGTGATAAAGTTAAAATACTTGTGGCACGTGATGGTAAAGAAAGGACTATTGAAGTTACACTAAAGAGTCTTGAAGGGAAAACGGAGATGGTAAAAGGTGAGAAGCTGGAAATAAATAAAGTTCTTGATTGTGAATTTGAAAGTATAAGCCGTGAGGAGCGTTTAAAAATGCATATTCCAAATGGTGTGCGTGTTAAAAAAGTAGGAGAGAAGAGTGTATTGAAAAGAGTTGGTGTTCCTGAAGGTTTTATTATTACAGCCATAGAACATAAAATGGTGAACACCCCCGCTGATGTGAAAACAATGTTGGAGAATAAAAAGGGTGGAACATTAATGGAAGGAATACGCAGTGATGGAGCAAAGGGACTTTTTGCTTTTGATCCTTCAGCTAAGAATTAAGCCTATTAATATTAATAGATAAAGAAATCCCGGAAGAGCCCGGGATTTTTTTTTATCTGAAAGTATCGGTTTGTTTGGTAAGTCTGCCTGTGAGGATTTGTTTCCCCTCGAGATTTACCACAACATAATAATCACCCGGTTTAAATGTAGTAATATCAATTGTAAATGTATTGTCACCCGATTTGCATGGGCTTGCTTTATGATATACAATGTTTCCGTTTGAACTTAGTATCCGTATGTCTGCATTAACATTCTCTGATGTTGCAATGTCAAAATTCACCGAATATGTTGCAGGATTCGGATATAAATTCAGCGTTGAGTTGAAAACAATATTTGTATTCGGTCCGGTTATATAATTCTTTGGATTTTTTATAGTATTGGCAGTTAACGGAGTATTCGGAACAATAATTTGATTTGTTGCCATCGTTTGTATGGTACTGTAAGGTATGTTTCCTGCCGGAACATCTGCGTATGAATTTCCGGACGGATGTGTATTTATATCCTGATTGAAACCGGATGAGCTGCTGAAATTGGATGAACCAGTATAAGTTGAACCGTTATTTATTGAATTGGAATTACTTCCTGAGTTCAATCCGTAAGCTGATTCTGCCTGCGAAGAAGTTAATTTACCTTTTATTAAATTAATGTTCATCCCTGCAATTTCATGATCATCATTTTTGCTGATATTTATATCAACAGCACTTTTTGATTCTGTTGTATTTCCCAGATAAGTGCTGAGGAATTTTCCATTATCCGATACTGCAAGAATTAAAAAGCTACCCGTTGGAACATCGTTAAAATGATACTCACCTGATGCATCTGTTTTTGTTGTTTCAAAAAATCTGTATTCTGAGGTTTCGTTATCAAAGTAAAGGAGTTTCACAATTCCTTTTTCAATGGGTTCTGTTCCTTCAAATACTTTTCCTGTAATTGAAAATTTATCAGTTGGCTTTATTTCTTTTTGTAATGATTCTGATTGTTTACCAATACTTACCCGACTAATTACACCGATATTTTTAATTAAGATATCAAATGAATTGTTAATCGGATCAGGTTGCAGAAGTATATTTGTTTCTTTAAAATTATTTATTTCTGATTTTGAAAATGTGTTGTAAATGAAATTATTCCCGGCAGTACTGTTTGTTGATGCAGAAGAAGTACTGTTGTTTGAAGTTGATGAGCCTGAATGAATCTGTTTGGTAACAGGAATTTGGTTAGTAGGATTTTCTTTTTGAGTTTGTGTTTCCGGAGAAAGTTTCAAAAGAAGTACTGTTCCGAATAATACGGATCCTGCAACGATAAGAACAGTAAGCAATCTTTTTAAACCATAGATACTGAGTATTCTGTTCTTTTTAAAATGGATATTACGCAACAACTCCATATCAGGAGTTTCTGAATAATCTCCCAACTTCTGACGCATCAACTCGTCAAAAATATGTTCTTCATTCATGTTCATAATCTTTCTTTCTGGTTATCATTTATGTTTTTCATTAAAAAACCTCTCGCTCTCGACAGTTGTGATTTGGATGTTCCTTCCGAGATTCCAAGCATTTCGCCAATCTCATTATGCTGATAGCCTTCAAGCACATACAAACTGAAAATAGTCCGGTACCCGTCAGGTAACTGCTGTATCATTTTCATCAATTCCCCTGCTGAAATATTGCTTACTATATTGCTGTCGAAACCGATATCATAAGCAGCGTCAATATCTGATTCCTCTTTATATTTCAGATTCTTCCGGTAATGTTTTAAAGCAGTATTGATCATAATACGTTTCATCCATCCTTCAAAAGAACCTTCTCCCTTAAATGATCTGAGATTGATGAAAATTTTCACAAATGAATCCTGTAATACATCCGCAGCATCTTCCCTGTTCCGTGTATATCTCATACAAACTCCCATCATTTTGCCCGCAAAGCGCCTGTACAGCTCATTTTGAGCTGGTGTATCGTTCTGTAAACAACGTTGAACGATTTCGGCTTCGGTGAGATCTCGGACCTGTTTCAACGTAACGGGATTTTAATATATGACCTTATTGAGTTGTATATGGTTGCATTTACCATGCGACAAATTTAAAATTATAAGTATGGATTTATTTGAACGTATTGAAAATGACAAATATGTGACGTTATAAAAAATCTTTTAAATCTGCTTCAGCCCGAGTTTTTCTCCTATAGAAAGCATTAAACGATGAGCTTCAGAATAGTCATTTCTTATAAGTCCTTCGAGGATGGATTCACGGATCTCGCTTTTTATTATTCCAACTTCTTTTGAAGGTCCGATTCCGAATGTACGCATGATCTCTTCTCCGGTAATCGGAGGTTGCCAGTTTCTCAAACGGTCGCGCTCTTCAACATCCGAAACCAGTTGTTGCACATTCTTCAGATTATTTCTGTATTGATCAAATTTGTTTTTATTGGAGGTGGTCATGTCGGCTCTGCAAAGCGTAAACAAAGCGTCTATATCATCACCTGCCTCAACAATCAGCCTGCGGATTGCTGAGTCGGAAACAGCATCATCTGCCAGCGCTTTCGGGCGATGATGCAGGTAAACCATCTTCTCAACGAATTTCATTTTTTCGTTAAGAGGTAATTTCATTCTTCTGAAAATTTTTGAAACCATTCGGGAACCTTTATCTTCATGCCCGTGAAAGGTCCATCCTTCGCCATCAACAAAACGTTTAGTCAACGGTTTTGCAATATCATGAAGCAATGCACTCCACCGCAACCACAGATCATCAGTTTCGGTGGAGATATTGTCAAGTACTTGTAAAGTATGATAAAAATTATCTTTATGGCCTTTTCCTTCTTTTTGTTCAACACCGTACATTGCAGCCAGTTCGGGGAAAATGAGATGAAGCAGACCTGCTTCGAAAAGCAGCCTGAATCCGATTGACGGGGTTTCTGAAAGAATGATCTTATTCAATTCTTCACTTATACGTTCACCCGAAATAATATTTATCCGTGAGTTATTTCTGACGATCGCTTCATACGTTTTTTCTTCGATCACAAAATTCAAACGTGATGCAAAGCGTATTGCACGCAGCATTCTTAATGGATCATCGCTAAATGTAATATCAGGATCAAGCGGAGTGCGAATGATCTTATTCCGGATATCATCAACACCATTGAACGGATCAATTAGTGTCCCGTGATCTTTTTTATTTAAACTTATGGCAAGTGCATTTATCGTAAAATCCCTGCGGTTCTGATCTTCTTCAAGTGTTCCTGTTTCAACAGCAGGCTTTCTCGATTCAGGCAAGTACGATTCTTTACGCGCACTTGCAAATTCAACATCCCATCCGGCAGTCTTAACCATGGCTGTTCCGAAATTCTTGTAATACGCTACTTCCTTTTTTGTTTTTATACTTTCTGAAAATGCTTTGGCAAATGCAATACCATCGCCCATCACAACAATATCAATATCTTTTGAAGGTTGTTGCAGGATCAGGTCGCGCACGAATCCGCCAACAACATACGCAGGTGTTTGCAGCGTTTCGCTTAATGCAGATAATTTACCGAACAGACTTTCTCTGAGTTCAATTTTCACGCTGCGAAGATAAGCAGGCGATAATGAATTATTTATTGCCGAAAACTTTTTTGAGAAGATCGGTAACCTGAGCCAACGGATTCTTGCGGATCATTTTTTCCTGTAAAGCAACTTTTACAAATAATCCGTCAAGACCTTTTGTGGTCACATGTTCGCTCAATGAGTTAGTGGTTATTTTCTCAAACAACATCCCGTTCATAGAAGCTTTATTGTATGCGTTGATCAGATCTTTATAAGATGTTTCTGCCGAAACGCCCATTACCAGAGGCTTTGATAATGATGCCTGGATTTTCGGGGTGAATGCATCTTTTAGTTGAGAATAGGTTTTATCTTTAAGATACATTGTTGCTGCATTGTCTGAACCTTTTACAATATTAATTCCATCGGAAACAGTCATTGATGTTACTGCATTTTTAAAAATAGGTGCTGCGTCTTTCGAAGCATCTTCGGCAGCGCGGTTCATTGCCAGTATTGTTTTGTCAACCATCGCCTGTCCTCCCGGAATTTTTGAAATATTATTCTGAATTTTTTGAGCTTCAGATGGCAATAATATTTTCACCATTTCATCTTTAAAAAATCCGTCTGATTTCGAAAGAACTGCAACAGCAGTATCGGTACCGACTTTCAACGCGTCTTTCAAACCGGCAACAGCATCTTCGTTTGATAACCCTGAATTTTTATGCGACTTCATCGAAAGGTCAGCCGCATTTATTTTTGGCATTTTAGTTGGAAACTGCCCAAAAACATTGGTGTTTGTAAAAAGTAAAACAATGAAGGATATCTTAAAAATAGTTTTCATGAGTGATTTTTTTGAAGCGCAAAGTAAATTATTTTATTGTTTTTTTGAGGACAAAAAAAGCCGCGATGATTCACGGCTTCTTAAATTAAATTTTCTTAAATTATTTTTTGATCTCGGTCTTGGTTTCTTTTTCAGGAACTAAAATAAAATAGCCATACTCATTCAAATTGAAATATTTTACTGCAAGACGTTTCAGATCATCTGAGTTCAGATTTTTTAAATAGGTATCAAACTCATCCTGCTTCATCATCGGTTCGTTGTAAAGGCTTGACGTCATAATGCGTTGCATCCAATAACTGTTTTCTTTCAGATTACTTTCACGGTCTCTGCGAAATGTTTCCTTTATCTTGGTTAGATTTTTTTCATCGCATCCGTTGTTTCTCACTTTTTCGATCTCCACAAAAGCAGCATCGGTTAATTTTTTTACGTTATCAGGAGCGCATCCAAAAGAAATGTCAAATGAATATTCCTGTTTCGGAACGCGGCTTATACTTCCGTAACACTGCACACCATAAGTTCCGCTGTTTTCTTCACGCAATGATTCGCGCAATAAAATTTGCATCAGTTTTACAAGAGCCTGCATATCCATATTTTCTTTTACAGTAAATTTTGCATCTCCATGGAATTTTATTTGCACCGAACTTTTTGGTTCAACACCACGCTTAACAGTTTTGGCAACTTTACCTTTCGGATGTGTGATGCCAACATCTTTCCAGTTTTCTTTACTGTTTTTTGAAGGCAATGAAGCAATATATTCTTCCGTATATTTTCGCAATTCATCCGTTTTAAAATTGCCGACAAAAACAAAAGTAAAATCACCTGCATCGGCAAAACGGTCTTTATAAATTTCCAATGCACGGTCGTGATTTATTTCTTTCAGTGTTTCCATTGTTTCAGGTTTTCTGCGCGGATGGTAATTGCTCATAGTTACTTCAACGGTATCATTAAATGCACTTTCCGGATTTGCAGTTGCATTTTCCATAAAAGACTTTTGTTGCGCAATAAACGAATTGAAACCGTCTGCATCTTTTCTTGGAGCGGTAAACCGCAGATACAACAGTTGCATAAATGTCTCGAGATCCTGCGGTGATGCACTGCCGCTTAATCCTTCCTGAGTCTCTCCGATATAATTGAATAAGCGTACGATTTTTCCCTGCAGATATTTTTCCAGTTGTGTTTGATCGAACTCCCCGACACCTGAGTTATGTACAATTGAACATGCATACCCGGCATTGTTATCATCTTTTTCGGGATACAAACTGCTTCCTCCAAAACTTGTTGCACTAAGCAGAACCTGATCATTTTTAAAATCGGTTTTCTTGTAAATTACTTTTGCTCCATTTGATAATTGCAATTCGGTATAATCGAAATCATCGTTATGTTTTTCGGAAATAATTTTTCCGGCAACAGGTTTTTTAGAAACGAGTGGTTTATCCAGAACTTTATCTACATAAGGTTTGATGTCCATAGCTGATGCGGTTGTAAATACATTTTTTATTTTTTCATCAGCAGGCAGAACAACTTCAGGTTTTTCGGGTGCCTGAATGATAACGGTACAATTTTCTCCATTGGCATTGATCCATTTTTTGCAAAGCGCATTGACCTCGTCCAGTGTAATTCCTGAAAGATATTTTTTATATAATTCAAGTTCGATGGTAATACCGGGTGCAGGTTCTCCCTGCAGAAAATAGCTGATGTATTCGCGTGTTAAATTTGCCGATTCCGTTTTATCTTTTTCTGCAAAACTGCTTTCAATTCTGCGCATCAGACTTTTTTTCTGGCGGTCTAATTCCGATTGTGTAAAACCAAATCTTCTCACGCGTTCATTTTCGGTAACCAGTGTTTCAATTCCACGTTCAATTCCCTGATCTTTTACAACAGCAAATGATGCATATACATTTTTGGTACGAACAAAACGTCCGTATGACGTGTTGGCAAATGAAAACGGAGGATCACTTTGTTTTGCCAGTTCCTGAAGTCTGTTCCCCATCATTCCGTTATATAAATTATACATGATATGATTCCGGTAATCACCAACAGTTTTAAAATCTTCCCTGTTATGTTTGTAATTTATTTGAACTACGGTATAAGGAGCTTCCTTATCTGTTGCTTTTGCAATGCGGAGTTCTTTATGATCCGGAACGGGCCATTGCTGAACTTTTCTTTCGTTCGCAGGATTTGGAATGGAAGAGAAATGTTGTTTAATCATAGCTTCCATTTTGTCCATATCAAAATCACCGACAAGAATTACAGCCATATTATCGGGGCGATAGAAGTCTTTGTAAAAACTGATAAGTTTGTCGTATGAACATTTTTCAAGAATATCTTTTTTGCCAATTGGCAGCCGCACTTCATAACGCGAATCTTTAAAAAGTACTGGCCAGTATTTATTTCTCATGCGTTCGTTTGCACCCTGACCAAGCCTCCATTCTTCGATCACCACGCCACGTTCTTTATTAATTTCAACGGTGTCGAAACTTAAATTATGTGCCCAGTCTTCCAGTATCTGCATGCCTTTAATGATATAACTTTCACTGTCGGTAGGTATCCGCATCATATACACAGTTTCATCAAAACTTGTATATGCATTGAGGTGCGGACCGAATTTTGTTCCGATCGATTCGAGATAATCAACCAGTTCATTCTTTTTAAAATTTTTTGATCCGTTGAATGCCATGTGTTCACAGAAATGTGCCAATCCCTGCTGGTCGTCATTTTCCATGGTTGATCCGGTGTTTACGGCAATGCGCAGCTCGGCACGTTTTTCAGGACGTGAATTTTTGCGGATAAAATATTTTAATCCGTTTGGTAATGTTCCTGTGCGAATTGCAGGATCAAGTTGCAAAAGATTATTAAGTTCAGGAGTTTGAGCTGATGCACCGAAAAAAATAAATGAAGCGATGAAGCTTATAAAAATTGTTTTCATAATAGTTTTAATTTAGGAGTAGCAATAAAAATAGAATGAATGAAAATATAATATGAAGTCAGGTGTAACGCCTGATATCACATCAGAAATTTATTTCAGCCAGTTATCCAGCCATTCGAAAAACACGCGTTGCCAAAGGACTGAATTTTGTGGTTTGGTAACAAAATGGTTTTCGTCAGGGAAATATAAAAAGCGGCTTTGTATACCTTTTAGTTGCGCTGCAGTATATGCTTCCATACCTTGTGTTACAGGAATGCGAAAATCTTTTTCGTTATGAATTACAAGTATAGGTGCATCCCAGTTTTGAACAAATTTGTGAGGCGACTGATCGTAATTTTTCGGATGCGGAACACTCCAGTATGATCCTTTGAAATCATTATTTGCAAACCACATTTCTTCGGTGCTTCCATACCAGCTTTCGAGGTTGAACATTCCGCAATGCGCCACAAATGCTTTAAAACGTTTCTGATGATTCCCTGCAAGCCAATACACCGAATAACCGCCAAAGCTTGCTCCAACAGCACCGCGTTTATCTTTTGCAACGTAGTTGTCTTTTGAAACTTCATCGATCGCACTCAGGTAATCACGCATACACTGACCACCGTAATCACCGATGATCTCATCATTCCATTCCGATCCGAAACCCGGAAGTCCGCGCCTGTTTGGTGCAACAACAATATATCCATTATTTGCCATCAGTTGAAAATTCCATCGATATGAAAAAAACTGGCTCACCATACTTTGTGGTCCGCCCTGACAATACAACAAAGTCGGGTATCTGCGCTGCGGATTAAATCCCGGAGGATAAATTACCCAGGTAAGCATTTGTTTACCATCTGTAGTTGGTATCATTCTTTTCTCAACTCTTCCCCATGTGATATTATCCGTCATGGCTTTGTTTGTGAATGTGAGCTGGTTTTCCTGTCCTTTCGGATTTACGGTGAATAATTCAGTTGGCATACTCATGGTTTGTTTTGCTCCAACCATCAGGAAATTTTTTTTGTCGGGAGTAGAAGCAGAGAACGCGATGTAATCATGATCGCCTTTTGTTACCTCTTCTATTTCTTTATAAATAGCACCACTTTTTTTAACACGTTCTTCGCTCGAATAAATATTTTTTGTTGCCTTTACCTGTGCTATAAAATAAAGTGTCGCCTCATTTCCGGTATATTGGCTCCATTGAAATTCATCCACCGGGTAATCAAATTTTTCGGTTACATCAATTGTTTTTTTATCAGCAAAGTAATATACCATCAACCTGTTTTTATCCGACTCATAACCGATACGTTTCATGCTTAACCATGCGATCTTTTTTCCATCCGGACCAAACTGAGGATTCTGGTCGTAACCGGTATTTTGTTCGGTTAAGTTCTGGGTATATTTCGTATCAATATGGTAAATATAGATATCTGAATTTGTGCTTACCGCTTCAGGAGTACCATTCAGTTTTTTGCTTGTATATGCAAGCATTTTTCCATCCGGACTCCAGTTGTATTGCTCGTCACCACCGAAAGGTTGTAAAGGAGCATCATACTTTTCGTCTTTCATGATATCCGTTGCATCACCTGCAGATTTACCATCAATGTATGGTGCAATAAACATATGGCTGTATGAGTAATCATTCCAAGCATCCCAATGACGGTAAAATAATCCGTCAATAATCCGTGCCTGAACTTGTGGAAGATCTGCATACATTTCGGCTGCGGTACGGTCTAGTTTTACACTTGCCGAATAAGCAATCATGCTTAAGTTTGGTGCGTATTTATATGAACCGATGCCACCTTTTACAAATGTTATTTGCAACTTTCCGGTTCCATCAGCATTAATTTCATACAGCTGCACCTCACCTGATGATGATGAAAGAAAAGTTATTTTTTTACCATCAGGTCTCCATTTAGAATCGAATGCATTTGTTGCATCATCGGTTACACTAAAAGGAGTTCCGCCACCTGCTGAAAGAGTTAATATATGATTGGTACCTTTATTCGCGGCAAGGTCGTAGTTCTTCACTTCGTACATAACCGTTTTGGTATCCGGAGAAACCTGAGGATTATTTACTCTTCCCAGTTTCCATAATAATTCAGGAGTGAGTTTTTCCTGTTGTGCAAATGTTGCAATGCCTGATAGCAAAAAGATGTAAATGATTCTTTTCATACACTGTTTATATTTTGAAGCAATTTATAAATAATTATGAAATTGAAAGTGTAAAAGTGAAAAGAGAAAAAGTAAAAAGATGATTTGAAGTAAAAAAGAAAATAATTACAATTCAATTTCTACTTCATTGCGGATGATATCCTCCAATGTTTCCCGTTTACGGATAAGGCTTGCTTTGCCTTTGTAAATAAGCACTTCAGCAGGTCTCACTCGCGCATTGTAGTTAGAGCTCATGGTAATTCCGTAAGCACCGGCATTTTTAAAATAGAGAATGTCGCCTTCATGAACTTCACTCAGTTTTCTGTCCCAACCGAACGTATCTGTTTCACAGATATAACCAACAATCGTATAAATACGCTGCTTGCCTTCAGGATTTGAAATATTGATGATCTCATGATACGCATCATACATCATCGGACGAATGAGGTGATTCATTCCTGAATCAACACCAACAAAAACAGTGGCTGTTGTTTGTTTGATCACATTTGCTTTTACAAGAAAATATCCCGCTTCACTTACAATAAATTTCCCTGGTTCAAACCAAAGTTCAAGCTCTCTTCCGTATTCTTTACTGAATTGAATAAACCGGTCGGCTATTGCTTTTCCAAGTTCTTCTATATCTGTGGTGATATCATTTTCTTTATAACCTACTTTAAAGCCGCTTCCAAAATCAATGAATTTCAAGTCCGGAAAATCTTTTGCAGCATCAAATAAAATCTCAGCGCCCTGTAGAAAGACTCCGGCATCCAGAATATCCGAACCGGTATGCATGTGAAGTCCGTTAATGTTCATATTATAAGTTTTCACTACACGCACAACATGTCGTAACTGGTAAATTGAGATCCCAAATTTTGAATCAATATGACCTGTCGAGATCTTTTTATTTCCACCTGCAAGAATATGCGGATTGAGACGGATGCAGCATGGAACTGTGTTTCCGTACTCATGTCCGAATTGTTCGAGGATAGAAATATTATCAATATTTATTTGTACTCCGAGTTTTACCGTATCTTTTATTTCTTCGAAACCAACACAATTTGGTGTATACAAAATTTCGGCAGGAGTAAATCCTGCTCTCAATCCCAGCCGAACTTCGTTGATCGAAACTGCGTCAAGCCCCGAACCTTCTTTTCTTAGAAGCTTCAAAATATTCAAATTATTCAATGCCTTACATGCATACTTTATCTTCACATTTAAAGGTTCAAAAGCATGTTTCAAACGTTTATACTGACTGATGATCGTATCGGCATCATACACATAAACGGGGTTTCCGAATTCTTCGGAAATTTTTAAAAGCATTGAATAATCTGGGGTAGACAACATATCTGAAAAAATTAAGACTGCGAATATAATTAGTTTTAAATTTTAGCAATTAGAAATAAAACGATTTGTTTTATACGTATAAAAAAAATAACTTTGTCGTATAAAACATGAAAATGGATGTCAAGATAACATTAAGCTTTGACGAATCTGTGATAAACAAAGCAAAGAAATATGCAGATGCAAATGATATAAGCCTGTCAAGGCTTACTGAGTTCTTATACCGTAAAATTACTAGCGGGCATTATCAAAGCCTCGAAGATCTGCCTGTTTCCGATTGGATTTCGATGGTTGCCGAAGGCAAGGTGGAATATAAAACCGCTGCTGCTAAATCACGTAAAGCAATGAAAAAAGAATATTTCGATTCGAAGAAATGAAACTGTTTCTTGATGCCAATATTCTTGTTTCTGTATTGAATAAGGAATATCCGGTATTCACCTATTCATCGCGCATTTTGAGTTTGGCCGATAACAAAAAGTTTGAAATTTTTACTTCACCGATCTGTCTGGCAATCGCATTCTATTTTGCTGAAAAGAAAAGCGGAAACGCTATTGCAAAAAGGAAGATCGAAATATTGGCCAACAAATTAAGCATTGCGGAGTCCAATCAACTCACCGTTCGAAAGGCTACAAAAAATAAGCAGATCCACGATTTTGAGGACGGACTTGAATATTATTCGGCAGTACAATCCAATTGCAAATGCATTATTACTGAAGACCAGAACGATTTTTATTTTTCGGAAATTGAGGTGCTGAACAGTAAGGATTTTTTGGTGAAGTATGTGATGTAGTTTTTTA
>Ga0206974_1075_pt1 | contig 24116 bp, 20 predicted proteins | sample Alteio_BWOrgHeat_84_FD_152920 | JGI IMG/M metagenome (GOLD analysis project Ga0206974, IMG submission 152920) | Enriched cells from forest soil in Barre Woods Harvard Forest LTER site, Petersham, Massachusetts, United States -... | ecosystem: Environmental > Terrestrial > Soil > Temperate forest >... | reverse complement strand
TGATTCGAATCGTATCTCCATGGGCAGCAATGTCTGTGAAAATCGTAAAATTATCCAGCCCTTTTTCATGTTCAACTTCACCTGAATCAATTATCGGGAATCTTGAAAATGTAAATATCTCATGTGCATTTTTATTTCCTTTCTTGTCAATAAAAGTATTGTAATGATAATAATTCTTAAGTGTTTTGAATAGTTTATTCAACATCGGTCCCTCAATTCCGGTTCCCATATTTCTCACTTCCTGAAAGCACAATATATCAGGATCAACTTTATTTAATATTTCAAAAAACTTTTCAGGATCTTCAATTTTCTTTCCGTCAAACGCTCCGAAATATTTTGCATTGAATGTCATCACACGTATGGAGTTGGAGTAATCTGTTGTTTTTTTTGCATTAAGCTGGATGAAATATGGAATGTATTGCCCGCCTATTACAATGGCTGCTAATGAAAAAAGAAATTTGAGTTTAAAAAATATAAGCCAGTAGAAAACAAACAGAATATTTATGATGAGTAATAACGGATAAGCCAGCCCCAAAAAAGCGATTGGCCAGAATATTTGCGGACTGACAAACGGTGCAAGATACGACAACAGCAAAAGTGTTATGAAAATAGAATTTATGATCAATACAATGCGGTGAACGATGAACATCAGTTTTTACTTGCTTTGAACAATATTTCTTTTTCTTTTTTACTTAAACTATCATAACCCGACTTTGAAATTTTATCAAGGATCAGATCAATCTCTTCCTGTGATGGTTCATATGATTCGGTTGTGGTTTTTTGTTTTGCCGAATAATGAACTTTAAGTTTAGGTCTACTGAAGATAGAGACCAACCATTCGGGAAAACGAATTTTTCCATAAATATATTTAATATAAAGGAAACCAAAAAGGGCTCCGCCAATATGGGCAATATGGCCACCGGTATTGCTAATCGGAATGGAAACGAGATCAAGAACAATAGCGAAAAGTGCAATAAATTTCAGGCGGACAATGCCCAGAAACATAATGCCAATGCCGTATTCGGGCAACAATGTTGCTGCAGATACAATAACTGATAAAACACTTGCCGAAGCACCTAAAGCAAAAGTGTTTGGCATCTGTTCCCTTAAAACAGGCATTACATTATAGGAAATCATATATAATAAACCGCCAAATATTCCACCACCAAAATACGATTCGTATACCTTTCTGTTACCAAGGTATTCATGAAGGATATTACCTATCCAGTATAGCCAAAGCATATTGAAAAGAATATGAAAAATACTGAAAGGGTCATGGAGGAAAAGGTATGTTATGATTGACCATGGCCGTGTGAGAAAAGTGATAAAACTAGCCGGCAACTCAAACCATTTCATGTATGAATCAATAGTGCTGTAAACGTTTTGAGTGTTATTGCCGGATAAAAATATTGAGGCATTTATTATGCCGATGCCAATAAAAACAATAACATTAATAACAATGATTTTATTAATAGCATTGTTATTTCTAAAGGTCTTTTTTATTTCGTCAACAAAATTCATTTTCAGTAAAACGTATTTCGTTTCTTTTTGTTCCAGTATTTGATGAGAATGAAACCAAATAGCATTCCGCCCAAATGAGCAAAATGAGCCACATTATCACCCGGGTTATTCGCAAGACCTTCATACAATTCAAGTGCACCGTAAAAGATCACAAAGTATTTTGCTTTGATAGGCAGTGCGAAATAAACATAAATCATGCTGTTGGGGAATAACATACCGAACGCAAGCAATAAGCCAAACACAGCTCCGGAAGCACCAACAGTGGGGATATTCAAAAGTAAATTCAATTTACCGGCAGCAGGATCTGAATAATTCATGTCACGCAGAAACAATTCTTTTCCATGTTGTTTAATCATCTCAATAGAATCGGGAGTCAAATGATTGACCAATGAAAGATAATCAATATAATTTATGAGGCTATGAATGAGAGCAGCCCCTATTCCGGTTATTACATAATAGATCAAAAACCGTTTTGGTCCCCAAAAGTTCTCAAGTGTTGCGCCAAACATCCAAAGCGAAAACATATTAAGTAAAATATGCTGCCAGCCTGCATGCATAAAAAGATGCGTAACCAACTGATATGGTTTGAAAGATGTTGATTCAAAATTATAAAGCCCGAATAATGAGTTAAGGCTGATATGGAATTTTGCTTCTGCAACAATATTTGCGAGAAAGCATAAGCCATTAATGATCAACAGATTTTTTACAACTGTTGGCAATAAGGAAAAACCGGAAGGGCGATAATCGCTCATTATTCAAATACTAATTATAGTGCGAAAATAAAAACATCTGCCGAAAGCTATCAACAGATGTTTCAATTTGATTTAAAAAAGAGATCAACCTAAATACGATTTCAGAATTTTGCTTTTTGATGATTTTCTTAATCTGCGAAGTGCTTTTTCTTTTATTTGCCGAACACGTTCACGTGTCAATCCTATCTTTTCACTGATATCTTCAAGAGTGTGTGCAGGACCTCCATCCAAGCCGTAATAGAATTTTAAAACATCTTTTTCTTTTTCAGATAATGTTGAGATAACACGATTTATTTCTTTCTGTAATGATTCGTTGATAAGTTGAATATCCGGGCGTGGTTCATCATTATTATCCAAAATACCAAGAAGTGTGTTGTCCTCACCTTCAGTTAAAGGTGCATCAATTGATAAATGGCGGCCTGTTGAACGTAATGCATTTTCCACTTCAAGAATCGGAATGTCCATTTCTACAGCAATTTCTTCAACAGTTGGTTCACGTTCAAGTCGTTGCTCAAGACGGGCTGAAGTACTGCTTATTCTTCCAATAGAACCGACTTTATTCAGAGGCAGTCGAACAATACGTGACTGATCAGCCAAAGCCTGAAGAATAGACTGACGGATCCACCAAACTGCGTATGAAATAAATTTAAATCCTCTTGTCTCATCAAATCGCTTAGCAGCTTTGATAAGACCTAAATTTCCTTCATTTATAAGGTCACCAAGTGTTAATCCCTGGTTTTGATATTGTTTAGAAACCGAAACTACAAATCGTAAATTAGCATTTACCAAACGTTCCAAAGCAACCTGATCTCCTTCACGGATTCTTCGTGCAAGTTCAACTTCTTCCTGAGCATCGATCATGCTCACTTTGCTTATCTCGTTAAGATATTTATCTAATGATTTGCTCTCGCGGTTAGTAAATTGTTTGCTTATTTTGAGCTGGCGCATATAGGGTATTTACTCTTTCTAAATTTTTAAATGGGTTGCGAATTTCGGGAAAAGATATATCATTTTCTGTAAAAAGCAACCCCGAATGATTAATAAGCTAATTACCAATATTTTAAATATTATTCGTCAGCTATTATCTGAATAAACGTATGAACACCTGATTAAGTTCAGTGTTTTGATTAAAAAGCAATTAAGTTAAAATATGATACACAGTAAAACAACTTATATAAGCCAATGATGTCATGTAAATGAACTGTACAAGAGCCCACTTCCAACTGCGGGTTTCAGTTCTTACAACAGAAACGGTACTCATACATTGAAGAGCAAACGCATAAAAAATAAGCAGAGAAATAACAGTAGCAAAAGAATATACGTATTTCCCCGTTTCCTGATCCTTTTCATTTGACATTTTATGCTGAAGAGAATTTAAGTCTTCAATGTCTCCACCCACACTATAAATTGTACTCATTGTTCCTACAAACACTTCCCGCGCTGCGAGCGAAGTGAGCAGCGCAATCCCGATTTTCCAATCGAAGCCAAGCGGACGAATCACAGGCTCAATCCATTTACCAAATTCACCTGCATATGATGCTTTCAATTTCTCTGACTTTTTTTGAACCAGAAATTCATCTGCTTTGAAATTTGAATCAGAATGATTTGAACTTTCAGCATATTTTTTTTCGATAAGATTCATTTTTTCTGTAGGCCCGAAAGAAGCAAGTGCCCAAAGCACAACAGATACAGCAACTATTATTTTTCCGGCTCCCCATACAAACGCCTTTCCTTTATCATATAAAGTGATGAGAAGGTTTTGAATGACCGGTAATTTATAACCGGGTAATTCCATCAGAAAATAATTTTTAGCTTCTGATTTCACAAAAAATTTAAAAATAAAAGCACTGAATAATGAAGCAGTAAATCCAAGAACATACATCCCCATCAGCACAAGACCCTTGATATTAAACAAACCCCAATGTCCGTTATCCGGAACCAGCATAGAAATGAGTAGCGTATAAACAGGCAATCTTGCTGAACAACTCATTAACGGTGTAACAAGAATAGTGATCAGTCTTTCTTTTTTATTTTCAATACTTCTGGTTGCCATGATACTCGGTACAGCACATGCCATACCACTGATAAGAGGTACGATTGATTTTCCGTTCATTCCGAAAGGTCTCATTATGCGATCCATAATGAAGCCTACCCTCGCCATATATCCAACATCTTCGAGGATCGCGATGAAAGCAAAAAGAATGATTATTTGCGGAAGAAAAACCATCACCCCACTCAATCCAGCCAATATTCCGTGAACAATAAGGTCGTTTAAAACACCTGCAGGCAAAGCTCTTTCAACCATCATTGACGTTTGTGTAAATAAGTATTCAACCCAGTTCATAGGATAGCTGCTCCATGAAAAAATAGCCTGAAATACCAGAAACATCAAACCGAGAAATATAAATAAGCCGGCAAAACGATGTGTGAGAATTTTATCAGCCTTCTGTGTAAGTGATTTTGAAAAAGACCCGGGCTTCATTCGCCTGCTCTCTCTTACTGCATCATCAATAATATGATACCGTTCCAGTATTTCTTTCTCCTGAAAACCTCTTGCGTCAAAACTATATTTCTCGAAAAGAACCCTGATCTGCTTTGCTTTCGGTGTGTTGAAGTTTGAAGCATTAATTGCAAACTGAAGGGCAGCGTAGTGATTTTTTTTATCTGTCAGTTCAGTTACCTCTTCTAAAAAATGCGAATCCAAAAAATCCAGATTAAAGTATCTGGTTTTGTTTCGTTCATGTTCATCAATAAGTAATTTTTTTATTTCCGGGATTCCAATCCTTTTTCTTGCATTAATAGAAATAACAGAAATCCTGAGGCACCTGGAAAGAATATCTGTTTCGTAATAAATTCCTTTTCGTTCAGCAATATCAACCATGTTTAAAGCTAAAATTACAGGAACACCGAGATCGGCAACCTGTGATAAAAGCAATAGATTTCGCTTTAAATTTGATGCATCAGCAATGAAAAGTACAAGATCAGGGAAATTCGTTTCAGACTTATTCCGAAGAAGATCGTATGTAACCAGTTCATCCGCGGATTTCGGATAAAGGCTGTAAGTACCAGGCAAATCAATGATCTGTGCCCTGATGTCATCTGATAATTTGCAAAACCCTGTTTTTTTCTCAACGGTGGTACCGGGAAAATTACTCACTTTGTAACTCAAACCGGTTAACGCGTTGAAGAGGGAAGTCTTTCCGCTGTTGGGGTTTCCAACCAATGCTATTGAGATTTCCTGCTTCACTCTTTGATCTTTATTTCAATATTAGCAGCATCTTCAATACGGATACACATTTTGTATTCACCAACTTTTACGGCTATCGGATCACCGAAAGGAGCAATATTTTCAAGTGAAACGGATTCTCCGGGCAACAATCCCATCTCCATCAGTTTCAATGAAAGTTCATTGTCGCTGACCTTAACGACAATAGCATCATCACCATATTTCAATTGTGAAAGGTTCATATCTGATCTAACAAAAGCGTGCGAAATTAGTTTATTTTTGGCAACCTTATCAATCATACAGAATTTTGACGAAAGTAAAGATCAGCGGTTTCACAATTGTACGTAATGCAATAAAATATGATTATCCGATTGTGGAATCAATCAAAAGTATTTTACCAATAGTAGATGAATATATCGTAGCCGTTGGAAGATCAGACGATGGAACGCTGGATCTGATCCAATCAATTAATTCTGAAAAAATAAAAATAATTGAAACTGTTTGGGATGATAATTTACGTGAAGGAGGAGAAGTTTTATCTGTTGAAACAAATAAAGCATTTGATGCAGTTTCCAAGGATTCTGATTGGTGTTTTTATCTTCAGGGAGATGAAGTGGTTCATGAAAAATATCATGAAGAAATAATGAAGAAGTGTGTTGAATTTAAAGACGATAAACTTGTTGAAGGATTGCTTTTCGGATATAAACATTTTTATGGAAGCTATGATTATATTGGTGATTCGAGGACATGGTACCGCAATGAGATCAGAATTATCCGGAATGATAAATCAATAAGGAGTTATCGCGATGCCCAAGGTTTCAGGAAGAACGGAATGAAACTCTTTGTTAAAAAGATCAATGCAGAAATATTTCATTACGGGTGGGTGAAAGATCCCGGAAGCCAGCAGGAAAAGCAAAAATCATTTCACAAAATGTGGCACGATGATAATTGGATGAAAGAGCATGTTGGTGAAGCAAATGACTATGATTACTCACTGATTGATTCATTGGTATTATTTAAAGACTCGCATCCTGCTGTTATGAGTGAGCGACTTCAGCGAATGAGTTGGAATTTTAAATGGGATGCGAAGAAAAAGAAATTTAAATTCAAAGATTGGTTGTTATACCGGTTTGAAAAATTAACCGGCATAAGACTCTTTGAATACCGGAATTATAAACTTTTAAAATGAAGAAGTGCTTAAAATATTATTTATTCGGGCGAGTAATAAAAGTAAGATTACTTCCAAGTTTCAGCCAGCGATTCATAATTTTTGAAAATAAAGAAGAGTCGGAGGCAGGATCTTTTCTTGAGTAAGAAAAATAATCAAGGATCTCAAAATCGTTTTTCTCCAAAATATATTTCATGCTTTTTACATTCGGTTCAAAAAGGTGATCCGGTGTTCGCGATGGATCATTCCATGACGAAGAGAATTGTTTTTTTAAGCCTAACTTATAAAAGAAATATTGCATCCTGAAATTGATGGAGAATTTATTTGGTACATTTATCACAAGTACTCCGTTATCAGATAATAAAGTTCGTGCTTTTTTTATCCATTCATCCGGGTTTGGAATATGCTCAATCACATGACTCATGTGAATCAATGAGAACTTTACACCCGGAGAAAATGAATCAAACTGCTCAAGAAAAATTTTTACTCCGAGTTTTTTTTCTACAAACTTTGCCATCTTCTCCGACACATCAAGTCCCATTGCATTTTGATAATGTTGTTTTGCAACATATAAAAAAGTACCCATTCCGCTTCCGATATCAAGGACAATCGTTCTTTCTGTATCAAACTTCAGCAGGTTATTTACTTCTTTTTTAAAAAGTTCAACAGAAGATTCTGCAACATTGGTTTCTTCATTGAGATTAGCAGAATCAGTATATTGGTAGTAAGAAGCGTAAGCGGCATTTATAAAATCCTGATCGTATTTTGGCCGTGGCGATTGATATACAAGCGAACACTGTTTGCACAACGCATAGGTATATTGCATAGAGCTTCCGAATCGCTCGTAGACGGTGAAATCGGAACTTTCACAAAAAGGGCAATTAACAGTTTCCCAGCTTAGAGGTATGTATGGGTTGGAAGTATTCATTTAAAAAAATGGATCAGGATTCAATAAGTTTCTGCATGTCGTGAAGTTCTTTATACAATCCGGGTTGAAGTAAAAGTTCCTGGTGGGTGCCTTTCTGAACGATTTCTCCTTTATCAAGAACTACAATAAGATCAGCATTTACAATGGTGCTTAAACGGTGTGCAATTACAACAGTTGTTCTTCCTTTCATAACATTCGACAGTGCATCTTGCACAAGTCTTTCGGAAGTTGTGTCGAGAGCAGATGTAGCTTCATCCAGAATAAGAATCTGAGGATTTTTATTTACCGCACGTGCAATGCTGATGCGTTGCTTTTGTCCACCGCTGAGTTTATTTCCCCGGTCGCCAATATTAGTTTGAAAACCTTTTTCAGTTTCCATAATAAACTCATGTGCATTGGCAATTTTTGCCGAATCCTCAACACTTTTATCCGAGGCATTTGTCTGGCCAAAAGCGATATTATTAAAAATAGAATCGTTGAATAAAATAGATTCCTGCGATACCATTCCCATCAACTTTCGTAATTCAAGAATTTTATATTTGCGGATATCAATTCCGTCAATCAGAACTTGTCCTTCAGTAGGATCATAAAACCGTGGAATAAGATCTGTTAATGTAGATTTCCCTGCCCCGGATGGACCAACCAACGCGACCGTTTTTCCTTTTTCAATTCGTAAGTTGATGGATTTAAGAACAGGTTCATTATTGTATGAAAAATTCACATTCCGGAATTCAATAGTAGCATTGAAAGTAGTTATCGAAACGGCATCGGGAGCTTCAATAATTATTTCTTCGCTCTTAAGCACTTCATCAATTCTGTCTAATGAAATCAGGCCTTTTTGCATTCTTCCGTAAGCTGTAGAAAAAGATTTTGCAGGAGGAATGAGTTGAGAAAAAACAATTACGAAGCCAATAAAAATATCGGCAGTCAGATTATTATCGTGGTTAAGCACCATTTTACCGCCAAACCAAAGAACAAATGCAAGAATGCAAACCGTTAATGTTTCTGAAATTGGCGATGATGCGTCAATCAGACGGTAACTTTTTATATAAACATCCGAGTATAATCTATTCATCTGCATGAAGCGATTTTTTAAAAAACCCTGTGCATTAAATGATTTAATAATTCTGATGCCCGAAAGTGTTTCTTCAAACATAGAAACGATGGAATCGAGATGTTCCTGTCCGCGTTTCGATTGTTTTTTCAGGTTACGTGTGATTCGTCCAAGAAACAAAACAATAACAGGAAGGCAGACAAAAACAATTAGAGTAAGCAGCGGGCTTATCCAAATTAATGTACTTAATGAAATGATGATCGTTATCGGTTCTTTAAAAACGGCCTCGAGTGAACTCATAATTGCGATCTCAACTTCCTGTGCATCATTACCCATGCGGGTTATCAGATCACCTTTACGCTCGGAAGAAAAATAGGATAAAGGTAACACCAGTACATGCGCATACATTGCATCACGCAGGTCGCGAACAATACGATTGCGAAGCGGAACCATAAAAAACAATGCCAGATAGCGGCAAACATTTTTGAAGAAAACCATTACAACAACAAGTACACTTATGTATATCAATGCCGTTTCAGGTCCATGCTGAACAATGATTTCTGAAATATGATATTTGAGGATCCCGTAAAGTGAATTGAAGTTGAGTGAAAATGCCGGCTTAATACGAACCAGTTCATCAGGCTTGAAAAGAAGATTCAGAAAAGGCATTATCAGTGTTAATGAGAAGAGTTCAAAAACAGTAGAAAGTAAATTGAACAGCACATTTAGAAACGCTAATGTTTTATGCGGAGCTGCATATCTGATGAGTTTAAAAAATCCCTTCATTCAATATTTTGTATTCTGGCAAATATCTATTATTAATTCGAATTTCACATTTCACACTTCGTAATTTATGATGCATATTTGTACCATGAGTATCAGGCAGGAAAAATATGGGAAAGTGTTGCAAAAGGAATTGGCTGACATTTTCCAGCAAAAAAGATCAACTTTATTTGCAAATGCTTTTATCACCGTAAGCGGTGTAATTGTTTCACCCGATCTGGGCTATGCTAAAGCGTACATCAGCATTCTTCAGGCAAAAAACAGCAAAGAGATCCTTGATTCGATCAATAAAAATAAAAAAGAAATACGACATGAACTTGCATTGAAAATCCGCAAACAGGTAAGAGTCATTCCCGAACTTTCATTCTTTTTAGATGACAGTCTTGATTATGTTTTTCATATGGAAAAGGTTTTTGAAGAGATAAAGAAAAAAGAAAGCAAGTAATTATTTATTGCTTGTACCAAGAGCCTTTTCCGAAGATATTAAAACCAAGCAAACCAACATTTGTTGCATAATAGATTCCATTGACACCATTATTCCAATAACCAACATTCCAACCTATAGTATCTAAGAAGGAGTAGTAAACTTTTGTGTATATTTTAGAGCCTATTTTTAAACTGTCGTAATAAATTTCATTTTTTGATTTTGGAAATATTTTAATTGAATAACCTTCAGCACTGTTAGGCACTGTTATGAAAAAATTTAATTCATCAGCGATTTGCTTTGAAGTATCTAATGAATTGTATTGACAATAATCTATTTGAGATTTGTCTTTAAAGCGACCTATCCATATCTCAGTATTAAGATCTGCATTAATTTTATAATGTTTGGAATAAACCTCGAAGCCATATTGATTTTGAATAAAAGTTGGGTAACATTTCGAAGTACTTATAGGTTGCCCAGTATTACTTTGATAAAAATAATTATATCCATTTAAAAGATTAATAGATATAAACCCACCACTATTATTTGAAAAAATTAATAACGAAGTATCTAATGCATCTATCCAGTACTTAGTTGAATCAATGAGTTTAAAATTTCCAATATTTTGGTATGTTGTTGATGGTGGAGTTGAACCTGGAGTAGAATAAGGGCAATCATCCTTTTTACATGATTGAAATAGCAAAAATGATATAATTAATATTAGAAATGTATGCCTCACCTAACAAATGTAATGAAGATAATTAAAAGAATCTAGCTAAGGTGGGGTTATACCATAATTTATTAAAACATCAGACCTTTTCCATCAACGTACGGAACGCAACAAACTTTCCACCGAATTTTTTTTCGGATTCAGCTTTCAGTGCAGGACCAAACTCTTCAGCATACTTTTTATACAATTCCATACTTTGTGCAAGATACTGAATTACGTAAGTTGTTCCGGTTTCATCATCCTGCCTGTCGAGCAGCTTTGCCATGCTGAAATCCAGAAACATCCCTGTTCTCATCACATCAGGAAGATGCGTTTCACGCATCCATTTTAACCACTCATCGTGAATGGCATCTTCAACATTTATGGTAACATTGTATATGATCATTTCAGTAAAATATTTTGTTGTGCAAGTTAAAAAACTTAAGAAGATTACATTTGCAGAGAATGAAAAATAAATCCGGATTAAAAGAGATAGTCTCCGACCACAGGTTTGTGTTTCTCATTTATGTTTTGCTCACAACGGTTGCAGCTATTATAAAATATAACCTCGGCACGATAAATAATTTTAGTATTTACCGTGCTTCTTTTTTTCATTTGCTGCATCATCAGTCATTGTATACGTTTTATCCATCGGAGTATTACGACCAGTTTTTATACGGACCTTTATTTTCCCTCTTTATAGCTCCATTTGCCATTCTGCCTTTGGGTATTGGTGTTGTTGCATGGTGCCTGTTCAATACGGTGTCGGTTTTTTTTGCAGTATCATTTATAAAAGAACAAAAAGCGAAAAAAAATATGATGTGGTGGCTCATCATTATTGAATTGATCACCTCGGTTCAAAATGTTCAGGTTAATCCGTTCATTGCAGCTCTTTTTGTTTTTGCATATCTTTCATTTGAAAAGGAGAATTATCATTGGGCAGCATTTTTTATTGTGCTCAGTACATTTTTAAAAGTGTTCGGAATCCTCGGTGCAGCACTCTGTGTTTTTTATCCAGGGAAAATAAAATTTGTATTTTACTCAATAGTGTGGACAGCATTTCTTTTCTTCATTCAACTTATTATTATTCCTTTCGATGAACTTATAAACCATTATCAAACATGGGTTATCACGCTGCTGACGGACAGAGGAACAAATGTGGAAGACATTTCGGTAATGCATTTTTTCTCGCATGTGTTTCATGCAAACGTGGACTTTGTGAAAAGTGTTATTCAGGTATTGGCGATCATTTTATTCTTCCCCAAATTCTTAAGAAGAAAATACTTTAAAGAAGAAAATTACAGGATATTATCACTCGCATCGGTAATGATATGGAGCGTAATTTTCAGCCATGCAGCCGAATCATCAACATATATCGTTGCCATTATTGGTGTTGCCATCTGGTTTGTAAAATCAGACCGGACCGGATTAGATTATATGTTACTTTTTTTAGTGATTCTGTTTTCGATTTTAGCGCCAACTGATATTTATCCGCGATCGGTCAGAAGTGATTATTTTGTTCCTTATGCAATAAAGGTTGTGCCCTGTCTTCTCGTTTGGTTATATATAGAATATACTCTTTTATTTTATCGCAGAAAGATCAGTTGACCTGATCTCCGCGCAATGAACGATAGCGTTTGCGAACTTCAGGAAGAAAAAAGCTTCCGGGATATTTCTCTATAAAATCTTCATAGTATTTCATCGCCTTAGTTTTATCATTCAGGTTTTTTTCGGTGATTGTTCCAAGTAAGAAAAGTGCATTATCACCTAAAATATCTGAGCCGTGTTCTTTCAATAACTGATCAAGATAACCGCATGCTTTTGTGTATTCCCGTTTCTTCAAAAATATTTCCGCACGTTTATACAATATCTCGTCATCAAGCGGATGGCGTGGATAAACAAGATTTATGCTATCGAGAATTTCTAAAGCTTTTTCAGTTTTATTCTGAAACAAGTAAAGATCAGCACGTGCAAACATCAGCAAAGGTTCGTCATTGCTGTCGGGTGTGTTATCCTGAATAAGCAATGAAAGTTCAAGCGCATTATTTGCGATCAATTGTGTTGTTGCTGTTTTGAGTACATCCAGTTGAGCACGTGCCCATGTGAATTCACCAAGGTAAAAATACAAACGTGCGTTTCTGAATTTTGCTTCCTGTCCAAGCGGATCTTCAGGAAAATCTTTGTCAACCTGCCCGTACAAAAGCATTGCCTCCCATTCTTCTCCTTTTAAAATATAAATATTTCCAAGTTCAAGCTTACAATCCGCTTTGAACCTGTTATCGAGGCGAGGCAGTTCAATTATTTCATGAAAGAGATCAATAGCTGTTTGAATATTATTGAGATAATACACTTCAAGCTTTGCCAGATCGCGTTCGGCCGGAGCAGAAAAATAATTCCGTCCGTATTCGTTTAAAAAATCGTAATAATCTTTTTCAAGAAATTTAAGATCAGCATCCGTATAATTTCCGCTGAAAAATATTTTTTTATTTTTTGCTTCAAGCATCCCAAGTCTTGCATATAAATAATAGGGTCTGTCTTTTCCAAGAGATGAAATATAAGAAAAAACAGAAGAAGCGGCATCAAATTTTTCGTTTGAAATTGCAAGATTGCCAAGCTCAATAAGTCTGCGTCCTTCTTCTTTAAAACGTTTGTCGAGCGCTTTTGCCTGCACGAACGCATTATCAAAATCTTTCCGCTGAACAAACATCCAGATCATCATTTCCGAAAAAATTTCATTGCCTGGAAACTCTTTATTCTTTTTGAGTAATGCCTGCTTTAATATTAGATATTCAGCATCATTTTCAAGATAAGTTTGGAGGTATCCTTGAATCTCATCCATATACATCGGATTACTTTGCAAAGCATTCAGGTACTCATCAATCATTTTATTTATTTCTTTTTGCTGAGAATATAAATTGGCAAGTTCGATACAAAAAAGCTGCACATTATTTCCGTTGAGTTTACGGCCTTTTAAAAAAGTACTTATGGCAAGTTCTGTTTCATTGCGTTTTTGAAAAGCATTCGCTGTTAGATTAATAATATCAGCGTTTGCTTTTAATTTACTAATGATCTCATCAAACTGTTTTTTTGCCTTTTCGGCATTTCCGCCTTTTTTGTAAACATATCCAAGATCAACTGTGAAATAAGGGTTTCCATCGTTTTTACGGATCTGTTTCTTTACTAATTTTTCGGCATCATCAAATTTTTTCAGATTGAAATAACAAATGAGAAGATTTTCATAAGCGTAAGATGAAGCAGGATTTTTTGTAAATATCCGTTCGTACATATCAGCAGCTTTTGCAAATTCGTTGTTTCCGAAATATTGCGCAGCAAGCATTTCATCTTTGTCCTGTGCAAGGGCAAAAAAGGGAGAAATGAAAATAAACAACAGAAATAATTTACGCAGCATGAAATACAAATATACTATGAACGTGATGCCAATAAAATTGTTTTAGATAAAATGTGAAGGCAAATAAAATTCTGAATGGAATGCTAATCAGTTGACAAACTTGTAACCAACGCCACGCACGGATTGAATATATCGCGGATTTTTGGCGTCATCTTCAAAGTATTTCCGGAGATTGAGTACAAAATTATCAATGGTTCGTGTATTTGGAATAACAGTATAATCCCATACAACTTTTAAAATATGTTCGCGGCTTACCACCTGGTTTTTATTTTCGATGAGCAATTTCATTAACAGGATTTCTTTTTTGGTAAGAGCAATTTTTCCTTCAACACCCATTGCCTCATAGCTTTCAAAGTTTATCCAGTTATTGCCGAATTTATAAAGTGAAATCGGTTTGGCATCGGATTGTTGCATCCGTGTGTTTTTTTCGATGAGTTTTTTTACACGCAGCAGTAATTCTTCGAGATCGAAAGGTTTTGTAAGATAATCATCAGCCCCTTTTCGAAGCCCGCTTATTCTGTCGGAAGGAGCATTTTTTGCAGAAAGAAAAAGTACCGGAACATTCCGGTCGTGAAGACGAATATTTTCACAAACCATAAGACCATCCATTTCGGGCAGCATGATATCAAGAATTACAAGATCGAATTTTTCTTCACGGAAAAGTTTCACGGCAGAATTTCCGTCTCCTACGGCACGAACCAAATATTGTTCCATCTCAAGATTAAGCTTGAGGGCATGTTGAATGTTTACTTCGTCTTCAACTAAAAGAATTCTATGCATGTTTTTGAAATGAAATGTCGAATATAGTTCCTTGCGGATGCTTATCTCTTATAGAAATATTTGCCTTATGAAGGTTTAATAAATTTTTTACAATAAAAAGACCGAGACCTGTTCCTTTGCTTCTGCGAATATTTTCATCACCTGCACGATAAAATTGTGTGAACAGATTTTTTTTATCCTCTTCAGATATCGATGAGCCTTCATTGCTCACTGAAAGTAAAATATGTTCGGTATTATTTCTTAATAATATTTCTATCGTAGAATTTTCGGGTGAATATTTTGTAGCATTACTGAGTAAATTATTCAACACCATTATCAGTGCATTCTGGTCTGCCATAATGAAAATATCTTTTTCAATATTTTTGATGATATTGTGATGAATTCTTCTGGGTATAGCAAATTTTTCAATCGTTTCATTAACCAGGTCACTTAAATTTATTTCTTTAATAACAGGTTCGTATTTGTGATTGTCAAGTTGTGCTGCGAGCAATAAATTTTCAACAAGTTCATGCAATCTTTCTACATCCTGAAGTGAATTATTGATTATGGTTTCAGTTTGAACCGGATCCAGTTTTCTCTTTTTTATTGTCTCGAGATACAGCTTAATAGAAGCAAGAGGAGTTTTAAGTTCATGAGTTATGGAAAGCAAAAAATTACTCTGCTGGCGTCTTAAACGGATACGGCTTTGCAAACTTCTGTAAATCCATATTATTCCCCAGAAAAGGAGTAAGGTCATTACAAAGCCTTCCAGTGTGTACATCCATATTTTACGTATTTCAGCATTCTTTATCGCTTCATATGAACTCACCTTTGGACGGATCATAAAATTACGCATCGGATCGGGTTCGGTTGTATAAAACAGGATTTCAAGTTCAGGAAAGTTCACACCGAAATATTTTTTTACATCATTTGTATCGTTGAACATCTCCTGCTCAAGTGCTCCGTTTACATCAACTGTGGCTTTGTAGCATTTAAGTTCAAGAATATTTTTCTCACCTTCATATACACTATGGTTGTCGCGAATATGTGCGTATGTCCACCAACCAAAAGCGATGACGATATAAACAGAAAGAGTAGTGAAAATCAGCCCCGGTTTTTTCAAGAGATAAAACGTTTACAGATCCCAAAGAGTAGTACGTTTACGCTTTGAAACGTATTTTTTTAAATTTAGCCAGAAAGCAAGTATAAGATAGATAATCACGGGCGAACCCATGGTGATAAATGAAGTGTAAATGAAATATAAACGGATAGTGGAAGATGAAATACCAAAGCGGTCGCCAAGGTAACTGCAAACTCCGAATGCACGTTTTTCAAAAAAGTATTTGATCTTATCCATTGGAAGGCGAAGTTAAACTTTTCCTGTAAGGAATGAAAAAAATTATAACGCTGGTTTTACGTATCCTGTTCTAATCTCCCACCCGTCTTCCATTTTATATTTTGGATTTTCGGGCAAGATCGAATTAATGAGAATGGCTGAAAATATACCCGTTCCAAGAGAGATAAGGAAGGATTGTCCTACAGTAAAATTATTTTGTTTGTAAAGATTTGAAAGTACAAAATATGATCCCACGATATTACCTATCAGCAACGTGTTTTTTACCAACAACCGTGAATTCGAAATTTTTCTGAAGGATAAAATATCAGTGATTCTTACTTTACGATAAACATACGATGGGCTGTTGCTTAGCATTTTTCCTAATCCGTTTCCAAACATTTGCGGATCAATTCCAAGTGTTATAAATGAATCGGAAACATCTGTAACTGTATGTTTGGCAAACTCAGACTGATTCATATATCCTTTATATTTCAATGAAAGTTGCTGACCGGGACTAACTGTAATGATCTTATGTTTCTGCCTGTTTATGAAATAAATATTTGGCTGGGCAAAGGCATTTTCAAAAATGAAAAATGTAAAGAAGAGAGAAAGGAAAAAAATATTACGCATTTGTATCCGTTAAAATTCGTTTTCCAATAATACAACTCAGGCATTTCATTTCAGAACAATATTTATTTTTTAGATGTATAAGAGCCTGAGAATCGAAAGCAGAAGCGCACTGAATTCCCATTGAATTCCAAAAGCGTGTGGTTGAATTTTTTTCTGCATTTATTTCTGTAAAGAACTCAAAAGCCCGTTCACATAATTCAGGCTTATCCTGTTTTTTCCCATATAAAAATAAAACAGGTAAAACCGTATTAATAAGTAAAACTGTAATAGCATCATCACCGAAAGAACCTTGCTTAGCCTTGGTTTCATGAGGAATGAATCTGAACGGATTTAATTTTTCATTTTGGCTGATCCGAAAAAATTCTTTCAATTCACCGACAGAAGTTGCATGTATAATTTTTGAAAGCAAATGAGAAGACAGAAAGATCAGTGAAGAAAATTGAGCAAGCCGTACGGTAGGAAAATTTGCCGGTCGTGTGCGGGCGAATTTCCATATTTTTTGATCAAGCGGTTGTAAGCCGAATTTCGTTTTCAGGAAATCAAATTCACGTTTCAATAAATTAATATATGCATCATCCGGATTTTTTTCCAGAAATCCGGCAACTCCGAAAATGAGCGCTTCAATATGTGTGCGGTTGTTTTTGTGTTTCGATAAAACAGAAACAGGAAGACGTTGTGCAAGCCATTCAAAAGGTTGTGAATTTGTTTTCATTCCGAAATAACGTGCAGTAAAAATATAGAATGCTGTTTCCCAGTTATTATTATTCTGGTTTAAAAGAATCTCAAACCGTTCGCATTTTTCTTCGAGTCGTTCAACTAAAAGCCGCTCTATCCAGTTGATAAGTTCAGTTTGCGGTGGAACAGAAAATATTTTTTCACAGGCAATGGTATTTTGATTGCTTTGTAACAGCCTGTATTTACGCAACAATAAAGGCGAAATAATAGTTTTTAATTCAAGTGTAGGAATCAGATTTCCGTTCTCATAACAGATATCTGCATCGTGGTGGTAAACAACATGCAAAATAACGTTGTTGTAATTTTTATCTACCTGATGATTGTGACTTTTCCAGTCGGATGACTGAATATGAATTTCGACATTTCCAACCCATATTGTATCTGAAATTTTAATTCGCGAATTGAAAAAATCGGGACCCGAATCTGTGTTCAAAATTCCGGGTTGAATGATCTGCAATACTTCTCCGCCAACAGTCTGTAGTTGTTGTTTCATAAGTGTGCGGCTTTGCCAGATGAAATGGAGAAGTTCTTCTTTCACCGAAGGCAAGATAAAAAAAGGGTTTAAATTATTTTATGATGTGACAATATTTTTTCCATTTCTTTTTGCATCCGGTGCGCTTCGTCAGCAGCGAGTTGTGCAAAATCAGGACCATTACCGGCATATAAAATACTTCGCGATGCGTTGATGAGTAAACCGCAATCATCAGTAATTCCGTGTTTCGCAACATCATTTAGATTTCCGCCTTGCGCCCCGACACCGGGAACCAGTAAAAAATGATCGGGAATTATTTTACGAATCTCAACCAGTTCTTTTGGTTTTGTTGCACCAACAACAAACATCATATTCGAAGAATTTCCCACTTCACAAAACGTTTTCAGTACGCGTTCATATAACTTTTCATTTCCGATTTCCTGTTGTTCAAAGTCGGCACTCCCTGCATTTGATGTAAGTGCAAGAACAATTCCCCATTTATTTTCATAGGTAAAAAAAGGTTCGAGGGAATCTTTTCCCATATATGGAGCAAGTGTAACAGCATCAAAATTCATTGTTTCAAAAAAGGCACGCGCATACATATCGCTTGTATTTCCAATGTCTCCGCGTTTAGCATCGGCAATTGTAAAGATAGATGCTGGAATATACTTCAATGTGCGCTCCATTATTTCCCAGCCTTTACTGCCAAGCGATTCGTAAAAAGCAGTATTGATCTTGTAGCATACACAAAAATCTTTTGTTGCATCGATGATGGCTTTATTGAATTCAAAAACCGGATCGGTAGTTTTGGAAAACAGGGCAGGTATTTTTTTTATATCGGTGTCAAGTCCAATACATAAAAAAGATTTTTTTGTTTTGATTTCGCGGATGAGTTCGGATCTGTTCACTAAAAGAGAAAATTTATTTCGAATGCAAAATTATGAATATCTCCGCCTTTATAAGCGGGTTTTGTGTCGGGCCCAAGTAAACCGCTGTTAATATTCAACAAACCGTATTTCAGTAAGATCTGAAATGCAACATAATCGGTATTAAACTGCACTCCTGTCAGTGGCAGAATATCGTCTGTTTTCAATGCAGGTGGAGTAGCGTTTGGCAATCCATTGGTATATATATAAATATTGGCATTCAATAAATATGAATATTGAAGCCCCGCTATTAAAAGTGTACTTTTAGTTTTTCCGACAGGATAAGATAGATAAGCCGGAACATCAAGATAATACATCCTTATGGAACTATATTCATCAATACCGTTGTTAAAATTACTTCCTCTGAATGAAGCACCTAATTCACCTGTTAATACAAGTTTTGATTTAAAACGGTATCGCAAATATACACTGCCATCAACACCAACTCTTCCGGCAGGATGCTGCAGTTCACTTCCAAGTAAGCTGCAATAACCTGTACCAATCTTTATTCCTATTTTCAAAGGATCGCTGTCATCCGGCTTTACTATTACTCCTTCGTCATCCTCACTGTTAATTGAAATTGTTGTATCTGTTTGCTGTGAATAGGAAGCAAATGATAAGCACGATAAAAAGATGAAGATAAGAAATGCGCGCATAATTTTACTGAACAAATTTAGTAAAACTAATGTTGAGATAAAACATAAAGTATGCTTAAAATCCGAGAATATTAAGGTCATCTGGAAAATCGAACATATTATCGGTTTCAGTATTATTTAACTTGTTACGCAATTTATTTTGCCATGGTTTCCAGATCAGATGTATTCCGAACTGAAAGGTGTTCACCGGATATATTATTTCATATAAATTCAAATTATCAGCATTCGTAAATAAATATTTTTGTCCGAAGATGTATCCTGCATCTGCAGAAAAAATAAAGTTATTCGTTGCCTTAAAATTAAATGAACAGGAGGAAATAAAACTTCTTCTGCGTAACAATACAATTTCATCTGCACCCTGAATATTCATGCGATTCACAACCCTGTTGATTCCGCCATTTGGTTTGACGTAAACAGAGAAAAATGTGCGCTGTGTCAGTTTGGAAATATAATTTAAAGTAAAAGGAAAATTAATGAGTAAAGACGAATTGGAGGTGATTCGAATTCGGGATCCGATAACAGGAAAAAGAAATCCGTTTTTTCCTATATCACCGTATAAAAAAGAATATGCTGTTCCGAGAAAATAGCTAAAGCCGGGATTAATTTGATGAGAATAAAGAAGCAGTCCGGAATAGTTCAATTGCGGATTATTTACAGTAAACTCATCTTCATTCAAATGAACATTAAATAAAGTTGTCAACGTGTTTTTATGTTTAAAATGATAATAAATACCGCTACCGAGTGAAGCATTTATCAATATACGTGAAAACGAAATACTGCTCAGTTGCAAATCTGTCAATTGCAAATCCGGCACTAAGAATATACCAAATGTGTGTTCGTTTTTTTTAACACCTGAAGTAAACGTCTTTGAGTATACAGGAATAAAAGTTCTCATCTTAAACATGCTTTTTGAAAAAGAACTTTTCGCTGAATCGTTGACTGTAGTTGATGGAACGAAATTCAGTTCTGTATAAATATTTGTTTGCTGATTTTTTCCGGAATTAAAAACCTGAGAAAAAAACAGTAGCTTGCTGAAAACAAAAAAGCAATGAAAGAAAAGCAAATTTCAATATCGCTTTTTTGTCATAATTAAGGAAGGTAAACATCACATACGAATATTAAAAAAATATTTTATTATATTCGGATTGACAAAAATTAAGACCATGAGAAATATTTATATGTTAAGAATCAATATTCTTTTTTGCATAATGAGTCTTTTTTTGACTCAATCCGATGCTCAAAGTCTAACAAGCAACCCGGCAGTAATAATCAATAATATGCCAACACCTGTTAGAGTTTTTCGTTCATCGGCAGGTTATGGTAAAACATCAACATGTTCAACCGATACATTAAATTATGTGTTTAATAAAGCAACCGGGTTTCAGGCATTGAATTTAAGCAGTACGGGAGCAAGTGTATTTGCACAATGGTATCCTTCACCGCAGGCTATGACCATTTATGGCTTTGATTTTTTTGCCTGGGTAACAGCAGCAACAAGCGCTTCTGTTACTATCACCTGCAATATTTATAATTCGACAATAGACTCTTTGCCTTCAGGCTTGCCACTAAGATCCGTCACAGTAAGTGTTGATTCTACTTTTGGTGGAGGATTGTTTACAGCACTCAGGAAAAAAGCAATATTCAGCACTCCGCTTACAACAAGTTCTCCATATGTTCTTACAATAGAAACTTCAAGCTCAATAAATGTCGGAGCTGTCTCAAACAACTGGGGCGGCACACCTCCGGATGGACGAAATCAATGGCTTAGCAGTATTAAATTAACCGGAACATATTTCAGAAGTTATAATATCAATGTAGGCGGAATACCTCTGAACTCCGATTTTATTATACAGCCATATGTATCGTATTCCCTCTCTGCCGGATTTACGCCAACAGCCTGCAATGCAGGTGGAAACCTGATCACATTTACAAATACATCTTCACCAGTTCTTCAGAATCCGTTTTACAGTGTCCGCGCATTTCAGGGAATTCCACAATACAGTTCGTTATGGGATTATGGCGATACTTCAGGAAGTTGGTATGCAGTGAACGGAAGTCATTTCTATAGTTACAGAATTCCATATACTGTTAAGTTAAAAGATACACTTTACGGATGGACGACAGGTTGCGGAGATCAGACAAGTTTAGCATTAAATGCAGCGCCACCGGGTGCAAATGCATCCAATAACGGTCCTCTTTGTAATGGAGCCACTTTAAAATTAAAAGCAGATACGATCGCAAGCGCATCATATTACTGGACAGGACCAAATGGTTTTACTTCTACATTACAAAACCCGTCAATAAGCGGGGTTAATATTTCAATGATCGGAAACTATAATGTGAGAGCTATTATCGGACAATGTTCTTCGATGGTTTCCTCAACATTTGTAAATGTCATTACAACTCCAACCGCAACAAACAATGGACCTTTGTGTGCCGGTCAAACGTTGAATTTATCGGCAACGTTTATCACAGGTGCAACCTATTCATGGACGGGTCCAAATAGTTTTTCATCGACTTCTCAGGCTCCTGTGAAACCAGGAACAACTGCTGCGGACTCAGGTGCATACAGTGTTTCGGTAACATTAGCAGGATGCGGAACGATTGGACCGTATACCACAACAGCAGTGATCAATCGTGTCCCCACAACACCTGTTGTCACGAATAACGGACCACTCTGTGTAGGTGATAATCTGAATTTAACATCCTCACCATATTCAGGAGGAACCTATGCATGGACGGGTCCCAATGGATTCGCATCCACTCAACAAAATCCATCGAGACCGTCTGTTCAGAATTCATTTGCAGGAACATATTCGGTAGTAATTTCAGCAAACGGATGTTCATCACTTTCCGGGTCAACAACCTTAACAGTCAACAATGTTCCCTCAGCACCAATTGCAGGAAATAACGGACCACTTTGTACTTCACAAACGTTGAGTTTGACAGCATCAACCATTTCGGGAGCAACATATAGTTGGACCGGTCCGAATAGTTTTTCTTCATCTTCACAAAATCCTTCCTTTGGTTCACTTACTACTGCAAATTCGGGAAACTATAGTGTGGTGGCAACGGTTAATGGTTGCTCATCACTTGCAGGAGTTACAACTGTTACAATTACATCTGTAACACCAACTCCGATTGCAAATACAAATGGTCCTCTTTGTCCGGGACAAAGTTTACAGCTATCCGCATCAACTATTTCGGGAGCAACGTATAGCTGGACAGGCCCCAATAGTTTTACATCTTCCCAGCAAAATCCTACTATTTCTGGAGTTACCAGTACAAATGCGGGAATATATAGCGTTACCGCTTATACGAGCGGATGCGGAACATCATCTGCAGGTAACACAACACTTGTTATTAATTCATTGCCACCGGCACCAACAGCAGGAAATAACGGACCTGTCTGCAACGGAGATTCCCTTCAACTTTCTGCGTCTTCTATCACCGGAGCAGCATACACATGGTCAGGACCTAACGGCTTCAGCAGCTCTCAGCAAAATCCTGCAATTGCAAATATGAACGGATCAAAGACAGGAATATACAGTGTTTATGTTTCTGTTACAGGTTGCGGAACGTCAGCGTCATCCACTACCAATGCAGTTGCGCATCCGATCCCTTCTACACCGAATGCTGCCAGCAATGCACCGGTTTGTGCAGGTGATTCCATAAAATTTACAGCTACATCATTTAATGTCGGACCCAACGCAACCTATTCATGGACGGGTCCAAATAGTTTTAATTCTTCGTTAAAAAATCCATATCTCGTAAATGCAAATTCTTCAGACATCGGATTGTATAATTTAACAGTAAGTGATTCCGGATGTACATCGTCAAATGCATCTACCATTGCGATTGTAAAAGGTATTCCTGCATCACCGGTACCTTCAAGTAATGCACCTATTTGTGAGGGAGCGAGTCTATCATTAACATCGTCATATATTGCAAATGCGACCTATTCATGGACCGGTCCGAACGGATTTACTTCGTATGCCCAGAATCCTTATATACAGTCGTCAACAGCATCCGGAAATACAGGAACATATTATGTTTCATCTGTAGTTAATGGTTGTTCTTCTCTACCCGCTTCATTAACTGTTGTTATCAATCCGCTACCGGCAACACCTGTAGTTTCCAATAATGGACCTAAGTGTGTGGGAGATAATATTTCTTTGGGTGCGTCAACTGTTCCTGGCGCATCTTACAGCTGGAGCGGACCAGGAGGATTTTCGTCAAGTTTACAGAATCCTGTTCTTTCTAATGTTACCACATCAATGTCGGGTGTGTATAGTGTTATAGCTGTTTCATCAACATGCATTTCCAATTCAGCAGCAACAGCTGTTGTCGTAAATAATTTTCCATCAGCACCAATATTAAGCAGCAACCCTGTTTCGGGAAATGCATGCAACGGAGACAGTGTTCAGTTTTTTGCAAACTTTATAAGCAGTGCAAAATATTTCTGGACAGGGCCTGCGGGTTTTGGCGACTCAACGCAAAATCCGATCATACATAATGTGTCGGCAGTAAACAGCGGAACGTATTATGCATCGGTTACGAAAGGCGGATGTTCATCTTCACAATCAAGTATTGCGTTAACGGTAAATCCTGTTCCTAATACCGGACAG
>Ga0206974_1056_pt2 | contig 24398 bp, 25 predicted proteins | sample Alteio_BWOrgHeat_84_FD_152920 | JGI IMG/M metagenome (GOLD analysis project Ga0206974, IMG submission 152920) | Enriched cells from forest soil in Barre Woods Harvard Forest LTER site, Petersham, Massachusetts, United States -... | ecosystem: Environmental > Terrestrial > Soil > Temperate forest >... | reverse complement strand
CACACCGGCTTCTTCAAGCAAGGCCTTGGCTTTCGCAGGGTCATAGGGATAGCCCGCCAGCGATTTGTCGAATCCCCATTGTGCCTGAGGCAGCGGCGAGGTCATCGATACCGCGAGGCCGGCAAACAGCGCCTTGTTGATGGCATTCTTATCGATCGCGTAATTGAGGGCCTGCCGGACGCGCTTGTCGGTGAACGGCGGCACATCGACGGGCAAGGCAACGCCGGAGACTGCGAGGCCGGGCTGAGTCAGAAGTGTGATATTTGGGTCGTTCTTGATTGCCGGCACGGACTGGGTGCTGAGATCGGCGAGGAGTTGGATATCGCCGCGCTTGAGTGCAAGCACCGCCGCCTGCGCATCGGGCAGTTCCTTGAAGATGAGATGGTCGATCTTGGGCTTGCCACCCCAATAATCGGGATTTGCATCGAGAATAACCTGGTCGCGCTGGCGCCATTCACGCAAGACGAAAGGGCCGCTGCCGACCGGATGGTTCCGATAATCCTTGCCCCATTTAGCCGCGGCCGCGGGACTCGCCAGACCGTTCCACACCATAGCTAGGCTGTTCAGGAATGCCGCCGAAGGCTTCTTGAACTTGAACTCGACCGTGTTGTCGTCCACCGCGCGGTAGCTGGCCACGTCGCCATAAGTGAAGTCGATATACCCCTCAACCGGGCCGGTATTGTAAATGTACTGGGGATTGGCCTTGTTCAACAGGCGGTCGACATTCCAGATTACGGCTTTCGCGTCCAGAGGCGTCCCATCGCTGAACTTCACGCCGGGCCGCAGGTGGAACGTGTACGTCAGTCCGTCGGGCGAAGTGGTCCAGCTGTCCGCAACACCCGGCGCCACGTCCGTCGTTCCCGGCTTATAGCGCAGGAAGCTGTCATAGACGGTCGACATGATAAAGCCGGAGGTGTTGTTCTCCACCGCCTCGGCATCCAGACCCGTGGGGTCGGACGCCATGCCGATCACGAGCGTGGTTTCAGCCATGGCCGCCATTGGCGCCACGAGAACCAATGCTGCCGCACATAACAATAGCTTCAATCTCATCTGACGCTCCCCGAATATGAATCGTGACGCAGCAAGAAAGAGGTACTGCCTGGCCGTATTGAGGATTTCGGCATGCAGCACCGCAAAAACGCAAACCCTTGAAAGAAAGGCCGATATCGAAATGGCAAGCTGCTTCAGAACGGACAGACACGATAGCGCGGGGCCGCTGAGTGTCAACGTCGCCGCCAAAATATCATGATAGGTTCTTGATCAGAATTAAAGCCACTGGAGGCAGTCTCCAATGGCCTGCTCCAGGCCGTCGGCATGGCCGGACCTCAAGGTCCTGTCTCAACCAGTCGTCAAAGGCAATGTCGATCGCCATCGCCTTGGATGCAGGTGTTCTAACACTGACCGATCCGGGGCCTTGCAGACCCGGACAGGAAATGGCCCGAAGTAATGCGATCATCGCACGGCCGCCGCCCCGTCCCGACACCAGGCCGCGACCTGAGCATGAGTGGCGAACCAACATCCGCCTTTGTCCTGCATGTGCTCAATCAACCGCCGAAGCAGCGGGATACGGCTGCGGTGACCGATGACGTGCGGATGCATCGTCAATAGAAAAAGGCCTCGCTCTTCCCAGGCGCCATCGAATTCGGCGCGAAAAATCTCCTCCACGGCCGATGGTGCCGTGTAAGGACGCAGGCTTGAGAAGCGCAGCATGTTGAAATAGACCGCATCGTCCCGAATCCACTCTGGCGGCAGCTCGACGACGCCGGTCGGCTTATCCGCAGCGAGCAGTTCATAAGGCTCGTCATCTGCCATCAGGCTGCTGTCGTAGAGCAGTCCCATCTCACGGATGATGCGCAGTGTATTGATAGAGAAGTCCCAGCTTGCCGTTCGGATCCCGACGGGACGAATGCCCGACACGCGTTGAAGGACATCCGCCGCACGCAGTGTCAGATCACGCTCGTTCTCGTAGGACAGGTCCGTATTTTTCTCGTGAATCCAAGAATGGATGCCGATCTCATGTCCTTCGTCAGCAATGCGGCGAACCTCGTCGGGATGCAGCATCGCGGAAACGGCAGGATAGAAAAACGTAGCAGGTACACGATACTCGCTCAGCAGGCGTCGAATTCGAGGTACGCCTTGCCGGTTGCCATACTGTCCTTGGCTAATGCGCATCGGGCTCTCATCGGCGTCCCGCAGTGGTATCGTTTCGTGATCGGCGTCGAAGGAAAGTGCCACCGCGCAGCGCGCTCCACCGGGCCAATGGTCCGGCTTCAAGCTTCGGCCTGCCCGAGCACGCCCAACGATCTCGCGCCAGACCGCTTCATCCCACTGCCATGGCTCGGTTCCTGAATTGATAAGATCATTCATGCCAATTTTCCTCCGTTACTTTGTCACGGCGTCGTCCACCGTGCGGGATAGAAATGCGTTGCTCGCACTCGATACCTACTCAGCAGGCGCCGGACGCCTTCTGCCAATTCACCGGCCCATATTCGACCACGGCAATAATATGCAAGTCGTGCTGGGTTGCCGAGATGGTGGCTGTCGGCCCCGGCACTGCCGCCTTGCAGAACGGTACGATGAAAGGGGCGGACGGAATTAGGGCGAGGATGGGATCATAAGCCACAGCCCTATCGTATGCGCCAAAAGCAGAGCCTGATACTCGGGGTTTTTGCTGTAGTGCGCGAAGTAGACTCCAACGTCTTTCTCAGTCAGTCGACCGCGGTCGGCGAGGTCGAGCTGCACGTCCTCTGCCACCAGCCAATTATAGACGGTGTCCGGTGCGCGGGCTCAATGGAAACATCTGCGCGTCGTCATTCCACGGATCGAATACCATCGCGCCCGACGCCTTCGTATCCTTCAAGTTACGCGCAACTAGATGGAGATCGTGCTCGATCGCCGTTGCGGAGAGCATCGTGTATATCATCGGCGGGGGATTGCCGCTCATTGCGGACGCCAGCATGAGCGGACAGAAAACGTTGCGCCAATCCGGGCCACCTGAACCGCTTCTCTGTTCGGCAAGTTTAGGTCGAGTGCATTCAAGCGATGCACCGCCAAGTTTGATGTCAGGAAACGACCGCTGCTGCCATACCTGCCAGCGGCAGCGCCTTCATGAGTAGTCGCTTCGTATCGTCCATTTGTATGCCCCTTTGGTAAATTGTGGTTGTTAGTCACAGGCCATTTGTTTTTCTTGATTGAAGTATGTGATCGGCCATTTTTTCGGCCAGCATCATGGTCGATAAGTTAGTGTTTGCTGACGGTATGGTTGGCATGATGGAGGCATCGGTCACTCTCAGGCCGGCGACGCCGAATACCCGACCCTCGGACGAGGTCACGGCGTTGTGATCTTGCTCCGAACCCATCCGGCAGGTGCCGCAAGGATGCCAGTCGCCCTGGATGCCAGTATGTATCCAATCTTCGAGGACACGCTCATCCTTCAGCACGCGCTCGAGGGGGAAACGGCTATCCATAGCTTTGCCGAGGACAATGTTGCGCAGGCCGCCCATATCGAGCATTTGGGCGGCAATATCAGTGATGATCTTGTTGCGAAAGGTGGGCGCGGTGTACTGGCGCAGATTGTCGGCATATATCCCAGGCCAGTAACTGATTACGTGTTCCCGCATACGAGGACTCGAGAGCAGGCTGCTAACCCAGATAGCGGTACGCTTGACCCGCTCCATATCCCGTTGGTCTGAGAGGTAGTTAAATGCCACGAGGGGCATAAGGTCCGGCGACGGATTCTTCAATTTCACAAAGCCTCGCGAATACGCCTTGTTCGGACCGAAATTCACCATGCCAATCCGACGGCCGACTTTGCTCCATGCAAAACGCCCTGAAACAGTGAGCTTCATGTCCGTTTTCGCGCAACCGGGAACGCCAGAGCTCCAGCGCATGTGCATGAGCGAGTTGATTTTGACGTTCGTAGCGAGCTGCGCCTTGGGACATAAAAAGACCGCATAGCCGATCAAGGGGTGGTCGAGGAGATTGCGTCCGACGCCAGGAAGGTTGGAACGCACCGAGATGCCCATTTCTTGGAGATGGTCGCCGGGGCCAATTCCGGCGCGCATCAACAGGGCCGGAGACTGCAACGCCCCGGCGCTCAGGATAACTTCCTTAGCGTCGATGACGGATGGAGCTCCGGGCCCCTGAAGCTTAACGCCTGTGACGGTGCGTCCGTCTTTAGCAAACATAATTTCAGTGACTTTTGCATTTGCGATTATCGACAAATTTGGACGGCTGCGAACAGTTTCGGTTAAGTAACCCGCGGCAGCTGAAACGCGATGATCGTACAGATTGTTGCGCGCAAACGGAAAGCAACTGTCTTTCGGATCGGCGTGCGTATCGTCAACATAAGGTATTCCCTCTGCCGCTACCATTTCGCGCATAGCGAGCGCGAAAGTGCTCCAATGTTTGGGGAAAATTCGACGAACCGGAATCGGACCAGGTTCACCGTTTGTGGGCTGCGGGAAGTCGACGTCATTCTCAAGCTTGTTGAAATAGGGAAGGCAGTCCTTGTAAGACCATCCGGTGGCGCCGCTTGCCTCCCATTCATCATAGTCCGATGGAAGGCCTCTAATGACGACCTGGCCGTTAACGGACGAGCCCCCACCCATCACCTTGGCTTGCTCGTAACGCCGGGCTTTCATGTCACTTGCAATCTGATCGTCGGATCGATTGCCGATTGGGTCGGCATAGACCGTCAGATCGGTCCAATAGCGATATGGCTCGAAATAATCCGGGAGAAATGCGTCATCATAGATCGACTTTGGGGTGTTTTCCGGAGGCGTATCGGGACCGGCCTCAACAAGGCACACCCGCACCGACTTGTCAGCCGACAGGCGATTTGCGAGTACGCAGCCAGCCGACCCGCCTCCAACGATCAAATAATCATACTTCATTTAACGACCTTATTCAGTGTCGAGCTTGCACCCGGCCGGCTGACGCTGAGCGTGCCAAAGGATCTGTGACATGGAAGGCTATGCAAGCGCTCGGCCGAACCAAATACAAATTTAGCCTGCCCTTCTACGGGATTTTTTCGATTACATGCGCGATGGGACTGGACCTACAAAAAACCCGCCATGTAACCGGCCATGATTATGATCGACATGGGTGATCCTGGTGAAAGTATTGCGATTGCACGGGAGGGCGCTCAATCCGGATGGCCGACAGCCATGTCGCCGGGAACCTGTTACACGCGGCAGAACCTCTCAAGCCAATCGGTAGCCCCCTTCAACTATCGTACGTCTTAAACTATGGAAAAAATGATGTCGAAAACTGCGACAACGCTCGAAGGACTGAGTGCAAACCTTGCAAAAATGTCTGTTTCTTCGATAGACGTCGCACTTGAAATAGTCGGGCAACAGCAGCGGGTCGCCATCGTCCGCTCTCGAGCCAGAGATGATCAAGGAGGTCCTGGAGACGATGGCCAGGTCCGCAGAGGAAGGCATGACCATGTTGTGCGTGAGGCATGAAATGGGCTTCGCCCGTAAAGTGCCAACGGGATAATCTTTATGGATGCCGGCCGAACAATGGAACAAAATGCGCTGGCGGACTTTTTCGAGCCATCAGCATCCACGTACAAAGGCTTTCATCGGTCAGGTTTAATGACCGCAAAGCGAGCAGATCGGAGCAAGCTCGGATATGGCATGGGATAATTGCCGTGATACGCAATGGATTTTTAAAAAAAAGCGCACCAGTTTGCAGCGTTTTCTCAGGCTGGTGATCATTTATTGTTATGGAATTAACGCCACTAGCGATACAAAATACTCATCTACATTTCGTAAGCGGAAACTTTTCTATCACCGCATAGCAACTGGCATTGTGCACTGGGAATCTACCTAGGTAAGTGGTTGCGATCTCAAGTTTTCAACCCCAGAGTGGACAGTTAAATTAAGACTTGGCACATCAAGTGCCGGAGTAATCGCAGCGCAATAAAACATAACCTGGCTAATAGCTGCCGGAAAAGGCTCTCGGCTGACGGAGGCCCATACATAATTAATCATTGTGATGAAGTCGAAAACCGGCCGCCCGGTGACCTTTTGTACCAAGTGAGTATAAGGGGCAGGTCAGAGCATTCCAGCAAGGATTGCTGCCACCTCGGGATTGCCGTATTTTCAGCGGGCGTTGAGGCGATGAGGGGAAGTTGGAGAAGGCTCGACAGCATGACGGAGATCTTTACCGAGCGACTGACGATATCCTGATAGTGGAGCACACATATCCACAGTCACCGGTGATTGGCTTGGCACCCCGTTTCTCAAAGTCGCGAGAAGCGATCACCATTTGGTCGATGGTGCCGTCAACGCCGGATCGTACCATAGGGCTCGAAGGTCCTGTCACCATCTTGTAGAGGACAAGGAACGCAAAGCTGGCAGCATTTCCAACGTCCCAAGGCACGAAAGGGTTGCGGCCCTCGAGTATAAGAATGCCTAAGTCGTAGTCGTAGCTCACAGCGCCTAAGTGGCCTTTATATTTCGCAATTCGTTCAATTCTTGAATTGTTCGATCAGGCGCTACTATCGACAGATTGAAGCGCTGGGCCACCCGCGGCATCAGGATCCAGTACAGCGCGCAAGAATGACTGCGTCCTTGCATGCTGTGGCTTAAGAAACATTCCGTCGGGCGGGCCTTCCTCGATGATCACACCCTTGTCAAACATGCAAATGCGATCTGAAATCTCTCTGGCGAACCTCATCTCGTGAGTGACCATGAGCATGGTCAAATCATGCTCGTGCGCGAGAGATCTGATGACGTTCAGTACTTCGCCGACGAGTTCGGGATCCAACGCGCTGGTGGGTTCGTCGAAAAGCAAGACTTTGGGACGCATAGCAAGCGCTCTTGCGATGGCAACACGTTGCTGCTGTCCGCCAGAAAGTTGCCCTGGATAACTTTTCACCTTGTCCTTCAAGCCCACCAGCGTGAGCAAATCCAACGCACGAGATTCCGCCTCGGCCTTGTCAAGTTTGAGCACGCTGACCGGGCCTTCGACGATGTTCCGAAGGGCCGTCATATGCGGGAACAAATTGAATTGCTGGAAGACCATCCCGACGTTTGATCGGATCTGCTTGAGGTGTTTGGGAGGAGCCTTGAAGGGTCCCTTTCCACCAGGGAGGTGATAAGAGGTACCGTTAAGCGAAATCCGCCCCTCCTGAAAAGGCTCAAGCGTCATGAGGATTCTTAAGACCGTTGATTTGCCGGAACCGCTCGGACCGATCAAAGTAACTTTTTCACCTTTGTTTACGGTGAAATTAAATCCATCCAGGACCTTTAGGGTGCCGAAGGACTTTGACACGTTTTCGAACCGGATAATGCTCATTGCAGATGAATCCCCGTTTTTGGTAGGCGCTGCTCGAGCAGGCGGACGATCAGGGCGAAAAAGCTAGTCGTAACCAGCATAAGTCCGGCCGCCAACGTTAACGGTAATGAATATTGATATGTTCTATCGCCAACAATTGTAGCAACATTTAACATTTCCAAAACGGAAATCGTGGAAAGTATCGGAGTTTCTTTAAGAATACCGACAAGCAGATTGCCCAGGGCCGGAATAACGCGAGGAATAGCCTGAGGTATTACAATAACTCCGTAGGTACGCGACATAGAAAGATTGAGAGCCTTCGCGGCCTCCCATTGCCCGCGCGCAACCGCATCAATGCCAGCCCTGAACACTTCAGAGGTGTAAGTGCTATACTGAACTCCAATTGCAGCGGCACCAGTAATGAAGGCTGGCAAAACGATGCCATATCGGGGAAGCACATAATACAAAAAGAATAACTGTATCAGGAGCGGCGTATCTCGCACAAATTCCACGAATATCGCAATTGGCCAGGTAACGATTGCATATGGAAGACGCCGGAGAACCGCTAACACGAGGCCGAGTATCAGCGCTATCACATATCCCAACATGGCAGCCGCGATCGTAACCATCAATCCTGTAAGGAGAAGGGGAATAAGTCCTTGCAGGAAGGTCGTTGTTGTAGTCGTGTCTAGATCAAGATTGCCAATCATGATTGCTGGTCACCGATGAGTGCACTGAGAAAACCCGTGCGCCGTTTCTCCGGGCGAATATAATGCTCAACCAGGCGCACGGCAGCGACGATAGCCAGCGCCAGAACGAAATATACAACGAGTGTTACCGCATAAACACCTAAACTATCGAACGTCCGCGTACGTAATTGCTGTGCACGGAAGGTAATGTCGGCTATATTTATCATCGAAACCAGTGCGGTGTCCTTTAAAAGCATTATGGACAGATTTCCAAACGGTGGGATCATCTCAGGAAGTGCTTGAGGTAAAATGATTCTGCGAAGCGTATGTCCTACGCTGAAATTCAAAGCAGTCGCGGCTTCGAATTGCTGCTTAGACACCGAAGAAAGCGCTCCTCTGACAATCTCGCTGCCGTAGGCGCCATTGTTTAGAGCTAAACCAAGGCATCCGGCGGCAAAAGAGCTTATTGAAATCCCAAACATCGGAAGAGAAAAATAAATCCAGAACAATTGGATAAGAAGCGAAGTGCCCCGGAATATTCCAACATATAAGAAGCAAATCTGGTAGAGGATTGGTATCCGCGCAAATCGGATGAGGCCGACAAGAAAGCTAATACATAGTCCAAAGAGCAACGAGACGGCAAAGACCAGAATTGTTGCTTTGATGCCTACGCTTAAATAGTCTAAATAGTTGATGAGTGTGGCCAACACTTTTGCTCCTCTCACAGAGGGGAGTCGCCAAATCCGGGGGGCGCAATTCCCGAACTTGGCGACATCACAGTTTACTTTGCCGCGCAGCGCTCTTCTGCAGTCTGAGTGGAAGCGCGTTCCACACTTTCCTTGGGCAGCCCATTGTGCTCAGCAATCGCCAGGAACTCCGGCGTTTTCATAAAAGCCGCCAGTTCCTTGTTATAGGCTTGACGAAAATCTTCATCTTCCTGTCGGAAGGTATGCGCTCCAAAGCTGAGCACGGATTTGCCATTCACTGTCGGTTGAGTAAAGGGCGTCGCGACCTCGTAGCCTGCCATGGCCCCCGACTTAAGTAGCAAGGCAGCGGAAACATCTTCCATTGCGTAGGCGTCTGCTCGTCCGGCATTTAGAGTGTCCGCAGCATCGGCGTTGCTGGGGATAAGCAAAACCCGATCGGAAGGGATGCCCAGGGCTTGGAAGTACGTAATTTCGATATTGCCGCTCTGCGTAGCGACCTTGACATCGGGCTTGTTCTTAATATCGTCGTAACTATGTAGATTTTTCGGATTGCCTGCCTTTACGATCAGCGCTTCGCCGGCGGAGCTCATCGGGTTGCTAAACGATACAACCGCGCAACGCTCCGGCTTGATTGTTTGCTGGCCAGCCACCATGTCCCAGCGATGAGCGCGCAGACCCGGGATTAGACTCGAAAATGGCGCAACGATCCAGTCAATCTGCTCAATCCCAAGGCGCTTTAGTACGGCTGTAGCGACTTCCGGGCCCAAACCCTTTGCTTCGCCATCGCCACTAATAAAGGCGTAGGGGGGTTCATTCTGAATTGCAGCTCGAAAATCTCCCTTATTCTTAAAGTCCTGCAAGGTCAACCCCCAACTACTACTTGCAGCGATGCATGCAACCGCCGCTACGGCGAGTGCAATTTTTGGGATACACTTGTGGGTGCGTGACATGGTTAAGCCTTTCTTATCATTGCTTCGTAACAATCGGCCTCTTAGCTTTGGTGTACAATCCTAGATAAGAGAGGGGATTCCACGCATATTTTGTAGGCATTGTGCCAAGCGCGAAATAACAAAGACAAATGTTGCCAGGGCTCATAGTGGCGATCAAAGTTAACCCGCGTAAAAGGGGCAGTGCGACACAATATCAGTTCCACTGATACAAAAATTGACCCTTCCCCTGAGAAATTTGACGCCAAAGTTCCCCAGCGTGGATCCTATTGATTATGTTAAGGAAGGGTGATTGTGCTGGCAGATGTCTGCCCATTGACGATCTGGTTCGGTCGGCAAGGCTTTGGCGACAATTTAAGGCCCGGGGATTCCCAAGTCCGCGCAAATCAGATTGAACTAAAACGTTGCCGCGGTAGATGGAGCGTTGGTCTGGCCTGAGGAGGCCCCTGCCTTGGAAGATTTGGTGTCGAGCCAACCTTTTAGACGGAATATCCCAAGATGGCCCAAATGAGCCCTGTGCGTCACAGAATGATTGAAGACCTGACGATCCGGAATATGTCACCACAGACCCAGCGGTGCTAGGTGCATCACGCGGCGAAGTTCTGTCGATTTTTGGACCGATCGCCGGATAAACTGGGCTACGAGGAGGTGCGCACCTATTAGGCGCATTTGGTGAACCCGAGTGTCTTTTGGGGTTCGCTGAACCAGACGGTGTGCGCCTTGCGTTTGTTTTACGGCGTCACGCTGGGGCGCTCAGACTTGCCTAAGCGCAGTCGCGCTCTTCAACAAGAAGCGACGTGCCGACCAGGACGATTGATGTACAATATCACCGGCGCCATTTTTCCCTATTGTTGGCAGCACGGCGAGGGTAAGCAAAAATACAGTTTGCAAATTACCCTCGAGGATTTCCTCAACCGCCGTCGGGGAGAGCTGGCGTAGCTTGCCAGAGGAGCTGTTTGCGCCGGCGCAATTGACCAGCGCATCAATTTTTCCCAGGCGCTCTATGATGATCTGCGCAGATTGCGCCAGCACGTGGCGTAAGCTCATGTCCGCTGGCAATACCATCGATCATTCGGCAGCGGCGAGAAGGTCTCGTTTGGCTTGCTCCAAGGGTACAACATTGCGTGCCCTAAGCACTATGAGAGCGCCCGCCATTGAAAGCTTGCGGGCCCAAGCTCGACCGACCCCGCACCCGGCGCCGACAATCCAGTCTACGCGGACTGTTATGGCTGCCATCAATATCCGCCATTGTAGGTTTTCGGTGAAATGGCACCACGCATGTGATCGATCATACTAACGAAGTCGAAGACCGGCCTTCCGGTAACGCGTCCGACAATATGAGTGTAGGGCGGCATATTGGAACACTCCAGGACGATCGCGCCGATGTCTGGATGTGTTTCGACAAGTTCTGTTGCAGCTTCCTCCATCTCCCTCTCGACCGCAGATGTATCTAGGTAGCCGACGTCCTCAATGAAGGCTTTCCAGAAATCCTTTTTGTCGTTCATTCCGCGCACATGAACCTTGCGTGTGGGATGGGGGAACGCTCTGGCAATTAGACTTTGATCCATGCTTTTATCATTTGCGCAGAGGATGCCAATGGATTGGTTCTTTCCAATTGTAGACGCAACAAAAGGAAGTTGAAGCAGCGGTGAAAGCATAACGGGAATGTTGACTGCTGCACTGACGTCCTCCTGATAATGCAACATATAGCCACAATCGCTCGTGATTGCCTTAACTCCCTGCTGCTCAAGGAATTTTGCTGCGTCAATGAGCTGATCGATAGCCTGCTTACCACCGGAGTGTACTATCGGGCTGGTAAGCCCCGGAACCATATGGTACAACACCGGATAATCATATGTATAGGCGTTGCCGATATCGCCCGGAACAAAGGCGCAAAAGCAATCGAGCATCAGTATACCGATGTCCTGACCATAGCTTACAGCACCCGATCGACCTTTAAACACAGCCATGTTAAGCTCCAAATTTGAATGTTATATTTCTGGGCTCTGTGCAACTTGCCCAAAGCCTTTAGGTGTCGTTGAATGCCATCTCGCTAACGAACTTCGTTGTTAGAAACGCATCGAGACCCTCAATACCTCCCTCAGCTCCATGGCCGCTATCCTTCACACCTCCGTTGGGTGTTTCGGGAAGTCCGCGCCCCTCATGATTTATACAGAGGATCCCGGCCTCGACCTTTGAGGTGAAGAGATGCGACCGCCGAGTTGAAGATGTGTAAGCATAGGCCGCAAGTCCGTATTCCAAGCGATTGGCTTCCGCGATCGCTTCGCTTTCATCTTCGAACCGGTTGATCATTGCGAGTGGACCAAAGGGCTCTTCATTCATCCCGCGGGACGTTACAGGTGCATTCACAACGACGGTGGGTTCGAAAAAGAAACCCGGCCGGTTGCCTCGATGGCCGCCGAGTGCCACTTGGGCTCCGCTGGAAACAAAATCTGAGACCAACTTCTCCATGGTGAAGACACCTCGGGCGTTTGCCATGGGTCCCATGATAGTCTCCGGGTCTAGCCCCGAACCCACCTTTATCTCGGCGGCTTGGGAAATAAACCGGTCCACAAACTGATCAAAGATGGACGCCTGCACCAGGATGCGAGTTGGTGAACCACAAACTTGGCCGGCGTTCCGATATTTCCTCTCAACCAGAATGTCGGCCGCCCGTTTCCAATTGGCATCCTCGAAAACTATGACTGGCGCGTGTCCACCAAGTTCCATGGTCGCCAGTTTGAGCTGGTGCGCAGCGACTGCGGCGAGCTCGCGGCCGACCCGGGTGGACCCTGTGAAACTGAGTTTTCGAATCGTTTTTTGACCGAGCAAGAATTTGCTGATCATCCTGGAGTCGCCATAGACGATGTTAAGAACGCCAGGTGGCAGACCCGCGTCCTGCAGGGCACGACCCAGCGCTGCAGGGGCTGCAGGGGTTTCCTCCGAGGGCTTCAGAATTACCGAGCAGCCGGCGGCGAGCGCCGGCCCGACTTTGGCGGCAGCGATCGTAACTGGGAAATTCCAGGGGCTAAAGGCCGCAACCACGCCGACGGGCTCTCGCAGAACGAGCTGTCTGACATCTGGACGTCGTGACGGAATAACCCTACCGTATGCTCGTCTTCCTTCCTCCGCCGCCCATTCCAAATGTTCAGCGGCACCGTTGATTTCGGCCATAGCCTCTCGCAAAGGCTTTCCTTGTTCTATTGTTAATATTTTTGCTGTCTCGTCGATCCTTTCACGCAGGATTCCGGCCCCCCTCCGGAGAACCTCCGATCGCTCCAGAGCACTCAGATTGCGCCATAACTCGAAGCCACGGATTGCCGCAGACACGGCGTCTATTAAGTCCCGTGAGCCAGCACGCTCAACGGTACTAATTTTTTCGTTCGTTGCTGGATCAATTACCTCCGAGCGCTCGTCGGGCGAGGAGGTTCTCCACTGCCCGTCAATGAGCAACTTGGTGTCGGGGTACATTGCTTCTCCAATTCTGGGACTAGCCAACGTCCGAGACGGTCGTCAGCATAGGCTTCCGCAACTTCGTTCCGCGCTTGTTAGGATCCGATAATGGCAAGAACCTCGCGGGAGCGTTATCCGAAAAAGCGCAGAGATTGCAGCGGTTTTCTTGGACACAAGCGACCGCGGGCTTGATTTATAAATGCTGGAGATTCAAGCGGGACACGCTTCTGCCTTCATTTGGCAGGCCCCCAGCTGACGCCGCCCGACGAGAGGAGATCGGACCTTGAAAGAAGCAAATTTGACGCTGATGCAGACCTTCTACCTCGTTGCCAAAGAGGGTTCCTACTCGCGGGCGGCACGCCAACTGAACATTTCCTATCAGTCGGCAGCCAATCACGTTCGGCGGTTGGAGCAGGCAATTGGCTACAAGCTCGTTCACTCAGAACAAGGAATGAAATCAAACGTCCTCACTGCACGGGGGAAATCCCTCTTTCAGCTTCTCAGTCCGGAATTTGACATCATGCTCGCGCGGCTCGGGAGCATTATCGAGAACGAAGCCCCGTTGGTTCGAGTCGGCATGCCGCAGGCAATATTCTACTATCTCTTCCAGGACGTCATTCGGGACTTCAGCCAAATCTATAGGGACGCGGAGATATTTTGCTTTGAGCGGGACATTGCGCTCGTGGATATGGTGACCGGCGGTCACCTGGACGCATTCATCACGGAGCGCAGTGTAACAGGGCGAGAAATTAAGCAGTATCTTATCGGGTCCTACGAACTCGCCCTGATTTATCCCAGTACTTGGCCCTCGCCGGATCCCGCCTCTCTTCCCGAATGGGCCGACAAGCGGCCGTTTATCACTTATGAGCCGGGACACATCATAAGGAACATGGCGCTTCGATACATGTCGGAGGGCAAGAAGGTGCCTTTCGTGCACGTTTCGACGTCGGGTAGCTCCAGCGTCAAGAAATGCGTAACATCCGGACTTGGGTTTGCCATTATTCCAACGTGGACGATTGGCACGCCGCCTGAGGGAACTTCTGTTCTCAGATTGGAAAGTTGGCCGAAGATCCCCGTATACTTTGGCGAGGCCACATACCTGGAGCAAAATCCCTACATTAAGACACTAAGGGAGCTATGCTTAGCTAGACTGGCAACCGCCTTCGGGCAATAGTTGTTACCCTGTTTCATCCACCAGCGACGACGGGACACACAATTCCTCGAAGTGCCGCAAGTATACTTGGCACGACGATCGCGGAGGTTTTTTTGTTGATTTTGGAGGGAATATTTTGGATGGTTGCCGTCACCTCAGCTACATCCGAACGGATCTCAAGCGTGTTGCGTGCACCTGGTACTTGAGGATCTGCCCACAGTTCCAACGTAGTGCGATCCAGACCAACACCCGCTAAAGCAAGCGATATCGCGATATTCATATGGCGCGGAAAGTTCGCCGCGGCTTCACGTGCGGTTCCTTGAAAAACCAGGACCCTCTGATCTGGATAGTGTGCCTGGAAATCAAGACCCTTCTTTAGGGCATACTCTTCGCCAAACAGGGATTCAGGCCGAATTATAGAGGTGAGATGGACAGAAATTATATCTGCCTCAGCTGTAGCGCGCAGGATATCGAGGGCGGGGAGTGCGCCATTGGCTATCCGTAAGTGGCCGTTATATTGTTGAGCGAGTGCGTCCAGCCCTTCTATATCGACAAGTCCGCCAGCGCTTATGCAAACGAGCTTTCTACCGCGGCTGAGGGCAGCGGTAGCAATCTCAGGTAAGGCGGGAGCGATCGCGCATTCAACGATGACTTCGCTAGTCTCGATGAGGTCTTTTAAACCCATGACTGCAATATTCGGTGCCACGTTGGCCACCGATTCCCGGGTCTTTGCCAGATCGCGACCGCAGATGGCCACCAGAACCATTTGCGGAATTGCGCCGGCCGCGAGACGTCGGGCAACCTGCTGACCGACGTTGCCAAATCCGACAATTCCCACCCTTAGCTGCCTCATCGACCTCATCTCCCTGTGTTCCTCAAGCGTTAGTTAAAGGAACTGGATAGGCCTGCACGCACCGTAATACATGTTGATCAAGGTATTGATGTCGAATACAGGCAGCCCAGAGACTCGTGCGACCGAGCTGCTGAAGGGGCACATATTTGTGCATTCAAGTACGATAGCCCCAGCACTTGGGCATTCGGCCATAAAGGAATGCGTCATCTCGATCATTTCTTGATCAAGAACTTCTGTATCCAGCTCGAGTTGATTTCCGATGTAGGTTTTTGGAAAGACGGCATCGTGCGGCATGCCTTTGATGTACACGTTCGCTTCCTTGGCCGACCAGCCGACTCCGCCCGTATGGGTCGCATTCAAATGTTCCGCGCGCTCAGTAAATACCCCTATGGGCAAAGCAGAACTCAGCATCATGCGCACAAGCGGCACCTGGATGAGAGCCGAAGTGAAGACTGGAATTCCGACGGCATCAGCCAGTTGCTTTTGAAAGGGGGCAAGAAAGCCGCAGCTCGTCGTGATACCTTTAACGCCCTCTTTCTCTAACTGGATGGCGGCCTCGATAAAGGGAGCCAGCATGTCCGGTGCTGGCTCAGTCCCCATGATCTTGGTGGTAATCGCCCCTTGCACCTTCTTATACAAGACTGGAAATGGGTAAGACGAAGCGTTCCCTATATCCCCCCGCGGTCTGGGGAACTGAGTGTCGAGCATAAGCACGCCGATTACCTGCTCATAATTTGTATAGCCACCCTTTAGTTTCATTCCTCACTCTCCCTAACAGAAGGTATCACAGCCCATCGCAGTGCTTGATTTACAGCCGACGAAAGTCAGGCCAATAACCATCGTTACCGCTCGCCACTTGCTCGCGGTCTACTTATTCTTTGGACGTTGAAATCTGCTCTACTGGGGAGCCGCCTAATTCTAAGATCTAGCGACCCTCGTACTTGGGCGGCCTTTTTTCAGTAAATGCCTGACGGCCTTCGATCCGATCGTGAGTATTTCTTAAAATACCCCACAGAAGCTCCTCCATGCCGACCGCCTCCTCGAAGGGCACGTTCCATCCTCGTGTGGCCAAATACTTGACCGCTCTGACTGCTAGAGGCGCATTGGCGCAGATAGTGCGGGCCATATTTTTAGCTGCGTCCATAAGCTCGCCGGGTTCGTAGACATCGCTAACCAAGCCGACACGCTTGGCCTCAGCAGCGTCGATCTTTTCGCCGGTGAGAAGCATTTTCATGGCGATGGCCGAAGGAATGGCGCGTACCAGCCACTGAATTCCTCCAAGCGAAGGAATGGTGCCGACCTTAACTTCCGAAAGAGCAAACGTTGCTTTGTTGGAGGCAATGCGCATATCGCAAGCAAGCGCAATTTCCATGCCTCCCCCAAAGGCATGCCCATTTATCGCGGCGATCATAGGCTTGGTAATATTCAACCGCGAAATTTGCATGTGGCGGATGTACATGGCATCCGTCACTGGGCCGCCGCCAAGTAATGATGTGGCGAAAGGTTCGGCCGGAGGAGTTGTACCTGTAAGATCAGCCCCTGCGCAAAAGGCCTTTTCTCCAGCGCCCGTTATGATCAAAACCCATGCATCGGGATCATCTCGGAATTCGGTTAGTTTTTTTCCGAGTAACTCCATAGTTTCCACGTTGAGGGCATTGTATCGCTCAGGGCGATTTAAGCGTAACGTGGCTATGTGATCTTCGACCGAGTATTCTATCGACATGTGAATCATCGTCTTGTTATTTGTAAGGTGAGATTAGACAAGCAACCTGCTTCGCTTAACAATTCAGACGATACCGCCATTCACGTGTATGACCTGGCCTGTGACGTAGGCCGCGTCAGCACTGCAAAGGAAAGCTGCCATAGCGGCGATTTCGTCAGGCTGTCCCTTACGCCGCAACGGTATTTGCTGAAGCATGGCCGCTTCAGCAGCGTCATCGTGGGTTCGGTGCTGGCCACTTTCTTTGGCGATCAGTCCTGGAGCCACACAGTTGGCAGTGCCGCCAAAAGGTGCCAGTTGTATGGCGAGAGCCTTAATGAGAACCTCTGTCGCAGCCTTAGCCGCGGCGGACGCGGGATAGACAGGATAAGTTGATCTAAAGACATGCGCTGCCAGCGTGCTGATTGCGACCACTCGTGTGCCTTCGCGTTGAAGGTGTGGAAGTGAGGTTGTAACGAGTCCGAATAGCGCCGCTTCGATGACCTCAAACCCGCGGTAGAGATCATCCCGCGTCATACGTCCGAAAGGCAAATCAGTCGCGTAGCCTGCATTCGAGACGAGCACATCAATGCCGCCCATGGCATCAATTGCTTCGGAGGCAAGACGTTCTGCTTCGCCCGAATTCGCAAGATCCGCAGTGAAGATCCTTACATCAGCTCCCTTCGCCTTGAGCTCTGATGCCACGCGCTCCACACCGTCGCGATTTTTGCGAACATGAAGAGCAATTGAACTATTCGGTCCGGCCATTCGGCGAGCAATCGCTGCACCAATTCCACTTCCAGAACCCGTAATCAGAATTCGTCGCGTTGCGGACATTCTTAAACTACCTCTGAGTTGACATCTGCATTGGGCGCGGCGATCGCACCAGATTCAATAAATCGCCTTACGTCGCCACGTTCGAAGCCCGCTTCAGCCAGAACCTCGTGTGTATCGTTACCAATCTTCCAAGGAACACGGCGAATTTCACACGTTTTGCCGTCGTAGCGATTTGGATGATTCACAAGTCGAACTGAAGTGTTTTGAACCGGATACTCTTGAAAGATCTGATTCACCTCAACTTGTGGGTCTTCATCAAGCTCACTATAGTCTACCAGAACCCGCTGATACCATAGGCCATGAGGCTTGAATGCAGCGTCGAGCTCGGCCCAAGTCCATTTGTGCAACTCTGCGGCCACGATGCGTGCGATTTCTTCGCGATTGGCCAATCGGTCGGACCCCTTATAGGGCTTGAGCGCATCACATTTCAGTGCCTCCGGAAGCTTTCCGATATTTGGGCCATTGCTGATGGCGATATGGCAATCCTTCAGCTTATAGATGCCATAGGGTGCCTCATGGAACCAGGTCGCAAGATTTGAATGCCGCTGATAGCGAGACCTGTCCGCCTGGCAGGCATGCCAAATCGTGATGGCTTCCATTTGGAGATCGATTCCAGCGTTGAACAGGTTGGTCTCGACACGTGTCCCCTCGCCAGTTTCGAGAAATTTCACATAAGCCGAGAGCACTCCCATGGCGAGCAAGGCCGCGCCATGCTGGTCCATAACAGGGGAGCCGACAGGCGTCGGACGATCGGTGCCGGTGGCTGTAGCGATGCCCGATCGCGCCTGAACCAGCAGATCTTGTCCCGGTGCATCGCGCATTGGACCAGAACTCCCCCAACCCGTCGCGGAAGCGTAGATTATATTGGGCTTGCGCGCTCGCACGTCCTCGTATCCGAAGCCAAGGCGGTCCAAGACGCCAGCGCGATAGTTCTCGACGACGACGTTGCAGGTCTCCATTACGGGCATAAGAATTTCTTTAGCCAGCGGATGCTTAAGATCGATCGCGATTGAGCGCTTATTTCTATTCAGGGCGAGGTGAGTTGCATTGATCCCCGGTGCGCTGCCGGCCGGGTGACGATGGCGTTCCCACACGCCTTTCAGGGGCTCGACTTTAATGACGTCAGCGCCCATATCTGCCAGATATTGGGTGCCTGCCGGTCCCTGCAGGAAATGCGAAAATGCCAGTATTCTCATATTCTTAAGCATCAAACCCTCGTACGTCTGGCGCACCAATTGCCTTGTGTGCGCAGTCTATGGCGACATATGCCGACCGCACAATCCGACATGACGGTTCTGAAATAGCTGTGATTTTATATGTTGAGGGGGTATCCGGGACGCTACTGCTTTTCGAAGAGCACGCGGACATGAGGATTCGAGAGGATCAAGCCAGGATCAATATCTTCCTGTCGTATTGATCCGCGGCGATCCAAGTGACCATCAGCCAGTAGGTCAATGACGGCGGCGCCGTGCCGCGCTGCGATGTCGTAAAGGATGCCGCCTTCGCTGCGGCTCCCAGAAATTCGCCAGGTTCTGCGAAAGTCATCGCGCCGTGAGTTGGAGAATGCAGTCGCACTGAGGTGAATTATCACCTGATCATGCTCCACACTAGGCAGGCCATTGCGCAGTAAACTCGAAAGCCTGTCCCTTCGCTTTCTAAGCTTTAGATCGTCTAGCAGAAAGTGAATATAATCGAGGTGGCCGGGGTATCGCAGTGTGCGATATGTGTAATCATTGACCTTTTCTGCTACACTATGAGGAAGTTCATTTGTAGTTCCGCCGGTGACAAAGGCCTCAAAACGCTCGCCATCGACGACGATTGTTTCCTCTAAACTAAGCGCCTCGATCTGGCGCCATTCTCCATTCTGCTTTATAGCCGCCGTGCCCAAATATTCCTCAAGTAAGCCTTCAACATTCGCGACAAGCCCATAGCCAAGGCGATTGGACTTAGCTGTTGGAAGCACGCCGGTATAAACGTGCAGGTCGAAGCTGCCTTTGAGCGGCGCGGCGAAATCAGCGATCAGTGCGGACAATAGCCCTGGGGAAAAACCGCAAGAAGGGATTAGGGTGCTGGTCCCGTTCGGCTCTAGCTCTAGAATAGCCTTCGCAGTCGATATACTTTCATGGAAATCCAGATAGTGACAACGATTGCGCAATGCGGCAGATGCAAGTGGCAGGCATTCATCGCTCGCCGCCGTTGCAACTAAAATATCTCCGGATTTCAAAATTGAATTCAGGTTGGAGATGCCTGCCACCACCACCTTTGATACATTCGCACAAACACCATCCAGCGCCTCTTCTGACTGATCGAGTAGCACAACCGGGTGCCTGGCGTCGGCCACGAGCAACTGGGCGAGGTGCTTGCCCAACCGACCTGCACCGTAGATGACGGCCCTGATCATCAGGTGCTCCTTTCGAACACTTGGTTGTGACCTCGCGCTTAGAACTGCCGGAGTGTTGGCTCAAGGCGCTTCCAGCTCTCCGCCGACAAGGGGGCGAGAGGGGCTCTAACATCAGCTTGCATAAAGCCTCGCTGTGCCAATGCCGCTTTGACAGGCACCGGGTTCGATTCAATAAATAGCCCTTCTAGCAACTTGTAGAGCTTACGATAATTCGCAAGCCCGTCCTTGCCGCTTCCATTTTTCCAATTCTTATAAAGTTCAAGCATTTCAGTGGGCACAACGTTGGAGGCGACACTGAATACACCGTCAGCCCCAACGGCAAGGGCGGGCCACGAAAGATTATCATCGCCCGTCATAATCGCAATATCATCGCCACAAGCCAGGCGCAGTTCGGTGATCCGCTCGATCCTACCGCTTGCCTCTTTTATGGCCACGATGTTTGGAATCTCTTTGAACAACTCGGCACATGAATCGACTGACAGGTCCACGCCGGTGCGGCCGGGAACATTATACAGCATGACCGGGATGGAAACTGCCTGTGCAACTAAAGCGAAGTGATCTTTTAAGCCGGCCTGAGTGGGCTTGTTATAGTAGGGCACCACCACCAAAACTCCGTCGGCTCCAAGGTCGGCGGCACGACGGGCTCTTTCAATCGCGACTCGAGTGGAGTTAGCGCCGGCGCCCACCATGATGAAGGCACGCCCTTTCGCACGTCCGACAGTCGCTTTAATGAGCGTCTCTGTTTCCCAATCGGTCAGGGTCGAAGCTTCCCCGGTTGTTCCGATTGGGGAAACTCCATTCACGCCGGCCTCCAGTTGCCGATCCAAGTGAGCTTCGAATGCCGGCATATCGATTTGGCCGGCTTTCATAGGAGAAACCAAAGCGGTGAAGATTCCACTGAGTTTCGAGCGAATAAATTCATCCAACATAGCTTTCCTTCTTTTAAATCACCAAATAGTTTCTCGGATTAATCGTTATGAAGGTTCAGTCAATGACGACCTTTACTTCACTCATTTCCCTGATGGTGTAATGAATACCTTCGCGCCCGATGCCACTTGATTTGATGCCGCCAAACGGGACATTTTCTGCGCGGAAGTCCGGTCCTTCGTTAATCATCACGCCACCGACACGAAGCTTCCGGCAAAACCGACGTATCAAAGCATGGTCATTCGTGAAGACGCCGGCCTGGAGGCCATAAGGCGTCTGGTTGAGCGTGCTGATGAGTTCGTCGCTATCATTGAAGGTGCGAGTGGCCAGAACTGGACCAAAGGTCTCATTGCGGAAGAGATCGCAATCCTCAGGAACCTCGCGTAGCAACGTAGGAGCGATGACTGCCTTGTCGCGAGTCCCTCCGCTGACGAGCTCAGCACCGGCCGCACTAGCTTGTTTAATTCGTCTTTCTACTTCGATTGCGGCCGCCTCATCGATAACAGGTCCCATGTCCGTATCAGGATCGAGCGGGTCTCCAGTTCGTACGTCAGCTACACGGGCTCGTATCTTTTCAAAGAGCAGATCCGCGATAGCCTCGTGAATATAGACCTTCTTTGCGGCGGCGCAGCTCTGACCTGCGATTTCGAAGCGGTGAGACAGTGCTGTGCTGGCCGCGCGGTCTAAATCTGCATCAGGAAACACGATGAGAGGGTCATTGCCGCCAAGTTCCATCAGGTATCGCACAAGGCCGGCGGCGTTTTTCAATGCTAGGCCCGCGTTTAGGCCACCCGTAAAGCTCAATATATCGATTTCACCACTTGCCAGCGCCAGGGCCGCATCAGCCCCGCCGTGCACCACCTGAAAGATCCCGTAAGGAAAGCCGGCCCTCTCAGCCAGCTCGGCCAGACGGGCTGCGGCCAGTGGCGCTTTAGGCGAGGGCTTGGCGACCACAGCGTTGCCAGCCGCGATGGCAGGACCTAGTTTGTGGCACAAAAGGTTCAAAGGATAGTTGAAGGGAGTAATGGCCCCCACCACGCCCGCAGGTTCGTGAGTAATAAAAGCCTGTTTATCCGGAGCTCCTGGAACTACCGCACATTGCAATACCTCTCCGTGCAATACCGTCGCACCGTCACCTGAGAGGCGCAGAGTATTCTGTGCTCGGCGCACTTCATTGTGGGCTTCGCCGATGGTCTTTCCAACTTCATCGCATATGATGCGTGAAAGATAATCGGCGTCCGCCCGGACTTCGTCTGCCAGGGCATGGAGCAGATTTCGGCGCTCGTTTGGAGTCGAAAATCGAAATGCGCTCCACGCCCGACGCGCTTGGCTTATGACCGCAACAATGTCTTCAGCCTTAGAGAGTGGTACCTCACCGACTCGTTTGCCGGAGTAGGGGCTGGTTACTTCGATAGGGGCCGATCGGTTCGAGGCCTGCTTATGCAAATGTAGTGTCATCGTTCCAAATCTCATTGAAGTTGGCGGAAACAAAACGCAGCCGAGCTATCGATGCAGCTGCAAGAGGCCTGATCGGCCAGCGCATTACGGCGGGCCGGAATTCGCAGGAGACGGCCCCCTCACCTAGTGCACGAGCAGTTGCGTCGGCGCAGAAGCGGCCTTGGCATGCTCCCATGCCAAAACGACCGACTAACTTGGCTTCTCGTGCCGTAACACCCTTGGGGAGGCTGCTGGCGCGACGACCTTCACATCGGCAAACAATGGTTTCAGACTGAATGGGTGGAGGCGGTTTGTAGAAAAGAACCCCCAGCTGGCTCTGGAAGCGCCGTGCAGCTCTAACCGTTTGTTCATCGGCGGCTGCCGAAGCCGTTGCTAAGCCAAGGCGACTGAGAAGCTTGGCTGCGGCGAGACGACCATCCGCCATAGCGCAATGCGCGCCAAGTATCTCGCGGCCATCCCCGGCCTCGACGGTCGGAAAAGGGAGACTGGAAAGGTCGACTGCCAAATGCCCTGCACGAAGTCCGTCATGCACTACGAGATTGTCGACCTGGTAAGTTGAATGTTGGCCGCGCTGAAGAACCTCGACGAGAAAGCCTCTCTTGTCGGATTTGGCCGATATAATCTGGGCGCCGGACCTATAGGGGACATTGGCGGACGCGAGGCGCAGCATATATCCCGCTCCTTCGAATAGACGGGGAAGAGAGCTTAGGAGCTTCACGCTGGCAGTCGGCCTTTTGAACGGCTCGCCACGTTCCAAAATGGCCAAAGGTGGTCCCCCAGCTGCGCAGAGCTGTGCTCCGAGCGCAAGTAGAAGCGGACCTGACCCCGCGAGCAGGGTCGTGCCTTTCAAGGGACGCCCCGTCTCTTTCAGCAAAACCTGTACGCCGCCAGCGGAGAATACACCGGGCAGTTCCCAGCCAGGGAAAGGATGAACGACCTCTGTTGCTCCCAGAGCTAAGATCATGCCTTCTGGCCGGATGGCGACGAGTTCGCCGCTGCGGCGATTGTCCAGAAGGACAAAGCCATTTCCATCGATGCCTGAGAACACGGTCGAAGTCGCAACAGTAATTCGCTCTTTGCAACTCGAGAGCTCCTTCATCAATCCAGCCCAGGCTTGAACATGCCCTTTGGCTCGAGTAACGGGCGGGGTAGTTTTGCTAGCAGGCTGACGATGAATTGCTCCACCAAGTCGGTCACGTTGCTCAACGAGAAGAACGCGCACGTTTGTGCGAGCGATCGAAATGGCCGCGCTTACGCCAGCAGCACCGCCCCCGATGACCACTACAGTCATTTCCTTAGACATTGACGTTGCTTCCCTGAGAGGCTGGAGCCGCAGCGAGTGGAAGCACGGGCGTCAGTCGCATGCCGTCGGATGCAAGCGTTAGGCATGCCTCAAAAGCGGCTTCTAAGCCTTGGCGCACCAGACAAGCCTGACAAGCACCAATTCCACAAAAAACGCGGCCATAAGCCGGCGGATCAGCATCTGGTGTGAGATCTCGCACGCCGCTCCTAAGCATCGCAGCAGCAATTGTTTCACCAGGCACAAACTCGACTTGAAGATCGCCCCAAAAAAAAATGTTCATGCTTCGATCCGATCGGCTGCAAAACGCTGAGGAGAAAGGAGGGAAACATCTAAAACAGGCACCTTCCCAAGGGCGATTTCCGCGGCCGTTTTGCCCATGATGGGCCCAAGACAAATACCATCGCCTTCGAAGCCTGTGGCGATCACCACCCCTTGCAACACTGGCGAGATGCCGATGATCGGCAACCCGTCGAGCGACGCCGTGCGGATGCCTGAGAACGTACGGATGACACGACATAGTGAAACGGCGGGATAGAGATCCATCGCCTCGCGGATAATCGCCGCTATGGTGTCGGCGTCAGTTCGGCGGTCATCGTTTCCTGATTCTCGCGTTCCGCCAATCAAGAGCTGTCCCGTCACAAGCGGATCGATCACCAGTCCGATCTGCGGTTTTTCAATCTGTAC
>Ga0206974_1071_pt1 | contig 25079 bp, 24 predicted proteins | sample Alteio_BWOrgHeat_84_FD_152920 | JGI IMG/M metagenome (GOLD analysis project Ga0206974, IMG submission 152920) | Enriched cells from forest soil in Barre Woods Harvard Forest LTER site, Petersham, Massachusetts, United States -... | ecosystem: Environmental > Terrestrial > Soil > Temperate forest >... | reverse complement strand
TGGGTTGATCACCTTCTCAACCGCCAGCCTGGTCTCCACCTGCGTAAAAGAACTCCAGTCGCGGTTATCATCATGGCCGACATAGTGATGCCACAAAACAACCGGGCTGTTACCTTCATAGGGCGTGCCGAGGTACTTTTTGTACCAATCGACCACCAGTTGTTGGCCGTCCGGGTTAAGCGAAGGAACGAGAACAACGATGACGTTATGCAGAATAGAACGGATGGGTGGCGAGTCTCCTGTTGCGAGCTGGTATGCGAATTCCGTGGCGCTCTGAGAGCTAGCGATCTCGGTCGAATGTATGTTGCATGTGACTACGAGAACCGTTTTTCCTTCGGCGATAAGCTTCTGGGCTTCCTCCGGCGATGTCGTTCGAGGGTCCGCCAGCTTCTTCTGGATCTCCTGATAATGCGCCAGGCGCGCAAGATTGTCGGGAGCTGAGATTGTCACGGTGACGAACGGCCGGCCCTCGGTGGTTTTGCCGACCTCTTCGTAACGAATCCGATCGGATTCCGTACTGAGCTTTTGGAAGTAGGCAGTCAGTTCCTTCCAATCCGCTAGCTTACGGTCCGTACCGGGCTTGAAACCAAATTCAGCCTCGGGCGTAGTAATACGCTTCTGCGCCATGACGGCGACGGTCGTCGAGACGAGCAGCAAAAGCAAACTGACAATTGTCCTCATAAACTCCTCAAGTTAAGAAGGTTAATCTCGTTCGTATATCACATATCAGCAAAGACGCCGTGCTTGCTGATTGCTTCGATAGCGTGTCGGACAGAACCAGGTACGGATAGAGCTTCGCTATCTGAACATTGGAAACTTGTTCAGATAGAGAGAGACGATGTTGAGTGAGAGTGACGCCGGGATACGGCTTCAGTGTCAGCTATAGTTCACATTGTCGAAAGAGAGTGTGTGTGGCTAGCGACAACATGCGAGTATGAGGCAACAACAGAGCCTGCGCGCGAGGCGAGTGTCTGCGAATTGGAAGGTGCTCTTCATACTCCGTGAAATGTAATATACACGATATGCACAAGGCCAAGCGGTTTTTTTGCTCCGCCACGAGAGAATCTTGATCTCGCACATCGTGTAAACTTCCTGAGCCGTTTCTCGAAAAATGAAAAAACTGACGAACATCCCGAATCTGACGGAATTGACTTATCGCAGCATCAAAGAGCAGTTGCTCGATGGAACGCTCCGCGAAGGCACGCGGCTAACCGAGGAACAATTCGCCAACCAACTCGGCATCAGTAAGTCTCCCGTCCGCGAAGCCTTGAATCGCTTGGAAGCTGAGGGCTTGGTCTTCATTGAATCGCGACGCGGTGCTTATGTCCGGGAGTTCTCATCCAAAGAGGTCAGCGACCTCTACGAATTTCGCGAGGTGCTGGAACTGCATTCGATTACCACTGCAGAGATCACCCCGGCGTTTCTGTCGAAGATGTCAGAGAGCATCGAACGCACAAAGGTCTTTCTTGCCGCAGGGAACAAATTGAAGCACATTGAAGAAGATCTCCGGTTTCACGGAATGATTGCAGCGGCTTCTGGAAATGCGGAATTCTGCCGCGTCTTTGAGAATGTTCAACAGAAAAGCCTGTTGTGCCGCTACAAGACGTACCACTTATCCGGCAGCAGTTCACCGGTCAGTCACGGAAAGATCTACAAAGCTCTGAAGGCCCATGACCGGCTGGCCGCGCACTCGGCAATGCAAGAGCACGTTCGATTTGTGAAGGACCGCCTACTCGAATCGTTGCGGACGAATGAATTGCTATCATCTGCCTAGCGTGGCGTGTCTGAGCGACTTCGTAAACCGCGTGAAGGCTATATCAACTACATTGCCCTACAGCCAGGCATTCCATGCTGAAGGCTCGTTGAGTGAAAGGCCGGATGGATTACTCAGTGATCGCGCATCCAGTTCGGCCTGCAATCAGAAGGAAAGCGATCGACGATTGACACTGGAATGTTGAAGGCTCTAGCCTAGTTTTCGATGAACTGTCTTTGAGGAACGCTCAGTATGGTCAGGCTCTCGCCAACCCGCACTCATTGCTGCTGTCGGTGTCGCAGTGCGCGGGTATGTGTCATCTGAGAGCTGACTTCGATTCATCCGCTCTTCACGACCCACCCGCCGCAGTCGTTTGTCGGCACCGCGAGGAAGCTCAAGGAATTGAGCGCGCAGGTTCAGGCGATCAGCTTTCAGCCGGACTCGCCCTTCCATGGCCTTGAGGGCATGAAGCACATGGCGACTGCAATTGTTCCGGCCATCTATGACCCTCGACTTGCAGACGGAAACCTGGAGGTTGAGACGGAAGCAGCCTATGCGATGGCGAAGCGCCTGGCGCGCGAGGAGGGATTGCTGGTCGGTATTTCCGCAGCCGCGGCGGTTGTCGCAAGCGAACAAGTGGCGCGAGAAGAGGCTGCCGCAGATCGTCGCGCAACGATTGTGACGGTGTTGCCGGATTCAGCAGACAAATATCTGAGTGAGCGCTTCTGGGAGGAGTCATGAGCACGTTGTTCATCGCCCCAACTGTGTATGATTCGATCCGTACGCATGGGGAAGAGACCTATCCTCATGAGTGCTGCGGAGCGCTTCTTGGCCAATCGACGGCGGAGGGTTGGCGCGTCGTTGCAGAAGTTCGCGCCGGCAATACGAGAACCGACTCGGCCCACAACCGTTACAACATCGCTCCGTTGGAACTGGTGGAGATCGAGCGCAAGGCCAGGCAACAGGGATTGGAGATCGCGGGTTTCTACCATTCCCATCCGGATCATCCGGCGCAATGGTCTGCAACGGATTTTGAGGAGGCGCATTGGTTGGGTTGCTCCTACGTGATCACAGAAGTGGCGCGGGGTAAAGCTGCCACCACCAATGCTTTTCTTCTGACAGGTTCGAATGAGGAAGAAAAGCGATTCGAGTGGCAGACGATTCAGATTGAAGCCCGGCCTGACGATATGAACTAAGAATCGTCGAGAGCAGAGGATGAATCAGGACGCAAGCGAGGAACCATTCGGATGACCATTTTTATCCCCACACCGCTGCGCGTCTACGCCGGCGGCAGCGGCACGGTTGAAGTGAATGCGGCGACGATTGCCGAGGCTCTCGATGTGCTCACCCAGACGCATCCGGAACTGCGCAAGCATCTCTTTACCGACGAGGGCAAGCTGAGAGCCTTCGTGAATCTTTACTTGAATGACGAGGATGTGCGCTATCTGCCAGAAGAGGAGCAGACTGCCGTTTCGGCCGCGGACACGCTCTCAATCATTCCCTCGATCGCGGGCGGCGCAAGCCGGTGATGCAGGGGCGCCCCGAGGGGCTTGAGTGGGCGTCAATAGAGGTGTCTCGAAATCAGCACAGGAATGGCACTCAAGCTGAATTCGCTCAGGCGGTTGCCAAGTCATCAGAGAACCTATGAAGCAGAGGACGGCTAGGCGCGCCGGAACGTGGCCGCAGTCGTCAATATCAGTGAACGCCCAGAACACTGCACGGTGACTCCTGAGCAAGTTCGTACGCCGTGCTCCATAGCCTGGCCATATATAGATTGCGATGGTGCAGACCGAGAACCAGAAGATCCGCCTTATATTCGCGGAGATGATGAATGATCGTTTCGACCTGAAGGCCGTCGACGATGTGACTGAGAACTTCGACACCCTGGCTTTCTGCAAGGACGCGGGCCTTCTCCTGCAAGCCTTGATAGAACTTCAGCCGGTCATCCTCGAGTGTCTGCGGCAATGAGGGATCCCCTGCCGCTGCAAAAGCGGTATATGCAGGAAGATTGGCCATAACTGTGATCGTTCTAAGTTCCGCGCTGAGGATTTTGGCGAGCTGAATGGCTGAGAGAAGGGCGCGTTCAGCTTCGGGAGTTTCGTTGTAAGCCACGGTAATTCTCTTGAACATTCCTGCCTCCACTCGGGATTTTCGACGACTGGGATTAGGGCGGGCATCATGGCGATGACGAGAACAAACTCAAGAGGTTGCCTCGGATAGACGCCTTGGCATATCTGGTGCACAGAAAGTATGCCAGAACTGGTCGTAAAACACAGCGCAGTGAGCCGTGAGCTCACCGTGATGACCATCCAAACTTCGTTCGGCGTCCAAAGGAAGCTGATCCGAGACTGTGGCACGGAATTCACCTCGTTGTCCTCATCACCGTTAGCTCACGTCTCCTCACTTATTTTGCTCGCACGAATTCCATAGCCTCATGTCAATGCGTTCGCAATCGCTTTGGCGCATGTGGCAAATCTTCCGGATCAGACTTTGATCGCAATCGACAATCATGCAGTGGCCTGCGTGCGTCCCCGGCATCGAGGAAGCACGTAAACGCTCAGGCAATACTGATCGGCCCCTACCGGCTCTGAACGTCATAGCAGAAAGGTGTGCAGATTGTTGAACCCGATCGAATTCGTCGGCAAGGTCAGCTTGTTTGCTTTTCAGGTGGTTCGGGATGTATTTCGCGCCCCGTTCGAGATTGCTCAAATCAATCGTCAAGTCGCAGAGGTCGGCGCCAAATCTCTACCCCTCGTGCTCGGCTCGGGGTTTGCCCTGGGGACTGTCATGACACTTCATACACGGAGCACCCTCGTCACCTTCGGTGCAGGGTCCATGATTCCTACTGTTCAGGCGTTGGCTTTCTTTGTTGAGATCGGTCCGTTGGTTGCCGCTCTTCTTGTGGCGGGCAGAGTCGGCTCTGGAATAGGCGCGGTTCTCGCGAATATGAGGGCCACGGAGCAGATCGACGGCATTGAATCGTTGTCGATCGATGCATTCAAATTCCTGGTTGTTCCGCGGGTCGTCGCGTGCGTTGTGGCTCTTCCTCTGCTGACTGTGTTCATGGATTTTTCAGGTCTTCTGGGCGGGTTCATGTCGGAGTTCTTTTCTTCGAAAATCTCGTTTCACTTATATATCACTCGTGCTTTTGCCGATTTCGACTGGTTGAACTTCATTCCACCTACGGTCAAGACGACGGTCTTCGGATTCATCATTGGCACAATCTCCGCTTTCTTTGGGTATACGACGAACGAGGGAGCCAAAGGTGTTGGGAAGGCGGCGACGAACAGCGTGGTTGTCTCTTCCTTGTTGATCATTCTGGCAGACGTGGTTCTGATCAAATGCATCTTCTTCGCCTTTCCGGATAACTCGCTATGAGCGAGGAGACAAAAGCAGCCGTGATCTTCGATCACGTTTCAAAGGCATTTGGCCCTAAGCAAGTGCTTCGCGATGTTTCTTTCGAAGTTCAAGCTGGGGAAATCCTTTGCATCCTGGGCCGAAGCGGGACAGGCAAGAGTGTCACGCTCAAACTGCTGATGTCCCTCTTGAAGCCGGATCGTGGCGAGATATGGGTCGATGGGACAGAGATTACACGTCTTAAGGAGGCGGAGCTCTCGAGGGTGCGGCGCAAGATGGGCTTTCTATTTCAGGACGCGGCGCTCTTCGACTCTCTAACTCTCTACGAAAATCTGGCTCTGCCGCTTGCCCGGCTGACCCAGAAAACGCAGGACGAGATCGACTCGATCGTAGACAGCGTTTTGGGGCAGGTCGGCCTTGCAGGAGACAAGCAGAAGATGCCATCGAAACTCTCCGGTGGAATGCGAAAACGGGCGGGACTGGCGCGTGCGCTTGTGCTTGAGCCAAAGGTGCTGCTGGCGGATGAGCCGAGCAGCGGCCTTGATCGCATCACTGCTTCAGAGATCGACGAACTGCTTTTGAAGCAAAAAGCTGAACGAGGAACCACGGTAATTGTTGTGACGCATGATGTTCATGGAGCGCGCCGAGTTGGGGATCGTTTTGCGGTCTTCGACAAGGGCGATCTGGTTGCCTTTGGAACCGCCTCCGAGGTGGAGCAAAGTGAGCATGAAACCGCACGAAGGCTGATTTCGGAGTACTAAGTCATGATGAATCGAAATGTGATTGTTGGCTTGTTCGTCGCTGCAGGGCTCGCGCTCTTCACCATAGGCCTTTTCCTGATAGGGAATCGGCATGAGGCATTCTCCCGGCACATTGAGTTCTTTGCAGAATTCAAAGATTTGTCCGGGCTGGCCAAGGGGGCAAAAGTACAAGTTGCAGGCATGGATGCCGGACAGGTCCTGGATATAGGCATACCGGATTCTCCCACTGTGGGATTTCGTGTGAAGCTGCGAGTCGATGAGAAGTTTCATGGACTTGTTCGCACGGACTCTGTCGCTATGATTGGGACTGCTGGAGTAGTCGGAGAAACATTTCTGCTGGTTCGACCGGGAAGTCCAAACGCACCGGCAGCGACATCTCTGGCGACGCTTCCAAGTAAGGAACCGACTGAGCTTGCCGACCTTCTCGATCAGGGAAAGGGAACGCTCGCTGATGCCGATACGGCAATCAAGAACGCTAACGGGCTGCTCACGACAGTCGGCGGAAAAGTCAATTCAACTTTGGACGAGGTGAAAGGGACCGTCTCAAATGTGAATGACGTGGTAGTTGGATTGAAAGAGGGACGCGGATCTGCGGGAATGCTGCTTCGGGATCAAGCGCTAGCAAATCAGGTTCGTCAGACGGTGACAAACGTTCAGCAGGCTTCGGTGGACATCGGCCACGTAACAAGTAAGGCAGATGGCCTGCTCTCCGATATCCAGTCGCGTAACTTTCCGCAGAAGATCGACGGCACTCTGGCTAGTGTGAGCAGTGCGGCCTCGAACATCGACGCTAGCAGCCGTCAGATCCAGCAGACGATTGCCGAGATTTCTCAGCCTGATGAACAAGGCGTCGCGGCCGGCGTAAACATTCGCGAGTCCCTGTCGAATACGAATGTAGCTACCTCAAACATGGCAGATGAGACGGAAGCGCTGAAACACAACTTCTTTCTGAGGGGATTTTTCCGGCATCGCGGCTACTACAATCTAACCCATCTCTCCCCGGACAAATATCGAAAGGACGGCTTCTTTACAAGTCCAGGCAATCCCCGGGCTTGGCTCTCTGCCGAGCAGCTGTTTCGAACCGATGCCAATGGCGTGGAACAGTTGACACCGCGAGGGAAAACCCTGATCGATGGCACGCTGGCTGGATACGGCGACTCCATTGTCGAAAGCCCGATCATCGTCGAAGGATATTGGAGTGGGGAGAATCCCGCAGAGCAACTTACACTCTCACGCCACCGCGCCAACCTCGTGCGGCGCTATCTGCAGGATCACTTCCAGTTGGATCCAGGGCATCTAGGCGCGGTTCCGATGAAGAATCTGCCACCAAGCGGATCGGACCATTCGAGCTGGGATGGGATCTGCATCCTTTTGGTGAAAGGAAAGCCGTAGCTGGTTTCGAACTGCGTCCTCTCTGCAAGGACCGTGCCATACCGAGTGACAGGCTTGAGGAAACCATGAATTACTACCTGATCCACACGACCTATCCGATTCTCTTTGTGTCGGTATTTGCGCGACAACTTTGCCTTCCAGTTCCCGCCATCCTATTCCTCTTGGCGGGTGGAGCAGTTGCAGGTTCGGGACAGCTGAGTTTTACGGGCGTCATCCTGGTTGCTGTTGTCGGATGTGTGTCGGCGGACCTTGTCTGGTTCGAAGCCGGCCGCAGAAGCGGCAGGCGCGTGTTGCGATTACTCTGCGCTCTTGCAGCCGACCCAAGCCGTTGCATTCGCAAGGCACGGACAGTCTTTGCCAGCAAAGGGATGCCTATTCTCTTGATTGCCAAGTTTATTCCCGGACTGGATGGAATCTGTCCTCCAATGGCCGGGATAACCGGGGCGTCGCTAGGCGCGTTTGTTGCTTACGACGCAGGTGGTTCGTCTCTTTGGGCCGGAACGTATGTCACCTGCGGGTTTGTCTTTGCGAAGGAACTGGACCGAGTGGTGCAGTACACCTCTACAGCAGCCAATGCCCTGATTCTGATCTTCGGTCTTCCGCTGTTCGTGCTGTTCGTGTGGAAAGTGGCATTGCTCTTACGGATGATTCGTCTGCTTAGGCCTCTGCATATCACCCCCGAACTGTTGAAGGCTCGGTTAGACGCCGAAGAGCTCGTCGGCATTCTCGACCTACTGCGCTTCGAAGAAGATCCAGAAGAGATCGCCGTCATCCCTGGAGCTGTCCGGCTCGACCCGCGTGAACTGCGCCGCAAAAAGCGCATCGTGGTCCCCAACGGTCTCGATGTCGTCCTCTATTGCAGCTCGAAAAACAGCTTTGTGAGCGCGCGCGTGGCGGTGGCGATGCGCAGGCATGGTATTCAGCGCGTTCATGTGTTGTCGGGAGGCCTGGCTGCGTGGAAAGCTCTCGGTTTTCCCGTGAGCTCTGTGATTGTCGACCCGAATGCCGAGCTTGCGCGGCTTAGTATCCGGGTGATCCCTGGCGTGAATGATCGGCAAGGAGCAAAGCATTGAAACATCCCGACGGTACTTCAATTCTTAGCCAGGCTCCAGAGGATGCTTATAGCCAAGGAGAGAGATTGTTGATTTGTGCCGCGCAATCTGGATCGGCGACCGCATTCGCGGAACTTCAAGGCCGGTATTCGCGACGGATCTACAGGACAATTCTCAAAATCACGAAGAATGAAGAAGACGCAGAAGATGCTCTGCAGGATTCTTTTCTACGGGCTTATTTAGGGCTCAAAGACTTCGAGGGAAGAGCCAATTTCTATACATGGCTAACGCGAATTGCAATTAATTCCTCTCTCATGCTCTTGCGCAAGAAGCGAACACAATCGGAGATATCGTTCGAGTGCGTCTCAGAAGCTGACAGGGACTACACCCTGTTCAAGCTTAAGGACACTATGCCAAATCCAGAGGAGTCCTATGATCAGCTTCAGCTGCGCCTGAAGCTCTTGAGATCCATACGAAAACTCACGCCGCATCTACGGAAGGTGGTGGAGATCCGAGTGATCAGGGAATGCTCGCTGACGGAGACAGCCAGCAAGCTTGACATTACTGAAGCTGCCGTGAAATCCCGCCTTTATCGTGCGCGCAAGCGATTGGCATCTTCGCCGGCCCTCGCAACATTGCGGCCGACAGTATGCCGCCCGAGGGATCGATAGATGGAGGGTGGTGCAGTCGTGACACAGCTTATCGCCAGGATGAATCCATCAGGGTCTATGTCTAAGCAGCGCGCGTAGCTCCTCCCGGCAGCAGCTGCTAAAGACGTTCAGCGGATCGACATGATGTGAAACGGTCGCGCTTCTAAGAGCTTCGATGGTCATGGCTGTCTCGCCGAAACGCTCGGTCATCTGAGCAGCAAACCGCTCGGCGGCCTCAATCACTGGTTCGGACGCGAATAGACGCATTCGGCTGATCAGAGCGTATAAAGCCACCAATTCATCTGCATCATCCACCTCTTTCGTCGATGCGCTGACGTAAATCCTGGTGCCTAATTGAATGAAGTCGGAGTAAAGTGTCTGTCGCGACACCAACTCTCGGCTCATGATTTCTCGCTCTGTCATACCGCGTTGGATCAGGAAATTGCTCAGGAGAGGTGTAATACCTCCAAAGGCCGATCCACCTAAAGCAGCCAGCGCGCTGACGACAGCTCCGTCCATCCTTGTTGCCTCCTTGAGAGATAGCGCAGCCGGGCGATGAGGGAGGTTATTCGGGTCGCTGTCCCAGTTGTCGCTTGATGTCGTTCTCAGCGAGGTAGAGATTCAATCGCGAGTTCAGTACATTCATGCGCGCGAACGTGAGAGCCGCATGAGCCGTCGCAACTCCGGAGGCCAATTGCGCGTTAACCTTTGCACGTTCACCTTGGATGCGAAAGCTCTCCTCGCGAGCCTGCATGGCTTGTGTTGTTACGCTGAGCAACTGTTCGAGTTGTTCAGCTTTGTCATATGCCGACGACAACTCGATGCGGACGTCATTTTCGGCTTGCTCCAATTGAGTTTGGGCCATTGCGAGCTTGATTCGTGCATCGTGGAGCTTAGCTTCGCGCCCGCCGCCGTCGAACAGGTTGTATGTGAAAGCCGCCCCAAAGGTGCCAAAGTTATGAGCAAGAAACGGCAAGCCACTCTGATAGCTGTAGCGAGCGATACCTGTGATATCGGGTATGTAATCATCCTGTGCTGCTGCTACCCCTGCCTTTGCCTTTTCGACGGTCTGCTTTGCCAACAGGATCGTTGGGCTCTTAGCGAGAACGAGAGCTATAGCTTCGGTGCGCGTTGGAAGTGTAAGCGAAGTGGCGACAGATTCAGCATCGAGGACAAGATGAGTGCCGAGGGGCATGCCGACCGCGTCATCGAGCTGCAACATCAGATCATCAAGATTGAGCTGTGAGACGAGGGCGGCTTGCTGCTTATCGAGCAGATCAGCGCGGGTCAGCAGTTCGGCGTCAGCCAGAAGTTTTCCGTCCTCTACGCCATGCTTTGTCTCCTCTTCTGCAGCGGTCGCGGCATCCACCGCGTCCTGTGCAGATAAGCCGCGCATCTGCTCAATCAAGAGGTTGTAATAGAGTTTATGAACCAGAAGCGCGATTCCATTCTCAGCGTCGTCTGACTGAATTCGTGCGGAGTTTAGATCAGCGTCGGCCGCCTTCACTCCTGCCCGGATCTTCAATATCTGTGTCAAAGGCTGTGCTAGCTCCGTCCCGCTGGTGTAGCTGGTCGCACCGCCTTGGCCGATGTTCAGAGTCTCTGCCGGTATAGGTCCCGTGGAGGTCTCTCCGAGCGCGCCGGCGGAGATCTTGACCCCTTCAAGTTCAGTAATGTGCAGGACCGAGGACTGGTTCTTGAGAACGGGGTAGTAATGGGACTCAGCAAGTTTCTTCTGCACCTCGCTGTCGGTTACGGCGAGATGGGCGAGATGAATGTGGCGGTTGTGCTGGAGTGCCATCTGGACAGCGGCGGGGAGAGTAAGGTGCATGCCGGCAGGATTGCGTTGTGCATCAGAAACGGGAGCAACGGACCTACCGGGAACCTCTTGAGCCGCGAGGAGAGCGGACGATACAAAAATAGATTGGATCAGGCATGCAGCCCCGGATAACCGATTGCCGGGGCGGCGTGCTGCTGTATTGATTGGTAAAATCTCTCTCGCCATACGACTCTTCATATTGAGAAGGCTTTCTACGAAACGGATTTGGCGGGTACCGAAGCCGCAATGATCTGAGGGAAGCCGACTTTCAGGCCCCGAAGGCACATTACGATCAGGAGGCATCCTGTTGCGACGTAGGCGATGAGAGTGATGCTGTCCATAATCGCCATAGTGAATGCCTGCTGCCGTATGCTGCCCGCAAACAAGACAGCCGCGCGACCCGTTGCAATATCCTGGGTTACTCCTCCAGCGTGCATTCCTGCCGCAAGCAACCTGGATCGCTCAAGGACGGGAGTGGCGCCACCCTGGATTCCAGCGGAGAGTAAGTCGTAGTGAAACACCTGCCTACTATGGAGGAAGAACTGGACGAATGAAGCTCCAAGTTCTCCTCCAAAGAGGCGGACGGTTTGAAAGAAGCCGGCGAAGCTCAGCACATCGGGGCCTTTGTCCATAGAGCCCGAGTTCAGTATGTCCAGAATGATGGAGCCCACCATGCCGTTGAATGCGAATCCTTCTCCCATGGCAAGAGTCACCTGACCCAGAACGAAGTTACTGCCGGACCAGACTGAGGTGATGTGCGAATCCATGAGGGCGGCTATCGCGATCAGGGCAAACCCCACAGCGAGAATGACGCGTGAATCGACGTGTCCTAATAAGTAAATTGCGAGAAGCCCCGCCAACATTTGCGGAATCGCCAGCCAGAGGAGAACAGGGCCGATTTGTTCTGGTCGGTAACCTTGAATAGCAGTGAGATAACTGGGGACCAACACGATGGAAGACAACAAAACAAAGCGGAAGATCGCAAGGATCATGCCGAGCAGCATCGTGTTTCTACGCAGCAGGAAAGGAAAGTTGACCAGCGGATTGGGTTTGCTGAAGTGGCGCACCACAGCGGCCAGGACGAGGAATGACCCTGACACGACGAGAGCGACGAAGGTTCCTGAACGCCACCAGTCGAGCCGTTGCCCTTGATCGAGCGCCGCGTACAACAGTGCCGCTCCCAGACTGGCATAAAGAAAGCCGCGCCAACTCGGCGCAGGCTGTCCTGGCGAGGGCTTCGGGATAGGTTTAGGAGGGATACCGAAGAGGACCAGGACGATCATAACCGGTGTAAGCAGCGCAGTCGTCCAGAAGATCCAGTGCCACGAGAGTGTGCTCATCACCCAGCCTTCATACCAATGCGCCGAGTGCGTTGTAACGACGATGTCGGCCGCGTAGGCGGCGATACCGAAGTGCAAATAATTCTGGGGTAGATTGCGCAGAACAAACGAGAGTGTCAGAGGATAGAAGCTTCCGGCTGTCAATCCGGCCAGCCCTAGCAGACACAGAAATACTGGGAAGTGGCCTGCGAACGGCATAACGATGCAGAGAAGCGTAAAGATGGCTGCGCAGGCAAGGAGGACACGTCTCGGGCCAAGGAGTCCGCCCAGGTAGACAGAAAAGGGACCGATGAACATCGTTCCCATGTTGTATGTGGTGCCAATCCATGAGGCTGAATCCGCGTCCAGCCGGAGCGCTCCACGCAAATCAGCTAAGCCAACACTCAAGAGTCTTCCAAAGAGAGTCGCCAGCAAGGCGCCAAGCAGTACAGCTGCAATGCCGAAGATGGGCCGAAAGCGCTGGGGAGATTCGATTTGTGGACTGGTCGACATGTGAGCTACTGGGCCGTCGCCGGGCGAGTTATGTCTGATGTTTCAATTCGGTCTGTATGTACCGTGACTTCCGCAGAGAGGCCCGGGCGAAGAATATCTGAGGAAGGTTTGCCATCGAGCAGGATCTTCACCGGGACTCGCTGAACAACCTTCGTAAAATTGCCGGTGGCGTTGTCGGGCGGCAAAAGCGCTGTTGCCGACCCGCTCGCAGGGGCGATTTCGCTCACATGACCGTGGAGAGTCTGGGATGGGTAAGCATCGATTTTGATGTCTGCGGTGTCGCCTATGGCAATGTGGGCGAGCTGCGTTTCCAGGAAATTGGCTTCGATCCACGCGCCGTCCTGAACGAAATCGATCACCTGAACACCTGCACCGACAAGTTGGCCCGGATGGACACGTAGCCGGCCAACTCGACCGTCGGCAGGGGCCTGGATTTTGGTGTAGGCGAGACTGACATTGGCAATCGTCACGCTTGCGGTTTTGGCTGCGATCTGCGCCTGCAGCCCTGCATCTTTTGCGTTGAGGGCCGCTCTTTGCTGCAGAGCTCCAGCAAGCGCGGCGCGGCTGCTTACGACAGCGGCTTTAGCGCGCAAGAGATCCGCGCGGCGACTTTGCAGCGCAGCTTGGGCGGCGTCTCGTGCTTCCTGAACCTGCTCGAACTGCTGCCGAGTCGCCGCACGGTTTGCGAGCAGCGTTTCCTGGCGTTGATATTCACTGACGGCCTGCGTTCGTTGAGCCTCTGCGGCATCGATGCCGGCCTGTGCTGCGTCGGTTGCGGCCTGCGCCTGCTCTATCGCTGCTTTTGCGGCGTCGACGCTCGCATCTGCAGCACGCTTGGCATCTTGGTTTGCACCCAATTCGGCTTGCGAGGCGCGGATGGCTGCCTGTGCCTCATCGACGGTCGCCTGGTAGTCCGAGTGGTCTAACTCGAGGATGGACTGGCCGGCTTTGACTGTCTGATAGTCCCGTACATCCACACGCTGCACTGTACCGCTTATGCGAGTGCTCAGCGGGATCTGATCCCCTGTCACATAGGCGTCGTTGGTCTTCTGAAGGATCGCGTTACTTTTCCACGAGTCCCAATGACCCCGGATCGCGAAGAAGAGAAAGATCGCTATCGCCAGCACGAGTATAGGAATCGCAATGGACAACTTCTTCAAGCGTCTGACCTCTTTTCACAATTGGTTTCGCAAAGCTCTCGTTGATCCAGCCCTTCCGTCCAGCACACTTGGAGATGTAGCACAGTTGAGGAGGCAACACAACCGTCTGGAAGAACTCCTTGGATTGGAACAGGCTGAGTAGGCGGTGGGGAAGTGAGGGGCGGTGTGCTCACCGTGAGGAGCATCGGATGAAGATCTCGATGGGGCCGTGCGAAATTAGATGGACTCGATTTGGAGAGGATGCGTTGTATTCTTGAGGCTCTAAAGGACGGCGCGGACAATAAATTGAAATTTGTCATCATCGCGTATGCTGTCAAACCGTGGATCGGCCGCTATCCAAGGCAGCTCTGCCTCCCTCTCCTGGAGAGACCGATTCAATAGCTCCAACGACTTAGCAAATTCCTTCATAGACAGGGCCAAACTTGCCTTTCTGAAATAGCTCAGAGAGGATTGTTCCAGTAACAGACCTGCGTCCGCGACAAGTGAAATCGCATCTCTCTCCTTGCCGCACAGGGCAAAAATCTCAGCGATGCCTGCGAGATAAACGGGCAAAGTTCCTACTCGCCGTCGAAGATCTTCCGCCAAGGTCATTGCGCTCTGTAGTTCTCCCATCTGAATCTCGGTCAACGCGCGAATGAGCGTGGTTTCGATCGGCAGGGGTCCATAGTCCGCAATCCGTGCGTAATATTCCTTGGTCTCACGTTGCCAGCGGCTCAAGTATAGAAAGCGAGCTACAGAGGTTTTCTGCCGCGCTGAAAACGAATCCATCCCCTCGGCAATCTGCAAATGTGACCAGGCGTCCTCAAATCGTGAGTGCACTAGAAGGAATTGCGAAAACTCCCGGTGAGCCGAATGCTGGTCGCCCAGCCTTAAGGCCTCACGAAAACTCTCTTCGGCAGCCTTCCACTTCCATTCCTGGGCAAGTATGCAGCCCAATGTGGAATGGACATCGACCATGTCCGGGCCCATCATCATGGCGCGCCGGCAAGCAATGCGTGCCTTATCGACGAGATTCTTAGAGCCAGGAACGCCCCTCTGCGCTAACGCAACACAGCACTGCGCAATTCCACAATGTAACCGGGTATACTCCGGAACTCTTATCGCCAACGCTTCGAATTTCTTGAGCGATAACTCAATATCTGGAATTGAACCCTCTTCGAGACCGGCGTCCGCCGCCAGGGCCTCGGAATACATCTCGTATAAAGTCTGGGTCGGCGTCGCGGCATACCGGCGCACGATAGACTCCCTGGGAGAGATCCGGTTCAGCAGCGTCGAGGCGACCGCCTCTTGCAATTTCATCAGATCGCCTCGCTCCGTTGAAGCATCAAAGCGCTGCGACCATAGCAGCAGTCCGGCGGAGGTTACAACACGCGCAGAAACCCTCAGCCGGTTTCGCTCGCTGCGAACCGTGCCATCTATGATGACTTGCGCATCTAAGTCATCGTTCCTCGTTACGGAGTTGGCCCTCGATGATTGCGGTTGACGGGAGATATCCGAAACCACACGAATCCCGGGAACCTGAACCAGTTTATGTAGAATCTCGTCCGAAATTCCAAATGCCCAGTCTGATGCCACAGGGTCGTCTGCGCGTGCCTGAAAGGTTGTCACCGCAACCCGTACACCGTCTCCCTCCATCCAGAGTTCACCTGCGACTCTTTCCGGAAGTTGAGGCTGTCCGTCCAGACTTGCCCTCCATCGAATGACCGGGACATAGCTTCCAGAGCGAATGAAGATCACAACCTCGTCGGTCTTTCCCTCGCTCTCGTAATATTCCTTGAGCTTCCGCCTGAGGCGACGCGCCTCGGTGCGCACGATTGTGTCTTGAGCGGGGTCGAAGTCGGATTTGCGGCCGTACGCTTCGATTCCAATCGTATATTCCCTTAGGCTCTCTTCACGCCCGTGAATTTTCTCCTCAACGGCAAACCGGAGAAACTGCGAAAGGCGGATGGACTGCACGAAGAACTCACTGTTGAGCAGCCTTTCCAAAGCCCGCAATGCTTCATCCGGAGGAACGGTATCCTCGGGTCGATCTTGGGAAGTAGGGGAGACCTTGGTCATACCTCTGGGCAGACTCCGGCTGCGAGCTCATTCTAATGTAGCGATGATATGCGTCCGCATCAAATCATGCTCACCGTGAGATCACTCGCATCTGAGGGTGCGGGGGTCCTAGGCTTGCGATTAATGTCAGTGGAGTGCGTGCATGGCTGCAGACACCCTGGTGAATGTTCTCGCTCTTATCCCGTTCGAAATGCGAAGCCGGATGAGGGAGCTGGAACACGCAGTACCCGGAGAGCTGACGACGTGTGTCTACACCGACGAGTTTATCCAATGTTCCCGCGATCGAAGCTATACTGTCGCGCTTGTTCCGGATAGCCTGTCGGCGCATGAGTGGTGGACTGTCTGGGGACAACTCACCACGTTGGATCCGCGACCGTCTATCCTCGTCTACGCGTTAAGCAGTGACTTCCCAATGTGGTCGGGGGTTCTTGAAACCGGAGGCTTCGATGTCATTGTTGCTCCGTTCCCAGAGGAGAAGCTGCGTAAGGTCATAACGTTGGCCGCAGAATACTTCGCACAGAGATCGACCGAATGAGGATATCCGGAGTTGGCTGCGGCATTGTCGATCAGGAGTTCGGCGCCTTCCAGAAAATAAACTCGGTTGGCGAGGATTGGACCACCAACGCTCAGTTGGGGGCCGGCATCACAGACGTTTTCGAGATGAGCACTGCGGATGCGGGAGCCTGGAAGCGGATCTTCGAGGTGGAACTACATTGATCGCCGGCGCGGCGTGTTTCAGCGATGATCACACCCCAAGAACGGGGTCTTTGTCGTCGACTCTGCTACTTCAAGGATCGAGCCGGTCGACGTGCACGGCTTTCCAGCCATCAGAGAACGAGCCGCTTTGGCCGACTATGACACAGGCCGTGCACGCCTCTCTGTGGTTGTCAGGCCATCCCACGCATGTTAGAAAATACCCTCATTCGGGCGACATATATCATGGATTGTCCTTGTCTTGTTTCTCTTTATCCTTATCTTTTTTCTTGCTGAAGAGGCCGCTGATCGCGTGCCCGGTCTTGGAGGCAACGCCTTTCGCCGTCTGACCCACAATGCTGCGCGCGGCGGCTCCAGTGTTTGCCACATAGATTGGATGTGCAACGGTGCCTTCAATTGTGATCGGAATAGCGCCCTTCCCGTTACCCACGTTCGACATCTTGATCAGGCTGCCGGCCAAACCGCTGGTGGGATAGGAGAGTATCTCGTAATGAAGGGTTCCGTCCGGGCTTGCGGTTCCAGATCCAGTTGACGTTGCGACGGACGGAATATCTGCTTGGATGTCGGTGGACGTTGAGCCGGCGAGCGTGGCCGTTGTTTCGCAGGACATGCTCTTCACGTACGTATCCGGATTCGAGATCGCCTTCCCCGCGAAAGACGCCAGCGAGCCGATCTGTGCCCCAAGGTTGTAACCGACTAAGGTGGTATCGGCTACCTGGACTGGACCTGAAATTACGGGCGAGGCCAGGGGCCCAGTAATCTTGAAGTTGACCGACAATGTCCCGCCCCGCAGGTGGGAGCCTTCAGGGAGACGGACAGGGACCGACGACAGCACGGCCTGGAGGTCGTCGATATGTACGTTTTTGCCAGTGAGCTGCAGATTCAGCGCTCTTCTCTCGTCCTGGCCCTGGATTGTCCCGGTCATTTGGAATTTCGCATTGCCGATCGAGATATCGGACTGCGTGATTTTGAGAGATTGCGCGATGAGATCGACTTCAACCTTATTTTGAATGGTGATGACCTTAGGCGACGGTTTACCCCCGGGCCCGAAGATCATCGATGATCCGGTAAATATGCCGGTGGCTGTTGCCGTGCTTCCATCGGAGGCCACCTTGCCCTCCACGTTTACCTGTCCCGCAATGCCGCTTTTGGGGTCGATGAATCGATAAGCCGAGATCTTTAGGTCGTGTACGGAGGCGGTTGCTTCGAACGGTGTCGATGTAACGCTCGCGTAGCGGATCGGGCCAATCTTGCCGGAGAAAGTGGCGTTTCCATCGCCGGGTAGCCTGGTCGCGATCTGGAAGTGAAACTGCGAGCTTGGAGAAAAGTCCGTCACCACAATGTTGACGTTGGAATAGACAAGCGGCTTACTCGAGGAGTTGAGCTGCGCCACGGTCAGAGTTCCGTCGTTCACCTTGAATCGGCTCACGGAAAGAGAGGGCTGATTGGCAAGGGGTGATTGGTTGCTGCTCGGCGCAATTTGACCCGTGTCTGAGCTCTTGCCGAGTGTGGAGAAATTGAAGGTCCCGTCAGCCGCCTTCAGCAGATTGATCTGCGGCTGATCAATCACGATTCTGTTCACCTTCAATTGCCGAGAGAAAAGGAGAGGTTTCAGCTCCACACCGATCTTGACTGACGTGGCTTTGAGAAAGGCCGATTGACTAAAGGCCGGATCGTCGGCAATCTCGATGTCTTGCGCGATGACTGTGCCAGACAGAAGGGACAGGCTCAGATTACCCAGTTTTACGGTGCGTCCCAGATCGCCGCTAGCCTCTGCCTCGAGCTGCGGGCGGAAACGGTTCACATCGATTAGGAAGGGTAGCGCTGCGAGTGCAACCAGCGCTATGACAATCACTCCGCCTGCAATCCATAGCCAGCGCTTCTTCATCATCAGACAAGGGGCCTTCCGTTGGGACGTCGTAGAAAGCATAAACGTCTTCCGAAAGCATAAGCTGCTTTCCGCGACGATCTGCACACGATACTGGCTAAGATGCAGGATTGGGGTGAGGCGTCTACCTTGAGTTAAACCGCAGGTATCTATGAGAAGACGGTATTACTGTTCTCCCTCAATTCCACGGCGGCGTAATCGCAGAATAACCATCGGCATCAAGAACTCTGACGTGTACGCTCAGCGTGTACACGGCCATCGACAGATCCGGAGGGGGAAGGAACCGTCTCGTCTTTTGCTGCTCGGAGTCTATGCGTAGATAACAGTAGACCGGGGGCTTTTACTCATATCGCAGCGCTACGACTGGTTCAACCTGCATCGCTCGCCGCGACGGCACGTAGGCCGCGAACAGAGCTATCAGCGAAAACAAGCCTGCCACACCGAAAAACGAAACTGCGTCAAAGAGGCCCAATCCGTAGAGAATTGCTCGCAGCAGATAAGTCGCTCCTATTGCCAGCACCAGTCCCACCGTTAGGCCCCCCAGTACAGGCCGTGTGCTTTCCCGTAGCATGAGTGTCAGCACATCGCGCTTGCGCGCGCCAAGAGCCATCCGGATACCTACTTCCCGAGTTCGTAGTTCCACAATGTAGCTAACTGTCCCGTAGATCCCCATCGCCGCCAGAAATAGCCCGAGCAATCCAATCGTCGAAGCGATCGATGCAGCGAGCCCTGCCACTATAAACGGGGCTGTCTGTCGCAACATGTCGTCCAGTGTCAGTGAAGAAACGCCCAACTCTGGATCAACGACAGCCACTGTCGACTCAATCGCGGTCACAAATCTCTTTGGGTCCACTTTCGTTCGAACCAACATTGGATAATCGGCGATACGGTCCTCTGGCATCGGTATGTAAATCTGTTCCGAGTCGCCGCCATCCAGTGTGACCCCACGCGTGTCCCGTGTCACCCCTACAACAAGGTAGTTCGGCCCGTCCGGCAGCACTTCTCGCTTTGCATGAAAGCTTCCATCCGTGCCCATCCGTAAGGTTCGCCCTATGGGATTCTGACCCGGCCAGATTCGATTCGCTGCTCCCTCGCTCAGCACCACCTCTGCGGCCGGCTGCCCCGCAGTTGTGCGAAACCCATGACCATACAAAAACCGGATGTCCAACGTGTCGAAATAGTTCGGTTGCACATAGGTGTAGTACTCGACCACTTTGGTGTTGCGCTCCGAAGGCTTCTCGCCATTCAAGGAGATCGCTGCCGTTCGCACTCCGCCCCCATCCGGTGCGCGTCCACTCGTCACCGCCGCCACATCCGGCATTGCTGAGACTCTCGTTCGCAGTTCCCGCACCGTAGCCAGCTTGCGCTCCGCGGTGTACTTGGCCTCTTCGGGAAACTGCAGCTCAAGATCCACCACATGTTTTCCGTCGTAGCCCGTCGCCATGTCTAACGCGTGCAGTGAGCTACGAATCAGCATGCTTCCCGCCACCATTAGTACCACCGAAACCGCAACCTGCGCGCCAATCAACACCCCTCTGAGTCTCTGGCGGCGTACTGGCGACGTCCCCGCATTTGCCTTTAGCGATGACGGCAGCGCGGAGCGCGATCCCTCCAGTGCCGGAGCCAACCCAAACAGAACTCCCGCCACCATCGAGACTGCAAAGACATATGCAAAAATTTCAAAATCCGGGTTGATGTGAACCACGAAGACGCCAAACTCAGCCGGCAACGCCCCTGCCGCAATATTTGCCGCGACCTTCAACACCGCCCACGTGATCACAAGCGCCAATGCCCCGGCCAATGCCGCCAGTAAAGCGCTTTCCGTTAGCAACTGCCGAATCAATCTCCCACGGCTAGCCCCCAGCGATAGCCGCATCCGCAACTCACCCTGGCGTGACGCCGCTCGCGCCAGTTGCAGGCTAGCCACGTTTGCGCACGCGATCACCAGAACCATCCCCACCGCAATCATGATCAGTGCAATCGCGAATTGCAGGCCGCGATCCAACTTACGCGGAAATGGCGTCCCCGGCCATACCAGCGCTGTCACCGGCTTGTGCAGATCCGAGTGCGTTTCATGCAGCTCTCGCAATTGTTCCGCGAGTGCCGTCATCTCGGCTTGACTGGTTTCCATCGTTGCCCCGTCCGCAAGCCGGCCGTACATTCGGCAACATAGGTTCTCACGATCTCTCAACTCTTGTTCATCCGGGTGTACCAGCGATATCAAACTAATTGGCAACCAGAAGTCAGGCGCCGCCACGCTGGTCCCCACGAAATCATGCGGAGCAATACCGATAATCGTGAATGCCACGCCATTCAGACGGATTGTCTTCCCCAAAACTGCGGGGTCGCCAGCGAACCGCCTCTGCCAGTAGTTCTCACTAATCATCACCGCAGGCGAGGCCATCAGCTCTGCACGGCTCACTTCATCGAAAGTGCGGCCACGCAGCGCACCTCTCCCCAATACCGAAAAGTAATTCTCCGAAACAGCAAAAACGCTCGCCGCCTCGCCTGCCGTATTCGCTACATTGGGTGGCACCAAACCCATGCGACCCATCAGCGATCCTGCCGCCGGGCTCCGTTGTCCATTGAATGCGCCAGCGCCTGACATGGTCAACAGATCTTGGTTGCCCATGAGAATCACGCCACTCGTAGAGCGCATTTTGTCGCGATAGACTTCATAGTCCGGGTAGCTAAACCAGGAGCTTAACTGGCCCGATTGCAGCACTAAAGAAAGATTCACCATTCGCCCGGCGTCTCGTGCGTCCAGCTTTCGCCCAATCAGCGCTTTGTATGCCGTAAACGCCGCAGTATTCGCACCGATCCCCAGCGCCAGCGCCAATACCGCAGCCACTGTAAACCGGGGCTGGCGCACTAGCATCCGCGCTCCGTACCGAAGGTCTTGCAGCACCGTTTGCGGCAGAGTCATCAAGTCAATCTCGTTCATCCGCTCGCGCATCGTTCCCGGGCCACCAAAGCGTACTCGAGCATCTCGCCTCGCGTCATCGCGCTTCATGCCCTGGTCCACGTTCCACTGCTCGCGCATGGATAGATGAAATTGAAGCTCATCTTCTAGATCCTTTGCCAAACGCTCACGCACGAACAACGCCGTTAGTCGTGAAAACCAAGCCATCGTAAGCCTCCTTAGGCGTTCCTTTGCTCAAACTCCAGCACCAGTGCTACTGCGTCCGTAATCTTTCGCCAATTGACCTGCTCGGTTGTCAGTTGCTTGCGGCCCAGGTTGGTTAACTCGTAGTAACGCGCACGCCGGTTGTTCTCGCTTACGCCCCATTTGGCTTTGATCCAACGCTCCTGCTCCATTCGGTGCAAGGCAGGGTAGAGCGAACCCTCTTCAACTCGCAGCACCTCGTTCGAGATCCGCTGAATATGCAGCGTGATCCCCCAACCGTGCATCGGCCCCAACTCAAGGCTCTTGAGTACCAGCAGTGCCAGTGTCCCTTGCAGATTGTCGCTCTTGGATTTGGCCATCCCGCCTCTCCCATAGACTTCTATAGAAGAGTGCGTCACCTGCTCCCGAATGTCAAGTCGACATTGGACGCAACACTCCACGGCATGCGGGGCGAGCAGGATCGATCATGACGATCCTGCCGGACACAACGAACCACAGCTTTCCATCGCCACTCGTCATTCGGGCGCAGTTTTAATCGCAGGCTTTTGCTCGGCAGCTCCGTTGCACGCCTCAAGCAGATGTTCCATATAGCTGTCGGGATGCGACGCGAAGCGAAAGTCCAGTCTCAGATAGAACGCCTGAGCATCGTGCGTGATCAACGAGACCCGCTTCAAATTCTTTAGCTGCGGGTGCTCTAGAACGCAGCGGATCAGCCATGATCCCAGACCCTGCCGCCTTCGTTCTTCCACGATGTAGACGTCACAAAGGTAGGCATACGTAACGTAGTCGGTGACTACCCTCGCCAGGCCAATTTGCTGATCCCCTTCGAGCAGGGAGAAACACAGCGAGTTCCGCAGAGCTCGGTCAAGCGACTCCTCGGTTAGCTTCGCCCACCACTTTGCTTCCGCAAGAAACCGGAAGACCGCTCGGCTATCCAGTACTTTGGGATCTGTCGAGATTCTAAATTTGCCCTGCTCGCGGAGAAAATAATTAACACAAGTCACGATCGCCTCTCGTCGTTTGCGTCTCCATCAGACTCGTCTAGAGGCGCTCATGTCATACAATATAGCTATTAAACAAAAGAATAGTCTCTTTTGTCCCGGCTTGGAAAGTGATGTTAAATATTAACAGTTTAAGGACAATCTGCGGTATAGGAAGACTCGCAAATCAAATTGACACGAGAATGTTGTTAGAAGGCATAATCGAACCGAAAGAGCATCAGCGTTGCGAACAGAACGATGGCTGACCCCAAAAGCGCTCGCGGCGCCAGACGTTCTCCAAGAATGCTGAACGCCAGGGCCACCCCAAAGAGCGGCATCAGATAAAGCGACGCAGAGGCTATCACCACATCAACGGTCCCAAGCGCCTTGAGAAAAAGCACCATCGAGACACCGTAGAGAAAGACCGCGAGATATCCAACCGCAGCCCATTGGGTCAGCGTAAGCTGCGCAAATTGGCTTAGACACTGGGGCTCCATCAGGAAAAGTACCGGCAGGCTGAAAACAGTAGTCGAAAGATAGCTGAAGAAAAGCGTCTCGATCCCCGAGAAATGCTTCAAGAGACGTTTGGAATACACGTTGTAAAAGGCAGACCCAAGACAGCCGACTGCGATCAGCAGGTTTCCGGCAACTTCGTGCGCGCGGGGTCCGGTTGCGGAGGCTTCGTGCAGCGGCGATAGCAGAACCACACCGGCAAGTCCCAGAAGCAGCGCTCCCACCCGAAGCGTTGAAAGTCGTTCGCGCAACAGCCACACAGCAATCAACGCACCGAAGATAGGAATCAGCAGGCTGAGAATTGCTCCATTCGAAGCAGTGGACCAGCTTACGCCCAGCGTCATCCCTACCTGCGCCATCAACTGGCCGCAGATACCTGCCAGCAAAAACTCCCGGCGCAGCCTCCACGCAGCCCTGAACTTTTGCCGTACATCTCCGCGAACCACCAGAATCCCCAGCCCCAAAAGCGTGACGAAATAGAGCGGAAGGAGAGCGATGGCCAGAGGGCCAGGGCCACCAACCAGAAGCTTTACCGCAACGCCCTGTCCGGCCCACAGCAGGTTCGCAGCCGTCAGCAGCATCACCGCCGAGATCAGACTGGCATTGCGCGAAGAGCGCACTATCGCACACCTCGAGTCTCGGCAAGTTGCAGAGTATGAACCCCGAAGGCATCGACGCCATCCGAGCTACCCTCAAAAATATGGGGCATCCTTCCATGTTGTCCGCCATACTCCTGCGCGATCGAACGAACGATCGGCCAATCGTCCGGGCAGCCAAGAACAGCAACCACGCCGCCGCCGCCGCCTCCAGTCATCTTTGCTCCCGGAAGCCCAGCGTTCAACGCCCGCGCTACCAACTCATCGCAAGCCGCTGCCCCCAGACCGCACTCGGCGTAGGCTATGTGCGACTGCCTGAAGATCTCGCCGATCAATCGCAATGAACTCCGCAACGAACTCGCCACACCGTCATGCGCCGCTGCTTCAAGCAGCGAAATCACCCGCTGTACACGAAGATTTTCTTCGGTTGCATAACGAACGGCCGCGCGAACCGGATACTCGCGCTCAGGGTCGATGGCCGTAAATGGATCGATGTGGTTCCCAGCGTGTTTTATGAACTCGCGTCCGCTCAGAGACTCCGGTAGCCGGAACTCGTAGCGCGTCTGAAACTCCGAAACCAGGAGGTTCGACAGATAGCCATTCCAGCGCGCGTCTGTCCATCGCGATATAGCAGCATCCTTCTCGGGGACCACATCGACCCCTTCGATTTGGCAGATCAGCTTGTAGCCCATAAACGCTGCAGCGCGCGCAGTCTCGTAGGCCTCTCCGCTGGTCGAGCGCGGAGCCATCGAATCGATTCCCCAAATGCAAATGCCCGCAGGCAGTGTCATTGGCACAAATGGCCGGCAGGGTTGGCAGAGCATTGGCAGCAGATGATTTGCCCTGCCCAGCACAATCGCTGCCTGATCCATAATGCCGCAGGCGGCGCCGGCCACCACGTTCTCGACCCATTGGCCGGCAGTAGCAAGGGCCACACCATCGAGTGAGATCCCCCATGCAGCAGCTGCGGCCTTCAGGGTCGCAACCTCCAGCGCCGCGGAGGAGCTCACTCCTCGATTCAGGGGCAGGTCAGACGCAATAAAAACCTCGGCTCCCCCTTCGCATCCATGGAACCTCTTAAGAAAATAAAGCGCCCCAAGCACGTAGCGGCCCCAGCGCGACCCTTTGCGTTCGTCACAATGTGCCCGTACGCTCTCAGGGTCACAAAGCTCGCAGCCCGGAAGCTGAAGACTGATCGCCCAGCCAAACTGCGCCGCGCCCGGATTCAGGACACGGATCGTATCGTCCGTTCTCCGTTGGACCGCCACCCATACGGCTTCGCGTAATAGCCCCTGTAGCACCATGCCGCCGGTGTAATCGACGTTTCCACCCATAACATCAAGGCGGCCGGGAGCTCGCGCTACCCACACCGGCTTCTCAGGAGCAAAGCATCCAAGCTCTGCAACCTGATCTCCTTCACACGCGGA
>Ga0206974_1069_pt2 | contig 25101 bp, 18 predicted proteins | sample Alteio_BWOrgHeat_84_FD_152920 | JGI IMG/M metagenome (GOLD analysis project Ga0206974, IMG submission 152920) | Enriched cells from forest soil in Barre Woods Harvard Forest LTER site, Petersham, Massachusetts, United States -... | ecosystem: Environmental > Terrestrial > Soil > Temperate forest >... | reverse complement strand
ATGCGGTGCCAGACAGCCGCGTGAAGGCGTTCTTTCAGAATCCACTGGGTGATTTGAAGACAGCACAGACAGCGCCGCTGCGTATCGATAACGCGACACTGAGCGAGATTCCGGAGGCCAGTCATGGCAAGTGGATCGCGTTTCTGATGTACTGCTTCATCGCGTTTTATGCGATGGGGCCGGGAGTCTGCGTCTGGGTGGCGCTCTCTGAGCTGATGCCGACGCGTATCCGCTCGAACGGCATGAGCGTTGCGCTGCTTCTGAATCAGCTGGTCTCGGCAACCTTCTTGGGCATCTTCCTGCCCTTTGTGGCCAAGCACGGCTACTCATCGATGTTCTTCGTCTTTGCCGGACTCACTGCGCTCTACTTCCTGACTGCAGTGTTTCTGCTGCCGGAAACGAAGGGACAGTCCCTTGAAGATATCGAGGCGCACTTCGAAGGACGGGCTGCGAAGGCCAGGTAGAGCAGCGGCGAGCATAACAATGCAGGCGCGAGGGTGATTCTACCTCGCGCATGTTTGGTCCTCCGCCTGTTGGCTTTTTTGATAACTGGCATCAACGCTCGAACTCGGGATCGACGGGGATTTGAAGCGCGTTGGCTAGAGCGTTGGTCTGCGAAGCCATGGCGATGATGGCGATGAGCTCGGCGTGCTGCCCTTCCGTCATGCCCTTGGCGCGGGCTGCGGCTGTGTGAGAGTGCACGCAGTAACTGCAGGCGTTGGTGGCCGATACAGCGATGTAGATGAGCTCCCGCGTGAGCGGATCAAGCGCTCCAGGGGCCATCATGACTTCCTTGATGCTCGACCACGTCTGCTCCAGGAGCGCAGGCTGGTTCGCGAGGGCACGCCAGAAGTTGTTGACGAACTCGGATTTGCGGGTGGCGCGGATATCGTCGAAGACTGCCTGCACGCGCGGATCGGCTGCGACCTCTTCATCGGTCCAGAGTTTTACGGTGGCCATCGTGGATCTCCTGATTCTGGGAAGGCGAAATCTGAGCTATTGCTGAGCCGGTCTGTGCAGGACTCTAAGTGTCGCTTCGGGATACGTGTGCGCATCTGGCGATAGCAACGGCGAGTCTACGCCCTTGAGGGTCTTGTTGAAGAAGGCCAGCGCATAACTGCGAATAATGGTGTACTCGCGTAAAGCTGGAATTGTGCCCTGGCCAGAATAGTGCCGGAACGGCGAGAAGAGGCCTCGATCGGTGAAGCTGACGTGAGAGCTGCCATGCAGGAAAATCTGGTAGCCGTTGGATTTGCTCATCATGACGTCGTCTTCCGAGTCGAAGGTGTAGTCGAAGAGCGCGGCGCGATCATTCTTGATCTCCTCAGGCGTATGCGGCGCGTAGTCTTCCTCGATCATCATGAGAGGAGTGGCGATGCCGGCGTGTAGCACAGGACCCCAGAAGGATCCGTCCATATCCAAAGCGGCCTTGAAGCGCGGGTCGTCGAGGCAGTCCTCGGCTGCGACGGAGCCGCCAATGGAATGCCCGAGCGCCGCCACGCGATCGGTATCGAGATGATGGAAGAAGAAGTTCGATGAGTCTTGATTCCAGCGCTCCATCTGGTCAACAACGAAGCGGTCGTCGTCCACCTGGATTGCCTGCAACTCTGCCCCCCGGATGCGCAGCTCAGGGAGCGAGAGAACATCGAAGTTGAATTTGGGATCCGGCGGTGGGTTGCTCACAGGCCCATCGGCTAAGGCGATGGGGCCGGTGATGCCGGGGTGGTCCACGCCCGCGACAATGTATCCGTGACTGACGAGATCCTCGACGAGATACATATAGTAAGTGCGCCTGCCCTGATACGCGGGATTAAGCAGAAGGACGGGGAAGGCTCCCGCATTGGCCGGAAACGGAGCGCCCCAGCGGGTGTGGGTCGGGACCGCGGTCTGGTACGAAGAAAGCGCTGTGGTTTCCGCGAATATCCGATACGGCGCCCGCGGAGCTTTGGATGGCACTGCGGGATACCAGACCTGGACCACCAGAGGCCGGCTGCCGCTGGGCTGTGCGAAGGAAGGGTCGCTCGGATGTGGGTTGATCAAAGGAATTATCTCCGTGCCAATCGCATAAGGGCCGGTCGGAGCGGGTAACTGGAAGATGGGCAAGTACACAGAGAGCGCGCAACTGGTGATGGCAAGGAGGACGATGCTGACAACAGCAAGGTATCTCAGAAGTCGTTTCTTCGCGACTGAGAGCGCGATGGTCAGAAGAACTGCGGCGTAAGCAGGAGCCATCTGCCAGTGGACGCCCTCGAATGTAGCGTGCAGCACGAGGATTCCAAGTGTGAGCACACACAAGCCAATCAAAGCTTTCCGCGCAGCCGGAACTGTCAGGGCAACCAGGGTCGAAAGTAAGGTTAAGCCAATCAGAAGATATTCAAGTGGGCGCATAGATACTTTCCTGTGCTGCGTGTGTGCAGGGTCAGACTAACCCAATAGAGGTAGATTGCGAGCGAAATCGGCTGCGCATGAGGAGGGTTTGTGTGGGATGCTTGATTTACGGATATTGTTGTTTGATTGTTTGTCTGTTCGCTATAATGCGACCAAGGCTAGCGTCCATCCCCAAGACAAAAAGGTTCCAGCACCTTCATCGATGCTTTTGTACTCCCCTGTGCGTTGCTGACGTACGACTTGTTCAGCTCCTGCGCGACTCAGGCCGGCTATGCGCCTCTGGTCGTAACTCTTCAGGAAAGGGATGGAGCCATACCAGGCTCTTACTGTCATGTCTACGCAAAGAGTAGTTGCGCTCGCCAAGGATTCGTCGCCGCTGCCGGAGGATCTGGGTGTCGATCCGAGCAGGCCTCTGGGGCCGCCGGCGTTCTATGAGATTGCTGTTTCGGTGCTCGTCTTAATTCTTGGAGCTCTGGAAGGCTGGTACAGGCGAACCGATTTCAGTACAGACGCTATCTCCTATCTCGACATCAGCCGCGCCATTCCACTCAAGGATTGGAAGATGATCTTCAATCCACTGTGGAGTGTCGGGTATCCATTGCTGCTGGCTGCGGCGCGGCCGTTCTTTCCAGGTAACGAAGCTGGGGAATGGCTGTCGATCCACGTTGTGAACTTCTTTGTCTTTGTCTGCGCATGGTTCGCCTTTCTTTTCCTCCTGCGGACGCTGGGAACGGCGAACACGACCGCGACGCCGAAGGAAAGCTTGCACACGCGCCGGTTTCTCTTTCTGTGCGGAGCAAGCGTCTTTGTTTCGATCCAGCTTTGTATTGATTCCGTCTCCCGAGTCGGGCCTGACCTCATGGTTACGGCATTCTTCTTCGTTTCCACGGCCCTGATGCTGCGCCTGGTCGCACAGCCCAGCTATAAGCGCGCGCTTGTGCTCGGCGTGACTCTCGGGCTTGGGTACTGGACGAAAGGAATATTCCTGGCGCTGGCCTCGGTCTTGTTGGTGGTGGCCGCTGCCGCACTGATTGCGAAGAAGCGCAAGTTTGTTCCGTTGCTGCTTGCCGGATGCGTCTTTGGCGTCGTCATCACGCCGTGCGTCGCAGGTCTCTCCTGGTCTTATGGCGAGTTCACCTTCGGTGAATCGGGGCCGCTGAATTATGCCTTCCACGTCAACCTCCTTCCGCGGTGGACGAACTGGCACGGTGAGCCGGGAGGCTACGGCAAGCCGATTCATCCCACGCAACAATTACTGCAGAATCCAGACATCTACTTCTTTGCCGAGCCGTACCACAACACCTATCCGCCGTTTGGAAATATCGCTTACTGGTACCGGGGCTATCGGCACTTCTGGAGCGCAAGGTATCAGGCGATCGGGATTGCGCGCGACCTGGACTATCTGGCGCAAGCGCTGATTCCGCAACCGATCTTCTATGCGGTCTTGTTGGCCACGGCGCTTATCCTCTTCAGCACCAAGGCCAGGCAACAGTGGCTGAGGACGGTCGGCGCTTACTGGCCTTTTTTTGTTCCAGCGGTGGTGGGAGTTCTCCTCTACGTCCAGGTACATCTCGAGGACCGGTATCTCGGGTCGTTTCTGGCCATTCTTTGTCTGCTTCCATTTGTTGTGACCGCCAGGCTGCTGCCAAAAGTGCCGGCGAAAATGCAGATGCTCGTACTGGCGGTATTGATCGTCGGGGCAGCGCTGAACTTTTTGATCGTGGATCGTGACGTCATCGCTCACATCCGGAATCACTATACATACGAACAGAATCCGCAGTGGAAACTGGGGCTGGCGATGGAGCGGGCCGGCATGCGCCCGGGGGACGAAATTGCCGTCGTCGGCGGCCCAAATGCAAGCTGTACCTGGGCTTATATCGCTCATTTGCGCATTGTCGCGGAGCTCGGCGGAGAGCCGTTCGACCAGCGTCACCCAGTGCCTGCGGGTACGGAAGGGCCGATCGCCGCCTTCTGGCACTCGCCGCCTCAACTCCAACAGCAGATTGTGAGTGTTTTTCGGCAGACAGGCGCACGAGCCGTAATTGCGTCGGAGAAGCCGGAAGAGATCAGCCCTCCCGCCGGATGGCAGCAGCTGCCAGGAACAAACACATGGATCTATCGCTTCCGGTAACATCCGGCTGTCGGCTCCGCTCCCTCATTCGGGTCATGTCAGGTCCGCGGAGTGCATGGTAACTTGACTCAGGTGCAGCGCAGCCACAGGCCTGCCAGACAGGCTTTGCCGAGGGGTATGTAGGTTTTGACATGAAGGCATCGACCAAGCGTGCAGCGGCCATTCCGGTGGTCAATCGACTTACCGCGCATGGCGGTCGAGCCTCCTCTGCGATCTGGCAGATTCTAAAGCCGCGCCGCGGGCTGCTGGCTGTGGCTCTTGGCCTGATGGTGATCAGCCGCGGTTCTCAGCTGGTCGTCCCTTATTCGACGACACTGCTTATTGACCAGGTCATCCAGAAGCACCACGCCTATCTGCTGTACCGGATCGTCGGTGCGGTCATTCTATCCACGTTCATCACTGCGATCACCTCATACGCAATTACGCAGATGCTTTCAAAAGCATCGTGGCTGCTGATCACGGACTTGCGGATTCAATTGCAGGCACATATCAGTCGGTTGCCTGTGGCTTTCTCCGATGCCAACCGCGCCGGAAGCCTGGTGTCGCGGATCATGTCAGACGTCGAGGGCATTCGCAACCTCATTGGGACAGGGCTGATCGAATTTGCGGGCGGCCTGATGATGGCCGGATTCGCGCTCATTTCGCTGCTCTATATCAATGCCAAGCTGACGGTGGTGACACTCGCATTCATGGGCGGATTCGCCCTGGTGCAGCGCAAGGTCTTCGGCATCATCCGCCCCATTGCGCGCGAACGAGGCGCGATCAATGCCGAGGTTACGGGCCGGCTCACGGAGTCGCTGAATGGCGTTCGTGTCATCAAGTCGTATCGTGCAGAGACGCGCGAATCAGAGGTCTTCGCGATCGGCGCGCATCGCCTGCTGGATAACATCATGCGCGCGGTGGACAAAACCTCGCTCACATCGATGGCGTCGACCGGCGTCATCGGCCTGATTGCCGCCGCGATCATGCTCATGGGCACGCGCGAGATCTTCGCAGGCACGATGACGCTGGGCAAGTATGTGACCTTCACCATGCTGCTGGCGTACATGGTTTCGCCGGTCACGCAGGTGGTTTCCATCGGAACCCAGATCTCTGAGGCGATCGCTGGCCTTGACCGCACGCGCGAGATTCTGGGCATCGCCGAAGAGGATGATGATCCGGGGCGAACGATCGCCATCAGTCCGAATGAGATTGTGGGACACATCGAATTCAACGATGTAAAGTTCTCGTACGAGACCGGCAAGCGAGTGCTGCATGGGATTAGCTTCGACGCCCCCCCGGGTTCGGTGACGGCGCTGGTCGGCTCGTCCGGTTCTGGAAAATCAACGATTATCGGGATGGTTTGCGCCTTCTACAAGCCAGAAGAAGGCAAGATTCTGCTGGATGGCCGAGATTTGTCAGCGTTGCAGTTGGAAGGGTTTCGCAGTGTCCTCGGCGTGGTGCTGCAGGAGTCGTTTCTTTTTGAAGGCACGATCCTCGAGAACATCTCGTTTGCACGGCCGCAGGCGGCGCCTGAGGAGATCATTCGTGCCGCGAAGATTGCGCGCGTGGATGAGTTTGTCGACCGACTGCCGGAAGGCTACCAGACCATTGTGGGCGAGCGCGGCATCAAGCTCTCGGGCGGCCAGCGACAGCGTGTTTCGATTGCACGCGCTATTCTCGCCGATCCACGCATCCTGATTCTCGACGAAGCCACATCGAGCCTGGATTCCGAATCGGAAGCGTTGATTCAGCAGGGTCTCAAGTATCTGGTCGAAGGCCGCACAACCTTCGTCATTGCGCATCGGCTCTCGACCATTCGCAGTGCGGATCAGATCCTGGTGATCGAGAACGGATCTGTCGTGGAAAAGGGAGACCACGACGAGTTATATGCGAAGCGCGGACGCTATTACGATCTCTATACGCGGCAGCACAAACTGGAATCGAACCTCTTTCTCGCTCCCGGAGAGGGAGAAGAGAATTGGTCAGGAGATGTTGGGGAAGAAGATGGCGTCGAGGGGCTTGTGCCAAAGTCGTCTTGATGCTTTGTGCGGTATGCGCTGTGGTAGGCTTTGCGTAACGTCGGCCGTCCGGCTTGTAGCCTTGTCTGACTTAGCTCTCAAAGCACTCACTAAGACGCAGTTGCGCCGCAAGTTAGGGATGTAACTCTGATGCAATGCTTTGGGATTCACCCGGAGCGTGGCAATTCACATATTGCTTTGGAAGGCCTGATGCTATGAACAAATTTACCCAGAAGCTGTTGAAGAGCCCGCCGCTGTCGCTCGTCTTCAAGACGCCATGGATTGGAATCTATCCAACCTGGTCGGCCGCGCTCGCTGCGATTCCGCCGGACAATCGTGTTGGCTACAACCAGGAGGAAACAAAGGCCGTCTTCTCCAGAGTGCCCACGGTGCGTGTTCGCTCCGCCGATTATCCGATCCTTTTACACCTGCGCAACTTGTTGAAGCCTGGCATGCGAGTCGTGGATCTGGGCGGCAATATCGGAATGGCTTACTATACGGCGCTCAAGTATTATCCGCTGCCCGATCCGCTCGAGTGGGTCATCTGCGACGTGCAGGCGGTGACAGAAACAGGGCAGGGTGTGGCTCAGCGCGAAGGCGAGAAGAGCAAGGCGCTGCGCTTCGTGAATCGCATCGAGGATGCGGGCAAGGCCGATATCTTCTTCAGCAGCGGGACGCTGCAGTTTCTGGAAGATCCGCTTCCTGTCGTCCTGAAGAAGCTGCCGGAATTGCCCAAGGTCATCCTGATCAACCGGATTCCGGTGTGGGATCGCAAGGCGATCGCCACCATTCACGACATTGGCTTTTGTGTTTGCCCATATCTCATCTTCAACCAGCAGGAATGGGTCGAGTCCGTGGAGAAGTTGGGGTATCGTTTGGTCGATGACTGGCCGTGCCCGGAGAGCACCTTCTCAATTCGCTTCCGGCCTGATCTGCGCCTGAGCTCCTATCATGGCTTCTATTTCGAGCGCATCGACTAAAGCGTATCGACGAAGAATCAACGAACCGGGGCTTGTCGATGGGCCTGGGCGGCTACGCGACGTAGCTCGGGCAGAAGGTTGCCCAGCGAAATCGGTTCCGCATGACGTTTGCCCAGGGCGAAGTAAGCATTGCGATAGAGCGGGTAAAGCTGCTCGTAGACGCGCGCTGACGCCGGGTCGGGCTCGACCGTGCGCAGCGGCAGGCATACGGCTTCCTGCGCGGCTTCTATGGTCGGATAAGCTCCGGCCGCGAGCAAAGCAAAGATGCCGGAGCCGAGGCTGGTGGGCACGCCTGCGGGCACGAGAACCGGCTTGTTGAGCACATTGGCGTAGACCTGGTTTAGGACTTCGTTCTTTTGCGGAATGCCTCCGGCATTGATCACGCGGTCGACACGTACGCCGTGCTCCGCCATACGCTCGAGGATGATGCGGGTGTGAAACGCCGTGCCTTCAATGGCGGCGAAGAGCTCGTCCTGCGCCGTGTGCAGCAGGTTCCAGCCCAGCGTTACGCCTCCCAGCTCGGGATTGACGAGGACGGTTCTGTCACCGTTATCCCAGCTCAGGCGCAAGAGGCCGGTCTGGCCCGCACGATAACTTTCAAGACCGCTCGATAGTTGTGCTACAGTGCTGCCGGACCGCCGTGCGATGGCTTCAAAGATGTCTCCAGTAGCGGAGAGGCCTGCTTCAATGCCGGTGTAGGCAGGATGCACGCTGCCGGGAACAACGCCACAAACGCCGGGGACGAGCTGCGCTTGTTGAGCCATGGCGATGATGCAGGTCGAGGTCCCGACGACGTTGACGACGTCGCCTTCCTTGATATGCGAGCCGATGGCGTCCCAGTGCGCGTCGAAGGCGCCCACGGGGATGGGGATGCCGGCGCGCAGCCCGAGTTCGGCGGCCCATTTTGGCGAGAGATACCCGGCGATGCGATCGGAGGTCAGGTATTCGCCGCTGAGCTTCTCGCGAACGCCTGCGAGCAGCGGGTCGATTGAGGTCAGGAACTCTTCCGGCGGAAAACCGTCCCATGCGGGATTCCATAGCCATTTATGGCCCATCGCGCAGACGCTGCGCTTCACATCCGCGGCAGAAGTGATTCCGGCAAGTGTAGCGGCGACCATGTCGCAATGCTCGAGTGCGGTGGCAAAGCGATCCCGCTTCTCTGGCGTATGGCGCAGCCAGTGCAGCAGCTTGGCGAAGCCCCATTCGTGTGAGTAGACGCCGCCGCACCAGTCGATCGCCTCCAAGCCGACGGCGTGGGCGCGGGTGGTGATCTCTTCAGCTTCCGATTTGGCGCGGTGATCGCACCAGAGGTAGTAATCGTCAAGCGGCTCCAGATGGGCGTCGACAGGGATGACGCTGGAGCCGGTGGTGTCGAGAGCGATGGACGCTACCTCTTCCCCGGCGATGCTGGTCTGCTCCAGCACCGCGCGCGTCGCCTGCGCGAGTGCGCGCATTTGGTCGGCGTGAGATTGGGTTGCGAGGTCGGGGTCCTGACGGCGGCGATGCAGCGGGTACTCCGCCGAGGCGGTGCCGATAGGGCCTTTGACGCTGTCTACGAGCGTGACGCGCACACTCAAGGTGCCGAAGTCGACGCCCGCAACAATGGTCATTGTGATAACTCCCGGTCAACAATCTCTGAAACTGAAGGCAGTCTAATTGATGGTTGCGGAGGCTGTCATGAAGCGCCCGAGGACTCTCCAATGATCAGCCTCGATTGGACAAGCTATTTGCGGTCGAGGCGGAAGGCTGCTCCCTGGAAGTCGCCGCGCAGTGCAAGATCGATGCCGTGATGCATCCACCAGGCGCCGGAGGCTTGCGGCGGTGTCTCTGCGGAAGCTTTTCCTTCCATGCTGGTGAGGGTATAAATCGCTGTTGGGTCCAGCCCGCGCAGTTGCAGGCGCGGAAAGCCGCGGCCCTCATGCGTGGAATGGACGAAGGCGAAGAAGACGGCTTGCGACTTGTCCGGGGCCACGCTTTCGGTTGCCGAAAATTCGCTGTCGTTGCCCTGGCCGTCGATGGGCGATATGAGCCGATAAAGATCGCCCTGAGTGATGGTCTTCTGCACGGCAAGATAAGCGGCGATGAGGCGCTTTGCCGTTGCAAGATCCGCTTGGGACCACTTGTCCAGATCGCCGCCGATGCCAAGCGAGCCTTGCATGGAGACGAGCATGCGATACGTGACAGAGGTCGTGCGGCCGTTCATCGAATGAGGCGAGTCGGTGACCCAGGCCATCATCGTCTGCACTGGATAAGCGCGTGAGAAGCCGTCCTGCAGCGCGAGGCGATCCAGAGGATCGGTGTTGTCCGAGGGCCAGACTTCGTCGGTGTAATGCAGGATGCCGAGATCAACACGGCCGCCGCCGCCGGAGCAGCTCTCGATCTCTACACCGGGATGTTTGGCGCGCAGTTCCGCAAGGATCGAGTACAAATTGCGGGTAAACGCAACATAGACCTTCTTCTGCTCAGCAGCAGGTACCTGATCCCAGCCTGGCTCACTCCAGTTGCGGTTGTAGTCCCACTTGAGAAAGGCGATCTGGTTCTCGGTGAGTAGCTTGTCGAGGAAGCCAAAGACATAATCGCGCACATCCGGCCGGGCAAGGTTGAGGACCAGCTGGTTGCGCTCCTCGCTGCGCGGACGGCCAGGAAAATTCAGCACCCAATCGGGATGAGCGCGATAAAGGTCTGAGTCGGGATTGACCATCTCCGGCTCGACCCAGAGGCCAAAGTCCATGCCCAGGGAGTGGACCTTATCGATGAGCGGCTTGAGGCCTTCGGGGAATTTTTCCTTGTTGACATACCAGTCGCCGAGGCCGGCGTGGTCGGTCTTGCGCTGGCCAAACCAGCCGTCATCCATCACGAAACGCTGCACGCCGAGTGCGGCAGCCTTTTCCGCCAGCGATTCCTGACCAGCGGCAGTGACGCGAAACTCGGTGGCTTCCCAGGAGTTGTAGATGACGGGGCGCGGGCGCGGATTGGGAGCCTGCGGCAGAATGTGCTGAAGCGTGTAACGGCTGAGGAGACGCGATGCTCCACCATAGCCGTGCTGCGTGTAACCCGCGTAGAAGACAGGCGACTCAAGCTTCTCTCCGGTCTTCAGCGGGTACCCAAAATCGAAGGGATTGAAGCCACCGGTTACCCGAACCTGATCGACCTGATCCTGTTCGACGGTGATGCGCCAGGAGCCGCTCCATGCCAGGGCGCCGAACCACGTTTCCCCGTCTTCTTCGCTGGCATTTTTGCCGATGGCGAACCAGGGATTGATCTGATGGCCGGTCGAGCCGCGCCGGCTTTCGAGGACGCGCTGGCCCTGCCGGATGGTCTCCTGATTGAGCGTCCATTCTCCCGCCCAGCGGCCGCTGAGATAGTTGAGGGTGTAATGCGCGGGCGGCAGCGCAAAGGCTGCTGCCGCAGCCTGTTCGATCAGGATCGGCTGAGGCTCGCGGTTCTCGATCGTGGCTGAGCGGGCCAGGATGCCGGTCTCTGGATCGATGCGGTAATGCAGTGTGACGAAGACCGCGCGGCTGATGTCTTTGAGTTGAACCTCGAAGGAGTGATCATCCGGGCGCCTGCTGTCGACGTAGTGCAGCACCAGGTCGCGGACGCCATCGGCAAAGGTGACTTTGAGAGCCGGCTCGTGGAATAGCCCTGCACCCCAGCCCGCATACTCTTGCGGCGTATTGTTGTACGAGGAGTCGAAGGAGGCTGCCTCGGGCGTCGAGTGCGGGACGGGGATGTTATCGGCGGCAGCGATCCGCCCACCCCAGTAGATCTGCTGCAACTCGCCGCGCTCGTTGACGCCAAAGGCGTAGGTGGTGTTGCCGCCATCGAGGCGAAAGACCTGTCCAGAACCCTCTGGGGCAGGGGAGGCAGCAGCGTTGCCGTCAAGAGTGGTCATAAAACCAAGGACGCAGAAGAGCAGCAAAAAGGCATATGGAAAGGTTTTCATTTGCAGACAATACACAAGCAGTCTCCGTTCGCAGCCAATCCTATCACCGGCAACTCCCGGTGCAAAAATGATGAGGATTACCTCTCAAGATCTGTCGGTTGTTGCTCATGGGCTGATTGGCCTGTGAGTATGGACGATTTCGGATCGTATATCTTGAAAGAGAACGCCGCTGGGGTCTTGACCCGACTGTGAATACCCTCCCCCTGTTGTTGATCGTCCTCGGTATCTTCGCCGTCGCTTACCGCTATTACAGCGCCTTTCTTGCGACGCGCGCCTTCGTGCTCAGCGATCGCAATTTGACGCCGGCGCATCGCTTCAAGGATGGGCACAACTACGTGCCTTCCCCGAAGTGGGTCGTCTTTGGGCACCACTTCGCCGCCATCGCCGGAGCAGGCCCGCTGGTCGGGCCTACCCTTGCCGCACAGTTTGGCTTCGCTCCGGGATTGATCTGGCTGGTGGCCGGCGCAGTGCTCGCCGGCGCCGTCCAGGATATGACCGTGCTGATCGGCTCGCTGCGTCATGACGGCAAATCGCTGCCGCACATCGTTCGGCATGAGGTAGGGCCAGTGACCGGGCTGCTGGCGATGATCGCGGTGCTGCTGATTCTGATCGTGGCCATGGCCGGCCTGGCAATCATTGTGGTGAACGCGCTGAGCCAGTCGGCCTGGGGCATCTTCACCATCGGGATGACCATTCCAATCGGGCTCATCATGGGCGTCTGGATGTTTCGCGGCGGATCGGGCAAAGTGGTGGTGCGCGGGCCGTCGATCTTCGGCGTGGCAGCGCTCATTGGAGCGTTGATTGGCGGCCACTGGGTAGCCGCTTCGCCGTATGCGCATCTGCTGCTCTTCAATCCGCACCAGATTGTGCTGCTGCTCTGCGGATACGGGTTTCTGGCCTCGGTACTCCCCATCTGGATGCTGCTCGAACCGCGCGATTATCTTTCGACCTATCTGAAACTGGCTACGCTGGCCGCGCTCGTAATCGGCGTCCTGCTCGTGCATCCGCATCTGCAGTTCCCGGCGTTTACGCCGTACGTGCATGGCGGCGGCCCGGTGATTCCGGGCAAACTCTTTCCGTTTCTCTTTGTGACGATTGCGTGCGGAGCGATCTCGGGATTTCATGCGCTGGTAGCCTCGGGAACGACCCCAAAGCTGATCGACAAGGAGACGGATGCGCGATTTATCGGATACGGAGCGATGCTGGCCGAGTCGCTCGTGGGAGTGCTGGCGCTGATTGCCGCCTGTTCCTTGGCGCCAGGCGATTACTTCGCCATCAACGCCCCGCCGGCCGTCTTTGCGCATCTCGGCCTGCACACCGTGAACCTGCCGGAGTTCTCGCGTGAGGTTGGTGAGCAGCTTGCCGGCCGCACGGGCGGGGCGGTTTCGCTGGCCATCGGGATTGCGCAGATCTTTCGCAATCTTCCTGGGATGAAGACGCTGACCGGCTACTGGTATCACTACGCAATCATGTTCGAGGCGCTCTTTATCCTCACCACGATCGACGCTGGAACCCGCGTCGCGCGCTACATGATGCAGGAACTGATGAGCCGGGTATGGAAGCCGCTGGGCCGGACCAACTGGCTACCCTCGAATCTGCTGGCTACGGGCGTGGCTGTCTTCTGCTGGGGTTATCTGATCTGGGGTGGGACAATCGCGACCATCTGGCCCCTCTTCGGAACAGCCAACCAATTGCTCGCCGCGATTGCACTGGCGACCATGACAACCTGGCTGGTCAATCACGGGAAAGCGGCTTATAGCTGGCTTACCCTGATTCCCGCGCTGGCGATTCTGGTCACAACGGTCTGCGCTGGCTGGCTCTCGATTCGCGATACCTTCTGGCCGATGTTGCATCGCCCGGGGAGTGAGCTTCAGGGCTCGATCGAGGCTGGACTCATGACGGTCTTCATCGTCGGCGCGATCGTGATTGTGGGCTCGGCACTGCTGCGCTGCCTGAGCACGTTGCGCGGTGTTCCGCCTCCATCGGCCTTCGCTCTGGCCGATGAGCCCGGCAAGGTTTCGCTGGAGCCGGCCGCGCCGTATCGCTGCTGCTGATCTGCGACGCTGCGTGCGTAGGGCTATTTGGGCGCCGGCTTACTGCCGGGCATCATCTTTTTCAATCCGTCGAGGATGCCTGGTTTGGAAGCCGCAGTAGTGCCGGCAGCGGGCTTTGCGGGTGATGGATGTGCCTCGGCGGCGGATTTTCCGTCGTTGCCGGCTTTACTCTCGCCGGACGGCTTGCCGCTCCCAGCCTTGGCAGGCTCCGCCTTCTCGGATTCACCCTTGGCTGCCTCTCCAGCCGGCGGCTCAGGCGCCGGCACCCATTGCACAATGAGCGAGATTCTGCGGTTGGTCGGATCCAGGGGATTGTTCTTGACGCGCAGCATCTGATCCGCATAGCCACGCACCTGTGAGATCCTTCCGCTGGTGAGGCCATCCTGTTGCAGCAGTCGCCTCGCGGCGTTGGCGCGATCGGCAGAGAGCTCCCAGTTCGTGTAGGTAGCGCTCTCTGAATACGGCTGCGCGTCGGTGTGCCCTTCGAGCAAAAGGTGATTGGGCAGCGGTTTCAATTGGCCGGCAAGCATGGTGACCAGCTCCTGTCCCGTAGCGCTCAGCTGGGCGCTGCCGCTCTGGAAGAAGGTGCCGTTCTTGTCTTCAATCAGCTCAATACGCAAGCCTTCCGGGGTGATGGTGATCTCAATCTGTTTGGCGAGTTTTTCCAGGTCTTTCTGATTTTGGATCGCCTTCTGGATGCGTTCCTTCAGCTTCTCCACGTTCTGCTTGTCCACGGGCAGGTTTTCCGCATCTCCGGCCTGATCGGAGCCCGACTCCTTTTGCGAGCTGCGCGGGTCGTTGAAGTAGCCCGCCACGGCCTTCTTCACCTTGACGCTGGAATTCAGCAGCCAGAGGACGATGAACAGCGCCATCATCGCGGTGACGAAGTCAGCATAGGCGACCTTCCACGCGCCGCCGTGGTGGCCTCCATGGCCACCCTTCTTCTTGATGACGATAATAGGACGCTTGCTGGACATGGCTTGAAGCGCTCCTTAGGCCGCCGCTGCCGGCGCGGCCGCTCCGCCGCCCTTGCAGGACTTTTCCATCTCCGTGAACGATGGGCGCACATGCGCGGGAATCGCGCGGCGGCCCATTTCGATGGCGATGATCGGCGGATTGCCTTTCAGGAAGGCGAGCAGCAGTACCCGCAGGACCTGCAGATACTCGTTGGTCGCGTCGGCGCCTTTGGTCATGTTGGCGCCAAGCGGGCCAACCAGGCCATAGCAGAGCAGGATGCCAAGAAAGGTTCCAACAAGCGCCGCGGCAACCTTGTGGCCCACCTCTTCCGGCGGTCCGCCAATCGCACCCATGGTGATCACTACTCCAAGCACAGCGGCCACGATGCCGAGACCGGGCAACGCGTCGGCCACGGTAGTGAGCGCTGCGATGGGAGCCACCGCGCCATGGTGATGCACTTCCATATCGCGCTCCAGCATCTGGTCCATGTCAAACGGTTCAACGCCTCCTGTAATAGCCATGCGCAGCGTGTCGCAGACAAAGTCCTGGATGTGGTGATCTTTCAGGAACTCAGGATAGTTCTTGAAGATTGCAGACTCTTTCGGCTTTTCAACGTCATTTTCGACCGAGAGCAGCCCTTCCTTGCGCACCTTGTTCAGCAGTTCGAACATCATCTTCAGCGTGCTCAGGTATCGCTTCTTGTCGTAGGCGGAAGGCTTCAGGACGCCGAGCACGCCGCCGGTCATGGCCTTGATAATGTGGATCGGGTTGGCAATCAGCAAGGTGCCAAGGGCCGCGCCTCCGATGATGATCAGCTCGGCCGGCTGCACCAGAACCAGCAGATTGCCTTTCTCCATCAGATAGCCGGCTACGATGGCGCCAAAGACCACCACGATGCCTATGATCGCGAACATGCCTATCCCTCACTCTCCGCTGAATAGTCGTCAAAGTGTTGCAGCACTACCGTATTTCCGCCTGCAAGCCTGGCCGCCTGCATGCCGCGTTGAGCCCGAAGCAGCAGGGCGCTGAGGCGCTGGTCCGGCAGTGCCTGCGCGGCCCCGATACTCACCGTCAGCCCCACGCGGTCACCCCACCAGCGGAAGTCAGCGCCTCGCGCAAGTTCGCCGACGTGCCGCGCATGGAGCAGCAGCATCTCCGCGGTACGCTCGTGGCACAGCACCAGAAATTCATGGCTGCCCCAACGGCCCAGGATCTCCGCTGGCCGCAGGGCGTGGGCCAGTGTGCGCTCGACGATCGCCAGCATCGCCTCCGAGGCGTCCCGGCCGTGCGTCTTGCGCAACATCTCAGCCTGATCGACGGCAATCCAGAACAAGCCAAATGGAATCCCGGCAGTCGACCACTCCTGCCAGGCTTCGTCCAGGCGCTCTTCCATCTCGGCTTGGCCTTGCTCGATATGGTGCTCGAGGTCATCCTCGTGGGTAGTTCCGTGGGGCAGCGCATCCACCTCTTCGGTGGGGTGGAAACGAAGCAGAGTGCCAAAGCGCCTGCCGAACGCGTCGCGCAGCGGAGTCTGGCGCAGCATGGCGGGCAGCGTGTGGCCAAGTCGGTGACTCAGCTTGACGGAGACTTGGCGCTCCCCATGCAAGCTGGTGGGTTCGGCGCTGTTCTTGGGGTCGGCATCCAGCTCGTAGAACTTCTCCGGCAGCCGGCGGCCGAGCAGATCAGCGCGCTGATATCCGGTCACGGCGCTCGCAGCCGGGTTCCAGGCGGTGAGATGCTCATCGCCATCCAGAACCGCGAAACACTCGTCGAGCGCATTCAGCGCCGCGTCCAGGAGTTCCGCCCGTTGCTCCGCGTTATGCGACCCGTTTCCCATGCCGACAATGCCTCAAAGTGCTGCAAATCTCCATGCAGCCTCTATCGGCAGGCACCGAAGTAACTTCAAGGCAGGGTCGGAGCAGATGCGATGGGGATTTCAATGTGGTCAGCCGGTACAACGAAGGGAAAATTCGCCGCGTCCGAGCAGAAATTTAATCGGCAGGGATCTCGCTATCAGAATTGCGCGGGAGACTCGGAAACAAATCGCCTGATCCGGGTCGCCGGTTCAAGTCATCCGATCGTGACCGGCTCTAAATTACCTGATCTTGCATAGATAGAAAGACGAATAGAGAAAACTCCGGATGATCCTATATCTAAAGATCAAGTCAGCCGGCTGATTGAGCAGGTACGTTACCAGCAATCAGCTTTTGAGAGGCAACTTTACGATGAATTTGGTGGCGCCGGGTATCGAGTCAATCTGAATGGTGCCGCCAAAACTCTGGGTAACGATGCGCTTCACGATCTCAAGCCCAAGGCCGGTGCCCTTGCCAACCGGTTTCGTGGTGTAGAAAGGCTCGAAGATGCGCTCGCGAAGCTCTTCAGGAATGCCACCTCCGTGATCGCCCACGCTGACCACGAGAAACCCTGGTTCGCTCCAGGTTGCCACATCGATTTCCCCTCCTTCGGGAGAGGCATCAATCGCGTTGTCCAGCAGATTGGTCCACACCTGGCTGATGGCTACGCCCGTGGTGCGGATATTTGGCTGTTTGGCATCGAATCGTTTGACGACGTTGATCTGGCGCTGCCGCATCTTGTGTCCCAGAATGGTCAGCGTGCTCTGGATGCTGTCGTGAACGTCCACCTCGCGCAGGGTGCAGCGGTCGTCATACGCGAATTTCTTGACCGCCATGACCAGTTCTGAGACGCGCCCAACGCTTTCCTCGATCGATCCCACCAGGGTGACGCTGGAGACCAGTGACTCGAGCCAGTTCAGCATCACCGACAGGTCACCGGACTCAAACGCTCCCTTGGCGCAATCCAGTTCCTGCTGGCTGAAGCCGATGGCCACCAGGGCCGGGGCGATGGTATAGGCATTGCTGACGCCGGCCGCCTCGAGCCACTCAGCCATCGCCTCTTCCGCATCCGCCTGTTCCAGGCTGCTCATCGCCGTCATCCGGCAATTGCGAACCGCGTGCTCCAGCAGATCATGCATGCACTGCAGTTGGAAGGGGTCCTTCGACTTGCTGGTGCTGCTCAGGCTCAACTCCTGCAGCCGCATCAGGTTTTCTCGCAGTTGGGAGGCAGCCCGCTTGGCCGCCGAACCTGGATTGTGCAGTTCATGCATCAGGCCGGCAGCCAGGGTGCCTAACGAGATCAGCTTCTCGCGGTGAGCCGCCTCGGCGATATGGGCCTGCATCCGCTGCGACATGTTCGAGAGGACCACCCCACGCACCGGAGGGCAGCAGGCCATCAGATTCCAGAAGGTGGGTTCATTCAGGCGCAGGCCGGAAGAGTCCAGTGAAGCAGTAAGCGTGATCGACAGTTGCTTGCCCGAGAGCAGGATGACCTCACCGAAGGTGTCGCCGCGATGCGCGGTGTACATCCGCATGCTGCTGCCATCGGCTTCGATCTTGTCGGCAAAGACTTCGCCTTCGAGCAGAATCCAGAAGGCTCGCCGGTTTTCCGCCGCGTCGTGCATCACAACCCCGGCGGGAATACGCAGGAAATCGGCTTCGCCCAAACCGCTGAATTGCTCCGGGGTAAGGCCGGCGGCAGGAAAGGAATCGCACAACTGCTGTGCATAGGAGTCCAGCGAAACCCGCTCGACCGTGTATTGTTTGTCGCTCGCAACTGCAGCCGGTGTTGCCATAATCGTATCCTCTAGCCTGTCGCACCAGGTGGATTTCTGCCATCCCACCTTCAGGCCAATCTTCCAAAGTCGAGCGTCTCTAAAATCCTGCCAAATACTGGTGCGCGAACTGCACGGCGATCGAGCCTTCTCCTACCGCGGATGCTGCGCGCTTGATCGAGCCGTGGCGCACATCTCCTGCGACGAAGATTCCGGGCACGCTGGTCTCCAGAAGGTACGGATCCCGCTTTTCCTTCCAGACCCCGCTGAATCTGCCCGATGCTTTCAACTCCGGTCCCGCCAATACAAATCCCTTTTCATCCCGCAAGACAAGATCAGGAAGCCATTGGGTTACGGGCATTGCCCCGATAAATACGAACAACGACCCCGCCTCCCGTCTGCTGGTTCCTTGCGGGCTGCTTAGGCATATCGCCTGAAGCCGTTCCTCACCCTCGGTGCCCAGCACCTGCGTGTTGGGCTCAACCACAATATTGGATGTGCGAGCGATCTCATCGATCAAGTATTTCGACATGCTCGCTTCCAGGCTGGCTCCCCGCACCAGCATCGTAACCTTGCACGCGTATTTCGCGAAATAGAGAGCGGCCTGGCCGGCGGAGTTGGCGCCCCCTACGATATAAACTTCTTCATCCTTGCAGCCGGCGGCTTCCACCAGTGCGGCGCCGTAGTAGACGCCACGGCCGGTCAGCTCCTCCGCGCCCGGAATCTCCAGTTTCCGATATTGGACGCCGGTCGCCAGCAGCAGGACGTGGCTTGAGACTTCGCGCCCGTCCGCCAGCTGCACGAAGCGGTACTGCCCGTCGACGCGCAGGCCGACCGCCCGCTGGGTCAGGAACTCGGCGCCGAAGCGCACCCCTTGCATGTGCGCACGTCGGCCCAGATCGGCGCCGCTGATGCCGGCGGGGAAGCCCAGGTAGTTCTCGATCTTCGACGAGGAACCCGCCTGACCTCCCGGCGCGTCCGGCTCGATCACCAGTGTTTTTAGACCCTCCGAAGCGCCGTATACGGCGGCCGCCAGTCCCGCGGGGCCAGCACCCACGACAACAATGTCGTAAAAATCCTGGGTGGCCTGGGTGCGAAGGCCGACCCGGGCCGCCAGCGCCTCCTGTTCCGGATCGACAAGAAAGCTTCCGTCCGCGAAGAGGACAACCGGCAGCGTCTCCTCGGCCACAGACCGTTCCTTGAGGAGCTTCTGGGCGTCTTCGCTCGCGGCGGCGTCCATCCATCGGTAAGGGACGTGGTTGCGGGAGAGGAAATTGCGCAGTTGATGGTCTTTGAGCGACCAGCGATGTCCGATGACGCGCAGACCCTCGAATTTGGGCTGATATCCGGCCTTCCAGTCGCCCAGCAGATCGTCGAGAACCGGGTACAGCTTCTCCTCGGGCGGATCCCACGGCTTGGTCAGGTAGTAGTGGATGCGCGCGGTGTTGATGGCGCGAATCGCCGCCTCGGTGTCCGCGTAGGCCGTCAGAAGGACGCGGCGCGCCTCGGGAAAGATCTCCCGGGCCTGCTCCAGGAACTCGACGCCCGTCATTCCGGGCATACGCTGGTCACTCAACAGCAAGGCGACGGATTCGTCGCGGGCCTTGAGCTGGCGTAAGGTATCGAGGGCCGCCTGGCCGCTGCCGGCGCGCACGACACGGTAGTTTTCCCCGTAGTGGCGGCGCAGATCCTGGACCACCGCCTCCAGGACACTGATGTCGTCATCGACTGCCAGCAAAATCGCTCTGCTCATACTCGTTCGCGTACCTGAATTCCAGTGTAGACGGTCTTCCGGGCGTCCTTCCAGCCACGCGCGCCGGTTGTGCCGGTTTTCGATTTGAGCACTCTCAACGATTTCGATGGCGCTTCTGGCAGCATCGCTGTACTCTGGGTCCACGATTCCTTCATTACAATTAGGCGTTAGACCTGAGGTTAAGGGCTTACTAAAGGAATCAATTACTTGCCCCAGATGTAGCAAAACGGATCATACAAAAGAAGTCGCGTTTGTTGCCGATATTCGAATCGGGCTCAGACCGCGCCAAGAGACGTGACCGGGGGGTTCGTTTCCTGCGCGAGACGCATGATCCGCTTGTGAATTTTGGAGGCGAATCGGGGACCATGAACAAAATTATTCTTGCGGACTCGCAGGCGATCTTTCGCGCCGGCACGGCAAAAGTGCTTGCGCTTGACGATGAGTTGCGTATCATCGCCCAATGTTCCGACGTCGAGCGCATGATGCATGCGCTCACTACCTTTCCAGGCTCGGTGCTGCTCTTTGCTTCCCTGCTCAAACCAGAACTGGGCCGCCTGCGCGTCCTTTTAGAGGCGATGGGCAGCCGCGGCATTGTGATTGCCGAAAACAACGAATCTCCAGGGCCGTATTTGCAACAGGGCTTTCGCGGCGTCGTCTTGCGGAATACCACCGGTTCGTCTCTGGTGGAGTGTGTGCGGCGGGTCGCGGCGGGAGAGACCTGGCAGCCCCTGCATGCCAACCTGATCGAGCATCCGGAAGAGGATTTGGTAGGCGCTCGCGTCCGCGACCGTCTCACGCCGAAGGAGATGCGCATCGTTGCCTTGATCGTGCAGGGCTGCAAGAACCGCGAGATCGCTACCCGTCTCAAGACCACCGAGCAGGTGATCAAGAACTATCTCCGCTCGATCTACGACAAGACAGGCGTAAGCGACCGGCTGGAACTGGCTCTGTTTACCCTCCACCACCGCGTTCTGGCCGAGGCCGCGGCGATGGTCGGTAGCCATATCGAGGCGGAGGAGCAGGCGGATGCCGCATCCGGGAATGCAGGACGGTCCGTCAAGGTGCAGAGCATCGTCCGAACAGGCACCTGAAGCCATCCCACCTGAATCCATTCAGACTCGCGCGATTATTCCGTGCGCAGCGCTTCCATCGGGTTGAGTTTCGAGGCGCGCTGCGCCGGCAGCCACACCGCTGCCAGGGCAATCGCGCTGAGCACCAGCGGAACACTGACGAAGACGGCCGGGTCCCACTGCTTGACGCCGTAAAGCCAGCTGGCGATCAGGCGCGTGAGCGCGAACGATGCGCCCAGCCCGATGATGACCCCGGCCAACGTAAGGCGCATCCCCTGCCAAACCACCATTCTTGTAATACGTCCGGCGTCCGCGCCCATGGCCATGCGTATGCCAATCTCCTGGGTGCGCTGCTGGACCGAATACGCCATCAGCCCATAGATGCCGATCGCCGCCAGGATCAGCGCCGAGCCTCCGAAGATGGAGAGCAGCAGCATATTGAAGTCCTGACGCGCAGTCGACCGCACGACGACTTCGTCCATGGAACGGACCCGAGCGACAGGGATGCCGCCGCTGGCCTTGCGTATCGTCTCGGTCACCACATTGGTCATCTGGTGGGGCTCGAGGCGCGTTCGCAGAACCCACGAAATAGGCGCGACTTTGGCGTTCAGTTCGGTGAGGCCGTCCGTCATCTGCGCCAGCGGAACGATCATCTTCGGATCAGGATTACGGTTGAGGCCTCCGTCGCGCACGTCGCCGACGACGCCGACAATCAGTCTCGCCGGCTCTTCAAACTCCGGCCCGACGCCGTGGCCGATGACGATCTGCTGGCCTACCGGATTCTCGCCGTTTTTCCAGAACTGTTTGGCCATGGCCTGGTTGATGATGGCGACGCCCTGCGCTCCGGCGGTGTCGTTGTCGGTAAAGTCGCGGCCACGCACGATGGGTATCTTGAAGGAATCGAAGAAGCCGGGTGAGACCGCCATCCATCCCGCGCCGTCCGGCTGGCCGTTGTTGGCGCGGCCCACAATGGTGAAGGGAAGTCCGAATCCGCCGACCAGCGGCATCGAGTTGGTGGCGGCGGCGGTGAGGACGCCCGGTGTCGAGTCCAGCCTCTCCCGCACCACGCGGACCAGCTGAGCAACGCCGGCGGTCTTCTGGAATTGCGGGCCGTTAAGCGCCATCTCCATTGTCAGGACATTGTGCGAATTGAAGCCGGGATCGACCGACCGAAGTGCGAGAAAGGTGCGGATCAGCAGGGAAGCACCCACCAGGAGCACCAGCGCGGCGAAGATCTCAAAGACCACCAGGATCGACCGCACCTTGCCGGTTCTCAGGCTGCCGCCAGAGCCTTTGCTGGACTCTTTCATGCTGCTGTTGAGGTCGGGTTTAGAGGCGCTGATCGCTGGCATCAGGCCGAAGAGAATGCCGGTCAGAATCGAGATGCCAAAGGTAAACAGCGCGACCCGCCAGTCGAGGCCGACGGCGACGCCGTTTTCACCGATGCGTGGAATATCGCCCGGGCTCACGGCCAGCAGGGCGTGAACACCGGCAACGCCGACTACCAGGCCGAGCAGGCCGCCCATCAAGGCGAGGAGGACGCTCTCGGTCAGCAGTTGGCGAATGATCCGCCAGCGGCCGGCGCCCATCGCGGCGCGGATGGCAAACTCGCGTTTGCGGCCGGCGGCACGCACCATCAGCAGGTTGGCGACGTTGGCGCAGGCGATGAGCAGCACAAAACTAACCGCGCCGACCAATACCAGAAGTGAGGACCGGACATCGCTGACGACCGAGTCCTTCAACAACTGCGCATCGAATCCACCGCGGTCATTGGCGCCCGGATAGCGGCGGTTGAATTCAACGGCTGCCAGTTTCAACTGCGCCTGAACCTGGGCAACCGTCACGCCCGGTTTCATCCGTCCCGCGGCTACGAAGTAGTGTGCCTGGTCGCGGGTGTTGGGATCGAACTGGTAAGGCACCCAGAGGTCCGCCGGAGGATCGGTGTCGAAATCCGGCCCCGTGACGCCGACGATGGTGTAGGGAAGGTTGGCGATCGAGATGGACCTGCCGACAATCCCGGGATCGCTGCCGAAGCGGCGCTTCCACAGACCGTTGCTCAGCACCACAACGTTGCCGCCGTTGGGCCGGTCCTCGTCTTTGGTAAAGCCGCGGCCAAGCGCGAACGGAGCGCCGAAGACGCGGAAGTACTGCTCCGTGACGTGGGCGCCGTGCACCTGTTCCGGGATGCCGCCGGTCAGGTTCATACCGCCACCGCCGTCGTATCCCGCCACGTCCTGAAAGACGCTCGTCTGCTCCTGCCAGAGATGGAGCTTGGTCGCGGAGCCGCACGCGCCCTCGCCACCCGGCCCGGTGCAGAGAAGCTGCACGATGCGGTCGGGCTCGGGGTAGCTCAGTGGCTTGAGCAGCACTGTGTTAACTACGGAAAAGATCGCTGTATCCGCGCCGATGCCAAGCGCCAGTGCTGCTATAACGGCAATCGTGAAGCCTGGATTCTTCACGAACATGTGCAAAGCGTGTTTCACATCGCCACGCAGATCGCTCATCGATACCCCCGCCGCATCTCTGGTCTCTGTCTTCACAACGAAGACAACGAAGCTACCCAATCCACGGTTAACTACGGGAGAGCGCTCGGCGATGTTCTGCAAAGTGCCCGAAAAAAAGCAGGAATTTCTGGGAAAGATTTTAAAACTCTTTGGGAGACGAACTTCTAGGGAGACGCAGAGGGGTGCGCCCTGGTGAGCAACCAGGGCCAATTTTTCCAAATACGAGTCGAGTTACGAATCTGGATATGAATCGCGTTACGAGTTGGGTTACGAGTCTAAGAGATCGGCTTCAGCGGCTCGTCTACGATCGCCGCCAGTGCCTCGGCAATGCCCGGGGCCGCGGCGAGAATGGGATTGCCCTTCACGAGACCATTGCCGCGGAGGAAGTCATTGACACGCCCGCCGGCTTCTTCCACCATCACCAGGCCGGCAAGACAGTCCCACGCATACATATGGGTTTCGTAGCAGGCTTCTACGCGGCCGGAGGCAACGTTCGCCACGGCTAGAGCGCCGGAGCCGCCGCCCCGGATAGCCATCCCAGTACTCATCACCTTGTCCAGCATCGCCAGATAACCGGCCTGCGGCTGACGCGAGGCCCTGCCTACTTCAATCAGCGACTGATCCAGGCGCGTCGCCTTCGAGACTTGGATGGGCTCACCATTGAGTGTCGCGCCCATGCCGCTCGCGGCAGCAAAGAGCTCGTCGCTCATGGGTTGGTAGATGACGCCGATGGCTGCTTTCCCGTGATGCACAAAGGCGATGGCGACGCAGAACTGGGGAATGCCGCGCGCGAAGTTGGAGGTGCCGTCGATGGGGTCGACAACCCAGGTGCGATCGCTGACCTGGCCGCCATCCTCCTCGCCAAGGACGGTGTCCCCAGGAAAGGCGTTCAACAGGCGGCCGCGCACTAGCTTCTCAACTTCGCCGTCGGTCGCCGTCAGGTAATCCTGCGGTCCCTTCAACTGAAAGGCAACTTTGTCGCGGTCCAGAAAGCGCCGCTTCTGCAAGGACCCCGCCTCGCGCGCAATCGCGCAGGCAATCCACAACCGTTGTTCCAGCAAAATATCGCTCATATCTTAGTTTTTACATATCCTCGTTTTTATCGATCAAGAGAGCCAGGTCTTATCCTAAACGGCTGAGATCTGGTTCCGTGGTTCAAGGGCGACTAGCAAAAAGGACGGAAGGACACTCTCGAGGAAGCGCCTCACCCGGCCCGGTTCTCGGCCTTGGATTCAATGGCGTTCAGGGGCAATAAAAGCCGGAAGACGGTGCCATGGTGTTTGGTCTCCGCGGAAGTGCGAAGGCGAATGGAGCCGCCGTTCTTGCGAACCGTCTCATCCACCAGCCAAAGCCCAAGGCCGGTGCCAGTCTCTGACTTGGTGGTGAAGAATGGCTCCCATATTTTCTTCCGATATTGTGCCGGAATGCCATTTCCGGTATCGCCGACTGTGACGGCTACCCTGGGTGCACCCGTCTGCCAGTCGCGGCTGTTCTGAATCGCGATCTCGATCTTGCCTGAGCTTCCCACGGCGTCGACGGCGTTGCTGACCAGGTTGGTCAGCAGTTGCACCACTTCGCTCGAATAGCCATAGAACGCCGACAGCTTGCGCCGCCTTTGTATCACGGTGATCTGCGCATGCGAGAGACGCCCGCTGAAGAGCAACAGAATCCCCTGGACCACATCTTCGAG
>Ga0206974_1070_pt1 | contig 25433 bp, 19 predicted proteins | sample Alteio_BWOrgHeat_84_FD_152920 | JGI IMG/M metagenome (GOLD analysis project Ga0206974, IMG submission 152920) | Enriched cells from forest soil in Barre Woods Harvard Forest LTER site, Petersham, Massachusetts, United States -... | ecosystem: Environmental > Terrestrial > Soil > Temperate forest >... | reverse complement strand
TACCTGGCCGTGCAAAAGATAACTCCGGCGTCGCTATTCACGGAACGGCTCATCGACGTAGATTGGCTGGAGGACTTGGGCATGGCGTAAAGCTCAACGGAAAGAAGGAGACGGTGGCTTGCGGCGCGATGTACAGGTGTACATCGGTAGACTCCGTGCGATGAACCCGTCGTCGGAACAGGAGCCGGTCGCGTCCGCAATTTATTCGCAAGACGCGTCCTCGAAGGTCTCTATTCAGATCACAACCCACAATGCGGCGCTCCGTTTTACGATCGATGAACACGGGAAACTATTCCAAAGCGGTTTCGGATCGAAGGGCATCCACTTAACCGACTGCTCCGAGGCATTCCCCACTTGGGGAAATGGTTGGGTCTTCGAACCTGCTTTAAGCGTGATCCACGCCGACGGCAATACTTCTACAGACCTAAGGGTGAGTCGCTGGTCAAAGACCGGCCAGATAACCAAGATCGAACTGAAGGATCCCGAATACCCTTTCTTCGTCGATCTTCTGTTTCGCACTATCGAGGCGGAAGACGTCATCGAGGTCTGGACTGTTCTTCGCAATGAAGAGGACGGGGAGGTTAAGCTCGAGGCGTACGCGTCGTCCGCGCTTCACTTCGGAGATGGTGATTTCTGGCTCACTCAGTTTCACGGACAGTTTACAGACGAGGCCAAGATGGCCGAAGAAAAGCTCGGATACGGGCTAAAAGTTCTCGACTCAAAGCTCGGCGTCAGAGCGCATCAGTTTCGTGCGCCCTGGCTTCTCCTTTCAAAAGGCGGCCCGCTCCAGGAAGATGAAGGGGAAGTATTTGGGGGTTCGCTTGCTTGGTCCGGCAGCTTTCGGTTTGCCTTTGAGGTGCTTCCAAATGGAGAGCTGCAAACGCTTTGTGGCGTGAACCCGTTCGCCTCCGCTTACAAGCTAGCCCCAGGGGAGGCATTCGAGACTCCAAAAATGATCTGGGCGTGGAGCGATAGGGGAGCAGGGGACCTTAGCCGAAAACTCCACCGATACATTCGCCGCGAGGTGATCAGAGACGGCGACGAGCCGCGGGCCGTCCTACTCAACAACTGGGAATCGACCTATTTCGACTTCGATGAAGGGAAGATTGTCTCCCTTTTTGAGGGGGCCCGCGAAATTGGGCTGGATCTGTTTCTACTCGATGACGGATGGTTTGGGCAGAAGTATCCGCGCAACGACGACACCCAAGGGCTGGGAGACTGGACTCCCGATCCTCGAAAGCTGCCCAACGGCATCGGAGCGCTAACTCGAGCCGCTAAAGAGAAAGGCTTAAGGTTCGGACTTTGGTTCGAGCCGGAAATGGTAAATCCGAGAAGCGAGCTCTTCGAGAAGCATCCCGAATGGTTGATCCGGCAACCCAAGCGCCAAATTGAGTTGCAGCGGAACCAGATGGTGTTGGACCTCACGAATCCCGAGGTTCGCGAGTTTGTCTTTGATGTCATCGAGGGCACTCTCTCCAGGAATCCGGGAATCTCCTACATTAAGTGGGACTGCAACCGGTATATAACCCAGCCCGGCTCCCCTTATCTCCACAGGGACATGCAAGAGAATCTGCAAGTCGACTACGTGCGAGGCCTCTACGCGGTGATGGAAAAGGTCGCGACGAGCTATCCGGACGTCCAAATCATGATGTGCTCGGGGGGCGGGGGCCGGGTCGACCTGGGCGCTATGCGATTCGCCCACGAGCTTTGGCCCAGCGACATGACGGACCCGGTTCGGCGGCTATTCATCCAATGGGGCTTTTCTTATTTCATGCCTGCGATTGCCGTTGCGAACCATGTGACGCTGTCGGGCGAGAGTTCGCTTAAGTTCGCCTTCGATGTGGCATTTAGCGGCCGGCTCGGGATGGACGTCGACCTTGACAAGCTTTCAAAGGCAGACCGTGAGGTTGCCCGATCAGCCGTCGCCGTATATAAAGAGATTCGCGAATTGGTCCAGTTAGGGGACCTTTATAGGCTCGAATCGCCCTACGCTGGCCCTCGCTCCTCTTTGATGTATGTGAAAGAGAATGGGGCCGTAGTCTTCCTCTACTCGCTTGGCGATTCGCCGCCGGCATGCCTGAGGCTCAAAGGAATCGTTCCGTCTTGTTCTTACTCCGTTAGGGAGATCAATGTAGCCACCGAAGGGCTTGACCTGAACTCAAACCTTTCGGGAAGAGCTTTGATAGAAGGAGGACTTCCAGTGCCTGCCCTAGGCCCTTGTGAAAGCGCTGTGTTTCATTTGGAGCGTCCGGTCGAGACTGGACCGTGAATGGTTCCACAGTCAAATTCTTTGGCTTGAGTTTTCGCCGCACCCCCTGGGGCTATTGCCATCCAGTTCTTGCAAGTCGAACCTGAAAATACGCCCTCGGAGCCGAAGGGCAGCTCGCGGCCTCGGTGTCCCCTCCTAGTGACGACGGCTTCCCTGACGTAGCTTGTCGAGCGGTATCGGTTGACCTCGGGTAAGTAACGTAGTCTCGACATCGGGGCGAAGTCAGCGCCCCTAGTGAACGAGAAACCTAGCGGATGTATTGCCACTATCGACTGCGAAGCTTTAGCTTCGCTTTTCTGCCCGCGCTTCAGCGCGGTTCCCGATGCGCTAAAGCGCAAAGGGAAAAGCGAAGCTGAAGCTTCGCAGTCGATACGATGCCTCAGTCGCGCGGTAACGGCATAAGTCCCGTCGAAGGACCATGCCTTCACCGAGCCTTGAGTCCTCACGCCGCTGCTTTGCTTGCCCTTGGTTGCGTAGGAAGGTCGCTTCGGTCGTTCCGAAACTCCCAGCCTTATTCACCGAAACGGAAGCGCACCAAGCGAGGGGAATACGAATCCGAGCACTCATAAACTGGATGACATTAACCCTTGGGGCTCCGGAGGGTTTTGCGAATGCTCTCATAAGGCAACAGACGTCCGGAACCCAAGAGCCATCGAATGGATTTTTCAATTTTCTTTGGCAAAAATCATTTCTTGTGATATGATGTACGCGTGTACAGAACACGCGTACATCATAGAAATGGGAGGCCTACCCGAGAAGACGTTGCTCGTGACGCGAACATCTCGGGGGCCACAGTCTCCCGCGTATTAAGCGGGCGGACGGACCTCTCGATCTCACCTGAAACACGAACTCGCGTCCTCGAAGCAGCGAAAAAGCTCGGGTATCACCCGAATTCCGCGGCAAGGGCGCTGACAAGCGGGCGAACCGGGCTCGTGGGCTTTTGGGTGAGCCTCGAATACTCGCGATATCGGGCGGAAGTGCTCGATTACATGCGCACTCTACTGAGAGGGTCCGATGAGGCGATGGCCGTCTGTGATGTCGACGAAGAATACAACTGGGCGCATTCCTTTGATCGGGCACTTCGTGTTCCGGTAGACGGAATCATCGCCTTCGACAATTCGGCATCGGTTGAAGCGTTTGCAAAGGAGTCGGAGACGCTTGCACCCATGATCCCCTTTGTGAGTATGGGGGCCTATTGGTCGGAGTCCAAGAGCTTCGTCGCGATAGACCTTCGACCTGGCGCCGACGCGGCTATGAGGCACCTCTTAAAAACGGGGCGACGAAAGATTGCCTACGTATGTCCCTGGACTTCGGACTTGATCGACAGCGGACCCCGTTTCGAGGCCTACCGCGATGCGATGATCGGAGCAGGGCTGGAGCCATCGACCATAGCAGTCGAGAGAGTCACTTATCAACGCATAAAAGAGGCGCTCGAAGACGTCGTGAGATCGCGAAACCTTCCCGAAGCGATCTTTTGCATGAACGACGAAACTGCAATTGCAGCATCGGCAATTCTGAGCAATCACGGCCTCAGGATCGGCTCTGACATCGCGATCGTTGGTTTCGACGGTATCGAGGAGACCAAGCATACGCCCGTGCCCATAACTTCAGTGAAGCAACCCATCCAAGAGATGTGCGACCTAACCTGGCAGTTCATCAAGACCCAAATGGAGGACCCCTCCGCACCTTTACAACAGAAGATTCTTTATCCGGAACTCGTCATCCGCGAATCGTCGGGATCGTAAGGTCCCTCCGATGCGCCGTTCGTTTGCGAACTCTATCCTCAAAGAAGAGAAATCATGAAAAAAGCCTTTACACTAATCGAGCTTCTCGTCGTCATCGCGATCATCGCGATTCTCGCCGCAATTCTGTTCCCGGTCTTTGCTCAAGCCAAGTCGGCTGCGAAGCGCACCGCTGAACTTAGTAACGTCAAGAACATCAACCTTGGAATGATCATGTATCAAACGGACTACGATGACACGTTGGTGCTCGTCTACCAGGCCAACTGGAGCCACCCGCGCGACCAAATCATCCTTTGGAAGGACTCTATTCTGCCTTACATTAAGAATGGCGGACTCCCTCCCAAGGCTGACGGCACGGTTTATACGGCCCAACAGCAGGGAGGGGCAGGCGGCGTTTTTGCCGCGCCGACTTACGATGGCAACTGGGCGCCCTACAACGATGGGAGCCAAACCTACAATGGCGATACCAGTAGCCGGTTCCCTCGCGCGTTTGCGTTGAACTGCGATGCAGGTAAGAACGAGAATCTTGGCGACTCCGACATTAACAGCGAAGACGCCACCATTTGGTCGCGGGCCTACACGTGGGATGGCTATCCGATCTATGTGCAAGGTGGCGGGGGGAACGTCAATTCTCTCGACAACGTGGCGGGCACGGCTATGACCATGGGCACCCGCACGCCCTACCCCAACATCTACTCGCGCTACTTCGCGTATCAATGCGACGCCAACTGGTGTGGCTATCCCAGCGACACGTCCTATGCTCGCGGCGTGGGAACAAAGTTGGTCACTCTTTCCTTCTTCGATGGCCACGTGAAGACAATGAACGCATTCAAGTCCTTTGCGGACGACGTGTACGACATGTACAGGGTCCGTTGCACGTCCACCAACTGGCCATGCGCTCCGGCAGTCACCTATTGGATGACCCAAATAGGCGAGTGGAAATAGTTGAAGGCCTTGAGAAGAGCAATTGCGATTCTCCTCATCGTCGCCGCAGCCCTACCTATGGTGGGCTGCGGCGCGAAGGAAGAAGGATATAATCCGAGCAACATCGCGGTTAAGCAGCCCGGAACCGGCCCTCCGCCGATGAATGTTCCGATGGGATCTACACAGGACAAGGCCAAGACAAAGTCCTAGTTTTGTCCGGTGTGCATTCTTTCTTGCCGCCATTGGACGACGGCCCCGGTTGGAGTAAGGTCAAAGCGAGGTTGTCCGACCCAACATGATCGCTCTAACCATTGCCTTAGCCAGCCAGATGATCGTTCGACAGCTTAAGAGCGAAGTCGTCGTGGACAATGGCAGACTGTCGGTTGCGGTTTCTCGATCGACCGGGCGCTTCACGGTCCGATTCGGGGCGATGGCATCGATCGAGGACGCGTTCGGTGAGACTCGACTGGCCGGCGGAGCAGTTCGAAAGACCTTCGGAGCGAAGAGTCATGAGGTTGGGACAAGCCGGCTGCACGATGCCTTTGGCGACGGCGTCCGAATCATCATTCGCAACCGGTACCCTGACAGCCTGGAGTTGCGACAGATCCTGTCGATCTACGAAGGCAAGCCAGAAATCTTGGTCGGACTCGACCTGATCGATCCAAGCGGCAAGGGGACCAACCGAATGACCGCGTTGGCGACCGACAGCCCGGTGAAGCTCGTTCACGCCTGGCCCTTAAACTCCCTTTTCGTCCCTTACGACAACGACAACTACGTGCGCTACCGTTCCGACGGTTGGAACGAACCGGTGGGCAGTTTTGAAGTGGGCGTCCTGTACAGCGATCAGTCAGGCGGCCTGGTCATCGGGTCGATCGATCACACCCAATGGAAGTCTGGTGTCAAGTTCCTAAAGGACGGAGGGGTGAGCGCGGTCGCCGGAGTAACTGGCAAAGACACGCGCGACGTCGAACCGCATGGAACGGTCGTCGGCAATGTGGTGTCCTCGCCCAGATTTGTGGTCGGGCTTTACGACGACTGGCGCGCCGGGTTAGAGCGATACGGAGATCTCAACGCGATCGTCCAGCCGCCCCTCCATTGGGGCGGATCGGTTCCGTTCGGATGGAGCTCGTGGTCGGGCCATAAAAGCAAGATCACCGATCAGGCGGCCGAAAAGGCGATCGACGTCTTGCGCGACGATCTTCCCTGGCTCCGTAGCGGAGGAGTCGCATTTGTTAACCTGGACGCCTTCTGGGACAATCTCACCCGTGACCAGCGGATCGCCTTCTGCAAAAAAGCCCATGCCTCCGGACTGAAAGCGGGCATCTATTGGACTCCGTTCGTGAACTGGGGGGAACCTGACTGGAAGGCCGTTGGGAATTACATCTTCAAGGACCTTCAGCTCAAGAATGAAAAGGGCGAGTTGCTCCCTAAACTCGACGGCGGTTGGCCGCTCGATCCGACCCATCCTGGAACTCTACTGCGGATCGATGAGAACTTGAAGGACTTCATCGAGCAAGGATTCGACTACATCAAGCTCGATTTCTTAACCCACGGTTCTCTCGAGGGTCACCATTTCGATCCGAAGGTTACGACGGGAACGGAGGCATACCGCATTGGCATGCGGCGAGTCCTCGATGGGCTCTCGTTGAAGAAGGCGGGTCGTCCAATCTTCATCAGCCTCAGTATCGCTCCAATGTTCCCCCAGGGTTTCGGCCATAGCCGGCGCATCTCGTGCGACATCTTCTCTAACATCGGCGCCAGCGAGTATTTCCTAAACTCCCAGAACTACGGCTGGTGGACTGCGGGCCGGCTCTACCAATATAACGACCCGGACAGCGCTTGCGAGTATCAGGCTCTGGGCGAGAAATCCACGACTCCGGCCGAAGCGCGTACCCGTTTCACCGCATCCGTGATCGGCGGAGGAATGATGATCGAAGGTGACGATCTCACCAAGCCGGCCGCCCACCAACGAGTGCTCGAAATGTTCTCCAACAAGTCGGCCTTGGCACTTGCCGAGACAACACCCCGGTTCAGACCCGTCCACGGCAATACTGGCGACAAGGCCGGCGACACATTCGTTTACGAGGATCGAGCGGGCAACTACGTGGTGGCCGCGTTCAACTTCGACAAGAAACTCACAAGAACGACCAAGCTTGCATTCAAGGAGCTTGGCATTCCTACAGGCCATTGGGTTGCCGATGACATGTGGTCGGGGAAACAATGGAAGGTCAGAAATGAGCTGGATCTGCGACTTCCTCCGACCGACTGCGCTCTGATTCGTTTGACGAGGTCAAAGTGACCACCAAGACACGCCGGGACCTCGTTGGCCTCGGTTTCATTTCGCCCTGGTTGATTGGCTTCATCGCCTTTACGGCCTGGCCGTTTCTTCGCAGCATTCAACTCTCGTTTACCCGATACGACATCGTGCGCCCGCCGAAATGGGTCGGCGTCTCGAACTATCAAAGCCTCTTCACGAACGATGAAGTCTTCCGTAACTCCGCCTGGATTACTCTCAAGTTCGCCGCGATTTCAGTTCCCTTGATGATCGTGGCCGGGGTGACCCTCGCACTCCTACTGAACGCCAACATTCGCGGAATCGCCTTCTACCGAACCGTCTTCTTTCTTCCTTCGATCGTGCCGACAGTGGCCTCGACCGCCATCTTCATGTGGATTCTCAATCCCCAAATCGGACTCGTCAACGGGCTCTTGAGCAAGATCGGCATCACGGGACCTGGTTGGCTGAACGATCCCAAATGGGCCCTTTGGAGCCTGATGTTCATGGGGCTTTGGGGGGTTGGCAACAGTATGGTGATCTATCTCGCCGGCCTGAAGGACATCCCCATCTATCTCTATGAAGCGGCGATCGTCGATGGTGCATCACCCGTCAAGCGCCTGTATAAAATCACCCTACCCATGCTCACGCCGGTGATTTTCTTTAACCTCGTGATGGGAGTCATCTCGGCGCTGCAGTATTTCACCCAGGCGTACATCATGACGAACGGAGGGCCTGCCGATTCGACTCGGTTCTATGCACTCTATCTGTTCGATCGGGCTTGGCGGTACGCCGACATGGGCTATGCCAGCGCGATGGCCTGGATTCTCTTCGTGGCCATCATGCTTTTGACTGCAGCCTTGTTCGGTACTCAGAAGAGGTGGGTGCATTATGGCGGCTAGGAGCCTCGCCATCGTCCGATGGATCGGCGTGAGTCTGGCCCTTGTCTTCGCGATTTGGCTTTACGCGCGACCGGCGCGTAAGACCGATGCCACCTCGCTACGCCGCTATCCCAATCGGATTTCGGTTCGGTTCTGGCACATGTGGTCCGCCGAATGGAAGGACGTGGTCGACCGAATCGTAGACCGCTTTAACAAGAGCCAGGACAAATACGAGGTCATTGCTCTCTCGGTGCCTGGCGGTGCCGATGCCAAGTTTCTGCTTGGCGCGATGGGCGGGGATCCGCCCGACGTCATGGCCCAGTGGAATCCGGTCATCCCGACCTGGGCGGAGGGGGGAATGCTTCTGCCGTTCGAAGACATCATGTCTCCCCAAGAGCGAGCCCAATTCGAACGCGAGTCGTATCCGATCGTCAAGCGTGTCGGACAGTACAAGGGCAAAACTTACGGCTTCCCGATCGGGCTTCAAGTCAAAGGCGTTTTCTACATGCCCCAGGCCTTTAAGGAAGCTGGAATCAAGGAGTTTCCGAAGACGTGGGAGGAGTTGGTAAGCGTCAGCGAACGGCTGACCAAGCGAGACAAGGAGGGCAACATCGTGAGGCTGGGCTTCATGCCCGGCTCTTGGACGGAGACCGCCCCACTCTTCGGCGGAGACTTCTACGACTTCAAGCAGGGCACCTTAACTCTCGACAACCCGAAGAATCTGGCTTGTCTCGAGAATTTGGTGGCGATTAGAAAGCGCGACGGATACGATGCCGTGTCCCGATTCCAGTCGAGCCTCAACTCTTCGTCCTATGCAGGGGGCTGGCCATTCATTGTCGGCGCTTTCGCCGCCGATGTCGATGGTCCTTGGCGCGTCGAGCAGATATCGAAGTATGCCCCAACACTTGACTATGCGACCGCTCTCGTCCCACCTCCCAAGGGCGGTACGCCCGGCGCAGGGCTGGGGAGCGGCAACTTCATGATCATTCCCCGATCCGCCAGGCAGAAGGCGGGTGCATGGGCGTTCATCAAGTTTTGGTCAGGGCTGGAAGACCCCGAGGTTGCGGCCGAGTTCTACGTCTGGGGAGGTTGGCTGCCGCCGAGCGACGCAGTCGCTCGAGCTCCGATCTATCAGGACTACATGCGTAAGCATCCCCAGTTCCGTACGTTCGTCGAAGCGATAAGCAGCCCGAACATCCGCGCGCAGCCGCCGGTTGCCTATCAGGTGTTCGTCAACGACGCGATCACCAAGCTCGAAGATCAAGCCCTTCGAGGCGAGATCTCGCCCGGGCAGGCCGTTAGTCAGCTCCGAACCAAGGTCGATCAGGAGGTCCTAAGGCGCAAGAGGCTGGGATACGATGAATAAGATCTCCAGATTGGCCGTGCACGTAGCGCTCCTTGCCTTGGCCATACCGGCCTCCCTTCCTCTACTGTGGATGCTGTCGACCTCTCTTAAATCGGATGAGCAGGTTTATTCTGGCACCGGAACGCATGGGTCGACTCTCGGCAGCCTCATTCCCCATCCGGCGGTGTGGAGCAACTATCCCAAGGCCCTCTCAACCGTTCCATTTGATCTTTACCTGCGCAACACCCTGACGCTTTGCTTTATCTGCGTGATCGGCGCGGTCATTTCCAGCGCCTTCGTCGCCTATGGGTTCGCCAGAATCCAGTTCCGAGGAAGGGGGCCATTATTCGCGTTGTTGATCGCAACCATGGCGCTCCCCGGCCAGGTGACGATGATTCCGGTCTTCGAGATGTTTCGACGGCTGGGTTGGTACGGCAGCTATATGCCCCTGACCCTCCCGTCATTCGCGGGAGTGCCGTTCTACATCTTCCTGCTGACTCAGTTTTTCAGGACACTCCCTGAGGAAATCGCGGAGTCGGCGCGGATTGACGGCGCGGGCGAGCTTCGAATCTTCTCCCGGATTGTCCTTCCGCTTGCCAAGCCTGCCCTTGCCACGTGCGCCTTGTTCCAGTTTCTCGGTACGTGGAACGACTTCATGGGGCCGTTGATCTATGTCAACGATCCGACGAAATACACACTGGCTTACGGCTTACAGCAGTTCATGAGCGCATACGGGGGCCAATGGGCCGAACTCATGGCCGCTTCGATCGTTTTCACCGTCCCCATCATCATTCTCTTCTTCTTTGCCCAACGCACGTTTATTCAGGGCATCGCTACCACGGGTGGGAAGAACTAGGTAATTTCAGGCTCGCTCGCATGTCGAGTGCGAGCTCGTGATTCGGGTCTGCTGCCAGCACTTGATCCAAAAGCCGCCGGGCCTCTGCGGTCTCCCCAAGTTGGAGCGCCACTTGAGCTCGAATATATCTCGCCCGGTTGACTTGCCGAACCTGAAGATCGTCGTTGAACAGGAGCATCGTCGGCAATGAAGTCGCGAAATAATCGATCTTGGCCTCTTCAGCTTCAAGCCTTTCCGCATAGGCTTGCAGATCAGCTAGGAGCGCATCTGCCTTAACGTTGAGGCCCAGCCGCCGAAGGGCCTCCGCCTGGAACATGGTGAGTTCGGAAAAGGGCTGCACCGCCATTCCCTGAAAGTCGCCCTTGAAATCAGCCGCACGGCCCCACCAACGTTCTGCCTCCTCTCGACTGCCCACCATCGCACACGCATCTCCCATGAGCAGCCAGATGTCGCTCCCATTTGACAAAAGGTGCCTGGCCTCGCCCAGGTTCCGAGGAGGATTGGCGACCCGCTCAAAGTGCGCTTTGGCCGCATGCCCTTCCCCTTTCGAGAGCGCCTGACGGCCGAGGCCGAGATGGGTTCGGGAGAAAATTCCTAGGGCCATCCCCTCCCCGCCTTCCCAGGGCTGGAACGTTCGGTGATCGAGGATTCGTGCTGCTTCTTCCAGGTTGCCGGCCGCATTGAGAAGCGAGCAAAACTGGATCGTCAGATCATCCCTTCTGTCGACAAGATCCGGCCTCCTGCGAAGCTCGGTTAGGCGCTCTTCGGGAGATCTCCCAAGCCGCTTCCAAAGCTGATCGCGCTCGTACCAAAGGCGGGCATCGTCCGGCGCCACTCGGATCGCTTCATCATACTCCTCAAGCGCAAGCTTTGGATCGTTTAAGACGTTAATGCCGGCGATTCCAAGATTCCGATGGGCGATCGAGTTGTCGGGTTCGATTCGGATGGAGCGTTCCCAGCATGCGATTGCTTCGTCGTATCGGCGACGGTCGTAAAGCAGGTTGCCCAGGTAATAAGCGGCACGGGGATCAGTCTCCGGCGCCGATTCGAGGACCGCGATGTCCTCGAGGCGGGCCGGGAACGTGTAGTCCGACTTCATGCTCGCCGCGAACCGGTAGGCCTCCGAGGCGTCCTGGCCGGCATGACCCAAGGTGTAAGCACGGTAGTAGGCGATCAGCGGAACCGTTCCATCGTCCGCATCGAAGTCGGCCTTTTCCAAAAGCGCGAGAGCTTCGGCGTACATACCTGCGCGATGAAAGTCGATAGCTAGATCGATCCGGACCTGGTTGTCAAAAACAGGTTCGCCAGATAAATGCCTTGCCCACTGGTCGAGCGGATCGAGCGCGAGGATGCCTTCAACGCTCGCTTCCCGCCCGAGCTTGCGCAGAATCATCGCTCGCAGATTCCTCGCCTTGAGGTTGTCCTGGTCCTTGCGAATTGCCCGGTCGAGGTAGTTGAGAGCCTTGGACATGTCACCTTGGCGGCAGGACAACTCGCCCAGAGCCTGGTAAGCCGGCGCCTGCCACGCGGCGTTCCAAGTGGCCTTCGCGAAGGCGTCGAAGGCCTCCCTTTCCCTATTCAGGAACCGGAGTGCAAGGCCGAGATTGTAAAAAGGCTCGCCGTCATACGGATTGGGATTCCTTCGTGTGGCCCGATCGATCGCCGCTTGAAAGTGCTGTCTAGCAATCTCAAATTCGCCCCGTCGGAGGCGCCATAGACCCATGGCGTTGTTGCACCGGACGTCGCCCGGGTCGCGCCTTAGGGCTTCCTGCCAATAGTCGGCAGAGCTACGAGTCGCGTGCCGATACTGCTCGAGATGCTGACCAATGAGGAAGAGTTCATCCGCCGACTCGACCTCGGCGGGAAGCGGCGGCTCGGTCGCAGGCTGAAGCTGCCGCTCGGCAGGATCCGCCCGTTCGTAAAGGGCAATCGTCACATAGTTCTCAGGTTTCTTGGGCGTCTCGAGGAGTTCTCGAAGCTCCACACGGATCGCTCCATCGACCTCGCGCATAAGCGGGTGCCCAGGCTCCAGATCTAGTGCCCACTCGTGCAAATCGGAGTCAGTGTGAACGACGATCAGCCCGCGGATGGCGCGCGTCACCGCAACTCCCACTTGCGTCGGTGTCACTGAGATCGCAGCGTCGGCGTTGGCGAAATGCACGGGGCCGATCTTCTGATAAGGCGCCATAAACTGGCTAAAGGTCCGAGTCTCGCCCGGGCCAATGTAGGAGAAGTCGGGCTGATTATCGGTAAACACTCCCGCCATCAACTCGATGTAGGGACCGTCCGCTTCCGTCAGGTTTCGATCCCACGCGTACCCGAACTCCTGATTCCCCCACGTCCACTGCTTCTTGCCCGGTGCGATGTGGTGATCGGCGACAAGCAAGAGGCCCGCTTCCTTGTAGAAATCGTATCCGCCCACGAACTCACCTTCGGTCCCGACGCACATGTAGGAAGTCGGGACTGGGATGTTCGCATACCAAGAGAGGTCGTTCGGAGCATAGCATGGCCCCGATCCCCCGCCGTGCGCGGGCAAGAACTGGCGCGGCCGCTCGTTCTCCGGAATTCCGTCCCGACCCCGCGAGGCGTAGTCGACCCCGTAGTAAAAGCCGTCGCAAAGGGGGTAGCTGCTTGTCGCCCTCTTCGCGTGATCGGCGACCGCTCGGGCATCGGGCGGGAAGAACGATTTGTACGCCTCATGAACGTGCGTTCCTACATTCATCCACCAAAGGAAAGTCTGAGCGTAGGGCGTTCGGTTGTACAGACGCGCCTTGATTTCGATCACGCTTCGGCCCGGGTGCAGACAGACGCCATGCATCCCCTTCGTGCGATCCATGGGATCGTGCTCCCCCATCCAAACGGTGATCGAACCATCGTCGCTTTCCTCGATAGCGACTTGCGCCGGCATAAAGGTCGAGGGCCGATGATGCTGCGGCCAATTGAACTCGACGCCACCCGAAACCCAGGGTCCGGCCAAGCCCACCAATGCGGGCTTGATGACGTGCTGGCGGTAGATCATGTCGTAGCCGTTCGTGAGATCTTTGGCAGCGTGGATCCGTCCCCCAATTTCAGGCAGCATCATGACTTCAACCAACCCATTATCGAGGTAGATCGCGTCCCAATCTCGGTCGACGGGCTTTTCGGCGATCCGGTCGATGACTGGGAGCGGATAGACCCTTCCGCTACTACCCTGATAAACGCGCTTCTCCAAAAACATCGGGTTTCGGTCGGGCTCCCCCGGCAAGTATGTGGGAAGCACAACCGGCTCACGTCGAACTCGAACTTCACCGCTCATAGCTTCTTCGAGTCTATGAGGAAACCGCTGATGAAACCACTGCTTCCTCAGTCAAAAACCTGTACAATCTTGCTATCGATGATCAAAGATCGGATTGCATTCGATCTGCCAGTGTATGACGGGCTGCTTGCCGGGCATTACGTTCGCGGCCAAGGCTATGGTCGCAAGCGCATGGGAGGCACGGACGATTGGCTTCTCATCATGACCCTTGCCGGAGAGGGCCGAATTGCTGCCGAGGTGGGAGATCTCCGGGCGAAGGCACCCGGTCTTTTCCTTTTGGCGCCTGGAACGACTCACGATTACGGCACAGCCCGAAAAGCGGACGGTTGGGAGATTCTTTGGGTCCATTTTAAGCCACCCGCCGAATGGCTCGAGTTGCTCCGGTGGCCTTTCGCCGCCGCGGGAATCCACGCCTTTGAACCATCGCTTTCCGCCGAGATCGAAAGTGCCTTCCGCGAAGTCTGCCAACTGTCCGTCTCGACGGGCCCCCGTCGAAGCCAGTTTGCGATGAACGCCCTGGAGCGCCTGCTCCTGCTATGCGAAAGTCAACTGCCGCATCCGGAACGACAACTGGACGACCGTATTCATAGCGCGATCGAGCATATCCATGGCCACCTGCGACTACCTTTGGCGCTCGATGACCTGAGCGAGAGGGTCCATCTTTCGACATCGCGCTTTGCCCACCTTTTCCGCAAGGAAACCGGCCTGGCCCCGCGTCAATACATCCTAATCCAGCGCTTTCAGCGGGCTCGAACTCTGCTTGAACACACTTCGTTAAGCATTGGTGAGATTTCGATTGAAGTCGGCATGGATCCGTTCTACATGACGAAACGGTTTAAGGCGGAGGTGGGCAAGTCACCCCGACAGTATCGACAGGAGCGGATGAAGGGTTAGCCCACGCCCCACGCAGTCCAACCCGCCAGCCAATCGTCATCTTGCGGGCTTCCCGGCAATAAGAAACCTGAAGGATTCATCCTTCCAAGCCAACTTAGATGGAAGGGGTGGCAGTGGCGCGTCTGCTTGAACGAGGGATGCAAGTTGGCGCGGGTCGCACACAGTTGTGTGCGACAAGGGATGTTGATCATGAACGACGATTCGGCTATTACCTCGCCCGTCCTTTGGGACGTTATCGAGTCGATTAGCGACGGCGTCCTCCTGGTCGACTTCACCGGACACGTCCTAGGGGCTAACGGCAAGTTTGCCGAAATGTGGGGAATCCCCGCAGGCACTTTAGAGAGCCGCGGCGTCGACGTTGCACTGGCCGAAGTGCTTACGCGTCTAGTCGAACCCGATACGTTTAAGGCTTTGGTACACGAGTTGCGCGCCAAGCAAGATGGCGAAAGACAGGGTCGCCTCGAGCTTGTCGATAGCCAGGTTTTTGAGTACAACACCAAACCGTTCAATCGTGCCGGCTCGGCGGTGGGTAGGATTTGGACCTTTCACGACATCACGGAGTTTTGCACCATGGAGCGTGAGTTGCGCTGGCGCTCCGCCTTCATGGAAGCGCAAGTGGACTCCACAATGGAAGGCGTGCTGGTGGTGGACAACGAAGGCAAGAAGATCTTCGCCAACCGTCAGCTCGCACAAATCTGGAATCTTCCGAAGGAGGTCTTGGAGGACCCCGACGATGCGGCTCAAATCAGATACGTGGTTGGGATGACCAAGGATCCGGACCAGTTTATCGAAAGGGTTAAGTACTTATATTCACACCCCGACGAAAGAAGCCGCGACGAAATCGAGTTCAAAAATGGAATCATCCTTGACCGATACTCGGCGCCCGTTATCGGTGCGGATGGCACGTACTACGGCCGCATCTGGTCATTCCGAGATGTGACCGAGCTGTTGAGGACGCGAGAGGAAGCAGAGACCGCAAATAAGGCGAAGAGCCTGTTCTTGGCCAACATGAGCCACGAGATTCGCACTCCCCTCAATGGCGTGATCGGCATGACCAGCCTCCTGCTCGAACGAAACCTGGATGCCGAAAGCATGGACATCGTCAGCACCATCCAATCGAGTGGTGACACCCTGCTGAGGGTGATTAACGACATTCTGGATTTCTCAAAAATTGAGGCAGGCCGACTGGAAATTGAAACTAGCGCCACCAGCATCGCCGAACTTGCCGAGGACGTGGCCGCTCTCTATCAAGCTCACGCCAAGGAGGGTGGAACTTTACTGCGTAGCAAGCTATTGAGCAACTCCGAGGCGCCACTGCAAACCGTGTTTATCGACCCCGTCAGAGTGCGCCAAATCGTCTCAAACTTGGTAAGTAACGCCGTCAAGTTCACGCAGTCGGGAGAGGTAACGTTGGGGTGGAGTATAGAGCGGAATGGGGACCGGGCTCTGGTGCGCTTCTGCGTGAGCGACACCGGCATCGGTATTCGCGCCGAACGCATGGAGTCGATCTTCGATAGCTTTACTCAAGCCGACACATCGATTCGGCGCAAGTATGGAGGCACCGGCCTCGGGCTCGCAATCTGCAAGCGCCTCACCGAACTAATGGGCGGCACGATCCACGCCACCAGCGAGGAGAACCATGGTTCTCAGTTCTGGGTGGAGATTCCCGCCGAACTAGCCGAACAGGTTTCGACGGCCGGTACCTTGAGAGAGATAGACAATCTGCGCTCCTTCCAAGGCTGCCGCGTGCTCCTGGCGGAAGACAATGTCATCAACATCAAGGTCACGGTCAGGATTCTCGAGCGATCCGGTTGTACGGTGGATGTCGCGGAAAACGGCATCGCCGCGATTGCACTCTCGCAAGAGAACGAATACGACCTTGTTCTCATGGACGTGATGATGCCGGTTTGCGATGGTCTTGAAGCCACACGCGCGATCCGAACACACGAGGAGCGCCGCTGCCGCGGCCGGGTGCCCATCGTCGCCTTAAGCGCGAGCGCCATGGCCGAGGACCGTGAGGCATGCTTGCAGGCGGGCATGGACGATTTCGTCTCCAAGCCTTTCACGTTTAGCCTTCTCCAGCAGACGTTGGGCACTTGGATCCTGGAAACAGGCTCTGGACGACTAGCCGCCTAACACTGAGATCTGAAAATATGACGTGCGGAACGTCTTCCAGAAGCTCAAGCGAATGGCTATGGGTCAGGAGTAATAGACCCTGGACTATACTTTCCCCGTGATGCTGGACCGGATCAGAGACAGCTTTACGCCGGATGACGCCAGGGCGGAGGCGCTACTTGCTGAGGCATGCAACTATATCGACAGGGTTCACGGGGTGGGTGGCCGCGCTCTTTACACTTTCGGTTACGGGGAACTTCCCGGGATCGGTAACGCGAGCCACCTACAAGCTGATTTCGTGATCATCAATACTAAAGCGGAACGCCCAGTACTTGCGACGGTTCAAGGAAACGATTTCGACCAGATAGATGTCTCAATTGAAGGAGTATTCAATAAACTGGGATGGCTAAGCTAACCTCTTTGCAACGACTAGCGCTGCTGGCCGACGACGACATCGACCTCACCACTGAGGAGGGGCGGGACGAGTGGGTTCGGCTGCATATGCAGAGGCATAATATTACGCTAGAGGATGCTAAACTTGCGTACGCCAGCTTGGTCAAGGAAAGGCTGGCCGCTGGGTCGAGCGTGGCATCCCGACGGATCAGCCACGGCTCCTAGTCTCCAGTTTCCGCCTTGCGGGTGGTTTTCAGCCGACTTTGCAGCGCGACTGCACTGCTCCCGAATCGTTCCGATCCGCCCTGCTGAACGCTACCGGAGTAAAGTAACCCTGCAACGTAGGGCGGCAAGCTGCCTGCCACTCCCACGCCTCCTCCGCTGCGGCCGCACGCGTCTACAACCAAGGCAACGACAAGGGAAAAGCCGGCCAGAACCCAAGGCCATTTACCGGCCTTTCGCCCAAGACTGACATGCCGGGCTGACATCCCACTCAATGCGTAGAATCAGGCCGGGGTCCGAGATCAGGGTTCGATCCAGTAGAATAAGACCTCGATTGCGACTCGCCAATCGTTGTTACCATGATGAGTGAACCGATCCCGACGTTTTTCGCGATGGATTTTTTCTGCGGAGCAGGCGGCACAACCCGGGGGCTTATCGACGCCGGGGGATATGTTCTTGCGGGAATAGACTGCGACCCGTCCTGTGAGACCACCTATGTGGCGAACAACGCCAATCTCACCCTCGATTTGGCCGCTCCGCTGTATTTGTCGATGGATGTATTTCCCTCGGGGCCAGAACACCCTAAAGGTCAGCAGTTTGCATTAAAATTCAAGGTTGAAAGTCTCCTATCTGAGGTTGCTGTCAAATGGCCGGGAGTGCCAGTGATATTTGCGATCTGTGCTCCGTGTCAACCCTTCACCAAGCTTTCGAGAAAGGAGTTGACTGATGAACGAAAGCTCAAAAGGCTCCGAGATTCCAGTTTGCTTATTGAAGCCGCAAAGTTTGTCGAATGGTTTCGTCCACAGGCAGTGCTTTCAGAGAATGTGCTCGGTATTTCAAGCCTCCGCTATGGGGGTGTCTGGCAGCAATTTGAGCAAAAGCTCCAGTCTCTTCGGTATGTAACAGGATCAAAACTCGTTTGCGCTAGTCGATTTGGAGTTCCACAGAATCGTAAGCGATCAATCTTGTTGGCCGTGCGCCAGGAATCCTTCGCAGGAGGCCATGCCGCGAACCTTCTTGGAGAAGGCCTGACCGTTCCGGATCGCGATCCCGAAGGCAAAACGGTAACGGTTCGTGAGGCAATCGGACACTACCCTCCGATTGGCGCAGGCAGCAGTGATTTGCATGTTCCTAACCATCGCACCAGGGCTTTATCCGAACTCAATGTCAAGAGAATCTCACTAGCTGGGCCGGGCCAGTCAAACGCGTATCTGAACGATACACCTTATGGAGATTTATCTCTGCCTTGCCATCGACGGTTAACGGAGAAGCTAAAGGATCCATGCTTCACTGATGTTTACACGCGCATGCATCCTGATCGCCCAGCTCCAACGATCACGACGAAATGCCATAGCATCTCGAACGGCCGATTCGGTCATTATGACACGAATCAGAACCGTGGCATTTCAGTAAGAGAAGCGGCGGCACTTCAGTCATTTCCAGATAACTACATCTTTTACCCAGAATCCGAAGTCGGGGCGACCGCTCGAATGGTCGGCAACGCGGTTCCTCCGAAGTTGGCGCAATACTACGCCACTTATCTCCGATCCTTACTCTAGGTTTCTTTGAAGCAGAACCGCTCACACTCATATCAGGACGGGCTCCGGCAACCCCCGTTGCGGGACACCCTTGTTGTGAGTGAGTCAACGCGCAAGTCTATGTGTGCCAATAGAAGCATAGGAACCAGACCAGAAGTCGAATTCCGCAAAGAACTTTGGAGGCGCGGTGCTAGGGGATACAGGACAAATGTTAGGAGGCTTCCTGGATCGCCAGACATAGCGTTCATCGGCAGGAGGTTGGCTATCTTCGTCAACGGTTGCTATTGGCACCGTTGCCCCAAGTGTCAGAAGGACAAATACCTCAAGACGAATGCAGCATATTGGGCCGCCAAACTATCCGAAAATGTTGAGCGCGATAAGCGGAATATACAGTCGCTTCAGGAACAGGGGTTTCAAGTTTTGGTATTTTGGGAGTGCGAACTCAAGTCCAACTTAGCGGAAATGGCAGACCAAGTGACGCACTGTCTGACAAAGCTCAGCACTTCATAGCTTATTCGCTGCCCACTCACTTGCGAGTTCATCGTAGCGGGTTCGAAGATCTTCTCTAAAGAAGATCGCCAAATACGTTCGGGGCCTCGAGCAGGCCACATAGAGGGGGTAGTCGCCTTTTTCGAGGGAATCTACTCCGACGACTAGCACGGCATCTGACTCAAGACCCTTATATTCTGGAACCGTACGATAGCGAATGTGTGACCTTCCAACCCAATCGACCTCAGTGACCGGGAAAGGGCAGGGCGGCAAGTTCTGAGCGAGTTGTCCCGAGTTAAGGCGTTTTGTGCCGAGCACAACAATGTCTTCCGGCTTGATCCCTTCGGATAACAATTTGTTCAACGTACGTCCAACCTCGCGTCTGAGTGCCGAGTCGTCGCGAACCCACGCTTGTTCCACGTCAGGACCATGAGCTTTAAGAGTCTGCTCATTGCAAAGGCCAGTTAGTATTTGGTTGGCCGTCGCGATCTGAGCCGTGTTTCGACAGTTTGTTGTAAGTTTACATACCGCGGGTGAGTAGGTTCCGAGGAGTTTCTTCCAGTGATCGGACCGTCGCCCGTGAACATCTTGGTGCGGGTCAAGGGCAAACAACCACTTGCCTCCGCTCAACCCGCCCTTTACCGCATTGTCGAGGGTGTCCAAGATGGCGCGTTGAAGAACGTCCTGTCCTTCGTCGACAATAATGGCGTCGTAGTATTCGAGTTGATCCAATCGTTCTAGTGCCTTCGAGCAGAACTCCGGGTAGAAAACCGTTTCAAGGTCAGCCTGCGACGCATTAGGTAGGTGGTTTGTCAAGCCCGCTTCGGCTATCTTCGTGGCCATAAACGTGTAGATGTCTTTAACTTCGACACCGGGAAGAGATTCTGATAGGTGGCGTGCGAGCGGCTTGCTATAGCACGTAAAGAGGACCTTGCGACCAGAAGCGGCGATCTTTGTAGCCACATCCGTCGCCAACATTGTCTTCCCGGTCCCGGCGCCTCCGTATACCACGACTCGATCATTATCGCTCAGTGCGTCGAGGACACGGTATTCCTCATCCGTAAGTGAAGTAAGTTCTTTTGCTGCGCGAGCCATTCGCGAGCGTAGTGTTTCACGCAGATCAAAGTCACCCCTGATCTCCTGCAGAATCTTGTCACGTTTGGTCGAATCAAGACTCTCTAGCTTCTTGCCTCGTGCCTCGAGGTTTTCATGCCAATAGTCAGCCAATCTGCGCATATACGCTGAAAAGCGCTGAGCTCGGTCCGTTCGTCGTAGACGATGCGGGGCACAATGTCGGGCCCCTCCACACGAAAGACAATGTCTGGAGTCGCTACGCCGTAGCCAAGACAAACCCGGTTCATCACACCTTTCTTTGAGAGGAACTTGAACAAGGCGGATGATCCCGTCCCGACCTGTTCGAACGGGCCTTCCTCGGTGCTATCCGTGTTTCCGTTTCGATCCGTGTAATACCAAACGCTATTGAAACGCTCAACTCCGCCACCTTTGAATTCGATGCAAAAAACACCGGTCGGGCCAATGAGGACAAAGTCGAGCTCGGCCCAGGGCTTAGTCGCGTGTACCATGAGGCCGAGAGAGTGCAAGACGATCCAATCGTCGCCCAGATCCTGTTCGATAATTGCAAAGTACTCCCGCTCTGATGCACTCTTTGTATCCGCGCGAGGCGTGGGAGGCAACATCCTAGCCAAGAGCTATAACTCCCGCCCCATACCTGCCGAAATAGCCGACTTCTGGCCATTCAGGTGTGCCGAAGAGCATGCCACGATCCAAAAAGACATTTTGCTCTTCGCAACTGACCTCAGGCAAGAGGGCACAGGCATGGCAGGCGGCCAGGTTCAACGAAGAGGCTCCAGCAGCAATGGTTTCAATGCACACCGGGTCAGCGGAGCACCAACTCGCTCGGTGGAGAGCCTCTGTAACTGAATATCTCAACCTGGAAAGGTCCGCCAAGCCGATTAACCCGCCTAGACTGCCAGCTGAATCGGTAGTTGCGGTATAAACGAGAATTCCGGCGATCGCCGACGGATCTTTCATGTCGCCGACGTATAGTCGCTCGCGCAGCGAGCCAGCCGGATACCCGCATTCCAAGGCCCACTGATTTATCAGCGCGTGAGCAACGGTGTGTATGAGCAGCAGCCGCGCGGAGATGCTCCTGCGGACCTGAGCCTTTCGGGATCTACAGTAATGGGCATAGTTTTCGCGAATCTTAGTTGCACGTGCCTGAACATCTTCTCGAAGCTCCCACCTAGAAATCTTGTCCTCGTGAAAACGGAAAAAAACTCCCTCACCCCGCACTTCGATGGCAGGATACCAATCAAGCTTAGTTGGGGACAGTAGTGCAAGTCGCAGATCGTCCGGATCTGGAGAAGGACCTTCTAGACGAGTAAAACCAGTAAGTGCCCGGACCTCTCGGAGCCTCGGCACTATCATTGCTTGAGCGAAAATGTCTTGGATTGACTCAGATCCTGGCGCCTTCCGACACACGAATTCCTGGCCGGCAGACTTTTCTGGCTGACCCAAACGTAAAGCCTTATATTCGTCCGCTCGCAACGAAAAGTCGCTCACGTCCAGATGCGCCTCTCCAGATCGACGTGCTCGAACTGCTTCGGCAAGGTCGCTCGCTTCGTATCCCGTTTGCTCACTAAGCCTCATCCCAAGGATCGTCGCTTCAAGAGCGTCAAGTGGAATAGCCTGGAATACATTCCAATATGCGTTGATGGCCCGTAAAGCACCTTCCGACCAGGGAGGAATGGAAAGAGCAGACTTGACCTGAGGAAAATAAACGTTGGAAGCTCCCCGCTGAAGCGTGCGAACGGGGTTGCCGCATTCCTCCGTATCATCGAGCCACGGCCTCCGACCCTGGCATCTTAGGGCCGACATCTTCTCTCGATCGAAAACGTCTTCCATGGTTCTTGAGAGTCCGCAACTGCAACGGATCACCACATCTCGCAGTGCAGCACTTTCGCCCGCTGATTCGATCGTCATCTTATGTGTCGTCTTCTCCGTGGTTGGGGCCTGTCCCATGTGAACCCACCTAAAATATGGGAAATCGTCAATATGTCCGAGTTCGCAAGCAACTACGAATCGGGACGGAATTAGAGGAGCGTCACAGTCGTTGCACGTGTTTGAGTCGGGTAAGGACAACCGGTGATGCAGATCCAACCTCCCGCAGCTGGAACACTGCACCATCGTGGGGAAACGGAACACGGGAACATCCCCCTTGTGTTGGTCTACTGGGGGTTCAACAAAGCCTCGGACGCCAAGCTTCTTCTCTAATCGGGGCTCATGTAGGTCGGGAGTTTGAACTGGCCAACGATGAATGCCGGCCACGATGACCGATTCCTCTTTGGCGGCGATTAGCGCTCCCACGCCGTAAGTCGAAATCAGCTGGCTCCTTCGTACGCTGCCGACCGATCTCACTATGGCTTCCCCGGCCAACTGGGCCTGAGCATGTACAGCTCGGATTCTGCGTCCACATCGCGTAGACTCCACAGCGTTGGGAAGCCCTCTTCCTCGTCGGAGCCAGTTGATGCAGCATCCCGGAGGAGCGGGTAGTCTCCCCAATACGTAAGAGGAGACTCCGCCATATGTGACCAACGGTCCAGGATGTACTCGATGTGTTGCTCGGCTGACTCGGCCTCTTCTTTACACACGTCTTGTACACGCTTAAGAATAATGTTCTTAATCGCAGTCAATTCATCTCGATGATTGAGAATCGCCTTCGCACCGGTGTTCGGGCGGAAGTCCCTCAAAAGCTGTCGGGCGAGAGAAATAATGACGGCATGCAATCCTCGATCTCTAGCCCTTGCCGAAAACGGAGTCACACTTGTCGATTCCACCTGGCGATATAGGGCCGAATGATATGAGACAAAGGACTCGTAGTGTGATCGGTCGCGCGATCTGTTGGCATTCAGAAGCGTAACCACCAGTCCGGGATGACGCCTTCCCACTCGACTGGTGGCCTGGATGTACTCGGATGTGGACTGAGGCTGGCCCATCACTACCATGAGTCCCAACCGATCGATGTCGACGCCAACGGAAATCATGTTAGTAGCGAGGATCACGTCTGCGGCTTGTGGGTTGTCCTTCGTCCGCGCCATTTGGCTAAGCCGCTCGGGGACTTCCATGGATCCGAGTCGTGAAGTGAGTTCGAGTACTGTCTCAAGTCTGCGCTCCTGCTTTTGATGACGCTTCGCAAGCAGTCTGACACGATCTCGCACGTCATCTTGCACTTGAAGTACAGCACCTCCCAGAACTCGAAGACTGTTAAAATAGCCAATCAGTGTCCAATAGGGGTCCACTATATCAGACGACTTTTCCAGTTCGGCTGCTCGCTGTAGTAGGGCGGCATAGGTTCGTATCATGAGAGTCGTCGGGCTTGTAGCCGGCGCCATTAATCCCAGATAGAGGCGGTCGCCTTTTTGGTCTGGAGGCGCTTCTATAGCGAAGTACGAATCGCCCGCATCTACTCCCGGAGGGGGAAATTGTAATACGGGTCGATTGAACAAAGCCCTGCCTTGTTCGCCAGCTCGACGTATGGTGGCGGTAGATGCGATCACTTTCGGTCCGATCCCATTCTGTGCACACAGCGCGTCAATGGCGGTCTCATACAGTCCGGTTAGCGTTCCCAGGGGACCGCTGATAAGGTGCAGTTCGTCCTGAATAATGAGCTCAGGTTTTCGCTGAAGCTGAGGGCCGATCGCGTCTAAGTTGAAAAGTGATCCCGTCTCCTCATTCCAGGGCAATGCCGCGAACTTATCGACGGTCGCAATTAGAAGAGTCGGGCGACTACGGTACACCTCCTCATCGATGAGATACACCGGAAGTTGGGACTTGAACTCGCAATCATCATTGCGGCACGAGACGATCATTCTGTCTTGCTTGGCAGTTATCCAGTAGTTCCGGGCGTTCAGCCGGGTCCCGCACCACGGGCATGCGTGAAGCTGAACGGGATTCTCCTTCAACACGATCGATCCTTTGCGCAGCTTGTCCAGGGCAATCCGCGCCGCAGCAACTTTGTTAGGAGTAGCCCCTTTCCCCACCCACATACCAATTGAAACCTGTTCTTGACCTAGACGAGTGTCCGTTTGTCTAATGTGTTCGCAACAGCAGATCATCAACGCCGCGCGCTCGAACTGCTGGATAGTCAACAATCTGAGGGTGTACCGCATGATTGCAGTCACCCCTCCGCCATTTGTATTGGTGAGGCGACGATAGAAGGTCACGAATGCGATGAGGCCCAAGTAAGCTTCCGTCTTGCCGCCTCCGGTCGGAAACCAAAGCAAATCAGTTGAGGCTCTTTCCTCCGCGTATTTGGTGGGGTCGACGATTCCCCGTAGGCACAAGAGAATAAAGGCGAGTTGAAATGGCCGCCACCCGAGTTCGGCTGACTCGCCTGGTTTTTGGGTCGGTTTGTTCTTCTTAAGCCACTCCGATCGGGCGCGTTGTTTGAACATCGCTACGTTCATTAATCTAAACGCCTCGTAAGCCATTCCGCCGGAACGCAACAAACCTATGCCGCCCCGAATCCTATCCAGTGCCTTGTTGCAGGAAACTAAATGCTTTCTGGCGGTGTCCGCAAGATCCGTGGGCAAGGTCAAGCCTTGATTCTGGCGATCAGAAATCCACTTGTCGTAGCTGTCTGCAAGGTCGTCGAGTGCAGAACAAACAGCATCGGGCTTGCTTTCAACCAGAAACTTTAGAGACAACGCCTTTGAGTCAATGCTTGGGTTGCTTTCTGCGATCGGAACTTGCCTTTGAGGTGCAAAGGTGGTCCAGATTGAGCTGGTCCTTCCAGAATCAGTCTCTGAATTCCATTCGACTGAACATCCATGACCGATTGCGAACTCCCTCGCATTACGATAGAGGAGTCGATAGGACCCGATATCTTCATCGCGTACCTCATGCTTCTGACTCGGCGGCCGCTCCACGAATGGGCTGTCATCGGCGGAGACGGTGAGCCGAGTTTGAAAGAACGAGTGTATGTCGCGTTCCTCATATACAGATTCAAGTTTGTTGACAAGAACTAGAGTTACGGCTCGAATACCATCCGCTGAATTGGGGCGCACTCGCACATACAGGTCCAACCCAAGAACTCCGGTTCCTATATAACCCGACTGAGGCTGAGCACAGACGACCGTCAGGGGCTCCAGACCAAGCTTCACTCGTTGGTATCGAGGT
>Ga0206974_1068_pt1 | contig 25640 bp, 19 predicted proteins | sample Alteio_BWOrgHeat_84_FD_152920 | JGI IMG/M metagenome (GOLD analysis project Ga0206974, IMG submission 152920) | Enriched cells from forest soil in Barre Woods Harvard Forest LTER site, Petersham, Massachusetts, United States -... | ecosystem: Environmental > Terrestrial > Soil > Temperate forest >... | reverse complement strand
CATTTATCTGAAAATCCTTTTCATCAATTTTTTTCAGATTGGTGTACCTCCACTCTTCATGTTTTGTAGTAGGCAGACCAAGTTTTTCAAACTCGGCAAATGCCTGTTCACTTAATTCTTTCGCACGTTCCGGTTGTGTTCCCTTTTGCTGAAAATTATTTTTTATAAGTTCCTGTAATTTCATTTTTATTTGATAAGACACAGATTACACCGATTTCACAGATTCGTTTTCTACCTCTGTTTTTATCCAGTCATAACCTTTTACTTCCAATTCTTTGGCAAGTTCTTTATCTCCTGACTTAACAATTTTTCCTTTATACAACACATGCACAAAATCAGGAATGATATAATCCAATAAGCGTTGATAATGCGTGATGACAATAAATGCATTTTCTTTGCTTCTGAGTCTATTCACACCTTCGGAAACCAATCGCAGCGCATCAATATCCAAACCCGAATCTGTTTCATCAAGTATGGCAAGTTTTGGTTCGAGCATTGCCATCTGAAAAATTTCATTCCGTTTCTTCTCTCCACCGCTGAATCCTTCGTTAAGGCTGCGTGATGTCAATGATTTATCCATCTCCACAAATTCCATTTTGGCGCGCATCATTTTCAAAAAATCCGTTGCTTCCATAGGTTCAAGGCCATGGTATTTGCGTTTTTCATTGATTGCTGTCTTCAGAAAATTTGTTGTACTCACACCCGGAATTTCCACCGGATATTGAAACGCCAAAAACAGCCCTTCACGCGCACGATCTTCGGGTGCCATATCCAGCAGATTTTTTCCGTTGAACATAACTTCACCTTCTGTAACTGTATAATCTTCTCGTCCTGCAAGCACCGATGACAACGTGCTTTTACCTGCACCATTCGGTCCCATGATGGCATGAATTTCTCCCGGCTTCACTTCCAAATTAATACCGTGAAGAATTTCATTTTCTCCAATCTTCGCTTTTAAATTTTTTATACTCAACATATTTTATTCTTTTGCCACTGATTACACAGATTTTCACTGATTCAATTTTTTGCGAGTATCAGCGAAATCTGTGGCAACTTTATTTTACCCAACACTTCCCTCCAAACTCACCGCCAGTAATTTTTGTGCTTCTACCGCAAATTCCATAGGCAATTGGTTCAATACTTCTTTACAAAATCCGTTCACTATTAAGCTTATTGCCTCCTCCATTCCAATGCCTCTTTGCTTGCAATAGAACAATTGGTCTTCACCGATCTTAGAAGTGCTTGCTTCGTGTTCAACCTGCGCAGTTTTATTATTTATTTCAATATACGGAAAGGTATGCGCACCGCATTTATCTCCTATCAGCATACTGTCACATTGCGTATAATTCCTTGCTCCTTTTGCTTTTTTATTTACCTTAACCAATCCACGGTAAGAGTTATGAGATTTCCCGGCAGAAATTCCTTTTGAAACAATTCTGCTTTTTGAATTTTTACCGATATGGATCATCTTCGTTCCGGTATCGGCTATCTGGTGATTATTGGTTACTGCAACAGAAAAAAATTCACCGCTCGAGTTGTCTCCCTTTAAAATGCAACTTGGATATTTCCATGTAATAGCAGAACCTGTTTCAACCTGAGTCCAGCTTATTTTAGAATTTGCTCCTTCACAGCTTCCACGCTTGGTCACAAAATTATAAATTCCCCCTTTACCTTCTTTATCTCCGGGATACCAGTTCTGAACTGTTGAATATTTTATTTCTGCATTTTCCATTGTGATGAGTTCCACAACCGCAGCGTGCAATTGATTTTCATCACGCATTGGTGCCGTGCAACCTTCAAGGTAAGAAACATAACTGCCTTCATCAGCAACGATCAGTGTGCGTTCAAACTGACCTGTATTCTCCGCATTGATACGGAAATAGGTTGAAAGTTCCATCGGGCAACGAACACCTTTCGGAATATACACGAAACTTCCATCGCTGAAAACTGCTGCATTGAGCGCTGCAAAATAATTATCAGTATACGGAACAACTGCTCCCAGATATTTTTTTACCAATTCGGGATGTTCATGAATGGCTTCGCTGATGGCGCAAAAAATTACACCTTTTTCTTTAAGCTGCTCTTTGAATGTGGTGGCGATCGAAACAGAATCGAATACTGCATCAACTGCTACTCCGGTTAAGCGTTTCTGTTCATCAAGACTGATACCGAGCTTTGCAAACGTCTTCAATAATTCGGGATCGACTTCATCCAGATTATTTAGCTTTTTCCGTTCTTTTGGCGCAGCATAAAAAATAATATCCTGATAATTTATTTTAGGATAAGAAAAATTCTGCCATTTCGGTTCTTCCAGTTTGAGCCAGTGGTGATATGCTTTCAATCTCAGTTCGAGCATCCATTCAGGTTCTTTCTTCTTTGCCGAAATAAACCGCACGATATCTTCACTCAGCCCTTTTGGTGCTGTATCCATTTCGATATCGGTTGAAAACCCATATTTATATTCCTGGTTAGTAACCTTATCAATTATATCAACTTCTTCTGTCATCGGATTTATCGGGCAAAAATAAAAGATTTGCTCAACTATTTTGAATTTCTTATAAAATGTAACAAAGTATTCTAACGATTGTTTTATACAATAAAAAAGGAGGCATTTGTACCTCCTTCTTCAAATGTAAAATGAAAATAAATATTCTAATTTTTCAACTTCAAAACTTTGGTTGTCGAAACTTCGTTCCTGAAAATCAGATTTACAAAATAAACTCCTTCAGAAAGATCAGCTGCTTCATCAAGCGAAATTGAATTTACTCCGATTGCAGTATTGATCAATCGTTCAAATACCACCTGACCATTCATATTAATAATTTTTATAGTAACAGGTTCCACTTCAGCAGTATTGAAAGAAACAGATAATTTATCGGTAAATGGATTTGGAATTGCAGCTACAACTCGTTCATCTTTTGAGTTAAATTCCACTTTAACAATATTACTGTAACTGAATTTTCCATCCATATCTACTTGCTTCAATCGGTAAAAAATAACCGGTTGATTAAGTGATTGTGCATTTTGATCAGGGAACATATAATTCGTTAAAGTATTACTGTTCACAGCACCTTTAACATTACCAATTGCTGTAAAATCTGAACCGTCAAAAGAACGCTGAACACTAAAATAATTATTGTTGATCTCACTTGCAGTTGACCAATCCAAACGAATATCTTTATTCATTTTAGTTGCCGTAAGATCTAATAATTTTACGGGAGTTGGATTTATATAATCAGACAATGAAAATGCAGCTGATGCAACTAATGCAAGAGATCTTCCAGCGACATAGGCCACTTGCGGATATTGTGTGGTATCAGCAGAACCAAACGGGTTACCAAAACCTGCCGTATAACGGTATATCAATCCTGCATTTGAGTTATTAACTGTTCCTTTTTCATGCGGACCATAAAATACTTTTACTGAATACGTATATCCTGAACCACCCGTTGCTGGAGCTGTCCAAAAACTTGCACTTACATCTCCTGGAGGATATACCGTACTTTTTCCTGAAAAATATGCTGAGGTGATGGAAGTTGGCAATGTTCCCGGAGTTCCCCAAATAATTCTCAACACTTTTCTGCCGGCAAAACTTGCAGTAACAGAGTCATTCGTTGCATAGTTTCCTGTAATACTATTATTTGGCGGTGTAGTTGATGTTGCAAATTCATTTGCTCCTATACAAATTGGCACTCCTGTAGTTGTTGATCTTGATGCAGAATTAAAATCCAATCCATAACCCGTAAGCGAAACACCTTTTCCAAATAACATCCAGCAGGTAGTTTTAGTATTATCAATTAAAAGATTTGCCGCTGATGAATAATTTGAGTTTGCAAACAAGTCTGCCAGGCTGATTTTTGTGAGACTCGCAGTAAAATCTGTTGTAGTTGAAACGGCTCCGTTATAAGAATATTCATCATTTATAGTTGTCGATTTCCAATTAGAAAAGTTTAGTACTGATGTATTATAATATCCGACAAGCGAATCTAAAAGAGTATTATTATCTGAAGTAAAACTGCTTGTGCCGGGCATTGCAATAGAAACGTTTACTCCACCACCTGTTCTTCTGTTTATCAATAAATTATTTTTCACAACTAATGGCGTTGCGTTTCCGGTAAAAGCAAGCGGATCACCTCTGAGAATTGCAGCTGAATTTTTATTCGTTGAAGAACCACTGATCAGAATGGTATTATTATATAAATTCACCGGGGTTGTTAAATTCAATGCATTGATAATACCATACACAGCCTGATTTGAAGTTGCCGTATCACCTAAAGAAATAAAATTATTATCAGAAGAACTTGTTGAAGGCAAACTATATAATTCGACACCAAACACAAACGGATTATTTGTTGATGCATAACCTGCATTATAAATATTGTATATTTTATTCTTGCTGATATCAACTTTACCTCCGTTAACAAAAATGGCACCTGCCGCAGTATTCAGGTCAGAGTTATTTTGAGCATAAAGATTATAGATCGTGTTATTTCTAACTTTAATAGTATCTCCATAGGTAGCTGCTCCACTTATTGAATTCACGAATATAACTCCTCCTACTGAAGGATTTCCTGTACTGATAATCGTTCCATTACTATAAATGTTCCTGATTATATTATTGCTGACTGTCGGATAGATCTTAATACTTTGCGTTGTACTGGCAGCATTGGTAGCATTTCCCTGAATTCCCATTGCATAAGAAGATATATTCGTTCCGTTACTTCTCAATCCGTCAATGGTATTACCGGTTGCAACCACAACGGTATTGTTGTAATAATTTGATCCGCTTCCCTGATTCGTTGTTGATGTTGCAGCCACTCGGATACCGAACAACTGTGTATTCGCAGTTGAAAGTGTAGAACTTAATGTTACGTTTTTGACTGAGTTATTTGTGATGTTAAACGTTGGTGTTATATTCTTTATAAAAGTCGTATCCAAAGCGGTTGAAAGGTAAATTGCAAAATATGCAGTCGTACTAGCATTATTCGAGTAAGAGGTCGTATCAATAGTGTTGTTCGTTATATTCACAGTTCCTCCGTATTTCAGAAATGAATAAATTCCGGCATTACTGTATGTCCCTGAAGCTGAAGAATAAGTAACTGAAATATTTTTTATTGTATTGTTTGAAACCGTTGAGTTATTTCCCATATACATGTAAATCCCGGCAAAACCTAAAACTCCCGTACTGGCAGTATATGTAAGCATTCCTGAACATGAAGCAGCACTCCCACCAATATAATTTCCTGTGATGATATGCGAATCGGAAGTATAGTATCCTCCATCTCCGATCAAAATTCCATAGTGTAAATTATTCAGTGAGTATGTTCTTGTTGCAGTTTGATAAACACTATTTCCGGAAATATACCACGCATTCGCACCTAAAAATACATGTATTCCTACATTCCCTGTTGTACCTGCATTATCAAAATAATCGTAAATACTATTATTTCTAATCGTATCCGAAGTATTTTCAACTGATGGAGAAGTCATGCTTCCATTCGAACAAATATTATTATGCGTATTCGAGGTTCCGTCAATATTGCAGGATTCGATTGTGTTGTAATTGTTTCCCGAATACGAATTGCCAACACTGAAAAGTACAACTCCACCATTGTTTATTGATTTTGAAGCGCCTTGTAATAAACAATATCTTATCGCATTATTACTTGCCCCATTCATGAATCGTATCGTGCAGGTAGTATCAGACGTAGATGAACTCGTATTACTAAAAGTCAATCCTGTTGAACCTGTGCCACCTTGTCTGCCATCAATTGTATAATAACTGCAGTTCCGTAAATTGAGCAATCCTGCCGCAGATACCGATCCTGAAATTGTAACTGAAAAACCTGTTGCAGGACGAATAATGATTCCTCTGGTTGAGTTTGCTCCCGGAACCGAATCCATAAAGATTCCTGTTGATGGCTCAGATGAAGAACTGTAACCTGTTTGCAGTTGGAGAATCACATTCCCTGTTCCTGTTATCCCATTCGTGGCAACATATGATGCAGCACTTTGAATACTAATAAAAGATGAAGAAGAACTCGTTCCGTTAATGGCGTATGTTGTGCCACCAACCAGTGCCTGTGCATTGGCGAACATGGATATTAATAATAAAAACAAGGATGCTAAAAGATGTTTTGATAAGTTGTAAAATAGTCTCATAATATTTGAATTTTTTGCTTTACAAAATAAATAGTTTATAGCGATTTTCTATCTTTTATACAGGTATATTTTTCAGGATACCGCCTTTCTTATGTATCCTGAGAAATAACTTACAACAGAATATTATTTCACAGATGATGAATACAACTATTTTAATAAATTGCTATTATCGGTAATGCAATTCAGGTAAACGAACAGCTTTTATGTATCTGCTGATGTAGTATTGATGATCCAGCCTGTCAATCCGAACACCATCCTGCACACTGGAATGAATGAATCTTACCTGTTCACCTTTTGCTGAAATCACAATTCCAACATGCCCGATGCGATGGCTTCTTCTGTTTCTTCCGGTAAATAAAATGAGATCACCTTTTGCAATATTCTTTTTTGAAACTTCTACACCTGTCAATCCTTGTCCTGCAGAGGTATGAGGAAGTGTTATTCCAAAATGCCTGAAAACCGTCATTGTAAATCCCGAGCAATCAAAACCTTTTGAAGTGATACCTCCGCGTTTGTATCTGTCACCTAAATAAGTTTCTGCATATTGGATCAAACTGTCGGTTTTATTTGCAGGAAAATCTTTTACCTTTTGCGCTGAGAAAAATACAGAATCGTTTGTAAAAAGTGAAGAGTCAAATCCTATGGAAATCGTCTGTGCATTTGAATAATTCAATATTAAATGCATTGAAATCAATAACAGAAATTTACATAATCCTGAAGGCATTTTAACAAATAAAGACAATATGATTTGCGAGGTAAAATATTCTTTGAAAAAAGAATCTAACATCTTCATTTAAAGTGAAATATAATGCATTTTGGCTTGTTTCAGCTATTGACAAAGGAAAATAATCACCTATTTTTGCCGTTCACGTCAAATAATGAGATACATTTTATTTACAGTTATTATCGCTTTTATCGTCAGTTCATGTGGTTCAAACAAGTATCAAAAAACACTGAAGAACGGTGATGCTTCGAAGAAGATGGAACTTGCGGAATATTATTATAAGAAAAAGGATTATTACCGTGCATCCACGTTGTTCGAACAACTTATGGAAACTTACAGCGGAACATCAATGGCTGAAAAGGTAACCTATTACAGTGCGTATTGCAATTATGGTTTGCAAAATAATATTCTCGCAGGATATCAGTTTAAAACCTATTACGAGAATTTCCCGACAGGTAAATGGGCTGAAGAATGTCTGTACATGTATTCCTATTGTTTGTTCCTCGAATCCCAAAACTGGTATCTCGATCAAACCGATACGTATAAAGCTCTTGAAGCAATCCGGATATTCATCAGTGTTTATCCCGACAGCAAATATATTTCCGAATGCAATCAGGAAATGGACAAATTAAGAAATAAACTTGGTTACAAAGCATACCGGAATGCAAAATTGTATTATAATATTGGTGAATATACCAGCGCAATAGTAGCGTTACAGAATGTTATCAAAGATTATCCGGAGATACCTCAAAAGGAAGAGCTCGATTATCTGACCGTCAAATCACATTTCCTGCTTACGAATAACAGTGTGGATTCAAAAATTGAAACCCGCTATAAAGCCGCAATTACTTCCATTCAGCAATATGAAATTGAATACCCTGAAAGCAAATACCTGAATGAATTGAAAAAGCTGAAATACAAATCGGATTCCATTTACAAAAAATACATGAAGCGAATGGAGCTTAAAAAGGAAAAAGAAAAAGAAGAACAAAAATCATAATATAAAACTATATGGCTACAAATAATCATGCAGGAGTACCACAAACTACAGTTGTTCGTGATCTCCGCAAATTCGACAAAGAAACCGGCAATATTTACGAAAGTATCGCCATCATTTCAAAACGTGCCAACCAGATCTCGGCACAGGTAAAAGAAGAACTGCATAATAAACTTCAGGAATTCTCAAATGACAATGATACACTTGAAGAAGTATTCGAAAACCGCGAGCAGATAGAGATATCAAGCTATTACGAAAAACTTCCGAAAGCAACGCTCATCGCTATCGAAGAATTTTTAGCTGATAAAATTTATTACCGTAATCCTATAAAAGAAAACAGAGAACAATAAAACGGATTTTGGTTTTATGTTGAGCGGTAAAAAAATAGTATTGGGAGTAACGGGAAGTATTGCGGCCTACAAAGCTGCAATTCTTGTACGTTTATTTATAAAAAACGGTGCCGAAGTACGGGTGATAATGACTGAAGAATCAAAGAATTTTATCACTCCTCTTACACTTTCTGTTCTCACAAAAAGACCTGTTTTAAGCAGTTTTACTTCTGCTGAAAACAGTTGGAATAATCATGTGGAACTGGGCATCTGGGCTGATCTTTTTCTTATTGCACCTGCATCTGCAAATACCATTGCTAAAATGGCAAACGGAATTTGTGATAACCTTTTGCTGGCAACATATCTTTCGGCACGATGCAATACATATGTAGCTCCTGCAATGGATATGGACATGTATAACCATCAAGCCACTCAAAATAATATTCAGAAACTTCATGAAAACGGTGCAGTTATTTTACCCGTTGGAAATGGAGAACTTGCGAGCGGATTAAATGGAGACGGCAGAATGCTTGAACCCGAAGAGATTCTATCGTATCTGATAAATGCTACTCAGGCTACCGAAAAACTGAAAGACAAAAGGATCCTTGTTACTGCAGGTCCGACTTATGAAAGCATTGATCCGGTGAGATTCATCGGGAATCATTCAAGCGGAAAAATGGGATTTGCAATAGCTGAAGAATTTGCACGACACGGAGCACAGGTCACACTTATTTCAGGTCCTACAGAAATTCATGAATTATCAAATAATATTAGAAGGATAGACGTAACTTCTGCCGAAGAGATGTATGAAAAAACGGTTAAACAATTCTCGAAAACCGACATTGCAGTGATGAGTGCGGCAGTTGCTGATTATGCTCCCGAAAAAGTTTCGATCACGAAAATAAAAAAGAGCGGAGATGAACTGCATTTAAAACTCCGTAAAACAAAAGACATTCTTGCAGAACTCGGAAGGATGAAAACGAAAAAACAATTCCTGGTAGGATTTGCTCTTGAAACGGACAACGAACTTGAAAATGCCGTAAAAAAATTAAATGCTAAAAATCTCGATTTTATCGTCCTGAATTCATTGCGTTCAAAAGGTGCAGGATTTGGTCATCAAACCAATAAGATAACCATCATTGACCGTAACGGAAACAAAGCAGACCATAAACTGAAATCGAAAACTGAAGTTGCTCACGATATTGTTCAAAAAGTAATGATAATGATGCATGCGTAGGTTTTTATTTTTTATTGTTTCACTTTGTTGTTTTTCTTTTGTTGATGCGCAGGACTTTAGTTGTAAAGTAACCATACTTGATAACCAGATACAACTCTCCGACAAGCGCATTTTCAGAACACTGGAGCAGGTACTCACCGAATTTATGAATAATACAAAATGGTGTGCCGATAAAATTCAGACGAGCGAAAAAATTGAATGTGTTATTCAGATCATTCTCACTTCTTATGATCAGCAATCCAATCATTTTACAGGAAGTGCCCAGATACAAAGTGTGAGACCGGTTTACGGAACAAACTACAATTCAGTTCTTATGAATTTCAATGATGAGAACTGGGAATTTGATTATACCGAATTCCAGCGTCTCGACTTTAATGAAAACAGTTATAGCTCAAACCTCACATCCCTGCTTGGTTTTTATGCCTATTATATTTTAGGTCTTGATTATGATTCATTTGGATTGTATGGTGGAACACCTTATTTTACTAAGGCGCAAACTGTTGTTATGAATGCACAGCAAAGCGGCCTTGCAGGCTGGAAACCGTATGAAAAAATTCAACGGACACGTTATAACCTTATGGATAATATCCTGAACGAACAGTTCAAACCCTTACGTGAAGCCTATTATATCTACCACCGTAAGGGAATGGACATCATGGCCAAAAACAGTGAAGAGGCAAGAAAAAATATCTATTCGAGTCTTGAACTGGTTGAGAAAGTTTTTAAATTCTCTCCGAATACTGCAGTGTTGCAATTGTTCTTCGAATCAAAATCAGATGAATTGGTAAATATTTATAAAAATGCTTCTTCGAGTGAAAAGCCTAAAGTCATTGCATTACTTAATGAGATCAATGTTACGAATACAACAAAATATGAAAAAATAAAAAATTAGAATTGCTCAAAATGATTTTAATTTCAACCATTAATATATTCCAGTAATTTCATAAAAATATAAAATGAAACTTTCGAATCTTGCCGAAACACTTATAGGATCAGAGATCATAAAACTTGCAGCCGAGATCAATGAAAAGATAAAACAGGGAGAAAAAATTTACAACTTCACTATCGGTGATTTTGATCCTGAAATTTTTCCTATTCCTGCCGAATTTGAAAAAGAAATTATCGATGCATACAAACATCATTTCACAAATTATCCCGCTGCAGACGGTAATTTAGGTCTGCGTCAGGCCGTAAGCAGTTTTATAAAACAACGCGAAGGGCTTGATTATCCTTCCAATCAGATCCTTATTTCGGGAGGCGGAAGACCTTTGATTTACGGTGCTTACAGGGCAATTGTAGATAAAGGTGAAAAGGTAATTTATACGATTCCTTCATGGAACAATAATCATTACACACATTTCGTGGAAGGTGAACACGTTGCGGTAGAAACAAAAGTTGAAGATTTTTTCATGCCCAATGCAAGTGAGATTAAACCTCATCTGAAGGGTGCATCATTACTGGCTTTGTGTTCACCACAAAATCCTACAGGAACAACATTTACAAAAAGACAATTAGAAGAAATCTGTGATCTTGTTATCGCTGAAAATAAAACGAGAGGAGAAAATGAGAAAAAATTATTTATCCTTTTTGATCAGATATACTGGATGCTCACATTCGGTGAAACGAAACATTACAATCCTGTTTCGTTGAGACCTGAATTAAAAGATTATACCATATTCGTTGACGGTATGAGTAAATCATTTGCTGCCACGGGTGTAAGAGTCGGCTGGGCTTTGGGACCGGAAAAAGTGATCAACAGGATGAAATCCATTTTGTCGCATGTTGGCGCATGGAGCCCGATGCCTGAACAAAAAGCCGCTGAAAAATATTTATTGCAAACAGAAGCAATGGATTCTTATCTCAAACATTTCAAATCAGAAATTGCAGAACGCTTACACAAAATTTTTGATGGTTTTATTGCATTGAAAAATAAAGGATTTAAGATTGATGCCATCTCACCGCAAGCTGCCATTTATCTGACAGTAAAATTCGATCTGAAGGGAATGAAAACTGCAGCCGGAAACATTCTGAAAACACAACCTGATGTTACTTCTTATATCCTGAATGAAGCTAAGATCGCTGTTGTTCCGTTCAATGCATTCGGTGCATCTTCTGATTCTCCGTGGTACCGGCTAAGTGTTGGAACATGTAAAAAAGAAGAGATTGCCGAGATGATTTCAAAACTGGATATGGCACTTTCAAAACTTTCTTCAGCAGTAAATCCGGTGAATTGAGCATTATTTATAAACAAACTTGCAGCTGTTAATTCTTAATTCGTATTTTGTAGAAAAGCGTGCTTAAACAATTACATATATCGAATTATGCCATCATAAGAAATGTGGAGATCGGGTTTGATAAAAAACTTAATATCATCACAGGTGAAACGGGTGCCGGAAAATCAATTGTTGTTGGTGCACTTGGTTTAATTCTTGGTGACCGCGCTGATACAAAAGTGTTGTTGAATGCAAATGATAAATGTGTTGTGGAAGGAACATTTGATATTACGGATAATAACCTTCGTGATTTCTTTATTTCGAATGAACTTGATTTTGATAATACATGTATCATCCGCAGGGAAATAAATACAAACGGAAAATCAAGAGCTTTTATAAATGATACACCCGTAAATCTTTCTCAATTAAAAGAACTCGGAACACAACTGATCGATATTGTTTCGCAACATGAAACACTGGAACTAAATGACGGATCATTTCAGCTTTCCATTGTTGATGCAATTGCCGATACCCTTGAAGAAATTGCGTCATTCCGAAATTTATTTTCAGAATACAAAAGGAATGAGAGCATCCTGAATGCACTCATTGAAAATGAAAAAAAATCAAGACAGGATGAAGATTATTTCCGGTTTCAGGTTAATGAGTTATCGCAGACAAATTTATTAGCTAACGAACAAACAGAACTCGAAAAAAAACTCGATATTCTGAGCAATGCAGAGATCATCCGAAATGCCGCAGGCAATGCAAACAGGTTACTTGAAGCTGATGAACAATCCATCATTGATCAGATACGAAATATAAAATCCATCCTTGCTCCTGCTGCAAAGCATCATCCCAAAACAGAAGAAACATTAAAAAGGATTGAATCAGCAATAGTTGAGCTGAAAGATATTTCTTCTGAACTTGAGTCAGTTTCGGGGAGCATTGAATCAGACCCGAATGAGTTGGAAAGAATTGAGAACAGGCTGCAAATTCTTTTTGGTTTACAAAAAAAACACAATGTGAATTCAACTGAAGAATTACTTGAAGTACTTTCAAAATTTGAAAATGAATTGAAAGCGATTGGAAGTATTCAAAATGAAATCATTCAAAAGGAAAAAGAACTTCATGTACAAAAAAACGAGCTGATAAAACTCGCAAAAAATATATCAGGAAAAAGAAATAAGGCAATTCCTTCGATTGAGAAAAATATCAATGTATTGCTGAAACAGGTTGAGATGCCTGAAGCAAGAATTAAGGTTGAAAACACTATCCGTCAACCAGACAATTTTAATGGTGATGGCATTGATGATATTCAGTTTTTATTCTCTGCCAATAAAGGTTCACAAATGGTTCCACTCAACAAAGTGGCTTCTGGCGGTGAACTCAGCCGGTTGATGCTTTGCATTAAATCTCTGATCAGTGATAAGGTGGCATTACCAACTATTATTTTTGATGAGATAGATACAGGAATTTCAGGAGAAGCATCACTTAAAGTTTCAAAAGTGATGAAAGAACATGCTTCAGCTCATCAGGTGATCGCCATAACCCATTTGCCGCAAATTGCAGGAAAAGCTGACGCACACTTTTATGTGTACAAAAATTCAGATAAAACTACCACCCACACTCATATCAAAAAATTGAACGATAAAGAACGGGTAGAAGAGATTGCCCGCATGCTGCATGGCGAAAATCCTTCGCAAAAAGTACTGGAAGCAGCAAAAGACCTCATTTCTAATTAATTCTGCGTTTTAGCAGTTTAACAAAGATTTAACTTATATTTGTACTGTAGTAAAATTACATGTCAAACACAATTCACACATTTCACATACCTGTAATGGGTATATCGTACACCATTGATTCGCCCATAAAAGTTGCGCGTTTCGGGATTTCTTCTGTTGTTTCTATTATCGAAGATTCGCTTATTGAGCGGATGCGGGAATATTACTACCGCCAGCAAAATGAGCAATTCAAACCAATAACCTCAAAAGAACCGGATTATCGCGCCAAACGCGTTACCGATTATCTTAATCTGATGAACAAAATTGTTCATGAGCAATTTGAAAAATTAAAAGCTTCTGCATTTGAAAAAGGATCAGAACTGATCCAATATTTTGAGATGCTTCCTGATAACAGTAAGTTGAAACAATTGTATTTGCTGATGACGGAAACAGAAGATCATAAACTAAAGAACGAACTTCAGAAAAAACTGTTATCAGAAATGAAACCAGGAAGGATTGATGTTAACATCATGACCAAGGTTGACAATAACAGACTTGATAGTAACGGAAATGTTATTGAGGACGGATCAGATGCTATTACTGCATTGCGCGGTTATGCAAACAGTGATCTTGAGAATTCATCAATCATTTTCTCGGCAGGGATGAATCCGCGTTTATACAATTATCTCGAAAGACTTGAGCAATTTGTTGCCCAATCACATAATCCACTTAGCAAAAAAATAATCATCAAAGTAAGTGATTACCGTTCTGCATTGATTCAGGGAAAATATCTTGCAAAAAAAGGAATTTGGGTTACCGAATTCAGAATTGAATCAGGACTGAATTGTGGTGGTCATGCGTTTGCATCAGATGGGTATTTGATGGGACCAATACTTGAAGAATTTAAAATTAAACGTGACGAAATTATTTCTGAACTTTTCGGTATCTATTGCAAAGCACTTGCCGATAAAGGTAAAACAGTGCCAACTGATATTCCTGAACTGCGCATAACTGCACAGGGTGGAATCGGTACTCACGAAGAAAACGAATTGTTGCTTGATTATTACAACATGGATTCAACCGGTTGGGGAACTTCATTTTTATTGGTTCCTGAAGCTACAACCGTTGATAAGAATACATTAAAACAACTTTGTGAGGCAAAAGAAGATGATGTGATATTGAGTAAAAACTCACCGCTTGGTGTTCGTTTTAATTATCTGAAAAATACATCTTCAGAAGTTGAAAAATTATTGCGTATTGAAAACGGTCATCCCGGAAGCCCTTGTCCTGAAAAACTGTTGGAAAGTAATACGGAATTTACTGAAGAACCGATCTGTACCGCTTCTGTAAAATATCAAAAACTAAAACTTGAGCAATTAAAAGCGCTCGATATTTCAGAAATTGAATTTAAAAAACAAGTAACTGCTGTTCTTAACAAAGAATGTCTTTGCGTAGGATTATGTAATGCAGCTACCACTCTTTATAACGAAAAACCATTATTGCCGAAAGCACTTGGTGTAACAATATGTCCGGGACCGAACATTGCATATTTCAATAAAATTTCAACATTGAAAGAAATGATCGATCATATTTACGGAAGAAGAAATCTGCTTGCACCGGGTTATCGTCCTCATTTTTTCATCAAGGAACTTCAGCTTTATGTTGATTACCTGATGGGCGAGATCGAAGAGTTATCAGAAAATATCGATAAGAAAGTTTCAAAATATTACCAGACTTTTTGCAAGAATCTTCTTGAAGGAATCGAGTACTACAAGCAAAAAGCCGATACACTTAATATTTCAAAACTCGAGATCGAACGCGAATTGAAAAATGCTGAGATGCGTGTAATAGAAATGTTGGAAAAATTTGCCCCTAAACTAGAGGCAGTTCTGGCATAATTAACTCTTCAATCAGAATCAATAAAATTTCTTCCCATTGTCCTGTAAGGGCTTTACGCAAATCTTACAATCGTTATAAAATTTTTGGCATGGTGTTTACGTATATGCTTTCACATAAATTAACACACGATATGAAAACTAAAACCATCGCAATGCCACAGATGCTATTCAAAGCCATTGCAATCAGCACGATCATTATCGGTGCGATGATGCATCATGTTTGCCACATTTAAAGGTGAAAAGTAGAAAGTAAAAATTAAAAAGTAGAAAGCGAAAAGTAATCCCTGAATTTATGCAACAACATTTACTATTCTCCCTTTAACAAACACAATTTTCTTCGGCTGTTTTCCCTCAAGCCACTTCAATACAATTTCATCATTCATTACCAATTTTTCCACTTCATGTTGCGGCATTTCCATTCCCATTTCAATATTGGTGCGGTGTTTACCATTTATTGAGATTGGATAACTAAACGAATCTTCAATTAAAAAATCGGGATTAAAAAGTGGGAAATTAGCATTAGTTATGCTGTCTTTATTTCCGATTGCATTCCATAATTCTTCAGCAATATGAGGTGCGTATGGCGAAAGACAGATCAAATAATCACTCAATATTTTCTTCTTATTACATTTCAAATCCGTCAGTTCATTCACACAGATCATAAATGAACTTACAGAAGTATTGAACGAAAATCCCTCAACATCCTCTCCTACTTTTTTGATGAGTTTATGAATGGATTTTAATCCTGCCTTCGCTGAAGCTTCGGCAGGCAGGTCTTTCTTTGCCGGATCATCATCCGTTACAATTAAATTTCCTTCTGCATTGTAAAACAATTTCCAGAGTTTTTTGAGGAAGCGATGAACACCTTCAATGCCTTGTGTGCTCCAGGGTTTGCTTTGCTCAAGCGGACCAAGGAACATTTCATACAAACGCAATGTATCGGCTCCATACTCTTCAACAATCGAATCAGGAGTTACTACATTGTATTTGGACTTGGACATTTTTTCGACTTCACTTCCGCAGATGTATTTTCCTTCATTTAAATTAATTGTTGGATTACAATTATCATCTTCTAAAATAAATTCGCTATCAGTAAATTGAGGTGGATACCAATTTCTAAAACTATCAATATCCAATTCAGAGTTTTTATTCACAAAACTTATATCAACTCTTTGAGAAAGGACTTCATGCTTTTCCCTAAACAGATTAATTACTTTGCCAGTTCTTTGGATAATTTTATTTACCATCAAACCTATGAATTTTTGAATTTCAGATTCATCAATTCTATCAACAATTCCTTTTGAAATAAATAATTGAGTACCGATTTCAAATCCATCACTAATGTACCCAAATCTAAACCTGTAAGCAAAACTACTTACACCCTGTATCATCCCCTGATTAATCAACTTCTTCGCAGGTTCATCAAATGGAATTAAACCAAGATCATATAAAAATTTTGTCCAGAAACGGAAGTACAATAAGTGCCCTGTAGCATGTTCGTTTCCTCCCAAATACAGATCAATTTGCTTCCAGTAATCAATGGCTTCTTTGTTTGCAAATTCTTTTGCATTCTTCGGATCCATATAGCGCAAAAAATACCAGGAGCTTCCTGCCCAGCCCGGCATCGTTGAAAGCTCAAGCGGGTAAGCCTTCCACTCTTGAGAGGGGTCAGGGGTGTGTCTCCAATTTGTTGCCCTTGCCAATGGCGGTTCACCGGTTTCGGTTGGCAAATATTTATCAATCTCAGGAAGTATTACAGGCAGATCTTTTTCATCAACCGTTTTTGCAATTCCATCTTTATAATAAATAGGAATAGGTTCGCCCCAATAACGTTGCCGTCCGAAGATTGCATCACGCAAACGGTAATTTGTTTTTCCTTTTCCCAAACCTTGCTTTTCAATTTCTGCGATTGCTTTTTTGATGGCCGCTTTTGTTTCAAGTCCATCCAGAAAATCCGAGTTCACACATTTACCGTTTTTATCATCGTACGATTGATCTGCAAAATCCCAGTCAACAGAAGGCATTATAACAACAGGTCTTTCCAAACCAAAATGTTTTGCAAAAGCAAAGTCTCGCGAATCGTGTGCAGGAACAGCCATAACTGCACCTGTTCCATAACCAGCCAGCACATAGTCACCTACCCAAACAGGAACCTGTTTTCCTGTGAAGGGATGTGTTACGTAAGCACCGGTAAACTCTCCGCTGATCTTCTTCACATCAGCCATACGTTCACGTTCACTGCGATTCTTCGCCATTGCGACATATTGCATTACAGCATCTTTTCTGTCGGGAGTTGTGATCTTTTCAACGAGTTCATGTTCGGGTGCAAGCGTTACAAACGACACTCCGAAAATGGTATCAGGACGGGTGGTGAAGACTTCAATGCTCAATGCCTCACCTAAATCCTCTCCAAAGGAGAGGACTTTTGCATCCAGATATTTTTTTATCTTTTGGGTTACTAATTCTGTTTGATTTATTACCTCTTCATTATTAAATCTTATAACAGAATAACCCATTGCTTCAATTTGTTTTGTTCTGAAAATATCAAATTCTCTTTGCTCCTCATTATCATGTATACCTCCATCAACTTCTATTACAACCCTTTTAGGAATACAAATAAAATCAGCAATAAATGTTTCAATGGGGTGCTGCCTTCTTATCTTATACCCTATTCGATTATCACGTAAACTCTGCCAAAGTATTTCTTCCGCTTTAGTAGGTTCCTTTCGATTCTCCTTAGCATGATCTTTTAGTGTACTCCAAATTCTTTTATCAGCAGTTTGATAATTCAAAGTTACCCCCTTCTCCTTAGGAGAAGGGCCGGGGATGAGGCGAAATGTTATTGAACAGCCTTCAGATTTTCCGATCCAGTTTCGTTGTGCTTCTTTTAAGGATTCTGTCCAGTCGATTTCATTAAGTCCATTCAATAATCTATCCGCATAAGCAGTGATGCGAAGACTCCATTGCATCATCAGTTTTCTTTCGACAGGATAACCACCGCGTTCACTCACTCCGTCTTTCACCTCATCATTTGCCAGCACAGTTCCAAGCTGCGGACACCAGTTGACATAACTTTCGGCAAGATATGCCATACGGAATTTCATCAGAATTTCCTGTTGCTTCTTTTCGTCAAATTCTTTCCATTCTGCGGCAGTAAATGATTTTAGTTCATGCTCAACATTTCCTGTTAATGAAACTGACGCTTCATTCAAACCACTTTTTTCAAAAACACTAATGAGATTTTCTATCGGTTCAGCTTTGTCTGTTTTTGAATTATAAAAAGAATGAAAGAGTTTGATAAACATCCATTGCGTCCATTTATAATAATTCGGATCAGAGGTTCTCACTTCTCTGTCCCAATCATAAGAAAAGCCAATCTTATCTAATTGTTCACGGTATCGCGCAAGATTTTGTTCTGTTGTAATTGCAGGATGCTGGCCTGTTTGAATGGCATATTGTTCTGCAGGCAAACCAAATGCATCGTATCCCATCGGATGCAATACATTGAATCCTTTCAATCGTTTATAGCGAGCATAAATATCTGATGCAATATATCCTAGCGGATGTCCTACATGCAAGCCCGCGCCACTGGGATATGGAAACATATCGAGCACATAACATTTAGGTTTTGTCTTGTCTTCTGTAACTTTATAAATAGCGTGATCTCTCCAGTATTGCTGCCACTTTTTTTCTATCTCGCTGAAGTTGTATTCTTTCATTTTAATTTTTCTTTGCCACAGATTACACAGATTTTTTTTTAATAATATATTCAATCTGTAAAATCTACGGTTATTTTATTTCTCAAAAAAAAGAGGCTTAAACGCCTCTGTTATTGTTCTTCTTGAACTGGTGGAAATTCTTTTTATGAGGGCTACCTCCACTATTATTATTACGGTTTCGATTATTTTGCTGATTGCTATTCCGATGTTTGAAATTTTTAGGTCTGTTAGGCTGAACCCTGTCAAAACTTTTAAATTCAAGATCATCATTCTGCACCAATTTGATCTGACCACCTGAAAGCATTTCAAGATGCGAAAGGATCTGGTCGTCTTCCAGCATTTCATCATTCCAGTTGCGACAGGCATTTTTCATAAATGTTCCGATCATATTGATATATGCCGTCTTCACAGGACCGTCTTCCATACCTGTTGCTTTCTCAATCATCATCTCCACATTCTTTCCATAAAAACGAAAACGTATTTTATGTTGAGGGTATGTTAATGAATCCGGTTTCTGAGAAATTGTTTCAGGTGTCGGGATCGGATAAGGTGAATCCACATCCAGTTTAAAATCGGAGATCACAAAAAGATGATCCCACAATTTATGTTTGTAATCTGCTATGTCACGCAGGTGGGGATTGAGATTTCCCATCAATGCGATGAGTGCCTGTGCAAGCCTGTTTCTCTTCTCACGATCCTGCTCAGCTACTGCATATTCAACCATTTTCTGAATATTCCTTCCGTATTCCGAAATATGCAGCAGATTTCTCTCTGTATTATATTCTAAAGATTTATTCATGTTGAGCGCAATTTAAGCATTTTTAGTTGTATGTAAAAAGTGTTTTATATTGAAAGGTAAGCCTATTCTTTATTCCTTTTGCGGAACTACTTCCACTTGTCTTTATAAGTAAACTTATAATTTACAAGCCGGTTAATAAGTTTTTCAGGATCATTATCAAAAAGTAAAACTTCTTTATGTTCAGCTTTCAAAAATTTATGTTCAACCATATTGTTTAACAATGCATCCAGCAAATCATAAAACCCGTTCACATTTAAAACACCAACGGGCTTGCGATGAAAGCCAAGTTGTGTCCATGTGAAGGCTTCAAAAATTTCTTCCATAGTTCCCACTCCTCCCGGCATTGCAATACACGCATCACTCAATTCAAATATTTTCATTTTGCGTTCGTGCATATCACCAACAACAATCAATTCAGAGAGTCCCTTATGAGCAACTTCATATTCAAATAATCGTTGAGGAATAACACCGATCACTTCACCACCAAGTCGTAACATTTCATCGGCAATCACTCCCATCAACCCAACATCTCCACCACCGTAAGCCAATCCTAATTTTTGCGAATGAATAATTTGCGCCAGAGTTTTTGCCTGTTCGGAATATATTATTTCATCACCTTTTGAGGAGCCGCAATAAACTGCAATACGTTTCATTTATTTTATTTTCAGCTTTGCAAATTTCAATACGATCATTTTTTTTCCACTTTTTCCAAAGTCAATATTTGCTTTGCGGCTGTCACCGTTTCCTTCAACAGAAAGAACTGTGCCTTCTCCAAAACGTTGGTGTTCCACCTGCTGTCCGGCCTGCAATAAACCTGTATCATCACCGATAAAATTCGGATCAATATTTTGCGGAACAGCGGTGGCTTTATTAATTGGTTTAAAATTTTTCGGGATATTCAGTGCCTGAGATTTCGGTTTTTCAGGTTCCTTAGTTGTACTCCGTTGTTGTGTGCCTTTCCCGTATTTGCCGTATTGATTTGTTCTCGATTCCTGTCTGTAACCTCGGTTCTGAGGATCGCTGAAACCATTATTCATTATCCCTTCAATATTCAGATATTGCGGTTCAATTTCCTGCAAAAACCGGCTTGGTTCACAACTGATAATGGTTCCGAATTTGAATCGTGAAGTAGAAAATGACAATGTAATTTTCGTCATTGCACGAGTGAGTGCTACATAAAACAAACGTCTTTCTTCTTCCAGCTCTGTACGGCTGTTGAGTGCCATTTGTGATGGAAATAAATTTTCTTCCAGCCCAACAACAAAAACAAATTTGAACTCAAGACCTTTAGCTGCATGGATAGTCATCAGGCTTACTTTATCATTGTCTTCATCTTTATCTATATCCGAATCGGTGAGCAACGCAATATCCTGCATATACTCGGGAAGTGTGCGTGCCTTCACCACACCGTCATCATCAACGAGCTGATCAATGCTGAATTCTTTGATACCATTCAATAACTCTTCAATATTTTCGTACCGTGCAATTCCTTCCACCGTTTTATCATCGTATAATGTTTTCAATAAACCTGTTTGTTTGGCAATGTGCATTGCAACATCATATGCCTGCTTATCAAGCAATGTCTGAAAACTGCGGATCATCATAGCGAAATCCTGTAACAGATTTGCTGATTTTAAACCATACTGATGAGGATTCGACAAAATCTCCCACCAGCTTATTTTATACTGATCAGCTAAAACAATAAGATGATCGAGTGTAGTTTTTCCAATTCCCCGTGCAGGGAAATTGATGATGCGTTTTATTGCTTCCTCATCATTCGGATTGATAACAACACGGAAATATGCAAGGAGATCTTTGATCTCTTTCCGTTGATAAAATGAAAGTCCTCCATAAATTTTATACGGAATATTTATTTTCCGTAAGGCTTCTTCCATCGCACGGCTTTGTGCATTTGTACGATACAGAATTACAAAATCCCTGTTCATCACGTGGCTGTTCATCTTCTCCTGAAAGATAGATGATGCCACCATTTTCCCTTCTTCATTATCGGTTATTGCGCGGAAAACACGAATACGTTCTCCGGGTTCATTCGATGTAAATAATTTTTTTTCGATCTGATCTTTATTTTGTTTGATGATCGAGTTTGCTGCGTTGACAATCGTTTTTGTAGAACGATAATTTTCTTCCAGCTTAAAAACTTTTGTATCCGGAAAATCTTTATGGAAGTTGAGGATATTTTTTATTGTTGCTCCGCGAAATGCATAAATACTTTGTGCATCATCTCCAACAACGGCAATATTTTCATGCACTTTTGCGAGTTTGCGGATGATGGCATACTGCGCATGATTCGTATCCTGAAACTCATCCACCATCATGTATTTAAACTGATGCTGATATTTATTTACAACATCCGGATGGTTCTGAAAAAGTTCGTATGTTTTTATCAAAAGATCATCAAAGTCCATTGCTCCTGCGCGAAAGCAACGTTGCTCATATGCCGAAAAAATAGCCCCGAATTTTGGTCTTCCTGATGACTCATCGTATTGTGTATTTTCGTTGTTACCATTGTACTCAGCCGATTTTACGAGTGCATTTTTTGCTGCCGAAATTCTGTTCAAAATAGCGGAAGGCTTATACACTTTATCATCCAGTTTCATTTCATTCACGATAGATTTTATCAGACTCTTTGCATCATCTGTATCGTAAATCGTGAAGTTCCTCGGGTACCCGATCTTATCATGTTCGATGCGAAGTATCCTCGAAAAAATCGAGTGAAATGTTCCCATCCATAAATTGCGTGCTTCAGCTCCAACCACTTTATTTATCCGTTCACGCATTTCGCGTGCAGCTTTATTCGTAAATGTTAATGCCAAAATATGAAAAGGATCAACACCATTTTTTATGAGATGCGCGATCCGGTAAGTAAGCACACGAGTCTTTCCTGAGCCTGCACCTGCGATGATCATCACGGGGCCGTCCGACTGAAGAACAGCTTCCCGCTGAGGCTCGTTCAATAATTCTAAATAATCCACGCAGCGAATTTAGTCTGAATTGACAGTGTGACGAAATGGAAATATCAACAAAATAAAAATCGTTTTCTTTAAAAGAGATACCCCACTGTTATACCACCTCTTATCCATAATCCCTCAGGATCTTGAATATTCTGCCCCCGTGAATTAATAAGGTTATTATTATCGAAAAATTTAGTGTAGAGAGGTCCTAAATACAGATCAATGACAATCTTTTTAAAGAATACATTTTGCAAACCTAATACATAACCGGTTCCCATCATCTTAATAGTATTGGATTTATTATCCCAAAACTCTCCGTATCTCAAAAAAGGCTGAACATAAAATCCTCTCATGTTTTTAAAGTCTCTGAAATAGAACCTGTATTCCGGAGTAAAAACAAAACCCTTTATTCCAATATACGTTTTCAATATCTCTCCTGAAAAATAATTCAATCCGATTTGATACGATCTGTCGTTATTTATTCGTGACTCATACTGCACTGATAATGCTCCCACAAAAGGACTCAGGATATTTATTTTTATTGCCGAATTTTTCTCATCCATAATTCCGGATAAATGTTCCTGAGAAAACAATTGGATACACAGAAAAGAAAAAAAGAAAAAACAGATATATTTCCTCACACTTCAAAAGTAACAAAAACGACTATCTCTTTTCAGCAACTCTTGAATACAATATACCGCTATTCAATATCTGTATGAGCAGGATTCTTATTTCTTAAAGAACTAAAAAATGACAGATTATCAGCTATAGCTAAAAGTCAAGTCTCATTTCTTTAAAATTTTGATATTTTTGCGCACAAATCAAAAAATAATTCATGAGAACAAATCACGAAATAGATTATAAAATTCTCGGAGGCGAAATGCAATGTGTGGAAATAGAACTCGACCCGAACGAAACGGTGATGGGCGAGCCGGGCAGTTTTATGATGATGGAAAATGGTATCGATATGCAAACAATATTTGGTGACGGATCAAATCAGCAGGGCGGTTTACTTAACAAACTTTTTTCTGCAGGAAAAAGAATGCTTGTTGGCGAAAATCTTTTTATGACCGCTTATACAAATATTGGTCAGGGCAAGAAACGAGTAACCTTTGCTGCACCCTACCCGGGTAAAATTCTTCCTATGGATCTTTCGCAGCTTGGCGGAACAGTAATCTGTCAGAAAGATGCATTTTTATGCGCTGCAAAAGGCGTAAGCATCGGCATTGAATTTCAGAAAAAACTTGGAACCGGATTATTCGGTGGTGAAGGATTTATTATGGAAAAACTCGAAGTTTTGTAAATGCCACCGTTAACAGATCCGATGAAAATTGTTTGCGTATCGGTAGGGTGAACGGCAATACACGTTATGCTTCCTCCAATATTTGTAGGTCCTTCAGTAGTCCATGCGTTATTCAGTTCTCCGCTTTTTGCATATCGCGATCGGTTGTTCTGTAATTGTATCAGCGCATTTTTGAAACCTTGTTCATCCAAAGAATATTCCGGATAATTACGGATCACATTAAAATATTCGTATGGTGCCATCCTGTCCCGGTTCCTTTCAAGTCGTTGTTCACTGAGTTCATCGTTATCGGAAATTAGCTTCAGCGAATGACTGTGGATGAAAAATGAAAATGCAGTTATACCGGCTGCAATAAAAAAGAGTAAACGGGATCGGTTCATAGTTGAAAGGTATAGAATATTTTCGAGATGTTGAAATTTTGGAACATAAAAAATGCTGTCATCTCAATAAGAAAACAGCATTTGAATTGCCTATTGATTAATACGTTCACCTCATATTGTGATAAATATTTGTAACATCTTCATCATCTTCAATTAATTCTAAAAGATTATTCGCCTCGTTTTCCTGTTCTTCGGTAAGTTCAATAAAGTTGACCGGAATGCGCTGCAACTCGGCATTGATGATCTCTATTTTGCGGTCTTCGAGTGCTTTTTGCATTGAACCGAATTCGGTGAACGGAACAGATATCATAATATTTCCTTCACCGTCATCTTCCATTTCTTCCATTCCATAATCGATGAGTTCCAGTTCCATTTCTTCCATGTTAATTCCTTTTGCAGGAATTTTAAAAATACCTTTTCGTTCGAACATAAAATCAAGACTTCCCGAAACCAATAATTGCCCTCCACGTTTATTAAAATAACTTCTAAGATTCGCAACAGTTCTTGTGGGATTATCAGTTGCTGTTTCAATTACAATTGCAACACTGTTCGGACCTTTTCCTTCATATACCACTTCTTCAAAATCTTTATCCTGTTTACTTGTTGCACGTGCAATGGCTCCGTCAATATTTGCCTTTGGCATATTTACGGCTTTCGCATTTGCGATGATCACACGAAGTCTTGAATTGCTTTCAGGATCTGGTCCGCCTGCCTTAACAGCAATTGCAATTTCTTTCCCGAACTTTGTAAAAGCTTTACTCATTTTGGCAAAGCGCGCAAACATTTTGTGTTTTCTTTTTTCGAATATTCTTCCCATATAACTTATTTAAATTATTGAGTTAGTGAATAAGTGAGTTGTTGAATCACAAAATACTAAACCAATGATTGTACAAATTTTTACTATTAACTTTCCACTCACCCATTCACTCACCCATTCACTCACTCACTCACTCATTCACTCATTCATTCACTCATTCATTCACTCATTCTCAATCTACCACCCATTGTCACCATCCACCAAACTTCCAAGTCCGCCTAATATTCCACCTTCTTCACGTTTCTTATATGTTCCGTATGCCAACATTCTTCCTGCAAGTCTGCTTATCGGAAGGGATTGTATCCAAACTTTTCCCGGACCCGAAAGTGTTGCGAAAAATACACCTTCTCCACCGAATAATGTATTTTT